>JAAGKN010000744.1_pt1 | contig 124617 bp, 118 predicted proteins | sample 6206371 | NCBI WGS metagenome assembly JAAGKN01 (sample SAMN11533720, study PRJNA540317) | gut metagenome | isolation source: fecal pellets from male and female animal of same cohort | host: Peromyscus leucopus | place: USA:CA | collected 2017
TCTACGCGCTGTGGGAAGAAGAGGAAGACCCGAACGCGCCGAAATTCACCGTCACCTTTGATGGCAACGCGCCCGAGGGGGAGACCGTCTTCGGGGAAATGACGAACCAAACCTTTACAGAAGGAAAGTCGCAAGCACTCGCTAAAAACACATTTGCAGTCAGAAAAGGATACGCCTTCAGAGGCTGGGCATTGGACAAGTCGGCGACAGTGGAGGACTACAAGGACGAGGCGAGCATCAAAGTTACCGCCGACACCACGCTGTATGCCGTATGGGACACAGGGCTTATAATTAAAGTTATAGAGTTTTTCGGAATGCCGATGGGCTCAAGTGTTACCGGAGTTAATGAATATCTATCCGACTATGTTATTATTCCAGTTGATGCGGATGTAGCTGCCGACGCTTTTGTTTCTGATAGTTGCGACATCATTAAAACAGTGGAGCTTCAAGGCAACAACGCTATTTTAGGGACATTCGAGAACTGCAAGAACCTTGAAACAGTGTATCTTCCAGCCGGGGCGGACAAACTTAAATTCACTTCTTTTAGAGATTGTCCTAACTTTAAGCGATTTGATGTGGAGCCAGAGAACCCTGTTTACAAGGTGTCCGACGACGGAAGAATGCTGCTTTCAAAAAAAGACGAAGGGATTATTTATGCCGTTTTGAAGGATGACACGGGTGGAGCAACCATTGAAAACAAAAAATTGTTATGGAACAATAACGAATATGATAATAGTTCAACGGTGTTCATCGCCTGCGAGCGTTTGGTCTTGAAAAATGTCGCGATAGACGCAGACTATAGCTTTGGACAGACTCAAGCCAGTGCTGACACGCCCAACACATTACTTAAGACTGTGGTGTTTGAAAATGTCACCGACGCTGATGGCGATGACTTTGATCCGAGTAATATGTTTTGGAAGTGCGTCGCCCTGGAAAGCGCGGATTTGAGCGGTTGTAGTACTGTTGAAAGAATGCTTGGCACGTTCGCAGATTGCACCAGCTTAAAAACGGCAAAACTTCCCGAAACGATGCGTACTATGGACGGCACATTTAATAGATGCACGAGCCTCACTGAATTTAACATTCCTGCCAGCGTGACCAAAATGTCCTCGGATTTAGGAGAAGGGAACGGAAGAAATGTAAGCGTCACCTATCCCAAGACCATCGAGGACTACAAGAAGATAAGAAATAATAGTGCAAGCGGCTTTTTTATGTCGAGCGCGTTCGGCGGAAAAGTGAATGTGACCGTCACATGCTCCGACGGAAAAGTCATTTACACTGCCGACAGTGATGAAATCAAAGTGGAGCAAAACTAGAAAATCTCTTTCGCCTTGTAGTAAGCCCGCCCGAAATCGGGCGGGCTTTGTTCTTTTCTCGTGTGGCAAGGCAAAAACACGCGGCATTTTCATTCCACGCGTTTTTGAATCTTGCCCTTTAAAAAAACTGCACGGCGAAATCATTCTGCTTCTTGTGGGCGGCGACAAGTCTGGGCAAGAGGCGGACATAAAAGAGGCGCGAAAACTGGCAAGGGAGGCGAAGAATGATTAGGACTTCGAAATTCGATATGGCGGAATATTTGGACACGGAAGAACTTCGGGAGGGATATTTTGGACTTTGTTTCGGAGGAAGGAACGCCCGAGGAAATTCTAAAGGCGATCAGCGACGTGGCGCGCGCGCGGAATGACGAAGACCGCACGCGAGGCGGGAATCACGCGCGAAGGGCTTTACAAGGCGCTTTCGCCCGAAGGCAACCCCGCGTTCGCCACGGTCTGCAAAATCCTCAACGCGATTGGATGCTCGCTCACGCTTTCCCCGAAACGCACGCAAAACAGGTGAAACTCGCGGTGCTTGCACGGGAATCTTTTGCGCCCTTTCACAAAAAAATGCTGACAGGCAACGCCTGTCAGCACAAAAAGAGTTATGTTATCCTTTCAAAAAGAAAGCAATGTTAATGGAGCTGAGATTTCAAGAGCGAGTTTAGCCTTTGACCGCGCCCGAAATCACGCCCTTTATGATGTACTTCTGCGCCGAGATGTAGAAAATCACGATTGGAATTATCGCGAGGACGAGCATCGCCATGAACCCGCCGTAGTCGGTCGCGCCGTACGCGCCCTGCATCGCGATTTGGATCGCCACGGGAACGGTTTTGTTGTCCGTGCCGAGCACGAGGTAGGGCAGAAGGTAGTCGTTCCAAATCCACATCGAATTCAAGATGGCGACCGTAATCGCCGTAGGCTTGAGCACTGGAAAAACGACGAGGAAGAAAGTCTGAAGCGGATTGCAGCCGTCGATTTCCGCCGCCTCTTCAAGTTCGAGCGGAATAGCCTTGACGAATCCCGTGAACATGAAGACCGAAAGTCCCGCGCCGAATCCGAGGTACACGAGCACGATTCCGAAAATGTTGTCGAAATTCATTCGGTTCACCACGAACGTCATCGTGTACATTACCATTTGGAAGGGAACAATCATGCTGAACGCGAAAAGATAGTAGAGCGCGCCGGTGAATTTGTTTTTCACGCGCACGATGAACCACGATGTCATCGACGTGCAGACGATTATGATCAGCGTGGAAAAGACCGTTATAAAAAGCGAGCGCAAGAAGGCCGCGAAAAATCCCGCCGTGGAAAGTCCCGCGATATAGTTTTGGAAACCGACAAATGTTTCTTTGCTCGGAAGCGAAAACGGCGAGCTTGAAATGTACAGCCGCGATTTGAACGAATTCACGAGCACCAAGAAAATCGGCACGAGGAAAAACGCTGTTAACACCAACATTACGAAAAAGGCGATTGACTTTGTCGCTTCTTTTTGCTTGTATAGACTCTGTGTCATTGTTCTGTCTCCTTTTGCGTTGTCGCCTTGAGCTGCGCGAACGCGATGATCGCGACTATGATGAAGAACACGACTGCCTTCGCTTGGCCTACGCCCTGCCAGCCTGTCCTTCCGTAGAATGTATTGTAGATGTTGAGCGCGAGCATTTCAGTAGAGCGCGCTGGCGCGCCGGCCGTGAGCGCGAGGTTTTGGTCGAACATCTTGAAAGTGTTCGTCAGCGTGAGGAACGTACAGATTGTGATTGACGGCATTACCATCGGAATCTTTATCTTGAACAAGACGCGCGCGGACGACGCTCCGTCAATCGCCGCCGCCTCGAGCAAGTCGCCCGGAATGTTCTGCAAGCCCGCGATGTAGATAATCATCATGTATCCTATGAGCTGCCAGTTCGTGAGGATGACGAGTCCCCAAAATCCGTATTCAGTCTTGTAAGAAATGTCCACGCCGACAATTTTTTGGAGCACTCCGTTTATCAGCAAATTCCAAATGTATCCCAATACGATTCCGCCAATCAAATTCGGCATGAAGAAAACCGAGCGGAAAAGGTTTGTGCCCTTCAGTCCCATCGTGAGCGCGAGCGCGAGCGCGAATGCGAATACGTTTACAGTTATAATGGAAACAATCGTAAAAAGTGAAGTGAATCCGAGCGCGTGCAAAAATTCGCCGTCCGTAGTGAACGCCTTTACATAGTTTTCAAATCCGACCCATTTGGCGTTCGTGACCGTCGTGAATTTGGTAAATGAAAGTCCGATTCCCATCAAAAACGGCACGATGAAAAACAACGCGAAAGCGAGCAGCGTCGGCAGGACGAAAACCGGAAAATATGTTCCCAGCGTCGCTCTTTTTTTTATGCTTTTGTCCATTTTGTTACTCCTAATAAAAAGTCAAGAGCGAAATTTCACTTTTACTTTTGACTTTTTATGCTGCTTCGCAACGGAATGCCTTCGCAACGAATACGCAAGCCGAAGTTTCAAGCGGAAGCAGCGGTTGATATGCACGTTTCTACAGTCGCAATGCGACTGTAGAAACGTGACATGATAAAAGTACCGCGCCATTGTGCGGTGCCTTTATCATACCTCCCATGAAAAATCTGCATCGGAAAAAGCCGCCAGAAATCCGGCGGCCATGTTTTTACATGTTAGATTCTTTTTCCCAATTCGTGACCACTTCGGAGCTTACCGCGTCCCAAGTCTTCTGGCCTTGCGCGTATTGCAAAAGCGCCGAGCCGAAATCGTCCTTGAATTTCTGCGAGGGGAAGAGCGTGAAGTTCCAAGAAACAGAAGTGATTCCGTCTTTTTCCATCCACGCGAAGATTTCCTTTGCGAGCGGATCTGTCGGACGCTCGGCAGGACCGAACGTGTCGAACGGGGCGATGAAGCCGAGTTTGTTCGTGACATAGTTCTTTCCGAAGTCGCTTGAATAGAGCCAATAGACGAAATCCGCGGCGGCTTTCTGCTCTTCGGCGGAAGCCTGCGAGTTGATGCTGTAGAAGTTTTCCGTTCCGATGCAAAGTCCTTGTCCTTCTTCGCCTGGGACTCCCGTGTAAATCGGAAGATACTTGACGTTTTCGGGCAAAACCTTGTTTCCCGTGACATCGGCAATCTGTCCCCACGCCCAGTTTCCGTTTTGCACCATCACGCATTTTTCGAGCGCGAATTCCGCCATTGAGTCGGTGACGGTTTTCGTGCCGACAGTCTTTCTGTCCACAGTCGAATCGTTCAAATACAAGTCGAAGATGTTGCGGAACTGGTCGCCGTATTGGAAAGTGATTTTTTTCGTAGCGTCTGAAGCGAGGTCGACGTTGTTCGTCTTGAATTCCCAATAAATGGGAAGATTCGCCAAGTGCGTCTGCCATCGCCAGTCTTCACCCGCCTTGAGGGAAGTGCTCGCGAACACTCCGTCGATTCCGAGCGCGGCGGCGTTCTTCTGCATGTCGTCGCAAATTTCCTTGAGTTTCGCGAAGTTGTCGATTTCGTCCATGCTCGTATACGGCGTGGCTTTTGAAGGAAGCGCGAAATATTTGTCGGTGAGCGCCTTGTTGTAGATGATTCCGTAGCCCTCGACGACATACGGGATTCCGTAGACTTTGCCGCCGGATGTAACCGCGAGCGACTTGTCCGAAAGGTGCTTGTAGATTTCAGTCTGTGAAAGGTCGGCGCAATAATCCGCCCAGTTCGCGTAGCCGCGCGGGCCGTTGATTTGGAAGAGCGTGGGTGCTTCCTTTGTCGCCATCTTTGAAGTGAGCGTAGACTCGTAGGCATTGTTCGCCGCTGTCTCTACGATGACTTTTACGCCGGTCTGTTTTTCGTATTCGTCCGCCAGTTCCTGATAAACGCCAGCGACTTCCGGCTTGAAGTTGAGGTAGCGGATTTTTACTTGGTCTTTACCCCCCCCGTACAAGATGCCAGCAAAACCGCGCAAGCCGCAGCTTTCGCAATTATCCCTATTCTTTTCATTTTTTCCTCCTAAAATTTTTATGAAAAGTCAATGTGGCACGGAAAATTCGCACCGCGAATTCAGTATAACGACTTTTTTTTCGGATTGTCAAGTTTTTCGGCAAATTTTTGCGCCGTTTTTTCGAGCGAAATTTGGTTTGTTGAAAAAGGAAACAAACCGTTTCGTTTTTTTTGCAAAAAAAACTCCTTGAAAAATCAAATTTGCAAATTATAGAAAACTCGAGTCAAAAATTAGCGGTAATTTTTGAAAAAAAAACTTGACAAATTTTTTTTTGCAATGTTATACTGAAAAGATGAAAAACATTCGCTCAAGCGGGATTTTAGTTCATCCCACGTCATTTTCGGGAACGCCCGGAATCGGAACATTCGGCGCGCCTTCGTACAAATTCGTTGACTGGCTTTTCGAGGCCGGACAGACGCTTTGGCAGATTCTTCCGCTCGGACCTACGGGCTACGGCGATTCGCCTTACGCTTCTTTTTCTACGTTCGCCGGAAATCCGCTTTTGATTGACCTTGAAATGCTCGCCGAAAAAGGCTGGGCGAATCCGGCAGAAATCGCGCCGCCCGAATACATCAAGAATTCAGGCGTGGTCGATTTCGGCGCGGTAGTGTATTGGAAGAATCCGGCTTTGCAAAATGCCGCCGCGCATTTCCAAAAGAATTGTTCGGCGCAGGATCGCGCGCGCTATGAAGCGTTCAAAAACGACAATTCCGCGTGGCTCGACAATTTTGCGAATTTCATGAGCATAAAGGCGTTCTATGATGCCGAGGCCGAAAAGCAAAAGACAAGCGGAGTTTGGTTTAAATTCTGGCCTGAGCCGCTCGCTTCGTGCGACGCTTCCGCCGTCTCCACATGGAACGCCGAGCATGTCGAAGAAATCGAGCGCATAAAGACGATTCAGTTTTTCTTCGCCGAGCAATGGGGCGCGCTCAAAAAATACGCCAATTCAAAAGGCATCAAAATCGTCGGCGACATTCCGATTTTCGTCGCGCCTGATTCCGCCGATGTCTGGGCGAACCAAAGACTTTTCCAGCTCAAAAAGGACGGCACGCCGATTTGCGTGGCGGGTGTTCTGCCGGACTACTTCAGCGCGACAGGTCAGCTTTGGGGAAATCCGCTTTACGACTGGGACGCGATGGCCGCCGAAAACTACGACTGGTGGGTCAAGCGAATCCGCCGCTGCCAGGAACTCACCGATTTCGTGCGAATCGACCATTTCCGTGGATTTGAGGCGTATTGGTCAGTGCCTTACGGCGCGGAAAACGCCATCGGAGGAAAATGGGTGCCAGGTCCGCGCCACGCGCTCTTTTCCGAAATAAAGAAAAAGATGGGCGAGATTCCGATTATCGCCGAAGATTTGGGCGTGATTACTGACGAAGTGCGCGCGCTTCGGGACGACTTCGCGTTTCCTGGAATGAAAGTCTTGCAGTTCGCGTTCGATGCGGGCGAAGCCGGAGCCGAGGGAATGACGAATTCATTCCTGCCCCACATGTACGGCTCGAACTGCGTCGTGTACACGGGCACTCACGACAACGACACGATGCAAGGCTGGCTCGACAATTCTCCTGACGCTTCCGTTCGCCTCGCCGCCGAATACGCTTTCGGAAAGGAAATGTCTGAAGCCGAAGCGAGGGCTTTGAGCGATTCGGGGGAACTGTGCGCCGCGCTCGTAAGATGCGCGCTCGCTTCCACCGCGGACATGGCTGTGATTCCGATTCAGGACATTCTCGGCGTGTCGAGCGAAGGCAGGATGAACACCCCGAGCACCGTCGGCGCGAACTGGACATGGCGTTTTGATTTGTCGGAACTCACCGAAGCGCGCGCGAAAACTCTCGCGTTCCTCGGTCAAATCTACGGCAGGAATGTTTAAAATGAGCAACTAAAATTGCGTTGCTGATTTTAACTCGAGTTTTCTTGCGAAAACTCGCTTATCATATTGCAAGTTCTCACTCCGTTGCGAAGTTGCGTTTGCGACAGTTCCCGAATTTAATAATTCGCTCACTGTCGCAAAATAAGGAACGTTTAAAATGAGCGACTAATTTGCGTCGCTCATTTTAACTCGAGTTTTCTCGCGAAAACTCGCTTATCATGCTGCGATTTTTCACTTCGTTGCAAAATCGCAGTTTTTAACAGTTCGAAAGTTGAAACTTTCTTCACTGTTAAAAATTAAGGAACATTTAAATACAGCGGCTAAAATATATCGCAAGTCTTGCGTACTTGCGCCGCACGGCACAATCGTGCTTACGAGTTTTTCGATTTGCGTCGTTTTGTGAGGAGATATGGTAAAAGTGCCACTTCATCTTGAAGCATCGTGTTGTTCACTCGTTGCGAAGCATTTCACTGCGAAGTGGCATAAAAAAGTCAAGGGAGATTTTCCAAAATCATTCTTGACTTTTAGGGGAGAAAAATATGAATTTGCTTGACCTTGCAGACGAAATAATAAACGGCAAGCGTCTTTCACGAAATGACGACTTGCATTTTTTTGTCGAAGCGGATTTGGAAGAGCTTGGCGAAGGCGCAGACAACATCAGAACAGCGTTGTGCGGCGACTTCATAGAGCTCTGTTCTATCATAAACGGACGCGGCGGAGCGTGCAGCGAAAATTGCAAATTCTGTGCGCAGAGTTCCCATCATAATACGGGCGTTGAAAAGCATAGTTTTCTCGAAAAGGAAAACATATTGGAAGACTGCACGCGGCACGAGGCAAAGGGCGTGCATCGATATTCCATAGTTACCGCCGGAAAGTCCATGAGCGGTGACGACTTGAAAAAAGAGTGCGACGCATACAAACAACTTTCCGCACAGTGCAAGGTCGGACTGTGCGCATCAAACGGGCTGCTTTCGCGAGAGGCGTTTGCAGCCCTCTATGAAAGCGGCGTGAGAAGGTATCATGCGAACATTGAAACTTCACGGAGAAACTTTCCGAATGTCTGCACGACGCACCGTTTTGATGACAAGTTGGGTTGCATACGCCTTGCGCGTGAAATGGGATTTTCAATTTGTTCGGGCGGAATCATCGGAATGGGCGAAACATTCGATGACAGAATCGACATGGCTCTCACGCTTTCAGAACTCGAAGTTGATTCAATTCCCATAAATTCGCTGATTCCGATAAAAGGCACGGCATTTGAAAATCTAAAGGCGATAACGGAGGATGAAATCTTGCGCACCGTGGCGATGTTCAGATATGTAAATCCTGCGGCGCAAATACGACTGGCGGCTGGAAGAAATCTTTTGAGCGACAATGGCAGGAAAGTGTTCCGCGCTGGCGCGAACGCGGCGATAACAGGGGATTTTCTCACGACATCAGGAAACAAAATTGACAACGACAAGGCAATGCTTTTGGAAATGGGATTTTCGATAGAGGAGACGGAATCGACAAAACGCTAAAAAAAGCCGCGTGAGGTTTCGGCACGCTCAAACACTGCGCAGATTCGCTGCACATAAATTTGCGGGCAGAAAAACGGTGAGAAATACATTGTATCGGAGCGAGAATGCAAACGAAAAATCTTTTGCCGGCGAAAAATCGCGGCGAACTCCGCGAATGGCTTTGCGAGCATCACGACACGGAAAGCGAATGTTGGGTCGTGGTGAGGCGCGGGCGGCCGAAAGACGACGGCACGTTTTGGTACATTGACGCGGTGGAAGAGGCGCTTTGCTTTGGATGGATTGACAGCACTACGAAACGGCTCGAAAGCGGAATCACCGCGCAGCGTCTCGCGCCTCGCAGAAAGAAAAGCCTTTGGTCGGAACTGAACAAAGAGCGATGCCGCCGCCTCGAACGGCTTGGGCTTATGACTGAAGCCGGACGCGCCGTACTGCCCGAAATGTCGCCATCGGCTTTTTCGGTGGACGATGAAATCCTTCGCGCGCTGAAAGCGGACGAAGAAACTTGGAGGCACTTCAATTCGTTTCCGCCACTTTATCGGAGGGTGCGAATCGACACTATCCAAATAAAAAAGAAAAATCCTGATTTGTTCAAAAGCCGCCTTGAAAAATTCCTTGAAAAAACGAAGCGCGGCGAGATGTTCGGGGAATGGAACGACGGCGGCCGCCTTTTGGATTATTGAGCGGGCGCAGTTTCAAGCCTGTTTCCTGCTAAAAAAAGAGTGGCTTTTTTTACATCTGCGTCACATCTGTTTTAATCTGCGTTCGTTTGCGTCGCGTTTTCAGTCGAAAAACATTCTCAAATGCCGAACTGCCTTTCGCAAAGCGTCTTGTATTCGCCGCCCTTTGCAATCAGTTCGTCGTGCGTGCCGCTTTCCGCGATTCCGTGCTCGTCAATCACGGCGATGTTGTCGGCGTTTCGGATTGTGGAAAGCCTGTGCGCGATGACTATCGTCGTGCGCCCTTTTGAAAGCGAGTCGAACGCGCCTTGAATTTTCGTTTCCGTCGCCGTGTCCAGCGCGCTTGTCGCTTCGTCGAGAATCAGAATCGGCGGATTTTTCAAAAAGCATCTCGCAATCGAAACGCGCTGCTTTTGTCCTCCCGAAAGCGTGATTCCGCGTTCGCCGACAACCGTGTTGTAGCCTTGTGGCATCTTCAGGATGTCGTCATGGATTTCGGCGCGCTTCGCCGCCGCCACGATTTCTTCAAGGCTCGCGCCGGGCTTTCCGTATCCTATGTTTTCGCGGATTGTGCCTGCGAAAAGGAAGACTTCCTGCTGTACGATTCCGATTTGCTTTCGAAGGCTTTCCACTTTGATTTTCTTGATGTCGATTCCGTCCAAAAGGATTCGCCCTTCGCTCGCCTCGTAGAATCTCGGAATCAAGTTGCATATTGTGGTCTTGCCGCCGCCCGAAGTTCCGACGAGGGCCTGCTTTTCGCCCGCCTTTATTTCAAGGTTCACGTTTTTCAGGACGGGGAAATTCTCGTTGTATGAAAATCCGACGTTCTCGAATTGTATGTTTCCGCGCGCGCAAAATATTTCCACCGCGTCGTCCGCGTCCTTTATCGAAGTGTCGGTGCGCATGATTTCAAGGAAACGCGAGAAACCCGCCATTCCCGTCGTGAAAAGCTCGGTGAAATTCGAGAGCTTTCCTATCGGCGCGGTGAACGCCACCACGAACAAATTCGCCGCCACCAAATCCGCTACGCCCATCTTTCCGCGCATGATGAAAAATCCGCCCGCCGCCAAGACGACGAGGGAAAGCAAATTGTTCGCGAATTCGATGTTCGACTGGAAAGTCGCCATCGCCTTGTAGCGTTCCTGCTTCGCGCGGACGAATTTCTCGTTTCCGACTTCGAATTTTTCCTGCTCGAATTTCTCGTTCGTAAAAGCCTGCGTCGCCCTTATTCCCGAAACGCTTGATTCGATTACGGAATTTATCTGCGCCGTTGTCTCCTTGACTTTTTTTGAAGAACGCATCAGGCTTTTTCGCGAAATCATCACCAGCGCGATTATCAAGGGAAGGAACGAGAATACAATCAGCGCGAGCTCCATCCGTATTCTGAAAAGAAAAAAGCACGAGCCGAGCAGCGTCAAAAGGGAAGTCCAGACATCTTCAGGACCGTGGTGTGCCAATTCTGTTATGTCGAAAAGGTCGTTCGTGACGCGGCTCATCAGCGCGCCCGTGCGGTTTTTGTCGAAAAACGAAAACGACTGCCGCTCGATTTGCGCGAAAACGTCGCGCCGCATGTCCGCCTCGACGAAGTTTCCGAAAACGTGCCCCCAATACGTCACGAAATACGCGCACGCCTTGCGGAAAAAATACGCCGCCAAAATCGCGATAATCAAAATGAAAAACGCGCGGAAATTTCGCTTTGGAATCACCGCGTCAATCGCCCAACGGCTGAGCATCGGAAACGAAACGTCCACCGCCGCGATGAACGTGGCGCACAACATGTCGAGCGCGAAAAGCCTTCTGTGCGGCGCGAAATACGAAAGAAAAATCTTAATCGGATGCGCCGAAAAATCTTTTTTCATTTTTTTACATTGAGAAAGTTGACAATGTCAATTCGCCTGCGCGATATGAGAATATGCGTTTATATGTGTGCCAAAATTGCCTCGCAAGCAGAGAAGCCCGCGAGACAATTCTCAATTCTGCATTCTCAATTCTAAATTGGTCTAGTCTAGCGCGTGTCCTGCCGAGCCGAGAACTTCGATGTTTTTGTGCATGTACATCTTCTTGAGTTCTTCGCGCGCAGGTCCCAAATATTCGCGCGGGTCGAATTTCCCGGGGTTTTCGGCGAGGAATTTTCGAATCGCCGCCGTCATCGCCAAGCGTCCGTCCGAGTCTATGTTGATTTTGCAGACCGCCGACTTCGCCGCCTTTCGAAGCTGCTCTTCGGGAATTCCCACGGAGTCCGGAATCTTTCCGCCGAACTGTTCAATAATACGCACATATTCCATCGGAACTGACGACGAGCCGTGCAATACGATTGGGAATCCAGGGAGCTTTTGCTCCACGCCTTCAAGGACGTCGAACGCAAGCGGCGGCGGAATCAAAACTCCGTCGGCGTTGCGCGTGCACTGTTCGGGCGTGAATTTGCATCGTCCGTGAGACGTGCCGATTGAAATAGCAAGCGAGTCCACTCCTGTCTTCGAGACGAAATCCTGCACTTCCTCGGGCTTCGTGTAGTGGCTTTCGGCGGCGACGACATCATCCTCGACTCCCGCCAAAACTCCAAGCTCGCCTTCGACTGTGACATCGAACTGGTGCGCGTAGTCCACGACCTTTTTCGTCACCGCGACATTCTCGTCATAAGGAAGCGCCGAGCCGTCAATCATCACCGAAGAAAATCCGTTGTCGATGCAGTCTTTCGCCACTTCGAAATTCGGGCCGTGATCCAAGTGGAGCACGATGGGAATCTTGCATCCAAGCTCTTCGGCATATTCCACCGCGCCGCGCGCCATGTTGCGCAGGATGAATTTGTCGGCGTAGGCGCGCGCGCCTTTGGAAACCTGCAAAATCACGGGCGACTTTGTTTCCACGCAAGCCTGGATGATTGCCTGCATCTGTTCCATATTATTGAAGTTGTACGCGGGAATCGCGTATCCGCCTTTCATGGCCTTGGCGAACATGTCTTTCGTGTTCACGAGGCCGATGTCCTTGTAACTGAACATAGATACTCCTTGATTTAATATAATTGAAACTTTTCAAAAAAACATTTGAAAAATTCAATATAAATATTTTACAACGGATTCGCTTTTAAATCAAGTGGAATTAAAAATTAATTTTTTTTGTAAAGGCACTTGACAAACCGCGGACATTAATTTATAATCATTTATTATTATTGTGGAAAAAATTTCCGATAAGATAAAAAAGAGTGCTCGCAAAAACGGGCGCAAGGAGTTTTGAATGAAAAAAGGATTTTTTGTCCTTGCTGGTATGGCTCTGCTTTTTGTCATCGGCGGCGCGGCTTTCGCCCAGCCCAATACGAAAAGCGTTGCGACAATTACCATCGACAATTTTGACACCGACAGCGCGCAGAACTATCCTGTGTGGGTCAAAGGAAAACTCGACACTTTGAATTGGGGTTGGGGAGTCAACGCGAGCCGCTTCGTGACGGAAGGCTATCCCATTCTCACGACTTTCGAAGCCATACCGAATTCGTTGCGCGTTTTGCGTACCGACACGGAAAATCCGGCGAAGGTTTTGGGCGTAAAGACCCGCTTTGACCGCAAGGGCGACAACTGGTTTGAGATTTTTCCGACTGACGGTGAAAATAATGTTGAGATTCCCCTTGAAGGCAACGTGACTCAGATTGACTTTTGGGTGTGGGGAGCGAATTACTTGTATTTCCTTGATTTGCTCGTGCGCGATTCGGATGGCGCGATTCATATCTTGCCGGCGGGAAATCTCGCTTTCAACGGCTGGAAAAATGTCGTCGTGAAGATTCCGGGACATTTGCGACAGAAGTCTCGCCTGCGCTCCGGTCCTGAAAAGATGACTTTCGTGGGATTCCGCGTTTCTACGGATCCTGCGGAATTCGTGGATGACTTTCTCATCTATTTTGATGATTTGAAGTATACGACTTATACTTTGAGCAACATATTTGACGGATATGAATTGAAGAATTCTGATTTTGGCGATGACGAGGAGTCCGAAAGTTCTGGTTCTAATTCAAGTTCAAACACAAGTTCAGATTCAAATTCGGGGGATAACGCAAGATGAAAAAGGTAATTTTTGCCGTATCGGCACTGTTTTTGACGGCTTCTCTTGTTTTCGCGCAGGGCAACGACCAGAGTCTCGCCGAGCCTAATGCGGAGACTGTCGGCAACGATTCCGCTGCCAGCGCGTTGCGCGAAGTTTCGCTCGACAAGATGGAGCGCGACGGTTCTTGGAACATTCATATTTCTCCTGATGCCGGCATCGCGACGCTTCGCCTGTTCGAGGGAAGCCCCGCCGCGAAAGTGCCGCTTGAAGGCGAGGAAGAGCAGGAAGACAACATGGCTTTGGGCTGCAAAGTCCAATTCTTCCGCAGAGGCATCAATTCCATTTATGTTACGGCGGTTCGCCCGATTCCTGTCGAAGGAATTACGAAGACCGTGAGCGTGTGGGTGGCGGGTCGCAACATGAACCACGACATTTACCTTTTGGTGCAGGACTATTACGGTTCTAACTTTGAATTGTATCTCGGCAATCTTGGATTCAGCGGCTGGAAGCGTTTGCAGGTCGCCATTCCTCCGTCGCCGGATATGGAGCACGGAATCGTTCAGTCAAGCCCCTATCATGGCGACCGCCCCGGTTTGCGCATCGTCGGCTTCCGAATCGACTGCAACCCGATGCTCGCCCGCGGCACTTACTATGTCTACTTTGACGACCTTCGCGCCGTGACCGACTTGTACGACATGGAAAACCGCGACGAAGACGACATGGTTGACAACTGGTAGTTTTCGATTGCCTTGAAATGCACTTAAAGTCCGTCTCGAATGGCGGGCTTTAGGAAATTATTTTCTCATGCAATGCTTGTGGCGATGCGTTTTTTGCGCGTCGCCTTGAGCAGTTTTAAAGTGCCCGCGCTTCATCGCGGATAGCGGACGAAAATTCACGTTTTTATGCGCCGGAATTCTGCGATAAAACGAAGATTCGCGTCGCTTTTCACGCGTTCTTGTCTATTTTTTCTTGTAATAGTATTTTCTTTCTCTCTTTTCCGTGCGCACGATGAGATTCATTTTGTGCAAAATCCACAAAAGCAAATTCGCATACGGCGCGGAGGCTTTTTCGAGGGCGCGGGAAACTTCGGCGGACGAAAATTCGTCGGGCAGGGCGGGCGGCAAAAGCGCGAGATAGTCGTCCTTGCCGTGAAAAGTGATTTCCCCGTCGATTGTGAGCAGCGACTTGTCCGTCTTGAGCCAGGCTTTTTTGAAGCGGCGGCGGCCGTTTTTGGACTGCACCGGCTCTTCGCTCCGAATGCGCTTTTCTTCCGCCGTGATGAGCGGGCAGACGAGCGAAAAATGTTCGTGCAAAAGAATGTCGCAAAGCCCGGTGAGTTCGCGCAGCATCGAATAGACATTTTCCCGTTTCGGGCTTTTTTTCGCCGAAATCTCTTTGCCGCCGATGTCGAACGTGCGGATTGTCTTTCGCGTGACGATTGGGTGGACGACGGCGACTTTTTTTCCGAGCGCGAGGAGGCTTGCGATTTTTGCGTGGAGCGAGCTGACGCTTTTTGTTTGGATTTCGATGATTGCGCCGTCTGCGCAAACTATGTCGCAAATCCATTTTTCGACTTGAATTTCGGTTTTTCCGTCATGCCGGCTCGCGTAGAAAATTTTCAAGGTTTTGTGGAGCGAACTTTCATTTAGCGTTGAGAACATTTTCATTTCCAATATCTGTGGCAAACAAATTTATAGTAGACGCAATTTCAAATTTTTTTCTAAAAAAAATCAAAATATTTTTATTTTCGGCATTTTTTCTCTTGACTTTATTAAAAAACGGATTAAAATGGTATTTGCGTGGAGAATTGTGGCAGAATGTGGGATTTGGTGGTATGAAACGACTTTCCGGAGAGTATTTCAACACTCTCGACGAAAAAGGCAGAATCTCTTTTCCCGCGAAGGTTCGCGGCGATTTGCCCGGAAATTCGCTTTTTGTCACGAAGGCCTTTGACCGATGCCTTTGGCTTTTCGCGCCCGACGAATGGGAAAAGCTCCGCGAAAGCATTGAAGGAAAGGCTTCGATTTTCAGCCAGAATTCGCGCCTCGTCTCGCGAGTGCTTTGCGCGCCCGCCGTGGAAGTGGAATTCGACAAGAGCGGAAGGCTTTTGGTGCCGCCAACGCTCCGCGAATATGCCGCGCTTTCGAAAGACTGCGTGATTTTGGGCTTGGGAAATTACATCGAGCTTTGGGACGCCGCGTCGTACAAGCAATATATGGACGACAACGCCGATTCTTTGGCGAAAGCCGCGGAGGAATTGGGCGCGATTGGGTTTTAGGAAGGACGGCGAGGACTTCGCACGAATCGCGTTTTAAATTTTGTGAGATAGGGTGGAAAATTGCAGCCGCTTCATACGCCGGTGCTTCTTGAGGAGTGCCTTGACTTGCTTTCGCCTGAGGGCGAGCCGTTCGAAAAGAACGCTTTTATGATTGACTCGACTTTGGGGGAGGGCGGGCATACCGAGGCGTTTTTGGAGAGGTACGCGGATTTGCGGATTTGCGGGATTGACGCGGACGGCGCGATTCAGTCTCGCGCGAAAGAGCGGCTTTCGAAATTTGAAGGGCGCGTGGAATTTTTCAACGGATGGTTCGACGAATTCTACGCGAACTTTTCGAAAAGTGCGCCACGGCCGAATTTGATTTTGTTCGATTTGGGGATTTCGATTTTCCACTACGAACTTTCAGGGAGGGGGTTTTCTTTCCGAGGCGAAGAGCCGCTTGACATGAGGCTTGACGGCTCGAGGAAAAAGAGCGCGGCGACAATCGTGAATGGCTTCGACGAAGAGCGGCTCGCGGACTTGATTTTTTTGTACGGCGAGGAAAAGTTCAGCCGAAGGATTGCGCGAGCGATTTGCGAGCGGCGTGACATGAAAAAAATCGAGACGAGCGCAGAACTCGCCGAGTTGATTTACAGTACTGTTCCGCAAAGCGCGCGGCATGGGAAAATCCATCCCGCCACGCGGACGTTCCAGGCTTTGCGCATCGCAGTGAACGAGGAGCTTTCGCGGCTTCCTGTCGCGCTTTTCGACGCGTTCAATGTTTTGGAAAACGGCGGAAAAATGGGCGTGATTACGTTTCATTCGCTCGAGGACAGAATCGTCAAGAATTTTTTCCGCAACTTGGGAAAAGAATGCGTCTGTCCGCCGAATGTCGCTTCGTGCGTTTGCGGCGGAAAGCCGTGCGCTGAAATTTTGACGAGAAAAGGCGTCGCTCCGAGCGACGACGAAATAAAAAGGAATCCGCCTTCGCGGAGCGCGAAACTTCGCGTCGTGCGGAAAATCAAGGACGCGGACAAAATGCGCCTTGACGGAGTGGGGTTGTGAAAAAAGAAAACGTTGGCTTTAGGATATTCGTAATCGTGTGCGCTGTTTTGGTGCCCGCGCTTTTCGTCTTGAACGCGATTCAAGCGGACCGCTACATGAAGGTTCAAAACGAAATAAAGGCGCTCGAGCAAAAGCAGGCTGCGCTTGTGGAAGAAAACAAGCGTCTGATTACGGATATAAGCCTTCTTTCAAGCGGCGAAAGAATACAGAAGATTGCGGAAGACGAGCTTGGCATGCACAAGGCCGAGTCTGAAGACATTGTGCGCGTTGAAATGCGGCGGAAAAAATAGTCGGAAAAAATGGGTGGGGAAGAAAAGACTCTTTTGACATTTGGAGAACTCATTTCGGCGGTCGGCGGAAGGCGGATTGGCAATGGCGCGGACGTCGCGCTTTGCTTCACTTCGGTCGCGACCGACAGCCGCAACGTAAAGAAAGGCTCGCTTTTCATTCCGCTCATCGGACAAAATCAGGACGGACACAAATTCATTGGACAGGCATTGGAGGCGGGCGCGAGCGCGGTTTTCGTGACGAAAGCGGTCTATGAAAAGTCTCCGCGCGAATACGATTTGCTCGCCGAAAAAAATCCCGGCACATTTTTCATCGCGGTGGAAAACAATTTGCGCGCCTTGCAGGAGGCCGCCCGCGCCTATGTCGAAAAATTTCCGTCTCTCATAAAAATCGGAATCACTGGCTCGAGCGGAAAGACGACGACGAAAGAAATTCTTTCTTCGGTGCTCGCGCAGAAATTCCGAGTCGTTTCCACGAAAGGAAATTTGAATTCCGAAAGCGGGCTTCCTTTGAGCGTCTTTGAAATTCGCGAGGGAGACGAGGCGGGCGTTTTTGAAATGGGAATGAACCGCGAAAACGAAATCGCGGAAATCGCCGCCGTGCTTCGTCCGAACTATGCTATCGTCACAAATGTGGGAACGGCGCACATCGGCATTTTAAAGACGCGCGAAAAAATCGCCGCCGAAAAGAAAAAAGTTTTTTCATACGTCGCGGCAGACGGCATCGCGCTGATTCCAGAGGACGACGACTTCGCGGATTTTTTGGGGATGGGCGTTCGCGGAAAGGTCGTGCGGTTCGGAAAAAATTCCGCGAAAAATTTCGGCGTGAAATTTTTGGAAGATTTGGGAATCGGCGGCACGAAATTTGAAATCGACGGAATTGAAACTTGTTTGAAAATTCCCGGCGGCCACAATTTCCAGAACGCGCTCTCATGCGTCGCGCTTGCGAAGGAACTGGGGCTTTCGGCGCGGGAAATCGCTCGCGGAATCGAAAGCGTAAAATTGCCCGAAGGCAGAAGCCAAGTGAAAAAAGTGCGCGTGAAAAACGGCGCGGAAATTTTTTTGATGCAGGATTGCTACAACGCGAATCCCGAATCGATGAAAAAGGCTTTGGAATTTTGCGCGGGCTTGAAAATCGAAGGAAGAAAATTTTTCGTGCTCGGCGACATGAAAGAATTGGGCGAGCGTTCCGAGGACGAGCACGCGCGCGTGGGGGAGGCAGCTGCGAATGGCGGAGCGGACTTCGTTTTTTTTGCGGGAGACGAAATGCGCGCGGCGTTCGACGCGGCGAAAAATTTTTGCGTGGAATCTCCGCATGAAATTTCGTTGAAATATTTTTCGGGCGAAGGAAATTTCATTCGGGAAATTTGCCGCGCGCTTTTGGAAGAAATTCGCGACGGAGATTTTTTGCTTTTAAAGGCTTCGCATTCGATGGAATTTGAAAAAATCGCCGAAGGCTTGCGCGAAGCTGATGAAGAAGCGTCGCTTGGCGTGGAGGGGGATTGAGATGGGCGGCTACAATTTTTATCCTGCCAAGCCGATTTCGAATTACAAAAGAAGCGACATGGGGCTGATTGTTTCCGTGATTTTGCTTTGGGGAATCGGAATATGCACGCTCTATGTCTGCTCGTCGGCGTATTGCCAAAAAATTTGGGGCGATCCGTTTTTGCTTGCGAAACGGCAGCTCGGCGCTTCGGCGGTCGGGCTTGCGGGACTTTTGTTTTTCGCGTTTATGCCGCTTTCAAAAATTCGCGCGATGCTTCCCGGATTGATTTTCGTGACAATCGTGCTTTTGCTGTGCACGTTCGTTCCGGCGTTCAACGAAGAGCGCAATGGCGCGAAGCGTTGGGTGAAGCTGCCTTTTATGAGATTCCAGCCTTCGGAACTCGCGAAATTCGCAATCGTGCTTTACCTCGCGAATTTTTTCGACAAGTACCACAGCGAGCGGGATGTGGAAGAGCGCACGGTTTTTCCGCCGGTCGTAATGATGGTGCTTTTTGCCGTGCTGATTTTTTGCGAAAATGATTTTTCTACGGGAGTGTTTTTCATTTTGCTTTGCCTTTTGTTGTTTTTCATAAGCAATGTGAAAATGCTGTGGTTCGCCCCGATGTCGCTTCTCATATTGTTCGCGCTTGTGATGCTCGTTTTGTCGAAGTCCTATCGGGTGGAGCGAGTGATGGGCTTCATTCAGCCGGAACTGTATTCACAGGGCGTGAACTATCAGACGAACGCATCGCTTCGCGCGATAAGCATGGGCGGCTTTTGGGGGCAGGGAATCGGAATTGGACTTGCGAAATTGAAGAGCATTCCCGAAGTGCAGTCGGATTATATTTTCGCGGGCTGGACGGAGGCGATGGGCTTTGTCGGCGTGATTTTGTATTTCGTGCTTTTGTGCGCGTTCGCGTTCAAAGCCTACAAATGCGCGCTGAATTGTCCCGACCGTTTCGGCGCGATCGGAACGTTCGGATGCATTTCGGCGATTTTCTTTCAGTCCATCGCGAATGTCGCCGTCGTCTGCGGCGCGATTCCTTCGACAGGAATTCCGCTTCCGTTTTTTTCGGCGGGCGGCTCTTCGATGGTGGTCACGCTTTGCATGTGCGGCTTCATGATAAACGCGGCTCGCGTGAAGAGCGATTCTTATTTTGGCAAGGAGATATGATAAAAGTACCGACAGATGGCGCGGCATTTTTATCATGTAAAGTTTGCGTTGCAAACTTGCATATTGACTGCTTTTTCTGCTTGAAACTTCGATGGCAAGCGTTCGGCGTGCGTATTCGTTGCGAAGGCATTTCATTACGAAGAAGCGTAAACAGCCAATCACAAAATTGCAATTTTGTGATGGCCTTTCATAGGAGAATGGAGATGAGCGACTATAGCGTGTTGGGCGAATTTGATCAATATGTCGCTCGGAACGCCCCAAAAGAAAAGGGCGATGAGAAATTTTTCAAATACATGCGGATAATTTTCGGCGTGCTGTTTTTGATTTTGGCACTCGAATTTGTCATGTACAAATTCGTAAAGCCGAGCATCGGAGTGCCGCGCATTGTGTACAGCGGACTTGACAATTATTCCGAAGAAGAGCTTTCCGGGATAATCGCGCCCGTGTACCGGGGAAATTGGTTTAGCTTTGACACGAACACAATCGCGTCGAGACTTTCTGCCGTGAGCGGAATCGAATCAGTGGAAATCGAAAAGCATTTTCCCGACAAGATTTCGATAAAGATAAAGGAGCGCGAAAGCGTCGCGATGACTTTCGTGAATGACGGCGTGCGGACTGTTCCCATGCAGATTGACAAGAACTGCGTTTTGTTCGAGGTTCGAAACAATAAGGGCGACGCCACGATTCCGATTATCTCCGGCCTGCCAGTGGAATTTCTTGCCGACGGAATGCGGATTCCCACGAAGTACAGGACGCTCATCGAACAGATAAAGAAAATCCAGGCGTTGCCGCAAAAGTATTTTGCCGCCGTCAGCGAGATTTGCGTGCTTCCGAAAAAATATGGCAACTACGAGCTTGTGATAATTCCTGTCAATTCAAGCGTGAGGGTTTTGACGGACAGGGTCTTGAATGAAGACACGCTTCAGGATATGATGGTAGTGCTGGAAGTGGTAAAATCTATCGAGCCTGATGCGAAGGAAATTGATTTGCGCTATGGTTCGATTTCTTACCGACCCGCAAAGGGAGGATATGTTGAGTGATACGATTGTCGGTCTTGACATAGGAACGAGCGTCGTCCGTGTCGCGATCGCGGAAATTGATGATGACGGAAATTTGAACATCATCGGACTTTCATGCAAGGAATCGAATGGACTGAAGAACGGCGCGATTTTGAATTTGGAAGCGGCGAGTTCCGTCATAAAGGAAGTCATCGAAGAAGTGGAAACGGACGCCGGCGCGGACATCGCGTCTTGCGTCGCCGGAATAGGCGGCTCGCAGATAGACAGCCTCAATTCGCGCGGACAGTCCGCGATTTCAAAGCATGGAAAGTCCAGCGGCGAAATCACTCGCGCCGATGTCGATCGCGTGATTGAAAACGCGCGCTCCGTTCCGATTCCGATTGACAGGGAAATCATCCATGTCATTCCGAAATATTATTGCGTGGACGGCTTGAGCAAAATAAAAGACCCGATAAATATGATCGGCGTCAGGCTGGAGACTGAGATTCACATTGTCACCGCCTCGAAGACCGCGATTCAAAACGAACGAGAATGCATAAATCGCGCGGGCTACGAGATTGACAAGATTATGCAAAAAACGCTTGCCGCGACGAACGCCGTGCTTCATCAGGATGAGATGGACTTGGGGTCGATCTTGATTGACTTGGGCGCGGGCACGACCGATGTTTTGGTGATTTACGAAGGCGCGCCGCTGGTGAGCTTTTCGATAAAAATCGGCGGCAACCTTGTGACGAACGACATCGCGATTGTGAAGGGTATTCCGATTGCGGCGGCCGAAGAGATAAAGGTGAATTACGGAAACTGTTTTGTCGACATGCTCGCCAATCCGAAGGAAGTGAAAATTCCCGGCGTGGGCGGACGACCGCCTGAGCTTACGACGCAGAGCGAAATTGCCCAGATAATCCAGCCGCGAATGGAAGAGATTTTTATGATGGTCTTGAATGAAATCCGCGCCCGCACCAATTTGAACACGATGAGCGGAAACATAGTGTTGATTGGCGGCGGGTCGCAGATGGACGGCGCGCTGGAACTCGCGAAAGCCGTGTTCGGCACTCAGTCCGTGCGGCTTGGCATTCCGGAAAGCATCGGCATACTGGACGGTTTTGATTATCGCAAGCCAGAATTTGCTACGGTCATTGGACTTGTCCTTTCGCAAAAATATTCCGGCGGGGATTCTGCGCGAAAGGCGGGCAAAAAAAAGACTTCCGAAAAAAGCGAAGGTTTTTTTCGAAAATTGAAACGGGTATTTTTTTAATTTTTATTGGGAGTTTCGATAAAAGTGGCGCACAAATGGCGCGCCGCTTTTATCTTGACAAGTTTCTACAGTCGCGTTGCGACTTGCAAAACTTGCATATTAACTTCCGCTTCTCATTTCATTGCGAAGCGGAATAAAAAGGCAATCGCGATTTTGATAAATCGCTCTTGACCTTTTATTGGGAGGAAGAAAAATGTCTCTTATGAATCATTCTCTTGTAAACGAGGAAGGCGCGTCGCTTTCAAATCCAAGCCCCACGGTAATAAAAGTTATCGGCTGTGGCGGCGGCGGCTCGAATGCCGTGAACAGAATGATTGACGCGGGAATCAAGAATGTCGATTTCATTGTATTGAATACCGACTTGCAGGCCTTGAACGCTTCTCGCGCTTCGACGAAACTTGCCATCGGACAGAAAGTTACGGGCGGACTTGGCGCGGGCGGAAATCCGGAAGTCGGACAAGAAGCCGCCGAAGAAGACACCGAAATCATTCAGAACATCTTGAAAGGCGCGAACATGGTGTTCGTTACTGCCGGAATGGGCGGCGGCACCGGGACAGGTTCCGCTCCTGTCGTCGCGAAAATCGCGCGGGAAATGGGCGCGCTCACTGTGGGTGTCGTCACGACTCCGTTCAATTTTGAAGGCCCGATTCGAATGGATTTGGCGAAAGACGGAATCGAGCGGCTTCACAAGGAAGTCGACTCGCTCATCGTAATTCCGAACCAGCAGCTTTTGAAAATCGTGGACAAAAAAGCTCCGGCGCGCCAGGCGTTTCTTGTGGCGGACGATGTTTTGCGGCAAGGCGTGGAAGGCATTTCGAGCATCATCACGAAGGCGGGCGACGTGAACACGGACTTCGCCGACGTCACTTCCGCGATGAAGGGACAGGGCGACGCGCTTTTGGGAGTGGGCATCGGACACGGAGAAAATCGTGCCGCAGATGCCGCGACGAGCGCGATACGAAATCCGCTTTTGGAAGATTCGAATATTGACGGCGCGAAAAATATTTTGATCAACATTTGTTCGCAGGGAAATGTCTCGATGGCGGAGACCGATGAAATCGCGAAAATCGTCACCGCTTCTGCCGCGCCTTCGTACAGGGTTTTCTGGGGCAATGTCGTGGATCCTTCTATGGCGGAAGACGAAGTGAGCGTTACGGTAATCGCGACAGGTTTCAGCAATGCTCCTGAAGTCGAAGTAAAGGAAAAGCCTGTCGTCCATGAAGAAGCCGTTCAAAAGAAAGTCGATGAGAATGTGCTCGACGAAGCGGAATTCGGCGAACTTTTGCACGGCGGTCGACGACACAGCGAAAACCTTTTCGATGACGGCGATTTCGTTTGTGTTCCCGTGAATGAGCCTTCCGTTTCTGAGCCTGCCGCTGTCGCGGAAAAAAGCGAATGCGGAAATCTGGGAAGCGATTTGCGCAGCGCGAAGTACAATCCGCGCAGGCAGTCTTCGATAGAACCGCCGGCAGGATATATCGACGAAAAGGATTATTCAATTCCTGCCGTCTACCGTTTGGGAAACAGCCGCCTCACGCGCGAAATAAATTTGCGCTAGGAATCGGCAGTCGGAATTTGACGAAAAATGAATGGAAAAATCCGAAGGCTCTGAATTAGGACGAATGCCATTTCTCTTGAAGCAGTTTCACGCGAATTTGATTATGGTAGAAGGTCGCGCCGAACTTACGGCGCAGACTTATGACATCGCCATAAAAGAATTCTTTTCGTGGCTCTGCTCGAAGCGCATCGAACTTGAAAGCGTATCGCTCAAAGATTTGCTCTATTATCTTTCGTGGCGGAAGTCGCTTGGAAATTCCGAGCTGACGATAGCGAAGGACATAAGCGCGCTTCGCGCGTTCGGCGCGTTCCTCACGAGGGAGGGGCTTTGGCAGGAAAACCTCGCGCTTGTCTTGGACAGACCTCGCGCTTCGCGCGCGCTCCCAAAGGTTTTGAGCCTTGAGCAAGTGGACGACTTGCTTTCGTGCATCGATACTTCCAACGCGCTCGGAATCCGCGACCGCGCGCTTTTTGAGCTTGTCTATTCTTGCGGGCTTCGTATCAGCGAAGCGTGTTCTCTTTTGATGGGAAATGTTCATCTTAAAGAAAAAATTCTTCTCGTGCGCGGAAAGGGCGACAAAGAGCGAATCGTTCCGTTCGGCGACGCGGCGAAGGACTGGCTCGTTCGTTATTTTGACGAAGTGCGGCCGAATTTGGTAGGAAGAAAAATCGTGCCGCAAGTTTTCGTAAACTACAAGGGAAATGCGATTTCGCGGAAAGGCGTGTGGAAGCGTTTCAAGGAATTGGAAAATTTCACGGGAATCAACTGCAAGGTGCACACGTTGCGCCATTCGTTCGCCACGCATTTGCTTTCAGGCGGCGCGGACTTGCGGAGCGTCCAGGAATTGCTCGGCCATGCGGATTTGGCGACGACGCAAATCTATACGCATGTCGACACGAGCGAACTCGGCGACTACCACAAGGAATTTTTCCCGGGACACAAAAATAGTGAATAGTTAATAATGAATAGTTGATAGTTGCGGCTTTCCGGGATGGGGAAGTGTGCGAGGCGATTTCGGCAGTCTCGGCTTCCACGCGATGCGAGGATATATTGTCGTGGATTGTGTCGCACGGCAAAGCCGTGCCTACGAGTTTTCATTTGCTCGCGAGACTGCATTTGTCGGTGCAAGCACCTTACGCTTCCCGCAGAAAACCGCAAAAACACGCGTTGCTTTTCCTCCGAAATGTTCATTGTGGATTGCCACGCCTTCGGCTCGCAATGACGATTTCTTTGAGGCTCGCAATGACAATCCTTTTGAGATTCGAAAGCACGGCAATGCCGTTCGTACGTTTCAAAAAATGGCGGAATTGGACTTTTTTCAAAAATAACAACGAGTTTTCGTGGTTTTGCTGTTTTCCACGATGACAGCTTCTTATTGCAACCAATTCTGCGAGTTGCGCTAGCAACTCGTTAAGCAAGCCGTAGGCTTGCGACCGAGCAAAAGAAAACTCGCGTTTGGCGAATGGCAGAATGCCATTCGCCAAACAATTGACACTTTTCCCCTAATGTTTTACAATATAAATAGAGGGGTAACTATGAAAAAATTCTGCGTTGTTTTTGCATGCGTGGCGGCACTTTTCGCGTTCGCTTCTTGTACAAAGTCGAACAAGACGATAATCAGAATGCAGCATTTGGAAGAAGGCGTTTCAAGTCCCACGACAATCGATGAGCTAAAAGATGCGATAAAGAAATACGAGGAACGCGTCGCCGATATCCAGCTGGCGCAAAGCCAAATCGGAATTTGGTACAAGATTCTTGCCACGCGATATTTGGACAAAAAGATGTACGGCGAGGCACTGAAGACTTTTGAAAAGGCTTTGGAATTTTATCCGCAAAACCAGAATCTCTATTATTATGTCGGACTTTGCGCCGGATATATGTCGCATGCGGCGATGGATTTTGACGCGGACGGAAACAACGAAAAGCGAATGAACTATCTGCGTCTTTCCGAAGAGGCGTACAGGCACGCGATTGAAATCGAGCCGCGGTACGCGCGCGCGCTTTACGGGCTTTCGGTTTTGTACGTGTTCGAATTGGGAGAGGACGAAAAGGCGATTCCGCTTTTGGAAAAACTTCTCACGATAGAGACGAAAAACATCGACGCGATGTTCGTGCTTGCCCGCGCCTATTATGTCACGTATGAATTCGACAAGGCCGTGGCGATGTATGACCAGATAATTTCCTTGACGAAATCCAAGGAGCGCAAGGCGGAGGCCGAGGCGAACAGGCAGACCGTGCTGGATGCGAGCTATGCAAACTGAAAGGCTTTTGCTGAAAATCGCGCTTTCCACGATTTCATCGCTTTCGTTGAAAGAAAAAATAAATTTGGCAAAATCACTTGACAATTTGCACGACCTTGCATTACATTCTTCAATAGAAGCGATTGAGGCGAAAATCGGGCGAAGGCTTTCCGCGAAGTCTTGGAATCCCGATGAAAACGCGCGGCTTGCGAAAGCGGCTGTTTCGCGGATGAACGCTCTTGGAATTTCGTGCGTGTTTTTCGGCGAAAAGGAATTTCCTTTGATGCTTCGCGAAATAAGCGATCCGCCCTACGCGCTTTTTTTTCGGGGTGACTTGAAAATTGTGGAAGGAAATTGCGTGAGCGTCGTGGGCACTCGAAAGATTACGAACGGCGCGAAAGTCGCCGCGCGCGATTTTGCTTACGATGCGGCTTGTGACGGAACGACCGTGATTTCGGGGCTTGCGCTTGGAGTGGACGGCGAGGCGCATCGCGGCGCGCTCGACGCTTTTTTTGACGGAAAGGCTTCCGTGGCGAAGACGGCGGCGGTCTTGGCGGGCGGCGTGGACACTGTTTATCCTGTCTGCCACAAGAAAATCGCCTCGCAGATTCTGCAGAACGGAGGTTGCATTTTGAGCGAAAGCGCGCCTGGAGTGCCCGCCGAAAAATGGCGTTTCGTCCGAAGAAACAGGATTTGCGCAGGGCTTTCCCGGGCGACCGTCGTGATTCAGGCGCCTCCCGGAAGCGGCTCGCTGATTACGGCGGACTTCGCGCTCGGCTACAACCGCGAGCTTTTGTTTCACGAGGCTTGCTTTTCGGAAGAGGCGGAGACGATTTCAAAGATGGTGAGGTCGAACCTTGCCGGAAGGTCGGGAAGCGCGGCTCGGAAAAAAATCGAGGCGAACTGCGAGCGTTATGTGAGGGACGGCGCGGAAGTCGTGAAAAGTTATAAGGATTTTTGCGAAAAAATTTCATCCGCTCCCGGAATGGAAATTTCGGACGACGCGAGAGATTTGTTTTAAAAGAGGTTTTCGTTATGGCAGAAACTGCGACAAAGAAGAAAGGAGAGAAAAAATCGGCGAAAAAGACGCCCCAGACTTTGGTTATTGTGGAGTCTCCGGCGAAAGCGCACACTATAGAAAAATATTTGGGGCTTGGCTACACGGTCAAGGCTTCGATGGGGCATTTGATTGATTTGCCGAAGTCAAGGATTGCGATTGACACCGAAAACAATTTCGAGCCTGAATACATCACCGTGCGCGGAAAGGCGAAACTTTTGAAGGAATTGCAAAAGGACGCGAAAAAATCTTCGCTCGTCTTGCTCGCTTCGGATAACGACCGCGAGGGGGAGGCCATCGCGTGGCATTTGAATCGCGCCTTGAAGGAAAAGACCGAAGCGCCGATTCGACGAATTGTGTTCAACGAAATCACGCCGATCGCCATAAAGGAAGCAGTTCTCCATCCAGGCGAAATCATCGAAAGCAAGGTGAACGCGCAGAAGGCGCGCCGCATCTTGGACAGGCTTGTCGGCTACAATTTGAGTCCGCTTTTGTGGGCGAAAGTGAAAAACGGCTTGAGCGCGGGTCGAGTCCAGTCGGTGGCGTTGCGCTTGATTTGCGAGCGCGAAGTGGAAGTGGAGAATTTTTTGCCCGAAGAATATTGGTCGCTCGGCGCGGATTTTTCCAAAGGCAAGACGACTTTCACCGCGCAGCTCGTTTCGTACAAGGACGCGAAGCCCGACTTGAAAAGCGAAACTCAAGTGAACGAAATCATCGAGCAGATAAAGAACGCCGAATGCAAGGTGGGCGCGATAAAATCCACGGACAAAGTCGTGCGCCCGAAGCCGCCTTTTACGACTTCGAAATTGCAGCAGGCGGCGGCGAACCGTTTGGGATTCACTTCGCGGAAGACGATGCAAATCGCGCAGCAGCTTTATGAAGGCGTGAACATCGGAGAAAACCGCGTCGGTCTCATCACTTACATGCGAACGGATTCTGTGCGAATTTCGCAGACCGCGCTTGCGGAAATCCGCGAATGGATTGGAAAGAATCATCCCGAGGATTTGCCCCCAGAGGCAATCGAATATTCGGTGGGAAAAGGAGCGCAGGACGCGCACGAAGGAATTCGTCCGACTTATGTTTCGTACACGCCCGAAAGCGTCAAGGAATATTTGTCGCGCGATCAGCTGCGGCTGTACACGATAATTTGGGAAAGGCTCGTTTCAAGCCAGATGAACAACGCGAAGACGCGGACGACAAGCGCGGAAATCGTCGCGGGCGACGCAGTGTTTCGAGTGAGCGCGAGCAAAATCGTTGAAAAAGGGTTTTACAAAGTAATAAAACTCCTTTCCTCGAAAGAAGAGACGAGCGGAAATCTTCCCGCGCTCAAAGAAGGCGAAGTCCTCGCGAGCGGAAAATTCTATCCCGAGCAGCATTTCACGCAAGGACCTGCGCGCTACACCGACGCGTCCATCGTCAAGACTTTGGAAGAGCGCGGAATCGGGCGGCCATCCACTTACGCGCCGATAATTTCCGTCTTGCTCGATCGTTACTATGTCACGCGTTCGAACAAGCAGCTCGTTCCGACGCAACTGGGAAGGATGATTTCGAAAATTCTCGTGGAATCTTTTCCCGACGTGATAAACGAAAGTTTCACGGCGCAGGTGGAAAACGACTTGGACAAAGTGGAACAGGACAATTTGGTTTGGACCGACATGATCGGCGGATTCTACGGGCCTTTCAAAAAGCATGTGGATGAAGTGTCGGAGACGACCGAAAGCGTCAAGGGATTTTTGGACGAAGAGACTGACAAGGTTTGCGACAAGTGTGGAAAGCCGATGATAAAAAAATTGGGACGCTTCGGATTTTTCCTCGCGTGCTCGGGCTTCCCCGAATGCCACAACACGAAATCCGTTCCGCTCGCGAAATGCCCGATGCCGAACTGCGATGGCGAAATCGTCGCGCGAAAGACGAAGGGGCGCGGAAAGGAATTCTATGGATGCACGAATTATCCCGAATGCACGTTCATCAGCCATTTCAAGCCGATCGACCAATATTGCCCGAAATGCGGATGGTTTTTGGTGGAAAAGTACGACAAGAAAAACGGCACTTACAAAAGCTGCATAAACCCGGACTGCGACTATTTGCATTCTGCCGAAGACGCGGAAAAAATCGACGCGCCTCTTGCCGCCGAGGAAAAAATTTAAGGCATGACGCTCGGAGAAATCGCACAAGAAGTTTTGGATTATCTTTTCTCGGTGCGCGGCTACAGCGAGAACACGCTCATGGCGTATTCAGAGGATTACGAGAAGTTGAAGGAATTTCTTGGTGCGGAAACTGACATCCGAAAAATTTCGTTGCAGGATTTGCGGTTTTGCGTGGGAAGCCTTTCGGCGCAAAAAAAGGCTGTCGCTTCCATAAATCGGTTCATCGCTTCTTGCAAGACTTTGTTCGCGTATTGCAGGAAATTTCAGTATGTTTTGATAAATCCGGCGTTGGAATTGAAGTCGCTGAAAATGCCGAAGCATCTGCCGACTTTTATGACGACCCTGGAAGTGGACGAACTTTGCGAGATTCCGCAAAAGAAGGATTTGCTTTGGGCGGCGCGGGACAAGGCGATTTTCGAAATGCTTTATTCTTCGGGATGCCGCGTGGCGGAACTCGCTTCGCTCAAGCTCGGCGATTTTTCTGACGGATACTCGCGCGCGGTGGTGACGGGAAAGGGCAAGAAGGACAGGTACGTTTTTTTTGAGGATGAGGCGAGGCGCGCGCTCAAGGAATATTTGTCGGAACGGAATGCGCTGCTTTTGCGCTTGAAAAAATGCGAGGACACGAAGTTGCGGGCGCAGAATGCCCTCTTCATAAATCAAAGCGGCGGCGCGCTTACTACGCGGGGAATCCGCTGGATTTTGGAGCGGTATTCGGGCGTGGAGGGAACGAACCGCCACATTTCGCCGCATGCCTTTCGGCACACGTTCGCCACGGCGATGCTCGGAAACGGCGCGGATGTCCGCGTGGTGCAGGAAATGCTCGGGCATTCAAGCATTTCCACGACGCAGCGTTACACGCACATAACGACGCAGCAATTGATTGACGTGTACAAGAATGCGCATCCACATGCAAAGTAACCAAAACACATCCTGTGTTTTGGTTTTATGAACTGTGCGCTAGACGCGCACGACATTACCCGCGACATCCGTGTCGCGGCATGGTTAGAGGTAACCAAATCGCATCCTGCGATTTGGTTTTATGGAATGTGCGCTCGCGCGCACGGTACCAACCGCGACATCCGTGTCGCGGCATGGTTGGAGGTAACCAAAACACATCCTGCGATTTGGTTTTATGGAATGTGCGCTGGACGCGCACGACATTACCCGCGACATCCGTGTCGCGGCACATGGTTAGTGGTAACCAAATCGCATCTTGTGTTTTGGTTTTATGAACTGTGCGCTCGCGCGCACGGTACCAACCGTGACATCCGTGTCGCGGCACATGGTTAGAGGTAACCAAATCGCATCCTGCGATTTGATTTTATGGAATGTGCGCTGGACGCGCACGGCACCAACCGCGACTTCCTTGTCGCGGCATGGTTAAATTAGGTAATAGGTAAGGAGGAATTCTCGACTGTTACTTTTTACCTATTACTCATTACTTAAAAAAAGAATGGAGTTTTTATGAAAATACGAAGCACTACGGTTGTCGCCGTAAAAAGGAACGGGCATGTCGCGATGGCGGGCGACGGTCAGGTTACCGCCGGGAACACAATTGCCAAGGGCAACGCGCGCAAGGTCCGCAAAATCTATGACGGAAAAGTCTTGACGGGATTTGCCGGGAGCGTCGCCGATGCCTTCACTTTGCTCGACAAATTCGAAGGCAAGCTCAAAGAGTGCAACGGCGACATTCTCCGCGCTTCCGTGGAACTTGCCAAAATGTGGCGCACCGAACGTTCGCTGCAAAAGCTCGAGGCGCAGTTGCTTGTCGCCGACGCGAGCAAAATCCTTTTGATTTCGGGCGACGGAAATGTCATCGAGCCTGAAAGCGACGTGATGGCGATCGGCTCGGGTGGAAATTACGCGTTTGCGGCCGCGCTCGCTTTCATGGAATCGTCCGAGCTTTCGGCGAAGGAAATCGCGCTCAAAAGCATGGAAATCGCTTCGAAAATCTGCATTTACACGAACGGAAATTTCGTGATTGAAGAGATTTAGTTTGACGCGAATTCAACTTGAATTAAATTTGATTTGAATTTAAATTTGACTTGAGCGAAATTAAAATTCAGATTGAAGAATTTTAAAAATTTGACGGAGAAAAAATTAGACGCGGATTTTGAAACTGCGGAATTCAGAAGAGAAGTCTGTGTCTCATCTGCGAATATCGGTGTCAATACGCCGCTATGCGTCGTTTTCATAGGAGAATTTTTATTTTACATCGTCGCTTATGCGACATGAGAATCTGCGTCAAATTATTTTGTGGCTGATAAAAAATTCTACTATTGTTTATGGGAGAAAAAAATGGAAGAAAAATCAATTGTCGCGACTGAAAATTCGCTTTCTGCGGAAACTGGCAAAAAAAATCAAATCGACCTCACGCCGAAGCAAATCGTAGAGCGGCTGGACAACTACATCATCGGGCAGAAAAACGCAAAGCGTTCCGTGGCGATCGCGCTTCGAAACCGAGTGCGCCGCCTGAAGCTTTCGGAGGAAATGCGCGACGAGGTCGCTCCGAAAAACATTCTGATGATTGGACCTACGGGCGTGGGAAAGACCGAAATCGCGCGGCGGCTCGCGAAACTTTGCGGCGCGCCGTTCATAAAAGTGGAGGCGACGAAATATTCTGAAATCGGATATGTCGGGCGCGACGTGGAGTCGATGATTCGCGACTTGATGGCGGTTTCGTTCAACATCGTCAAATCCGAAATGGAAGAGTCGATGCGCGGTGCGGCGAAGGAAAAGGTGGAAGAGCGGCTTTTGGATTTGCTTTTGCCGGGAAGCGGAAAAAAGGAAAAGCGCGAGGGCGGCGTTTTGGGAAACATTTTCGGAATCAAGGCGAAGACCGAAAACGAAAATCCGCCTGAAAATGTGGCGGACGAAAGCGCGAAGGCCGAAGAGATGGATTCCACCCGCGAAAAATTTCGGTCGATGCTTCGCGAAGGAAAGCTCGAGAGCCGCGAGGTGGAACTCACCGTGACGGCAGGACCGAAATCTTCGGCGGGAATCGGATTCTTTTCGGGCGGCAATATGGACGACATCGAAAGCGCGATGCAGAGCATTCAATCAATGATGAGCGGAAAGAGCCGTAAACAGCGAACCGTGACGATTGCCGAAGCGCGCAACATCATCACCGAGGAAATCTTGGACAGCATGGTTGACGCGGACAAGGCCGCCGAAATTGCCAAGGAGCGCGTGGAGCAAAGCGGCATCGTTTTCATCGACGAAATCGACAAAATCGCTGTGCACGGCGAAAGCCACGGTCAGTCCGTTTCTCGCGAGGGAGTTCAGCGCGACATCCTGCCGATTGTGGAAGGAAGCCATGTGAACACAAGGTTCGGCGTGGTGGACACGAAGCACATCCTTTTCATCGCGGCGGGCGCGTTCAGCCTTTCAAAGCCAAGTGACTTGATTCCCGAATTGCAGGGACGTTTTCCTTTGCGCGTGGAATTGGATTCGCTCCACAAGGACGATTTCCGAAGAATCCTGCTCGAGCCGAAAAACGCGCTCGTGAAGCAGTACAAGGCTTTGCTCGCCACCGAAGGCGTTTCGATAGAATTCACCGACGACGCGATTGACAGGATGACGACGATTGCCGAGGAAGTGAACGCCAAGGCGGAGAACATCGGCGCGCGAAGGTTGCACACGATTATGGAAAAATTGCTCGAAGAAATTTCGTTCGAAGCCGACGAGCACAAGGGCGAAACCATTTCGATTGACGCGTCTTATGTCGACGAAAAATTGAAGGACATCAGCAGCAACGAGGATTTGTCGAGGTACATTCTGTAGTTGCGACAGGCAGGTCGCGGCTTACAGAGGAATATTTAAAATTGAGGGATGGTTATGTCATATTCATTCAAAAGCGTCACGATACGCACGGACAATTCCGAAAGCGGAATGGCAAAAATCAATGAACTTTGGGCGGACATCATGCGAGGCAAGGTTCCGCTTGACTTCATCGAGAATGGCGTGCCAGTGAAAGGGCTTTCGCCGATTTCATCTTACAGCGACTACGAGAGCGACGAAAAGGGCAAGTACAATTTGTCGGTGATGACTGTGACGGCTGACTTTTTTGCGAAGATGGAAAGCGCGGTCGCGCGGGGCGAGTATGTCAAGATAGACGAGAGCGGCGAAACAATCGCGGACTGCGCGAAGAAAGCGTGGTCGAAAGTTTGGGAATCGAGCGCGAAAGGCGAAATGAAGCGCGCATTTACTGTCGACTACGAAAGCACCGTCCCCGCCGAATACACGAAAGACGGCAAGGCTCATTGCTATTTGTGGATAGCCGTAAAGTAGGGAGATAAAATGGCGTTTGATTATAAAAAGGAATGCAAAGAATTTTATATGCCTAAAAGTGTTCCGTCCATCGTAACCGTGCCGAAGATGAATTACGTGGCGGTACGCGGCAAGGGAAATCCAAACGACGAAAACGGCGAGTATAAAGACTCAATCGCTCTTTTGTACGGCATTGCCTTTACGATAAAAATGAGCTACAAAGGCTCGCGCAAAATCGACGGGTATTTTGAATACGTTGTGCCGCCGCTCGAAGGCTTTTGGTGGCAGGACGGCGGCGGTCAAATCGACTACGCGAACAAGGATGGCTTTAACTTTATTTCGCTTATCCGCTTGCCGGATTTTGTCGCGAAAGCCGATTTCGATTGGGCGGTGCAGGAAGCGACGAAAAAGAAGAAGGCGGACTTTTCAAAGACGGAATATTTGACCTATGACGAGGGCGTCTGCGTCCAATGCATGCATGTCGGCTCTTACGATGACGAGCCGAAAACCGTCGCGCTCATGCACAAATATATGGAGGCGAACGGCTATGATTTGGACATAAACGAAAGCCGCTACCATCACGAGATATATTTGAGCGACCCGCGAAAATGCGCCGCGGAAAAATTGAAGACGGTCATACGGCATCCGATAAGGAAAGTGTAAGAATTCCTCGGCTGCGCTCGGAATGACGCTCTTGTAATCGGAATGGCATTCGCGTGATTTGTTCGGCTTGCGCAAATGCTTTTCCTGTCGCATGAATTTTATTTTGTTTTTTTATGATGAAGAAATTTGATTCGAAACTTTTATTTGAAATTTTTCTCGCTTTCGTGAAAATCGGCGCGGTCACTTTCGGCGGCGGGCTTGCGATGCTTCCGATTTTGGAACGCGAGCTTTCGCAAAAGCGCGGCTGGGTCACTCAAGACGAACTCATCGACTACTACGCCATCGGGCAGGCGACGCCCGGCATCATCGCCGTGAATGTCGCAACATTTTGCGGCCACAAATTGCGGGGCGTTTTGGGCGGTGTCGTCGCGACGCTCGCAATCGTTACGCCGTCGATTGTCGTGATTACTGTCTTGGCGATGTTCATAAATTCAATCGACCAAATCCCTGTCATCCAAAAAGCGTTGGCGGGAATCAACATCGCGGTCGCGGCGAATTTGAGCTATTCTTTTTTGAAGCTTTTCAAAAAGACGGCGGCGAATATTTTTGGCGCGATTTTGATGGCGGCATCGTTCGTGCTGATTTTCTTTTTCAAGGTGAACACCGTGCTGATAATTTTTTGCGCGATTTTTCTTGGAATCGCGCTTCACATTTTGAATTTCAAATTCAATGAAAATTCAAGGAATGAAAAATGAACGCGCCGAGCATCATAGAACTTTTTTGCATTTTCTTTTACATAGGGCTTTTTACGATTGGAGGCGGGCTTGTCGCAATCACGACGATGCAGCAAATCGTCGTAGGGCGCGGCTGGATCAGCGGCGAGAAATTCTACAACATGGTCGCGATTTCAGAATCCACGCCTGGCCCAATCGGCGTGAACATGGCGACATACATCGGATATGAATTTCACGGAGTGCCAGGCGGCATCGTCGCGACTCTCGGCGAGATTTTGCCTTCGCTCGTCTGCATCATTGTCATCGCAAAATTTTTCGCGAAGTTTCAGGAACGTCCGCTCGTAAAGGCGGCTTTCAAAACTTTGCGGCCGGTGACGACAGGAATAATTTTCGTGGCGTGCGCGCAAGTTTTTTCGCTCGCGCTGATGAATGTGCCGCAACAATTTTTCTCGGCGTGGAAAAACTCGTTCGCCTCGATGGAAAGCGCGGCGCGATTTTTGGCGAGCCTTTTCAAATGGAAGAGCGTTTTGTTCTACGCGGCGGCGTTGCTCCTTTTGCTCAAGACGAAAATCAATCCCATCGCGATAATCCTTTGCGGCGCGGCGTTCGGGATTTTGTTTTTGTAGTTTTTGGAAAAAGGTAAAAAATTTTCCCGCGGAATTCATTAAAAAGGTGATTGAAAATTTGATTGTAAATTTTCTGCGATAAATATGCGGTAAATAATTTTTGGGGACGCGTTTTTCATATCCGCGTCCTTTTTTTATTGGCGTTTCTTTGCGCACCAATTGTTACTTTAGTAATTTGACTTGTCTCGACAAAATTCACTGACACTCGCTCTCGTCGTATGATGATGCTATGCGTCGTGAAAAAATTTGCCCTGCTTAAAAATGATATTCTCGTCAGCAGCATGGAATATGGATGGACGAAAATGCGCAGTTTTTAAAGTTGGTCCAAAAGTGAGACGATTTGGCTTTTTATGTGGCGGCGTTTTTGCGAAGTCTCGGTCTCAAACAGCGTGGCGGGGGATATTTCAAGTGCGTTGCAGATTTTTAGAATTGTCAGCACATTTGGACTGCGCTTTCCTGTCTCGATGAACGCCACGATATTTTGCGAAAGCCCTGCGTCAAGGGCGAGATCTATTTGTGAAATATGACGCTTTTCGCGCTCTTCTCGAAGCCGTGCGGCGAGATGCTTCGCCTGTTTTTCCGGTGACAACATTTTTTTAGTTTAATAAATTTTTTTGTGTTGACAATATACACAAAAATGTGTTAGTATATATAATTATGTGTGTATTCTTCATCACAAAACAGAAGTTCTCTTCGAAAAATCGGATTTTGTTCGGAGGAATCAATGTTTTGGGATAAAGTGGAGATGTACCGTCAGCAGAAAAATCTCACGTACCGCACCCTGGCGCGCGCGATGGGCAAGGCGGAGACGACGGTGTCGTCGATGCGGCAGTTCGGGACGGAGCCGCGCATAAGCGACGGCATCAAGATAGCGGATGCGCTCGGCGTGGACATACGGGACTTGGCGGAGTGAGGGCGATGAGCAAGGCACTTGTTATTGGCGGAAGCAATGGAATCGGGCTTGCCGTGTCGCTGGAATTTGCGAGCCGCGGATACAATATTGTTATTTTAGACAGAACAGAACCAGACTCGTTGATAAATCGGACGGAAGGAAAGTATGAGTATATTCCCTGTGATTTGCTCGACTTTGACGAGGCGCAGTTTTCCTCTCTCGCCGAGGATATGGACATAGATGCTGTCATGGTCACCGCAGGATTCGGGCGTTGCGCCGAATTTGAATTTCTGCATCTTGGAGAGGTGGAAAAATTATTGCGCGTGAATGCAGAAAGCGCTTTGAAAATAGCGAAAATTTTCTACCCACGAATAAAGAGCAAAAATGAATTTAAATTTGGAATAATGTGTTCGATAGCAGGGATTGTTTCAAGTCCTGGCTTCTCTGTATATGCGGCGGGGAAAGCGGCCGTGTACAGATTCTGCGAGAGTGTAAATGCGGAGTTATCTTCAGACGGCTTTGCAAACAGAATTCTATGCGTAAGCCCTGGCTCGATAAAAGGAAGCCGATTCAGCGGAGGCAAGAACGATATTGAAGCACTTGAATCGTTGGCAAAACAAATTGTTTCAAGTCTTTTTGATGGAAGAGATGCGTTGATTCCTGATTATGAAGAGATTTACAGAGGAGTAATAGAACGATACCGAAACGACAGCGTAGGTTTTGGAGTTGAAAGTCTGTCATACAAAAAAAATACTGGCAGACTTAAAAACGAAATGTCCGCGAGAATTGGATATTTGAGCGGAACATTTGACTTGTTTCATATTGGACACTTGAATTTATTGCGGCGCGCGAAAGAGGAGTGCGATTATCTGATTGTAGGTGTGCACAGGGATGCAAGCCACAAAGGGAAAGAGGTTTTCATCCCGTTTGAGGAGAGAATGAAAATTGTGGAGGCATGTCGCTATGTTAACAAAGTGGTTGAATCATGCCGCGAGGATAGCGACGCATGGAATAGGTGGTATTACAACAGGCTGTTTGTCGGGAGTGACTATAAAGGAACTGAGAGATTTGAGCGTTATGAGGAATTTTTCGCGGATAAAGGGGTGCAGATAGTGTATTTTCCATATACAAAAGGAACTTCCAGTACGAAACTGCGTATGACGATGGAAAAGATGATAAAAAAGTAGAGCCTTTTCCACTGTTGGAATAGATGAATTTGATTGGAATGAAAGGCAAAGAAACTAGATGTGAAAAAATATCACATAGGCACAAATAAAAAAAGATTTGAATAGGAAATAGTCGCCATGAAAGCAAAGGAAAAAATCAAAAAAGAGATAACTTTTATTTGCACTGACAAAGTGGAACGCCAGTGCTGCGATCCCATAGCAGAAGAAGCCGCAAGAAGAGGATATAAAGTAGCAATTACTGATGATCCAATGTGTAAATGTGAAATAGGGTTTTATCTTAATCATGTAAACTGGCCCAAGAACAGTAAATTTTCTGTAATCACTCTTCATGACCTGACACAACAGCATGGCGAATGGCCTGTAATGTGGAGGAATGAATTTTGGAGCGATTTTGATGTAGGATTTCTGCCAAGCAAAATATGGTCGGATATGTGGCATGATGCTTCCTGCTATGCTTTTGCCAGACCACGGAATGGTTGTTATTTAAGCGGATGGATAAAAGCGGATACAATATTTTCCCAAGATTTTACCAAAGAAAAAGAGCAGATTATTTCTGATTATGGAATAGACATGTCCAAGAAAACCGTTTTGTACGCCCCTTCATGGGAGTGGGGTGGCAGACAGGTTGAGATGGCAGAAGCGGTAAAGAATTTAGATGTTAACTTGATTATAAAACAGTTTCCTTTGTCACCAGACAAGTTTCCTGAACAAGTAAAGTTGATTACCGAGGCGGATGAAAAAACTCGCGCACTGGGATTAAAAAATGTATTTATTCTTGACACCCGCATTAATATTTTCAATGCAATTTCCTTGTGCGATGTTCTTGTTTCAGAAGAATCTTCTACTTTGTCGGAAGCGATGCTGATGGATAAAAATAGCATTGCCGTCACAGATTGGCTTGTGCCTGATGTTACCCCTCCTAGAAAACCGGAATGCAACCATGATTTTGTAATCAAAACGACAAGCAGCGATTTGCGCAAAACTATAATTGATGTGTTGGAAAAGGATGAATACAAAGAAAGGATACGAAATTACCGGCAGACCAACTTTCCCAATGTTGGGCATGGCGCAAAAATTGTAATGGATGTTTTGGATAATTTCATTGACGGCGCAGAAAACGATGTGCCGGGGATACAAGAATTGCCCTTGCGTCCAGCACCTAAAGAATATCTTAAAAGCGTCTCCAAACGGAAAAGGCTTTTAAAACGCATTTGGTTAAAAAAAACTATTGTTGAAAAAAACAAGTTCTTGCTCGGCATTTGGAATGGGCTCAAAACTATTAAGCATGGCATAAAGAACAATTTTGTACAGAAGAGAGGGGGGGAGTATAACTTGTATTGCCCATTATGTATTTCGGAGAATTCAGAATTTAATGTCAAAATCGATCAAAGCGAACGCTTTTTTTAAGACCTTGATGAGCGTTGTCAATATTGTATTTCCTCTTTTAACCGCTCCTTATGTGGCGCGAGTGCTAAGCATGGACGGTTATACTGAATACAACAAGGCTGCAAGCATGATTACATGGTTCACCCCTTTTGCGGTATTCGGCGTTTATACTTATGGAATGCGTACAATAAGCCAGATAAAAAAAGACAGAGAGGCCGTTTCGCGGCTTTTTAGCCAGCTTTTTTCTTTTAATGTTTTTACTTCTGCACTTGTTTCCGTTGTATATTTGATATTGATTCTTACATTGCCTTCATTTCAGAATTACAAGGGAATGTATGCTGTTTTTACTGCCCAACTTTTGTTTGTATGCTTTGCGACGGATTGGGCGAATGAAGCGTTTGAGAGTTATGGATTTATCCTTCTAAAAACCTTTTTTTGTCGTCTTTTATATGTTATTGCGGTTTTCTTCTTTGTGAGAAATGCTGACGATGTTTTTGTTTATGTCAGCCTTTCAAGTCTTTCGTTAATGCTGAATAACGCTCTTACATTTTTGTATGCAAAAAGCAAAATAAAATTCTCACGCTTTACTTTTAAGGAAGAAATAGCCCTTGCAAAGCCGTTGTTCATTGTGTTTTTACTTGTCAATTCTAGCATGCTGTACACGATATTTGACCGTTTCGTCCTTGCATGGTTCGGAGACAAGCTGTTGCTGACCTACTACAATGTTTCTCAGACAATCATACTGGCAGTTGTAAATGTAACATCCTCGATTTTGCTTGTTTCGATTCCACGACTTTCTTATTTATGGGCAAACGATAAAAAAGATGAATATTATTCGCTGTTGAATAAAAGTTCTGACATCTTTATGGCTTTTCACACACCTTGCTGTATAGGGCTTGCCTGCATTTCTAGTGAAATTATTTTTTATTATTCAGGAATGAAATACATTTCGGCGAGTCTGACATTCTTATTATTCTCATTGCGCTATTATATCTCTGCTTTTGACATGATTCTTGCAAAGCAAGTTTTGCTTGCTACTGGTAATGAAAAAGTTCTGGCAAAAATGTACTACATTGGCGGTATTTATAATGTGATTGCAAAAATAGTTCTCGTGCTTATTGGGAAACTTACGCCAGAATTGTGCATTATAACAACCGCCGCGGCAGACTTAATTGTCATAGCGATGGAGGTAATATGCATAAGAAAATTTGAAATAAGGTTTTCGGTTTTTTCCAAATCAAAAATAAAGTATCTCATTACGGGCTTGTTGTTTGTTCCTGTCATTCTCTTGATAAAGAAGTTTGTCCCCTTTTATGGATTGAAAAACATAACATTAAGGACAGTTCTATCAATTTGCTTATGCGCCATTCTGTATGTTTCCATGCTGTTCGTTACAAAAGCTTCTGTTGCGTTTTCGCTTGTTAAACGAGGTGTCAAATGAACAAATCTATAAACAAAGTGTTGCGATATATTGGCTATGTCCTGTTTCGTCCAATTTGGTGGTTGGAGCGACTTGTTCCGCGCAGCAAGGATATTTGGGTTTTCGGAGCTTGGTATGGACAGAAATATTCAGACAATTCAAAATGGTTTTATGAATATGTGCTGGAGAATGAGCCTCATATAAAGGCAGTGTGGATTACAAAGAATAAAGATATTTATGAAAAACTATGCGCACAGAATAAATTGGTATGCATGAGTGCTAGTGTAAAAGGTATCTGGTGGTGCTTAAGGGCAAAGTATGTGTTTTTGACAAGCGGCGTTGTTGATGTTAATGCTCTAGCACTAAATGGTTGTAGACAGATTTGGCTTTGGCATGGTATGCCGTTAAAGAAGATTTTGAAATGCGATGATGCTTATATAAAAATAAGTCCTCAAAAAAAACTAATTCAAAAATTATTTAATCCATATTATACATTAAATCCATATGCTACAATAACATCTTCAGATTTTTTTATTCCCTATTTAAAGGAAGCGTTTATGCTACCAGAATCGAAAATCTTGAAAACAGGGCTGCCCCGTTGTGATGCTTTTTTTACAGGAAAAAAAGAAAAACTTATTGAGGAGTTAAAGTTAAAATTCAAGGATGCCAAAATTTTTATTTATCTGCCGACATTTAGGATGGCAAGTACTAGAGATGGAGAAAAAAAATCTTTATTTATAAAACAATACGGTTTTGACTTAAAAGAATTTGAAGATTTTTTAGCCTCTAATAATATTGTGTTCTTGTTTAAGCCTCATTTTGTTGATTATGGTATTAAAATTGATATAGTTACAGACCGTTTTATATATTTAGAAGATGAGATGTATGAAGATTTATATTGTTTGTTAAATAATGTAGATGCGTTACTCACAGATTATTCTTCTGTATATTTTGATTTTCTTGCGAGCAGAAAATCAACTTTTCTTCTTCCTTTTGATTACGATGTTTATTTAAATAGTTCACGAAGTCATTTTTTTAATATGTACACCGAGATGAATGGGCAAATCTGTAAGAATTGGAAGGATTTTTATATACAAGTTAAAGAAAACTATAATAACACTGAAAATGACTTTCAAAAATTTGGGCAATACTTAGATGGGCATAGTTCTGAAAGAATTGTAAAATTTCTGAGAGGTATGAACTAATGTTTCTGATTTTTATTCTTTTGGTGGGCTTGTTATTATTGTTTTCTTTGAAATTATATAGAAATATTTATAATCCAGTTAGTGTTTTATTAATAGTATGGGGTATTCTTATCTCATTATATAATTATATATATTATACAAGATCTGGCTGTCAGTTTCTATCGGATAAACTATATGTTTATATTTGTATTTATCTACTTCTATTTTCTTTTTGTAATTTTTTTATTAATGGATTTTATAAAAACCGAATCCCAAAGAAAATACTCGTAAAACAAAGCCTCACAATAGATTCTAGAATTAATATGTTTGTTAATTTTTGTTTGGTAGCAAATATATTGTTGATTTTAGGTTTTATAAAGATGTGTGGAACTGCGAACTTGATTGAATTGATAGGACGAATGAGATATATCACACAATACGAAGAAAATACAATTCCATACTATGTTAAACTACTTATGTATTGTTTTTCAATTACGCCGGTTGTTTTTTGCTATATTTTTATTGAACATAAAAAAGTCAATAAAATTAAATTAGCCACTTTGTTTTTAGAGCTTGGAATAGTAACCCTTTTATATGTTTCAAAAGGAAGAATAATCAAATATATGATTATGTTTTTATTTTTGTTATTATTACGAAATAAATTAAATTTCAGAATAATTGTACTTGTTTTTGCAGGAACTGTTGGGTTAGTTTGTTTCTTGACATTTAATAGGGACACATATTTTGTTAATACATTTACTGTATTTGATTATATATTCGTGTATTTTCTTTCTCCATTCCCTGCCTTTGATAAATTAATAAATGGTGAAATTCCTTATCTTAATACGCCATTTGGAGGAAGAACTCTAAGTTTCTTCTACAGGGTATCAGCAAAACTGTTTGGAACAGTTTTGCCTAATTATGGAAAGATGTTCTTAAATGTGGATGCCCCGTCTGGAAAAGTTCCAACTAATGTTTTTACGGCTTTGGGAAATCATTATATGGATTATGGGTTTTTGGGGATTATATTTTTTTCAATATTGATAGGAATTACATTTGCATTGATTTATAGAAAAACTGTATTATCTGACTCTTTAACGGCGAAAATTTTTTATGTTTTAGTTATCTATTGCTTGATATTTCAATTTTTTGGTGAATTATTTTTTCAATTTTTATCTATGACAATACAAGATTTTATTTGTGTATATATTGTTGTACATAGAATGAGGTTAAAAAATGGTTGATATATTGATGGCAACTTATAATGGGGAAAAGTACATTGAATCTCAACTGACAAGCATAATTTCGCAGACATATAAGGATTGGAGATTATTTATTCAGGATGATCTATCTACGGATTATACACTGAAAATTATTAAAAAATATCAAACAATTGATAAGAGAATCATTCTTGTTGACAATACTAAAAAACGAGGATGCGGACGAAATTTTTTGTCTCTGTTGTCTTATTCTACATCAGAATATATTTGTTTTGCTGATCAAGATGACTATTGGTTTGAAAATAAATTAGAAAGATTGGTAAACGAGATAACTTTATATGATAAAGAAAACGAATGCCCTAAACTTGTTGTTTCCAATTGCCTGTTATGGAAATATCCACAAAATTCCATATTTTACAATCCAAATTTTGTAAAACCGAATGCTATTCATCAGGCATTGTTTATGGGAGGAATGCAAGGCTGTCTTACATTATTCAATTCAAAACTTAGAGATATTTTAAATAAAAATTTTGATTATATATGGTTGCATGATCATTATTTATTATTGTCAGCCATTACTTTTGGACAAATATATTACATCAATGATCCTTTAATGTTGTATCGTCAACATGAAAACAATGTAACACCCCATTTTACTACTGGACTGCTATCAAAAGTTATTAATAAACTTAAAGGAAGTAATGCTTTATTAGATAGAAGATTATATTTAGAAAATAAAGAATTTTATCGTTTGAATATTGGAAGTATGCCAGAAGAAATAAGCACTGTATTTCGGAATTATTTCAAGCTTGAAAGTATGAAACCATTATTTCGGAAGTTAAAGTTAATTTGTTCTAATTATACGATTGCAGACTCTTCACATTTGTATTTTGTGATTAAAGTGCTTATGAAAAGAAAATTTATAGGTGAACAAAGATGAAATTATTAATAAATATGTCAAACAATATCGGAGGAGGGTCTTTACAAGTAGGACTTTCTTTTATACGAGAATGTAAAAATTTTAGGACTCATAGTTATGTAATTGTATATAATTCTTCGCTTTCCAGTTTATTTAATTTCAATGAATATGAAGCAAATTTTAAATTTATTGAGGTACAACCGCAGAAGTTTTGGAATTTAGCTGGAGTTATGACAAAAATTGAAAAAAAAGAAAACCCAGATGTAGTTTTTACTATTTTCGGTCCATCTTATTGGAGACCTCGTGTAAAACATGTAGTTGGTTTTGCAAATCCATATTATTACCAAATGGAGGCGATATTTAAAAAACGAATGTCAAGGAAACAGTATTTCCTTATAAGAATTAAAAAATTAATTCACACCATATATATGAATATAGACACTGATGTGCTAATCACTGAAACAGACTATACAACAGAATCATATTTAAAACTATTCAAAAAAATCAAGAAAGGTTTTACCGTCAGTAATACATGCTCAGATTATTACACAGACTTCATGAAAAAGAAAAAATATAAAGTTGATGACGAAATTTCTACATTTAGGTTATTAATGCTATCAAAATATTATAAACATAAAAACTTTGAAATTATAAAAGAGATTTCTTTGATTTTACAAAATAGAAATATAAACAATATTGAATTTTGGATAACGATAGATGATAAAAATTATCAGAGATTATTTGCCAATAATAGTTATGTAATAAATAAAGGTGTTACAAAACCACAAAATTGTCCGAGCCTTTATTATGATGTTGATGCCATGTTTTTACCGACTTTAGCAGAATGTTTTTCAGCCTCCTATCCTGAAGCTATGATTATGGAAAAACCAATACTAACTTCAGATTTACCTTTTGCAAGATCTGTTTGTAAAGAAGCAGCTTTATATTTCGAGCCGTTAAATGCTAATGATATCGTAAATAAAATATTATTGCTGTCGAAAAATGAAAATTTAAGAAAAAAACTAATTGATGATGGAAAGAGGGTGTTTTCAGCAATTCCGACTGCAAAAGAAAGAGCAATTGAGTATTTGAATATTTGCAACTCCTGTATATGAATATAATTTTTAATGCATTTGTGGAAAGGATTTTTATGGAAGAAATTGTAGTTCTAGTTGTGACTGTTTCTGTAACGGATGTTATGCTCGCTTCGAAACTTGTTCGTCAGTTTTGTATTGTTGTCATTTTGATGAATGCCCATCAATCGAACGGCCATTTTTTCATGGAGGCATATAGATGACCACCGCCTCCCTCGTCCTGTACAAAACCCCGCGCCCGCAAATAGAGTCGCTGCTCGCAAGCGTCCTGCCGTCGTGCGTGGAAAAATTGATAATCGTGGACAACTCGCCCGACGACCGCTGGAGGGAGCTTGAAAGTCGCTCGGAAAAAATCCGCTACATACACAACGAGAACCTCGGCTATGGCGGCTCGCACAATTTGGCGATGCGCCTTGCGATTGAGATGAAGGCTGACTTTCACATTGTCTTGAATCCAGACATTCGCTTTGAGCCGGCTGTGCTCGCGGCGCTTGAAAAATTCATGGATGAAAACCCCGACGCGGCGTATGTCCTGCCGAAGGTCGTCTATCCGAACGGGGACTTGCAATATCTCTGCAAGTTGCTTCCCGCTCCGTCCGACCTTATTTTTCGTCGCTTTATTCCGTCAGTTGGTTTTTTGAAAAAATGGAAAGAGAGGAAGAACTCCCGCTACTGCCTCGTGGATTCGGGATACGACCGCGTAATGAATCCGCCGTGCCTTTCGGGGTGCTTCATGTTCATGCGAATTTCTTCGCTCCAAGAGATTGGACATAACGGCGAATTTTTTGACGGCAGGTTTTTTATGTACTTCGAGGACTTCGACTTGATTCGCCGCCTTCACAAAGTTGGAAGGACGGTATATTTTCCCGATGTGGAGATAGTCCATGACCACGCTGCCGAAAGCTACAAGAGCCGGAAGATGCTCATGGCGCACATCAAAAGCGCGTTCCGCTATTTCAACAAGTGGGGGTGGATTTTCGACAAGGAACGGCGAGCGTGGAACAAGGAAATTTTGAGGGAGTTGAAGTTATAGTATCAAATAAAAATTTCGCTGAAAATGATAATCGCAATACATTCGTCCGTGAGGCTCTCATTTTCGCTCGCGTTCGCTCCGCCAATGTTGATTCATGGCAAAATGACCGCGAGTTTTGGCACAAACCTTTGTTTTGTACCAAGACTCGGTAGCAAGTACCTTGCGTAAAAAGTCGCGGAAACTCGCCGGCTGCGAATCATTCTACAGCCGACTTTTTTTCGCCTATTTCTTGAACGCTTCGGCGACCGCTACAGCGCACGCGACCGTGCAGCCGACCATCGGGTTGTTGCCCATTCCCATGAAGCCCATCATTTCCACGTGGGCAGGGACAGAAGAACTTCCCGCGAACTGCGCGTCTGAGTGCATGCGTCCGAGCGTGTCCGTAAAGCCGTAGCTCGCAGGACCTGCCGCCATGTTGTCGGGGTGCAACGTGCGTCCCGTTCCGCCGCCTGAGGCCACGGAGAAATACGCCTTGTCTGCAAGCAGGCGTTCCTTCTTGTAAGTGCCTGCCACAGGATGCTGGAAGCGCGTCGGGTTCGTGGAATTTCCCGTAATCGAAACATCGACATTTTCATGCCACATAATCGCCACGCCTTCGCGCACGTCATCCGCGCCGTAGCATTTTACGATGAGGCGGTCGGGATTGTTTCCGTAGGGCACTTCTTTCACGACAGTCAAAGCTTTGTCCGTGCCGTTTCCGTTGAAGTAGTCGAATTTCGTCTGGACATACGTGAAGCCGTTGATGCGGCTGATGATTTGCGCGGCATCCTTTCCAAGTCCGTTCAAAATCACGCGAAGCTTGTTCTTGCGCACCTTGTTCGCGTTCGCGGCAATCTTGATCGCGCCCTCGGCGGCCGCGAAAGACTCGTGTCCTGCCAAAAACGCGAAGCACTGCGTTTCTTCTGAAAGAAGGCGCGCGCCCAAATTTCCGTGTCCGATTCCCACCTTGCGGTCGTCGGCGACGCTGCCCGGAAGACAGAACGCCTGCAAGCCTTCGCCGATGGCGGCGGCCGCGTCAGAGCCTGTGATTGTTCCGGCCTTTTCGCCTTTTTTGAGCGCGATCGCGCTTCCCAAAACGTAAGCCCATTTCGCGTCCTCGAAGCAAATCTGCTGAGTTCCCTGGCAGATTTCATAAGGATCGAAACCTTTGGACTTGCAGAGTTCGCGCGCGGCCTGCAATCCAGTCTCGCCTTCGGCAAATCCGTATTCTTTTAAAGCCTTGTTCACTTGCGGAATGCGGCCTTCAAAATCTTCAAACAATGCCATAAAATTCTCCTAATAAAAAATCGCAAACCTTTGGTTTGCTTACGAGCTTTTTCAAAAAAACTCGCCCCTCATCAAAAAAATTAATAATTATTAATTTTTCACTCCTTGCGAGGGTCGATGAGCTTGACCATGCCCTGATCGGCAGTCACGCGTCCATAATGAGTGCGGGCCTTTTCGAGAGCCTCTTTCGGATCCGTGCCGGCTTTGATCGCGTCCATCAGTTTTCCCAAGTTGACGCAGTTGTAGCCGATGATTTGTCCGTCCTTGTCGACGGCGCAAGTCTCCACATAGCCTTCCGTCATCTCAAGATAGCGAGGTCCTGTCTTTCGCGTGGCGAACATCGTTCCCACCTGCGAGCGCAAGTTCTTTCCCAAGTCTTCGAGGGACGCGCCCACTTTGAGTCCGTCTTTGGAATACGCGCTCTGCGTCCTTCCGTATACAATCTGGAGGAAAAGCTCGCGCATCGCCGTGTTGATAGCGTCGCAAACCAAGTCCGTGTTCAACGCTTCGAGGATTGTCTTTCCAATGAGAATCTCGCTCGCCATCGCCGCCGAGTGCGTCATTCCCGAGCATCCGATAGTCTCGACGAGCGCCTCTTCAATCACGCCCTTTTTCACATTGAGCGTCAGTTTGCACGCGCCTTGCTGCGGAGCGCACCAGCCGATTCCGTGAGTAAATCCGGAAATGTCTTCCTGATTTTTCGCCTGAACCCATTCGCCTTCTTCCGGAATCGGTGCGGGTCCGTGATATGCGCCCTTTGCCAACGGACACATATGTTCCACTTCTGCAGTGTACTTCATTCTGGTCTCCTGAAAATAATCTAAAAACCGTTCGCTCGGTTTGAAAACATATTATACTATATTTGCGGAATTTTTACAAGTGTTTTTTTAGATTTGACAAGGAAATCAAGGCGGATAAAAATTCTCGCTTTACGAAATCAATTAATAATTGAAAAATAATAATTATTCACTATTTAATTATTAATTGAAAAACACTTGACCCGCCAGTTGCCGAAGGCAACGCCGTGGATAAAATTCCTTACAGAGCAAGCACAAAGTGCTTGACCAAATTGTGCAAATGTAATATAATGAAAAAAATATCCTAAAATTTTTAACAGTAAAGAAAGTGTCAGCTTTTGAACTGGTAAAAATGCGATTTTGCGATACTATTTTAGAGGAGTTCCAAATGCCTTGCGGTAAAAAAAGAAAGCGTCAGAAGATGGCGACGCATAAGCGTAAGAAGATGCTTAAAAGAAATCGGCATAAGAGCAAGTAGCCTTTGCCAAATGTGCCACGCATGTATGATAGATTGCATGTGTGGCTCTTTTTTCGTTTCTCGTTTCCGCTGTTGGAAGGGCAGTTTTGCTTGCTGAAATAAATTCGCCTGAACAGATAAAAAATCTTTCCCATAAAGAACTTCGCGCGTTGGCAGAGGAAATTCGGCGGCGCATAATAGATACCGTCGCGCACAACGGCGGACATTTGGCGAGCAATCTCGGCGTGGTGGAGCTGACGCTCGCGTTGCACCGCGTCTTTTCTTCGCCGCGCGACGCGATTGTCTGGGACGTAAGCCATCAATGCTACACCCACAAATTGCTCACCGGCCGTTACGGGGATTTCGCCTCGATTCGGCTGGGCGGAGGGATTTCTGGCTTTACGAAAGAGCGCGAGAGCGAGCACGATTTCTTTGACAATGGGCACGCTTCCACTTCGATTTCGCAGAGCCTTGGCCTTTTGAAGGCGCGCGAGATTCGTGGCGTTTCGGGTAAGGTCATCGCCGTGATTGGCGACGGCGCGCTCACGGGCGGGCTTGCCTACGAAGGCTTGCTCAACGCCGGAAAGAAAATCGGCGCGCGGGCGGGAAGCGACTCGTCGAACCTCATCATCGTCTTGAACGACAACCAGATGTCGATTTCTCGGAACGAAGGCACGCTTTCGCGGTATTTGAGCCGCCTCACGATGTCGATTCAATATCAGTCGATTCGGCGCGGCATCGACAAAATCGTCGAGCACCTGCCTTTCAGCCGTTTTTTGCAAAAGGCGATTTTCCGCCTCAAGCGCGGAATCAAGGGCTTTTTCTTTACGACCAATTTGTTCGTGGATTTCGGATTTGAATACGTCGGCCCGCTCAACGGGCACGATATCCGCGAAATGGAAAAGGTTTTCACGCGCGTGAAAAAATTGAAAAATCCCGTAATCGTGCATGTCGTGACGAAAAAAGGAAAGGGCTATTCGCCCGCCGAGGACAATCCCGAAATGTTCCACGGAATCGGGCCTTTCAACATCAGCGACGGCTCTGTGGAAAAATTCTACGAAAAAAGTTTTACGGAATGCTTTTCATCGTCCATCGTGCGCCTTGCAGAAGCGAACGAAAAAATCGTCGCGATTACGGCGGCGATGTCCAAGGGCACGGGGCTTGCCGCCTTCGAGCGGAAATTTCCCGAAAGGTTTTTCGACGTGGGAATCGCGGAAGAGCACGCCGTGACCTTTGCCGCTGGGCTTGCGAAGGGAGGGGTGCTTCCTGTCGTCTGCATTTATTCCACTTTCATCCAGCGTTCGATTGACCAAATCATCCACGACATCGCGCTTCCTTCTCTGCATGCGATTTTCGTCTTGGACAGGAGCGGCGCGGTTCCGAATGACGGCGAGACGCATCAAGGAATTTTCGACATCGCGTTGATAAAAAACATTCCGAACGTGGCGTTCCTCGCTCCGGCGAGCGGCGCGGAATTGGAATTGATGCTGGAATATGCGGCGGCTGTGAGCGCGCCTTGCGTGATACGCTATCCGAAAAAAACGTCGCCTTCCGAAATAGGAGATTTTCTTGCGCCGCTTCAATCGGGGAGGGGGACGCTGATTCGCGCGGAATGCTATGCGCCGAGTTTGGCGGTGAAATTCAATGTGGAAAGCGGAAGAATTGAAGACGCCTCTTGGGAAGACGACGGAAAGAAATTCCACCGCGTCCTGCTCGTGACTCTCGGCTCGATGTTTTCCGAATGTCTTGTCGCGGCGCGCTCGCTTTTGCTGCAAGGCGTTTACGCGGACATCTACAATTTGCGCTTCATACGTCCGCTCGACAAGGATTTTTTTTGCGAGACGTGCGCGAAATACGATGCGGTCGTCATCGTGGAAGACGGCGTGAAATCAGGCGGCGTGGGAGAAGAGTTGGAGCGCGCGCTTTTTGAGCGGAAGTATTTTTCCGTGGGCGTCTTGGCGTTCGCGCAAAAATTTCCGGCGCAAGGCTCTCGGGAAGAAATCCTCGAAGGCGCGTTCCTTTCTCCGAACGACATTCAAAAAGAAGCGTTGGGAATTTTGAACCAAGTGGAATTTTGCCGTGACGAAAAATAAATTTCGCGCATTGTCATCAACCCGGTCGGGCGAGTTTTCGCAAGAAGACTCGTGGTTGCGAAGCAACCTGTCATTCCGAGCGAAGCGAGGAATCTTTTTGAAAAAAATGGAGAAATTGTGGCGAAGCCGATTTTTTTGAAGGACAGAATTCTCATCACTGAAAATCCCGCGTTCGTCATGGGAATCGTAAACGCGAACGGAGATTCGTTTTGGGAAAAAAGTCGCGGCGGCTTGCGTCTTGTGAAAAACCTCGTCGAACAGGGCGCGGACATCCTTGACATCGGCGGCGAGTCCACGCGGCCCGGAAGCGAGTACATCGATGCGGGGGAAGAACTGCGCCGAGTGATTCCGCTCGTAAAAAAAATCAGGAAATTCTCCGACATCCCGATTTCGATTGACACGCGGAAGTACGACGTGATGAGCGCGGCGTTCGATGCGGGCGCGGACATTTTGAACGACGTTTCGGCTTTGGAGGACGATCCGCGCTTGGCGAAATTCGCGGCGCGGGAAAATCTTCCCGTAATCCTGATGCACAACGCGATGAAAAAAAACAGTTGCAAGACGGGGCGGAATTCTGCTATAATGAATGGGCGCGACGAAAAAACTATTTTTTCGCAAGTGGACGAATATCTGACGCGCCGCGCCGACTTCGCCTTGCAGAACGGAATCGGAGCGGAAAAAATCATCGTCGATCCCGGCATCGGCTTTGGCAAAGACACGGCGCAAAACGCGGCTTTGATTGCGAATGCCGCGAAATTGTGCGGCGGAACATATTCGGTTTTGATGGCGCTTTCGCGGAAACGTTTTTTTGAAGAAGTTTGCGGAAGAAAAGTGGCGGAGCGGCTTTGGGGCACTGTCGCCGCCAACGCCTATTCGATTTTGAACGGAGTTTCGATTGTTCGCGTGCACGATGTGGCCGCCGCAGTCGATACGGTAAAAGTTTTGAAGGAAATTTTACATGCTTGCTGCTGAAAGACTTTGGACAGTGTACAACGCCGTGCGTCCATTTTTGGACATCGCGATTTTGGCTTTTGTCCTCTACAAGGCTTACGAAATAATCATAAGCACGAATTCGATTCAAATTTTGCGCGGCATCGTCATCATCGGCGTGGCGTATATGACCGCGAGGATTTTGCATCTCGAGACTTTGCTTTGGATTTTGAGTTCGCTCGCGCCCGGATTTTTCGTCGTGTTCGCGGTCGTATTCCAGCCTGAAATACGAAAGATGTTTTTGCGGCTCGGACAAAAGGAGTGGTTTTCTTTCGGAAACCGCTCGCGCCATTCTTATGTCGATTCGGTTTTGATTGCGGCGGAAATTCTCTCGAAGCAAAGGCGCGGAATGCTCGCGGTTTTCGTGCGCCATACGAAGCTCGACGACATCGTAAAAACCGGAACGAGGATAAACGCGGATTTGTCGTCGAGCCTGCTTGTGACGATTTTCGGGCACGACACGCCGTTGCACGACGGAGCGTGCATCATACAAGGCGGCAAGGTTTTGGCGGCGGGATGCTTTTTGCCTTTGAGCGAACAGTATGACATAAAGAAAACGTTCGGCACGAGGCACCGCGCGTCTCTCGGGCTTGCCGAAACTACCGACGCTGTCGTGCTCGTCGTTTCGGAGGAAACTGGCGCAATCAGCCTTTCTTATGATTCGCGCTTGCATTACAATTTGTCGATGAAAGAGCTTACGGAGACGCTTGTTTACCTTCTTGACGTGACAAGCGACCAATATAAACTTGAGGACACTGTGGATGAATATAAAACCGTTTTTGGAAAAGCTGACTGAGAATTGGCCGGCGAAGGCGATTTGCCTTGTGGCGGCGTGCTTTTTGTGCATCTTCAATCAATATTCTTCTCTCGAACAAAGGAACGTTCCGGTTCCGCTGGATGTGACGCAGGACGGAGAAATGATTTGCACGACGCACATTCCTTCGAGTGTGAGCGTGACCATAAAGACCAGTTCCGAAAATATTGGGCACGTAAGTCCTGACGGAATTGTCGCGAAATTGGATTTGAGTTATTACGCCGAGGAAGGGAATTTCGACGCGCCCGTTTTCGTAGAATTGCCGGCGAACTTGAAAGTGCTCGACCCGCTTCAGGTGACGGTGGTTCCTGAAACCATTCGAGTGCATCTTGAAAAAAACGTCGCGAGATCTGTAAAAGTCGCGCCGAGATATGTGGGAGAAGTGCCTTATGGCTACACGGTGAAGTCTGTTTCGAGCGAGCCGGCATATATCGAAATCTATGGTCCGCGCTCGTTGGTGGAAAGCGTGGAATTTCTGCCGACGGAGGAAATTGTGGTCGACGAGCAGATTGCCACTTTCAGCGAGACGCGGAAAGTCATGAATTTCGACAGGCTCGTGAAAATAATGGGCGAGGGCGAAGTGTCCGTCACTGCCGAAATCGACTATCAGCAAGGCGTGAAAAGTTTCGAGCGTTTTCCTGTCTCGCTTTCGAACCTCGCGGAAAATCTCAAGGCGGATTCGTCCTATTATGTCGACTTTTCGGTTTCTGGCTCGCAGCTCAACCTTGATGAGTACGAGCCTCAGGCATATACGGTTTCCGCGAATTTGGAATCGGTGACGCAGGCGGGGGAATATGACGTTCCTCTTACGGTGTTGCTTCCGCAACAGTTTAAGCTTGAAAGCATTTCCCAGGAAACGATGAAAATTCTTGTAAGCGAAATTCCTGTTCAGCAAGAAGAAAATCCCGAGGCGGAAAGCGAAAACGAGGAATGATGATTTTTGGAATCGGAATTGACATTGCGAAGACGAAGCGTTTTGAAAAATGGGTGAAAAATCCCGCGATTTTGGAACGCTTTTTTAACCCGAAGGAAATTCTCAAAACGGAAGGCGGCGTCGAGTCGATTACGAAAAACAGGATGTCGGCTTTGTGCCAGCATTATGCCGCGCGATTCGCCGCGAAGGAAGCGTTCGCAAAGGCGCTGGAGACGGGAATAGTGTTCGATTTGCGCGATGTCTTTGTCGTGAACAAGGAGAACGGCAAGCCTGAACTTTTCGTGGAAAAATCCGCGGAAGCAATTTTCCGAAAGGCTTGCCCGCATTTTGGGTGCGCGAAAATTTTCGTTTCGATGAGCCACGAAAAAGAATTTGTCGTGAGCCAAGTTCTTATTGAAATTTAATTTGAAATGTGATATAATATAAAGATATGTATGTACGCTCCAAAAAAGACGATGCGCCGAAAAAGCCGCTCGCCGTTTCTTATTGGTCGAAGGCGAAAATTCGCTGTCCCGCATGCCGCAAGGAATTTCCTCACGAAGAAATGCTCACGGGAAGCGGAAGGCTGAACGCCGGCGACTTGACGGAAGAATTGCATCGAAAGTATGTGCCTACCGCCCGCTATGGAAAAATAAATCCGCTGATTTACGCGATTGGCGCATGCCCGACTTGTCACGCCGCCTTTTTGTGGAATGATTTCACCGACATAAAAGACCAGGCTTCGCTTGACAGGATTTACGGCACTTCCGCCGCGCGGAAAAAATTGGTCGAGTCGGTTTTTCCTCATTACAATCTCACTCGCAACCGCAATTTGCTCGACGGGGCGGCGATGTATCTTTTGGCGATTTTGACTTATGACGTGGTTGACTTGGCGTATCTTCCGACCATGAAGCGCGCGATTTTGACTTTGCGCTTGGCGTGGCTTTGCCAGGATTTGGACGAAGTAGTGCCCGAACACAATTTCGGCGTGATGGCGAATATTTTTTATCGGAAGGCGCTTTTCTTCTATCAGCAGGCCGTGCAAAACGAGTCGGCTCGGACTGAAAAAAGTTCCACGCTTGCGAACATGGGACCTGACACCGACAAAAATTATGGCTGGGACGGCGTGATTTATCTTTGCGGCTTGCTTGAATACAAATATGGCCAGACTGAAGACGAGTCAATGCGCTTGAAAAAACTCAACGAATCGAAGATTGCCATCGCGCGAATTTTCGGTTTGGGAAAGTCTTCGAAAGAAAAGCCCGGTCCGCTCTTGGAACATTCGCGAAATCTTTACAACGAGCTGACAAAAATCCTTGCCGAAGCCGGCGACTTGAGCGACTTGTAGGATTATGGCGCGAAACATTTTTCTCACGATTTCTTACGACGGAACGGATTTTTGCGGATGGCAGCGGCAGGATGCGAGCAAAGATGTCCGCGAAATGCGCACGGTGCAGGGCGAAGTGGAGCGCGCGCTGCAAAAACTTTTTTCGCAAAAAATCGATTTGCATGGAAGCGGCCGCACGGATTCTGGCGTGCACGCGCGCGAACAGGCGGCGAATTTTTTTTGTCCGATTGAGTCGATTCCCGCGCAAAACATTCCGCGCGCGCTGAACAATTTTTTGCCGCGCGACGTTCGCGTAAATTCCGCATTTGAAGTCGGCGAAAATTTCAGCGCGAGGTTTTCCGCCACGAGCCGCGTTTATCGCTATTTCATTTTGCCCGGCAGAATTCCGTGCGCGGCGGCGAGCCGTTTTGTCTGGCAAATAAAAAATTTCCCGAAAATCGAGACGCTTTCAAAAATGGCTTCGATTTTAAAAGGCGAAATCGACTTCGCCACTTTCGCGGCTTCGGGCGACAAAAGCGTTTCGACTTTTCGCTATGTCGAGGGCGCGCGATTTTTTTTGCAGGAAGATTTGTTCGGACAAAGGCTTTTGGTTTTTGAAATTGAGGCGAACGCGTTTTTGTGGAAGATGGTTCGCTCGCTCGTGGGAACGCTGATTGAGTTCGAGCGTGACGGGGGAGGGGCGGAAAAATTTCACGCCGCGCTCGAATCGCGCCAAAGGAAAAATGCCGGACCTACCGCGCCTCCGAACGGGCTTTTTTTGTGGCAAGTAAAATTTGACGGAACGAGGCGGCATTCATAAAAGGTTTGCTTACGAGTGCTCCTCGCGAGCGAAAAGTCGCTTCGGAAACTCTCGACGGCAATTCATAAAAGGCTTGCGGGGTCGACATCCACTTCGACGTAAACGCCTTGCGGCGCGCGGAACGAATAAATCAAAACCGAGGCGAGACGCTGCAAGATTGCGATTGACTTTCCGCGCAGTAAAATTTGGTGTCGATAGTTCGACGCGACTTTTGAAAGCGCGCATTCGCTTGGTCCCAAAATTTCAGTTTCCGCCGCGCCCGAAGTATGCCGCTCTTTTAGCTTTTCCAATTCCGCATCCAAAATTGTTTTTGCTTCGCCTGTGCATTGTCCCGCGTCGCGTTCGACCGTGCTTCGGAAAACCAGACGCAGAAGGCGCGAGAACGGCGGAAACGAAAGCACCCTTCGAAGCGCGATTTCTTCGGAATAAAATTTTTGCGCTTGCGAATGGCAGGCGAAATAAATCGCGGGATTTTCAGGCGAGTAAGTCTGCACGATGACTTTTCCGTCGGGAAAAAATCTTCCCGCCCTTCCTGCCACCTGCGTTATCAGCGAGAAGGTCCTCTCCGCCGCGCGAAAGTCCGGGAGATGTAGCGAAGTGTCCGCGAGAATCACGCCGACCAATTTCAGTTTCGGGAAATTCAAGCCCTTCGCAATCATTTGCGTTCCAAGCAAAATGTCGGCATCGCCGTTTTTGAACGCGGCGATTTTTTCTTCAAGCTCATTTTTCTTTCCGAGCGAATCGGTGTCGAGCCTGAGCGCGCGCGCCGAAGGAAATTTCGACTTCACTTCGTTTTCGATGAATTCCGTTCCGAATCCCAAATAGCCGATATCAAGCGATCCGCACTTCGGACAGATTGAAAGCGGCTTGAGAGAATAGCCGCAGTAATGGCACAAGATTTTGTTTTGCGCTTTGTGGTAGGTCATAGGCACTGAACAGTTTTTGCACTTGAGTTCAAAACCGCAAGTCTGGCATCGGAAAATGTGATTGAAGCCGCGCCTGTTCAAAAACAAAATTACTTGTCGGCTTTCTGCGAGGGTCGCGCGAATTTCTTCTTCGAGAATTTTTGAAATGCTTCCTTCGATTTTTTCGCGCGACAAATCCACGCATTCAATCAGCGGCATCTTTCCGCCCGAAAGCCGTTTGGTGAGACGGTGGCATTCGAATTTTTTTTCTTGAATCGAATTCCACGCTTCGACGCTCGGAGTCGCGCTTCCCATGACGAGCGGAATTTTTTTCAACTGCGAGCGATGCATCGCCACTTGCCGCGCATGGTAGCGAGGCGTGTTTTCCGACTTGTACGAAGAGTCGTGCTCCTCGTCGATTATTATCATTCCCAAATCCGGGACTGGCGCGAAGATCGCGCTTCGCGCGCCGATCACGACCCGCGCTTCTTTTTTTATGATGCGCTTGTATTCGAAAAGTTTTTGCGACGGAGTAAGGCGCGAATGCAAAACCGCCGCGGTTGTGCCGAAACGGTTTACGACGGCGCGCGCCACTTGCGGAGTGAGCGCGATTTCCGGGACAAGATAAATCACGCCCTTTCCTTGCTCCAAAATTTTTTCCGCCGCGCTCAAAAAAACTTCAGTCTTGCCGCTACCAGTCGCGCCGTAAATATATTGAAAAAGATTTTTTTGTTTTGGGAATTCTGCGCCGATTTTTTTTTCACTTGAAATTTCTTCGTCTGAATTTTCTGCGCACGCTGAATTTAAAATTCCTTGCACGGCGGCGATTTGTTCTTCGCTTAAAATTTTTTCTGTTTTAAAATCGTCTTCTTCAATGTTCGCAGAAATTCCCCATCCCGATTCGCTTTCCTTGATGCCGCCGGGAATCATCGCCGAGTACGCTTCGCCGATCGAGCACAGATAAAACGACGAAATCCATTTTCCGAGTTCCATCATCTCATCGTCCAAAAGCGGCGCTTCGTCGAGCACACGCAAGATTGGTCGGATTTTATTTGGGGGGACGGGAAAATCTTTCGGCAGTTTTTCATGAAGCGCGGTGATGATTCCAGTCGCGCGTCGGTTTCCGAACATCACCTGGACGCGCGCGCCGACGGCGCATTCGAAAGACTCGACTTTCCGCGCACGCTTTTCAGGCAGAAGTTCGCCCTGCGATTTTTTTTCTTGCGCGAGAATTTTTCCTGAGGGAATCGCGGAGTATGTGAAAGTTTGGTTCACCGGCACATTGAGCGCGACTTCAACGAATTTAGCTTTCATAGTTCGGGCAAATTTCCAAAAGCTTCGCGCGGAAAATTTTCAAGTCTTCCCATGCGGGGCGTTTGTAAGTCTCGTCGCGGAGCAACGCGCTCGGATGGAATGTCGCCATGAACGGAATGCCCTTGTAGTCAACGATTTTTCCGTGCATTTTCGTTATGCCGATGGAAGTGTCGAGCAATTTTTGCAAGGCGACTCTTCCCAAAGCCAAAATCATTTTCGGCTGTAAAACATGAATCTGCGCCTGCAAAAAAGCCGAGCACGCCGCGCATTCGTCGGGGGAGGGGTCGCGGTTCATCGGCGGGCGGCATTTTACGATGTTTGCGATGAAGCAGTTTTTTTCGCGATGCAAATGTATCGCCGCGAGCATCTTGTCCAAAAGTTGTCCCGCCTTTCCGACGAACGGCCGTCCTTGCGCGTCTTCGTCCGCCCCTGGTCCTTCGCCGATTACGAGCACCGCGGGATTTGCGACGCCTTCGCCCGGCACGACATTTTTGCGCGTTTTCGCGAGAACGCAATTTTGGCACGCGGAAATTTTTTTTGCGATTGATTCAAGTGTCGCGCCGGAATTGTGCGCGGTTTGTTCATTCGAAAAATTTTGGTCGGAGTGTGCGACGCTTGAATTGTGCGTGTTTGGAAAATTGTGCGCGGAAGAAAAATTCGCGCTTTGAAAATTTTCATTCGAAAGAATTTCATCGTCGTGGAAATGCATTTCGCGTGAAAAATTTTCGCACGTGTAGCCTGACATCGCAGTCGATGCCTTTTTGAGCAAATCGTAAATGACTTTTTTTTCCGCCGCTTTCACGAAACCATTTTAGCATTTTTTTTCGCTTTGGGCAAGCAGAATTTTTCAAGACATGTTTTTATCCCTTGCTTTTATTGAAAATATGTGCTATAATTAGATATATAAAATATTTGGAAAATTTTTATGTTGGAAGAAAAAAAGTTTACCACGGGCGCGAAGCGAAAATTTTTATTCCTCTATCTTACGACCGGCGCGGGACACATTTCCACGGCGCGCGTTTTGAAGGAACAAATTTTAAAGCAAAATCCCGATGCGGAAATTGTGATGGTGAACGGCTTCGACAGAAAAAATTTTTTTGGAAAGGCGATGTTCGAGCATGGATATTTTGTCGCCACAAACGCTTTGCACGGCGCGTTTCCGCTTATTTACGATCTTTCGTCGCACCGTCCTTTGGTCAGTTTTTTCGTCGCGCTTTTGCGAAGTCACACGACGCGTTATTTGGAAAAAGTCATCGAGCGCGAAAATCCCACCGACATCGTTTCGTTCCATTTCGCGCTTTCCACTTTCGCAAAGTCCGCGATTTTGCGCAGCAGAAAAAAAATCAATTTCACTGTGATGGTGACGGATCCTTTCACGATGCCAAGCGCATGGTTTTGGGACAGGCGGCTGGACTACTTCGTTTATTCGGAAGAAGCCAAGCGATTCGCGATCGCGCAGAAAATTCCCGAAAGGCAAATCACCGTCGTTCCGTTCGTGCTGGGTGGAAAATACACGGTTCCGTTTGACAAAGGCGACATCGCCGCGCTTCGAAAAAAGCATGGCTTCAAACAGGACAAAAAAGTCGTCCTGCTTGTCGGGGGAGGGGATGGATTTCCCAGCGCGGTGGAGATAATCAACAAGTGCGCGTTGCGCCATGCGGATTTCGCGATTGCCATCGTCTGCGGAAAAGACTTGGCGAAAAGGACTTATCTTGAAGGATTTTCAAAAATTTATCCGAAGCTGGATTTGCATGTTTTCGGCTTCGTGAATTTTTTGGATGAACTCATAAAGCTTTCCGATTGCGTCGTGATGAAAGCGGGTCCCGCCACGCTGCTCGAAGTGCTTTCGTGCAAAAAGCCCGTCATCATTTCGCGCTACATTCACAATCAGGAACTGGGCAACATGCATTTCGCCGTGCGCAACAAAGTTGGGTATTTTATCCAAAGGCCGGGTGCGATTTACGACAAGATTGAAGAGATTTTGAACGACGAAAATTTCGACGAGCGCATGGCGGAGAATTTCGCGAATCTCAAAATCGACACGGACTCAAGCAAGATTGCGAAATTGCTTTTGGAAAAAGAAGCGAATTGAATTGGAAATTGAGAGTGGAGAATTTTTTATTAACCACAAAGGTTCACAAAGGAACACGGAGTTTTTTTGCAGGGCTTTGTGGCAGTGAGCGAAGCGAACGCCTTGTGGTTAATTATCGAAGTGCGATGTCAGAATGAAAAAACGTGCGTGGGGCGACATGCTCAACCATCTCGCCAACGCGTAGCTAATTATCCATTATCAATTCTGAATTTTCAATTTCCTTTCCCAATCGGAAATTTTTCACGACATGCTCGTCGTAGGATTTTTGCAGGATTTCTTCAATTTGCATTGCGTCGAAAATTCTTTTCGCTTCGTCCACGTTCGCGCGCAAAACCGGATGCTTCGGGCTGAACAAAACGCAGCAGTCTTCGTAAGGCAAAATCGAAATTTCATACGTGCCGATTCGCTCGGCTTCGAGCGTGATTTCTTCTTTGTCCATCGCGCACAGCGGGCGCAAAAGCGGAAACGCCGCCATCGATTCCGTGACGCTCATGTTTTCGATTGTCTGGCTCGCCACTTGTCCGAGGCTTTCCCCCGTTACGATGCATTGCGCGCCGATGCGCTCGGCGACGAGATTCGCCACGCGCATCATGCACATTCGCAAAAGCAGCGTGGAAAAATTTTCGGGCGAAGTCTGCTTGATTTTCATCTGCGCCTCGGTAAAAGAAATTATGTGCAGGTGAACGCTGATTCCGAATTTTGAAATGACCGCCGCCAAGTCCTCGACTTTTTTTTGCGCTTCGTCCGAAGTGTAGGGATACGAGTGAAAATAAACGCAGTCGATTTTCATTCCGCGCTTCATCATTCGGAACGCCGCCACGGGACTGTCGATGCCGCCCGAAAGCAAAGCCAAGCCTTTTCCGCTCACGCCGACTGGAAGGCCGCGCACGGCTTTTTTTGAATTCGCGATTTTCAAAATTGAGTCGCTCGCGTTTTTCGAGGCGGCGGTATAAATGAAAACGCTTTCGCGCACTTCGATGAAAATTGTCACGTCCGGCGAATGAACGTCCACCGCCAAAATTTTTTTGTCGAAAACGTCCGCCGCCGCTTCCTTGCTGATTTCGTAGGAATTGAGCGGGAAATTTTTGTCGGCGCGTCGAGTGTCGCATTTGAAAGTCTTCGCGCCGTTTTTTGCCGCCTCTTCGCAAAGCGAAAAAACAGTTTCCTTTATCGCGCTGATGTTTTTTCCGCAGACTTCACATTTCGCGAATCCCGTGATTCCAATCAAATGTTCGAGGCAGAATTCGATTTTCGGCGCGAGCGCGTCGTCGCCTGAAAAATACATTCTTCCCGCGCGGAGTTCGATTTTCACTTTGTCGCTTTCGTCAAAATAGCATCGCGCGTTCTTGAAAAGCTGCCGCTCGAAAAATTGTATGTTCGTGCCCTTGAGCGTCAGCTCGCCGAGTTTTGCAAGATACGTTACCATAAAAAAATTATACAAAAAAAATCGCGCTTTGAAAAGTGGGCTTGAAAAAATTACGCCGCGTGCTTTGAATATTCGGCGACAAAAATTTCGCCAGAAATTTTTCGTGCGTCTTCCACAATTTTTTCAAGAGATTCAATCACGTCGTCATCATAAAAAATCTCACCACATTCGGTGCATTTTAGGCAAGGAACATGTCTGATGATTACCACGCCTTTTTCAAGTTCCACGGTGTGAGTCGTAAATCCTTTTTCAAGTTTCGCCGCGCATGAAAAACATTTCATTTTTCCGCTCCTATTTTCTTTGTAAAATCCTCATTCCAAGTTTCAGAATTAGGATGATATGCCGTGACTATGTGGGCATATCCATCATTATAACTTGCTACGACATGCAAGAATTTTTCGCCAATATCAATCCCTAGAAGCAAGCAACTTGGATAAGGCTTGTCATCTTCGTATTGCCTTATAATTTTTCCGTGCATTATGCAATTGCGAATATCAAAAATTGAAATGCGCCTTTCTTCGCAACGGATTTGAACATGCTTTGTCATAAGCAAATGTCGCTGCAAGCACGCTCTTCGCAAATCTTCAATTCTGACACCCATATTAAAAATATAACACATTTAATCATTAATTTCAATTAGTTGTTTGACTGGCATCTACAAAAAAAATCGCGCTTTGAAAAGTGGGCTTGAAAAATAATCTCATTGTGTTATATTTATTTTATGGATTTGATGTTTTTCGTAAACAGCGTTTTTCTCGGCATCGGATTGGCGATGGACGCGTTTTCCGTCTCGCTTGCCAACGGACTTGGCGAAAATAGAATGCGGTTTCCTCGAATGTGCGCGATAGCGGGAGTGTACGCATTCTTCCAATTTTTCATGCCGATGGTCGGATGGATTTGCGTCCACACGATTGTCGAATGTTTTTCCAAATTCCAATTTTTGATTCCGTGGATCGCGCTTTTTCTTTTGCTTTACATTGGCGGAAAAATGATTCTCGAGTCTTTCGCGAAAAAAAATTCGGAAGAAGAAAGTCCCACTCCTCGGCTTTCGTTTTGCGCACTTCTTGTTCAAGGAATCGCGACTTCGATTGACGCGCTTTCTGTCGGATTTACGATTGCCGAATATGATTTGCTCGCGGCGATGTGCGCTTCCGTGATTATCGCGGCCGTGACTTTTTTCATCTGCGTGGCGGGTTTGGAAATCGGAAAAACTGTCGGAACGAAACTGTCGGGCAAGGCAGGCATTTTTGGCGGCGCGATTTTGATTTTCATCGGAATCGAAATTTTCGTCAGCGGGGTATTTTTTCGATGACGCCGATTTCGCTATTGAAATTTCTTGCGATATGAGTTATAATATTTCCAAATTGCATTATGGGAAAAATTGACAAGGTAAAAAAAATTTTACGTCTCCGCGAAAAAAGGGAAGTCCTGCCAAAAAATGTGCCGCTTCTTTTTAAACGCCGCGCCGAAGAATGCGGCGACGTCGTTTTGCAGTCGTACAAGAATGAGTTGGGAACTTATGACGCGCAAAGGTACGGCCTGGTGTACCGCCGCGTTTTGGATATGGCGTGCGTGCTTCGGGATCTCGGCGTGGCTCGCGGCGACCTTGTGGGACTCATCAGCGACAATCGCCGCGAATGGCTTTTGACCGACCTCGCGTTGCTTTCTCTCGGAGCGGCCGATGTTCCGCGCGGATGCGATTCGATGGGCACTGAAATCCGCTTCATTTTGAATTTCACGAACTGCCGAATCTGCTTTTTTGAAAACGAGCGGCAGCTTGATAAGGTGCTTGAAAAGGTCGAGGAAGTGCCCGACTTGCAGGACGCGGTTTTGTTCGACACGCCCACGGATTTGACTATGGAGCGGGCTGCCTTGCTCGGAATCCGCGTCCACAAATTCATCGACTTGGAGGATATGGCTCGCCGTTCCACCGAAAAAATGCGAAAGGCTGTGGAAGAGGAAATGGAAAAGACCGAGGGCGGCGACGTGGCGACGGTGATTTTCACGAGCGGCACGACCGGCACTCCGAAGGGCGTCATGCTCACGCACGACAATTTCATCGCGCAGTGCGAAGTGGCGCACGATGTTTTGGCGACGGCGCACGAGGGCGACATGTGGCTTTCCGTCCTTCCAGTCTGGCACATCATGGAACGCGCGCTCACTTATTTTGCCATCACGCTGAAAAGCGGAATCGCGTATTCCAAGCCGGCGATTTCAATCATGCAGGAAGACATCGACGCGATTCATCCGCAGTGGATTGCGGGCGTTCCGCGCCTTTGGGACGCGTTCGTGCAAAGCTTCTACCGCGCCCAAAAAAAGAAAAACAAATTTCTATTTTTGCTTTTCAATGTTTCGATGAAAATCGGCGCGGCGTGGACTTGGGCGCACGACTGCTTCTTTTCGCTCGTCTGCCATTTTTCTCTCAAGACAAGCGTCATCGACAAAATCTACAGCATCATTCCGTTCGCGCTTCTTTCGCCGTTTTATTGGCTTTGCTATCTGATTGTGTTCCGAAAAATAAAGAAGCGGCTCGGCGGAAAAATCCAGGCGTTGCTTTGCGGCGGCGGCTCGCTTCAGCGCGAGGCGGACTTGTTCTTCAGGACTCTTGGCGTGAAACTTTTGGACTGCTACGGAATGACTGAGACCGCGCCTTTCCTCGCGATGGGAAGTCCCGTGCGAAACCGCTCGGGCTGCGTCGGAAAAGTGTTTCCCAGCGCGGAGGTGAAAATCGTGGCGCAAAAAGACGGAATCCCTTTGAGCGGCACGCCGCTCGGTCACGGAAAGCGCGGACTGCTTTTCGCGCGCGGCCGCCAAGTGATGAAAGGCTATTACCGCCGCCCCGACGTGACGCAAAAAGTTTTGGACAAGGACGGCTGGATAAACACGGGCGACATCGCGATGCTTTCTTTTTGGAACGAAATTGCGATTACGGGACGCGCCAAAGACACGATTGTGCTTTTGGACGGCGAGAACATCGAGCCGCAGGTGGTGGAGAACGCGATTTGCCGTTCCAAGTTCGTGGAGTCCGCCGTGGTGGTCGGGCAGGACAAAAAATACATCGCCGCGCTCATCGTTCCGCAAAAGGAAGCCGCCTTGCAGTTCGCGGGAGAAAACCGGATTTATTATGATTCCTACGACACGCTTTTGGAGACGAGCGAATTCCACAATTTGATTCGCGAGGAAATCGACAGCCTCGTGGACGACAAGAACGGATTTCGCACATGCGAGCGCGTGGCGCGATTCGCGCTTCTTCCCGAAAGCTTTAAAATCGGCAGGGAAATAAACGCCAAGCAGACGGTCATGCGCCATAAAATCGAAAAACTCTACGCGAAGGAAATAAAGTCTTTGTACACGAAGTAGGCGAGGGGAGGCGCGGAGGATTTCAGTGGTTTGGTAACATCGGCTAAACCAATGTGTGGATTTCCTTGTCGAATGCTTTCGCGAATTGCGCGAATTCCTTTTTCGAGTAAACGCTCCGCTTTTTCGTCCCGAGACCGAGTTCGCCCATTTGGATTCCAATCTCGCGCTCTTTGAGGCGACGTTCGATGTTTTCCGCGCTGAAAACCGTCCCTCGGTCGTTCATCACGCGGATGCTTTTTGCGAGCAATGCGGCGGCGAGCGGAATGTCGCGAGTCACTACGATGTCGTATTCCGCGCAGTTTTCCAAAATCCAGATGTCCGCCGCCTGGCTTTCTTCAGGGCAGACTTGCATTGAAAAATTTTCGCCCGCGCCGTCGCTCGGAATTTTTTTGTTCGCCACGAAAATCAATTCGACGTTCAGTTTTCGCGTGTATGAGATGAGGTATTTTCTTACGAGAATGGGGCAGGAATCCGCGTCCACCAAAACGCGCGCCTTGTTCAACTCAACGCCCTGTCGATTTTTTCAATCATGCTGTGCGTCAAACGTTCCGCCTCTTCGCCAAGCCTTGAATCGATGTCGGCGCTTTGCATCGCGTCCTTTTGCCGGAGAAGCTTTTGCTTTTCCTTGAAAAGCTCGTCGGAAATGAGAATCCCTGCCAAAACCGCGATTTGCTTTTGGTCGGTGATTCCGTCATTGCGCTGGATTTCGTCGCAGACATTTTTATAATAGTCGCGGATTTTTTCGAGGTACGGCAAATCCTCGTCGGCCTTCATCGCGAACGATGTTCCCAAAACGTTGATTTGAAGGACTGACATTTTCTAGAAGATTTCCTGGGGCGGATTCTCATCTTCGGTCTCAAACGAAGTGTCGCCGAAAAGCGAATCCTTTTCTTCCGCGCCCGCGCCGAATTCAAATCCGTCGTTTTCCGAAAGTCCGCCTTCTTGGTTCGTGGCATTTTGAACGCCCTGCGAAGCCGTTTCCTGCGAGACTGGCGTTTCGTCGGAAGCGGGGAGGGCTTCATTTTCGGCAACAACAGTCTGCTCTCCGTTTTCCGCCGGCGCAGAAATTTGTTCTTGAGTCTGCGTATCGCCTTCGCTCGGCGCGTCGCTTTGAGAAGAATTTTGCGCGGCATTGTCGAGCAAAGCGTTTTCCACCGAGTCAAGGCGTTCCAAGGCGCTCATGATTCCGCTTTCGATTTTTTTCTCGTCCGCCATAAAACTTGAAAGAAGCTCCGTTTTTTCAGAAAGCGCGTTTGTGAGCTCGGAACACTTTGTGCGCAGAGCATCGTTTTCTGACTTGAGCTGTTCGATTTTCAGAACAGCGCTTTCAACTTTTTTTTGCAGAAGATAAATTTGATCTACTGAAATCATTTTGCGCCTCGAATTTTTTTGTTAATGCTATTTTATGCGGCCAACGCCTTTTTCACCGTTTCCACCACAGCCTTGAACGCGGCAGGGTCTTCGATTGCCAAATTGGACAAAGCCTTGCGGTCAAGCGTGATTCCGGCTTTGTTCAAGCCAGAGATGAATCGCGAGTAGGTGAGTCCCTCTTCGCGGACAGCCGCGTTGATGCGGGCAATCCACAACGAGCGGAAGTTGCCTTTTTTGTCGCGTCGGTCGACATAGGCGTGATCCAATGCCTTCGTTACGGCGTCTTTCGCGGCCTTGAAGTTCGTGCCGCGGCGACCCTTGAAGCCCTTGGCGAGCTTGAGAATCTTGATGCGCCTGTTCTTTCTTTTTGGTCCATCTACTGCTCTAGACATAGTTCACTCCTTATCCATACGGAAGCATCTGCTTCCTTACTTTTGCTGCGTCTGCTTCCGCGAGAATTCCCTTTTGGCGCAAGTGCATCTTTCGTTTTGCAGAACGCTTTGTGAGAATATGGCGGAGGTTCATCTTCTTGTACTTTACCTTGCCCGTTCCGGTAAGGGAAAGCCGCTTTGAAGCGGATTTTTTTGTCTTCATCTTGGGCATAAAAAACCTCTTTTTGTCCGCATCGTGCGAACGTTAGTTTTGCGGAGAATTTTTGTTTCCGCCGGCTTTTGCAGAAATCGTCATCGACATGAACTTGCCTTCCATGGCGGCAGGCTTTTCGATGACATACGCCGAGGTGAGCCGTTTGAGAACCTCTTTCAGGACATCGAATCCGAGTTCGGTGTGGGCAAGTTCTCGTCCGCGGAAACGGATTGTGACCTTTACCTTGTCGCCCTCGTCAAGGAATTCCTGTATGTGCTTCGCTTTCGTGTCAAGATCGCCCGGTCCGATTTTGGGCTGCATCCTGATCTCTTTTAGTTTCAATACCTTCTGCTTTTTCTTGGAGTCACGGAGCTTTTTCTCCTGTTCAAAGCGGTATCGTCCGAAATCGAGTATTTTGCAAACCGGCGGGTTGGCGTTCGGCGCGACTTCAACGAGGTCGAGATCTCTTTCCCTAGCCATTCTGAGCGCGTCAACTGTGGGAATTATTCCGAGCTGTCCGCCCTGATCGTCTATAAGTCTGACTTCTCTGACGCGGATTCTTTCGTTAATCCGTGTGCCCCTATTGTCTGCCAACTGGCCTCCTCGTGTTTGAAAAACACACACATATATTAAGCGTGGAATTCATTATAACAAAAAAGAATAATCTTGTCTATACCTTTGGAGAGAAAAATTCATTCGTCATCCTTGAACGCGAGCATGATTTCGGAAATGCGGTCGCGCACTTGAAAAAAGACGCTCACGATTTCCGGATCAAACTGCGTTCCCGCATGCCTTTGAATTTCCTCAAAGGCATTGTCTATGTTCCACGCGTTCTTGTAGCACCGCTTGTGGCTGAGCGCGTCGAACACATCCGCTACGGCGACTATCCTTGCCGCCAAAGGAATGTCTTCTCCCCGCAACCGTGGAGCGGGAGAAATGATGTCGCCTATGTGCACGTCCGACAAGTCGTAGTCGCCGGGATAGCCGGTCAAGTCTCCGTCGTACCATTCGTGGTGGTGCAAAACGACATCGCGGCACATCTCGTCCAAAAACGACTCGGGCGGATCGAACAGTTTCGCGCCGAACACCGTGTGTCCTTGCATGACGGCGCGTTCCTCGGGCGTAAATCGCGGATACGTTTTTTTTAGGACGGCATCGGAAATGGCGATTTTTCCCACGTCGTGAAATTTCGCGGCGATTTTCAGGGAGTCGCGGAAACGGTGCGATTCGTATTCGGGAACGTTGTTGTTGAACGCCCATCGGTCGTAGATTTCAATCGCGAAATTCGAGACGCGCTCGACATGCCCGTACGTTTCCTTCGGGTCGCGGAATTCCGCCATGCGTAGCATTCGCCTCACCATGTTGTTCGTGAGGTACGCGTTTTCCAAGGTCTGCGTGACATTCGAGGCGAAATGGTTTATGTAAAGTTTTGCGTCATCGTCAAACGGTATCGCGTTTCCGTTTTTGTCCTGCGCGTTTATGATTTGCAAAACACCCAAGATTTTTCCGCGCGCGTTTTTCAGCGCAAGCGCATACATGGAGCGCGTGTAGTATTTCGTCGCGATGTCAGAATGGTCGTTGAATTTGTAAGGCTTGTCTTTCGGAATTTCATAAACGTCGGGAATGTTGAGCGCGATGCCCGTAGACGCGACATATCCTGCGATGGACTTTTCGTTTATGGGAAAAGAAAGAAAAACATACGGCAATTTGGAGCCGGGCGGCAGCGCGCGAAGGTGCGTGTCGTTTTGCGCGTATTTTATCTTCAGGTTGTTTCCCTCGACAAGGTAAATTGAGCCGGCGTCGGCATTGACGATTTTTCTTGTTTCGGTGAGAATGCGTTCCAAAAGGACATCGACATCTTGAATTTCGCCGAGATGCTTTTCCGTTTCTATTATGTGCTCAAGTTTTTTTTCTCTTGTAGACTTCGTTTTTTTCGCCATAGCATTACCTGTCAAAATTGGAGGTGTCCTGAAAACTGGATTTTCAGAACGCGTCTATTGTATCACATTCGGACTTTTTGCGCAAGAAAGAAATAAATCGGTCCGCAATTCTTTTGCGCGTCGGGAAGGACGGCGCATCCGAATTCGCATTTTTCGAACGAAGGAAATTCTGTTCCGCCGAAAAGCGTGACCGCGTTTTCGATATGCTTTTTTTGCAAAGACGTAATTTCGTCGAATTCCACGGCGCGGATTTGACCTTGAAATTTTTTCAAAAGCCTTTTTACGACTCCGCAATTTTCTTCGTCGGAAATCGCGCATGTCGAGTAAAGCAGGTAGCCGCCGCTTTTCAAAATGCGGAACGCGCTTGAAAGGAGCGACCACTGCCGCATCGCAAGCGAGCGTATGCGGGCGGGCGACCATTCCCGCAAATGTTTCGGCGAGGAAATCACATGCCGCTCGGAAGAGCAGGGCGCGTCGAGCAAAATCGCGTCGTAAATCGCATCCTGCTTTTTGCACAAGAGCGCGCCGTCCTGGCAAGTCGTCTTTACGCGCGACTTGTCGTCGGGCAAAAGATGCTCTGAAACGACGCGCTCAAGCCGGCATTTTCTCTCGAAAGAAAGCTCGTTCGAAAAAAGTTCCGCGTCGCGCTCCATTCGCCGCGCGAGCACGAGCGTCTTTCCGCCGGGAGCCGCGCACATGTCGAGGATTTTTTTCGCGCCGTCCAAAGGCAAAGTCAATGCCGCCAAAATGCTCGCCGAGTCGAGAAAATAAGTTTTCGCGCCGGCATCGAACGCCACAGGCGAGGCTTCCTGCAAAAGCGCGGCTTTGAGGGCTTGCCAGCGCGCGGCGTAAACCGAAGAATAATATGTTTCGAAACCTTCCGCTCCGCGAAGTTTTTCCGCCATCAGTCGATCCTTACGGCGCGCAGTTCTTCCCGCGATGCCGTGGACAAAAAATATGTTTCATATAAATGCACATTCTCGTCTCTCGCGGCATAGAATTGCGCCATGCGTTCCTCAAAGACATGTTTCCCGCCGAGAGGATTTCCGCTTTCTTGCCGCAAAACCATTTCTCCGTCTTCCGTGAAGCCGTATTTTAAAATGCCGCATTCGATTTTGAATTTAATTATTCGCCTTGCGGAGTCTTCCACGCGCCTCTGGAATTCCGCATCGCTTGAATATAAGTTTTTTACAATTTCATATTCATTTATAAAACGCTTTTCGCTCATCAAAATGCAATTCACGCCGGCAAGAATCGCGCTTTTCACCGCGCGCTCTTGGCCGAATCCGTTTCGCTCGAGGGCGGACATAAAGATGTCGTCGCTGAAAACGATTCCGTCGAAGCCCAGTTTTTCGCGCAACATATTTTCAATCCAAAACGGATTGAGGCTCGCGGGAATCGACGCGTCCGCATCGTGCGAATCTCCAAAAATCTCGTCCTGCAATTCCACGAGAGCGTGGCTCATGAGGATGCCCGCGGGCTTTTCTTCGATGACCGCCGAAAAAGGGTGGAGCACGTTTTCTTGAAATTCTTGTGCGGTGTAAAAAAGTCGCGGCAGGGAAAAATGCGGATCCACATCGTTGTTTCCGGGAAAATGCTTTGCCACCGCCCCCACGCGATTTCTTTGGTAGGCGCGAATCGCCGCGCGGGAATAAGCGGCGGCCGTGCTCGCCTCGCCGAAGCTTCTTCCGTCCAAAAATGTTTCGTTTTCCGCGCAAAGGCTTTCTGCGACCGGCGCGAGGTTCAAGTCAAAGCCGAGCGATTTTAGCTGAATCGCGTTGAGAGAATAGAGCGTTTGTGCCTGTTCTGCGTCGAGGCATTGCGCGACGCGCTCGCATTCGGGAAGAGGCTCCGCGATTCCGCGCAGACGGTTCACATAGCCGCCTTCGGCATCCAGGCACAAAAAAGGCTCGATGCAAGATTCGTCGCGCGCGAAATCCCTGACGGAATCCGTGAACGCGGCGATTTTTTTCGGCGTTTCGGCGATGTTGAATCCGAAGAAAATGTAGCCGCCCGGAACAAGCGGCTTTTTTTTGTCCGTGTATTCGACGAAAGAAAATTTTTCGTTTCCTTCCACATTCAAGACGAAAATTTGCGCGATTTTTTCCTGCTCGCCGAGAGAAGAAAAATATGTTTCAAATGCGCTTGACTTTTGCGATTCCAGTTCGTCGGCGACGCGCGATTCCTCATCGTCTGAAATTTCCGCCGCTTTCTTTTGGCACGACGGCAAACACAAGAAAGAGGCGAGCATCGTGGAAAATATAAAAATCCTTGCGAACACGAAAAATTCCGAATTAGTTGCCGAGCGTCATTTTGGCAAAAGCGCCGTCGTAAAGAACGGACAATATGTCACGATGAAAAGCACGACCAATTGCACGACAAGGAAAGGGAGCACTCCCTTTATCACTTGCGAGACCGGCTTTTTGAACGTGTATGACGAAATGAACAAATCCATTCCGACGGGCGGCGTCAAAAATCCGACCGAAAGGTTCATTATGAAAATCACGCCGGTCTGCACGACAGGGATGCCCAACGCGCTCGCGCTGTAAAGCAAAAGCGGAGAGACAAGCAGAATCGCCGAATAGATGTCCATCAGGCAGCCCACAATCAGCAACAAGATGTTCATCAGCAGGAGGAAAACGTATTTGTTCGAGACATACGTGGTGACGAACGTCGTCACGATGTCAGGAATGTTCGCGTCCTGCATCCAGTACGAAAGCGCGGAAGCCGCGGCGATTATAAACAAGATTCCGCCCGAAACGGGAACGCTGTCCGCGATGACGCGCGCGGTTTTCCTTATCGTAAAATCGCGCCGAATTACCGCCACCAGCAAGACCGCATAAATCACGGCGAACGATGCCACTTGGAACAAATTGAAAAAGCCCGTAAAATAAGTGAGGCAAATCAAAAGTGGCAAAAGCAATTCAGGAATGCAAGACAAAAACGACTGACCGATTTTTTTCGCGGAAAATTTCGGACGCTCTTTGTTTTTATCGAAAAAAATTCCCATGCCGATCATCGCGGCCGCCATCATCAATCCGGGAAGCAAGGCGGCGACAAACAAATTTATCACGTCGAATCCAGGCTCGAACTGCGTGATTACCAGATAGTTCGAGGAGGCGTACATGATTATTGCGACCGATGGCGGAAACAAAAGTCCCACCGCGCCGCACGACGTTATCAAAGATTCCGCGCGCTCTTTTTCATAGCCCGAGCCGGACAAAATCACTGCGAGCAGCGGGCCCAAAGCCAAAATCGTGACTCCCGACACTCCGGTAAAAGTCGAAAAGAACGTCAAGACCAAGACTGCGGCGACGACCGTCCCTCCACGAAACCATCCGAAAAGCGCGCGGAAAAGCTCGATGAAACGCTTGCCCGCGCTGCCTTGCGCCAAGACATAGCCCGCAATCGTAAAAAGCGGAATCGCGGCGACGCTCTTGTCGGCGAGTTTGCCGTAGGCTTCGAACGGAATCACGTCGATGTAGCCGCCTGCCTTCGAGAAAATTATGTATGTGATGCCGCTTATCACGACGAAAAGCGGAACGCCCGCGAACGCCATCAAAATGAGCGCGATCACGAAAATCCACGTGCATTTGTCGCACAGCATGTTCCATGCGTCGCTTATCGCGTACAATTTCGGAAAATCGAAAAGGCCTGTCCAATAGTAGATAAGCCCGGTTATCGAGCCCATCGAAGTGACGAGACCCGCGATCAATCCGACAATCGCCGCGACGCGGAATTCTTTTTTCTGGAGAATCAAAATCAATATCATCAAAAAGCAGAGCGGGTAGAACACGAAGAACGCTTTTTCAGCCAAAAACAAGATGACATTGTTCGTAAATTGGTCGGGATTCGCAGTCTGCAAAAACGACGCGAAAAAAAGCTGCGTTATGATGAGGGAGACGAAAAAAGACGACAGCGCGCCGAAAACGTTTTTCGCTTTCGGCGGAAATTGTTCCGTAACATTGGCGAGACTCAAGTGTCGGTTTTCGCGCCAAGTGATGAGACCCGCGACGCAGGCGAACACGAACGCGGTGTTTACGATTATCGAGTCGGCGTTCATTACCTGAATGTGCAAGTTGTCCTGCATCACTTTGATTACGATTGCCGTTATGCTCAAAATGCCGACCAATGCGACGGCGAAACCGTCTTCAATTTTTTTTAGCAAAGTCGTCTCCCATAAAAAATATTTCGCAATGCGAAAATTTATTCTCCGCGATACTGCTTGAGGAAAGCCATTATTTGCTCGTAGAACTCTTTGTCCGCAATCGGAGTCGCAGAATCATACATATAGTGGCTTTTCGCTTCGAATTCATCGCGCCACACTTTCAACTCCTGCTCGTTTGGAGTGAAAATCTTTACGCCGGAATTTTCGCAGCGTTTCAGATATTCGGCATCGGACTTGCGCTGTGACTGTATGAATTTGTCCTCCGCCTTTTTTACGCTCTTGAGAAGCTCGGGCTTGTATTTTTCGGGAATCGCATCCCATTCGCTTTTCGAAAGGATGAACGCGACCATCACCGGAGCGAGCGGCGCGTTCAGGCAGTTCGTAAGCGACTTGCAATATTGGGCGGCGTAGGCGTACATCGGGATTGTAAAGAGACCTTCGACCGCGCCAGTCTGAATGCTGTTCAAAAGCTTGTCGGCAGGAACGTCCTGCACAAGGTAGCCCGCCGCCTTGAACGCGTTGGAGAGCAGGGGAGATGTCAGACCGCCGACGCTCAGACGCTGTTTTTGCAAGTCCGCCGGAGTGTGCGCCGGATTCCTCGTGAAAAAGTATGCCCAGCCGATATTGAACCAGCCAAGGATGACATAGCCCTTTTGCTCAAACGGCTTTTTCATGTGATCGCCGAATTTGTCGAGGACGGCGTTGACCTCGTCCTGCGAGCGGAACATGAACGGCACGCAAAGCGTCATGATGTGGGACTCGGGACAAAATCCGTCCGCGCCGAGAGACGTGAAGACCGCCCCGTCGATCGGGGGCTTTTGTCCGGGGCGCACGGAATTGAGCCGCTTTACCACGCCGCTTTCTCCCCCCATCGAGTCTGCCACCATAAATTGAAGAATGACTTCGTTGTTCGTGATTTTCGCCCATTCCGCCGCGATCGTCCTTTGGTCGATGTCCCAGCTGGAATTCGACGGCGCGACTGAGGCGATTTTGATTACGGTTTTTGCGAACGCCGACATTCCCAAAGCCGCTAAAAGCGAAATGGCGATACATTTCCTACAAAATTTCATAGTCTTCTCCTAAAATTTTAAACCTTAAAAATTAAGCCTGCAGAAAGTGTCACCTTTCGAGGAACTTAATTTCGCCTGCGTTAGCAACGCAGGCAAGTATAATAAGCGAGTTTTTCAGCAAAGCAAAACTCGTAGTTGGCGCAACAAGCAGGAGGTTTCGACACGCTCAGCCTCCGCTCCTTGCAAAAACTCGAAGTTATAATTGTCGCGATATTTTAGCGACAATTATAAACCTCCCCATAAAATTTTAACAATCAAAAAACGCAAAAGGTTACATTTTTACCATTCCAAAAAATAATCGTCGACATGGTCGAGCAAGTACCGCGCCTTTTGTTGTCCGAGCACATTCATGACGCGATTCGCCTCGTCCTCGTCGACATCAATCGCGAGCGCGCTTTCCAATGTCTTTACGAATCCGTCGCGGTCGCCACGAGGCTTGCAAAAACTCTGCGCATAAGTGACATAGATTCCCGGCGACTTGCCGCCCGAGACGCGCATCGCCTGTTCGTAGCAATAAAGCGCGCGCTCTTGGTCGCCGCCGAAATCCATCGGCGCCGCCGCGTAGAATTGGCAAAGTGCGTCCCAAATCGCCCCGTTGGAGTAGTCGGGATCGAGTTCCGCGGCGCGCTCCAAAAGCGCGATGGGGCCTGCGATGCTCGTCAGCATGTTTATGTCGAGAGGGTCGAGCGACCAAGCGATCAGCGATGCCGCCGCCGCCCAATAAGCGGCGTTCACGTCTTCTTTTGAAATTTTCTGCGCCACGGATGCGGCTTTTTCGGAGTCGGCAGACAAAAACGCTTCGGTGAATCCGGGCCAACGGGTCTCGAACGCGTCGAGTATGTATTTCCGTCCTTTGAGGTAATGATATTTCGCGCGATTGAATTCGTCGACTTGTTCGAAAAGCATGTCAATCGGCATTTTTTCAGCCGGAGTTTGAACGCAGAGATTGCCATACATTATGTTGAGTTGTCCCGCCATAATCTGCGTGCCCAAGTGGGAGGGGTTTTCCAATGCGAGGATTTCGTACATTTTTACTATGAGCGGCAAAGACTCTTGGATGATGGTTATGTCTTTTTCTCCCATAAAGGCGGACATCGGATTCGTCTCGTCGTCTTTTGCCTGAATCGGAATTCCCTTTTTGTCCGCGCCGGAAAGCATGTCGCCGATTTTATTGGATATGGACTTGCACGAGAAAAACGGAATGGTGAAAATGAAAGTCAAACAAAACTTTTGAAAAATTTTCATATCTTCCAACTATAGCATATATGTTTTGCTCTGTCAAGAAAAAACTTCTTTCAATCGCGCATTAAATTCCGCCGTCGAATTTTTGAGCGAATGGAGGAATTCGTTGTCGTTGAGCGAGCCGAGCACCGCCACCATTTCTGCTTCGCTTCCGTACGTCATTTTCCTGAACGGATCGTCGTAGTCTTTTTGCCGCGAATAAATCGAAGCCTTGTACATTCCTTTTGAAAAGGCCGTGACATCGCAGATTATGTCGTCGAAAATTTCGCGCGTGAATTCAGGGATTTTCCGCGAGTACAATTTTTCCAAAATGAAAATCGAATATCGCGCCTTGTATTCGCCGTAATGCGACTGACATCGGTCATAGAATTCGTGCGCCTCGTCCCACGAATTTATTTTTTTGCTTTTCACTAACTCTGCGAATTCGTCGAGCTTTTCGCTCGGAAGGATTTGTCCGCCGGCGTTCGTCCATTTCGTGTACAGTTTTATCGAAAGAATTTTTTTGATCGCCGCGCTGTCGAGCCTTTCGATTTTTTTCAAGTCGCAGAATTCAAGGAGCGAGCGCGACGCGAAATATTTCAAGACTTTGCGGTATTCCTTGTACGCCTTGACGGGCTTTAGAATCGTCGCGCCGAATTTTTTCTGGCATTCCGCGTCGAAAAGCGTGAAATCGCATTCGGGATTTTGGTGGAGGAAGTCTTTCGCCGCCTGCAATTTCTGCGCCTCGCTTTTCGCGGAAACGATGGTCTCAAGCCCGATGCTATGAAGATGGTCTTTGGAAAGTTCCACGAGGCGCGCGAGCGAAGAAAGGATTTGCTGCATCGAGTCTGGCGCGAGCGGGTCGGTCTCGATGTGCTGGATTTTTTTCAGCCGTTTGTCGCGCTTTGAAAATTTGTCGCGGTTTCGCGCGATGGCGAACATGTTGAACATGAACCAAAACGCGGGGATTATGTGGATTGGCTCGTTTTCTTTGGAAGCGAAAATCAGCGAAAAAGGATAGGTGATTTTCAGCTCGTGCTGGTACGAGCCTTTCGCCGCAAGGACGAACGAAGCGAATTTGGAATTGTGCTTGAAGTCGGAGCAAAGTCCCGGCCAGAATCCGCGCCCCGCGATGATTTCTCCGTCGGGACTTCGCGAATTGTGGTTGCTTCCGATTGTCGCGCCGGCGGCGATGTTGCACTGTCCCATCACCGTGGTGGCGATGAGGAACGACGAATTGTGATGCTGCTCGTGGAACGGGAAAATCAGGTTGTTCAAAAGCTCGCAGCATGAGACCGTGGAATTGTCGCCGAGCACGGAATTCAAAAGTCTCGCGCCGTACTTTAGCTGGCAGTTTTGTCCGATGACGAAACGCACCGCCACCGCCTGATAGAACACGCGGCTTCCGTAGCCCATGATTCCATTTACCATTTCCACGCCTTCTCCGATTTGGCTTTCCGCATCGGGCGAAGAGAGCACGGTGATGTTCTTCAATTTGAACGCGCCCTTGATGTAGGCGCATTCGCCGATTTTCGCGTCCTTTAGAAGCGTCGTGTTCTTTATGACCGACGAGTCGCCGACTGTGCCGAAAGTGTCGAGCGTTTTCGAATTTCCGTTTTCCGTGAGTTCGATGAAACGTTCCATCAAAATTTTGTCGTCGCGTTTTCTCGACCAAATGTACGCGTCCGCCGCAATCATGTTTTCAAAAGGAAGAATCGCGCGTCCGTCGTTTTCGTTCGCCACGCCGATCCACACTCGAAGCGATTCGTCCTCGCCCTCTTTCAAAATTCCGTTTCCGAATTTGGAATGTTTCGTGCAAGACATTTCCTGAATGTTGAACAAAATCACGTTGCGCCCGAGACGGTAGTTGTCCAAGTAGGCGACATTGCAAATCGCGTTCTCGTCGCCGGTTACGACGTCGCGCAATTTCGAGCGGCGGATTCCCACTTCCAATTCCAAATCGTGGAATCGGAGCGTCGCATGGGTGAGCGCGCCCAAAACTACAAAGCCCGAAAATTCGCAGTCCGAGACAAGCCTTGCGTCGAACGCGCCGTCCGTGACGCGCACGCTGTTCCAGTCATTGCAGATGTTGCGATTTTTTTCGAGCGCGGCAATCTCGTCTTGCGTGAGCGCGCGCTTTCCTTCCAAAACGCTGTCCGGGAATTTCGCTCGTGAATTTTTTTGTCCGTAAGAAATTTGCACCATAAAATTATTATAGCATTTTTTGGGATTGATTTCAATGCGAAATTCATTTAAAATGAAATCGTGAGAAAAACATTTTTCAAATCGCTGATTTTTTCTATTCTAATGTTTTCAGCGAAAATTTTTTTCGCCGAGATTCCTCGAGGTTTTTTCGAATTCGCGCTCCCGAACGGAATGGGCGTTTTCGTTTTCGAAGATTTTTCCACGCCGCTTGTTCGCGCCGAATTCTGCGCGAGGGCGGGCTACGAAACCCGAAACGAAAGCGACGCGCCGTATTTTTTCCTTTGCTCTGAAATTTTTTCGGAAGATGAAGGACGCGATGAAAATGACGAAACTTTTTCGTCCGCGCTTGAAGTCGAATGCGCGGCGGACGGCGCGAGCTTTTCGATTGACTGCACGGGCGCGGAACTAAAGGATGTTTTTGCGCGATTTGCAGAACGCGCTTTCGCGCCGAATTTTTCCGACGAGACTTTGCAAGAAAAATTCCAAAAAGTCAAAAGCCAAGAAATTTCGTCCACGGAAAATTTCATAAACCAAGAAATCAATTCGCGCGTGTTCGAAAATTTCTCGCGGCAAGGCGGCGCGCCATATCCGCCTTTTTCCACGCAAGAAAATCTGTCCGAACTGCGGGAAACGGTAAGTCGGATTTTCCAAGAATATTACGCGGTGCAAAATTGCGCGATTTTCGTTTCGGGCGCGATAGACGCGAAAAGCGTTTTTCGTCTTGCGAGGGAAACTTTCGGAAAATATTCACTCCATCCTCAAGCGGCGGAGATGAGTTTTTTCATCGAGAAAAAAAATTCTGCGTTCGGCGCGAGCGATGACGAAGAAAAAGTTGACTTGCAATCGAGAAAAAAAATTGTCCTTTGCGACAAAGATTTTTCGCCGGACTTCGCGCAAGTGGTCGCGACGATTTCGCCGCTTGAAAAAGTCAAGGCACAAATCGCCGCCACGATTTTCGAGGCGAAAGATTCCGCGCTCAAAAATTCCCTCGTCAAAAGCGACGCGCTCGCCATCCGCGGCAGCGACTATGTGAACGCCGCCGCCGCGACGAAAAAAAATCTCAGCCGCGTTGTTTTCCAGACGCTTTTGGAAAAATCTGAAATCTCAGCTTTCGGGCAAGTCGAGATTTTTGAAGAAATCCTGCGCGAAGCATTTTGCGATTTTTCCGAAGAAGAATTCGAGGCGGCGAAAAAAAATCTCGTCCAAGACTTTTACGATTCGATTTCAAATCCAAAACTCTTCATGGAAAATTTCTCGCGATTTTGGACAAGTCCAAAAGAAACAATTCAGCGCGAAAAACTCATCGAACAATTCATTTTGATTCCCGAAAAAATCGACTCGGAAAATCTCACGGACTTGAAATCGGAATTGCAAAGAAGCGAGCCGTGGATTTTCGTCTTGCTCAACGAAAAAATTCTTTCGCCGCTTCAAAGCGAGTTTGAAAATTTCGGCTATGAAATCGTCAAAAAAAACGATTTTGGCGCGCAGGAAAAAAGCGCGGAAAATTCCGAGTCTTCCGCAAATGAAATTTTTTTGCAAACGGAAATTCCGCTCTACAACGCGGACTTCGTGGCGCGCTCGCGCGAGGCGATGAAAACATTTTCGCTTTCGAACAACATCCGCGTTACGCTCAAGGAAAATCCGACTTCCCGAAAAACGGCAATCGCGCTCTATGTTTTCGGCGGCGAGGCATTCGACGCGGAAACGAATTGCGGAATGCAAAGCGTTCTTGCCGACATTTTGGAAAGAAACATTTCTGCTTCGCTCGCGCAAAAATTTTCGCGCGGAGAAATATCGCGCCCGATTCAAGCGAAGGCTACCGTTTCGGATACGGAATTTTTCATCACGGCGGAATGCGAATCAGGCGAGGCGAAAACTGTGTTGCAGTGCATCGGCGACGCGCTTCTTTGCAATGATTTCGCGCCGTCGCAAGTGGACATCGCGTTGAACGCGCGACGCGTCCGGCAAATCCTGCGGGCGGGAAGCCTTTCGCGGCAAATGTATTGCGCGGGCGTGCGGCAGTTTTACGGAAGCCCTGCCTACCGCTCGCTCTATTCGCCGCAAAAAGAAATCCTCGAAAACCTAAAATACAGCGACGCGCTCGAATCCTACCAAAAACTTTTGGATGCGTCTCGAATCGAAATATTCGCCGCAGGAAATTTCGAGGAAAGTTCCGAAGCGGAATTCGTCAGTGAATGCGAGAAGATTTTCGGCGGACTCAAAGCGTCAAAAGGCACACGGAACATTTTGTCCGAGCCGAACGATGTTTCAAAGCAAAGTCTCGCCGTAAAACTCGAGCATACATTTCTCACGGACATCGGCTCTGACAAGGCGGGACCGCGCCCGAGCGTCCTTGTTCCCACGACTGACTTTTCAGATCCCGTCCAATTTTGGATTTCCTCGCCAAAGATTTTTGAAGAAGACTTTGCGATTTTTGACGCGCTGCTTTTGGAACTTGAGGCGCAATGCAAAAGAATCGTTTCGCGCGACGGGCGTTTCAAAGGAATCGAAGTGCGCCTCGAAGAAAGTTCCGCGCTCGTTTCGTTCGGCGCGATTACTTTTTTCAACGTGAGAAAAATCTCTGACGCGGATTTCATTTTGCAAAATTCGCTCGAGCGAATGCGCGAAGGACTTTTTGCCGATTCAAAGCGCAGTCTAAAAGACGAAGATGCGCGCGGCGAGGTTTCAAATGATTTTTCCGATAGTGTTTCAGAAAAAGAATTCTTCGATGGAGTCAAATCGCGCTGGATAAAAGCGCGTTACGGAAAAAGCCATGAAAATGGCGAAACAATTTCACGCCTCGCGCGAGAAGCAAGCGCGGCGCGGCTTTTTGGCGACAATGGAAAAACTGATGCCGATTTCGCGCGTGAATACGAAAATGTCGTGCTTTGCGAGAGTGAAAAATTCCGCGAAATCTGGCAAAGATATTTCGAAGAGCCGCCGTTAAAATTGTATTCGCTCGACTCGAAAAAATGACGGCGACGCTTTTAAAAACAGTGGCAGCCCTTGAAACGGGTCGCCACTGTTTTATTGTTTGTCAAAAACTAGAAGTTGTAAGTTCCAGTCGTGATAGAGCCGGCACCGCTCGTTATCGTAAACTGGATTGACTTCGTTTTGGTGAGGTCGAGCGCGTCGTAGAACTCAGAAAGGTTCTTGACTTTCTTTCCGTTCACCGCCGTGATGACATCCCCCTCCTGAAGCCGGAGCGAAGCCGCCGGAGATTTCGGCTGAACGCCGGTTACCGCTACGCCCTCCACCTTGGAATCGATTTCCAATTTTTTCCGCACGTCGTCGGTGAGCGGAATCGGAATGAATCCCGGCCACAGTTTCGCGTTGCCCGAAGAAATTTCCTTCGTGCGTTCCGTGATGCGCACAGTGAGCGAGATTTCATTTCCGCCGCGGATTACTTTGAACGAAGCGTCCTTATTGGCGGGAAGGCTTCCCACGTCGCGGACAAGCTGATCCGTGTTGCGCACCCTCTTTCCGTTGAGCTCAATGATGTAGTCGCCCGCCTGCATTCCGCCCTTGAACGCCGGGGAATCCACGAAAATCTGCGAGGCGAACGCGCCGTCTCTGCCCTTGACTCCGAGAGATTCCTTGATGTCGTTGTTCACTTCGACGAGGGAAACGCCGAGCCATCCATACGTGACTTTTCCGTTCGAGATGAACTCGTCGATGGCATGCTTTATGTTGTTGATTGGAATCGCGAATCCCAGACCCTGGCTTCCGCCCGACTGCGACGCAATCCACGTGTTTATTCCGATGACTTCGCCATAGATGTTCAAAAGCGGACCGCCCGAGTTTCCCTGGTTTATCGCGGTGTCTGTCTGGATGAAGTCGCTGATGCTTCCGATTTGTCCGCCCGAACGCCCGGTCGCGCTGACGATTCCTTCCGTGACGGACTGGCTGTAGCCGAGCGGCGCGCCCATCGCGAAGCAGATGTCGCCGGTCTGAACGCCGTCGGAGTCGCCGAGCGTGGCTATCGGAATCGATGAGTCATCGCTCTCGAACGACACAAGGGCGATGTCCATGCGCTCGTCCGTGCCCACAAGATTTCCTTCAAAATTGCGGCCGTCATTCAATTTTATCGAAATCTCGGTCGCGCTTCCCGCGACATGGTTGTTCGTGAGCACGAAATATTTCTTTCCGTCGCGGCGGATAATTACGCCGGAGCCGAGCCCTTGCTGTTCGTACTCGCGCTCTTCGTTCCCCTGTGGAATTCCGAAAAAGCGGAACGGAAAGTCGCCGAAAGGATTCGCGGGACGAGTCTTCTTTTCGGTAACGTCCACTTCGACGACCGAAGGAAGAACCTGCTCGGAAATCGAGCGGAAAACGTTCTGCATCGCTTCCAGCACTTTCAGCGAGTCTTCAGGAATTTTCACCGAAGGAACGGTGTCAGCGAACGCGGTGTTCGCCCCGCGCGATTGGGAAGATTTCCCCGCGCATGAAAAAGAAATCAGTCCAAACGAGAGGACTGCGGCAAACGCCGTGGTAATCACCTTTTTTGTCGTAGTTTTCATAATTGCTCCCATTAAAAACGCCGCGTTAGCGGCGAGCCACGGATGGCGAGAATCTCGAGTTCGGAATGCGACGCATGAGCAAACTCAAGATGACAAAAATGACATAAAAAATTCATTTTTGTCATGCCTCATGACTTAAAATATAACGATAATTTTGCGCAACGCATAGTCTTGCGCGCCTTTTATTTAAGAAAACTTCGACAAATGAAAATGGTTACACTGCGGCGTTGCGCCAGTCAAGCGCGGTGAGAACCTCGGTGTGGTCGGCGAAAACCGCCACCGTGTGCTCTTCGTGCGCGCTGCACAGTCCGTCCTCGGTGACGACGGTCCAGCCATTGTCCAAAAGATAAACCTCGTCTGTGCCAAGGTTTATCATCGGCTCGATGGCGAGAACCATTCCGGGCTGAATCCGCGGATTCGAGTCGCGCCCTTTGGGGCTGTTGGGAATCGTCGGATCTTCGTGCACGTCAAGCCCCACGCCATGCCCGCAATAATCATAGACCACGCCGTATCCGTGCTTTTTGTGGGCGATTTCGTAGACCGCCTTCGTGATGTCGCTGATGCGGTTTCCGGCGCGGCATGCCTGGATGCCCGCCTCAAGGCATTCGCGGGTAACGTCGTCAAGCTTTTTCCATTCGGGGCGGACGCTTCCCACGAGAACCGTGTGCGTGGAGTCGCTTATGTAGCCGTCAAGGTCGATGCCGACATCGATGGAAACAAGGTCGCCGTCGCGTACAATCTTCTTTTTGGAAGGAATTCCGTGGATTACTTCCTCGTTGACGGAAACGCATGCCGCGCCCGGAAAGTCCTCGCGGTACCATGCCGGCTTTCCGCCGTGCGAAACGATGAAATCCTTGCACAGGTCGTCGATGTCCTTTGTGGACATTCCAGCCTTTACTTGGGGAATCACCTCGTTGAACATGTCCGCGAGCAGGTGGCACGAGCGGCGGATGCATTCGATTTGCTTTTCGTTTTTGATTCGTATCATAATCTTATGGAAACATTTTATACGAATCGTGCGTGCTTTGTCAAGCAAGTGCTATGCTTGAGATTTGTTCGCTTTTCAATCTCAGTTTGCGCTTAAAATTTTTCTTTGTCCCGAAATGAAATCCCGATTGAAAGTGGCGATTCGCACCGTGCCGTTCGGCGTTACCGTGGAAAGTCGCCAGCCTTCGCCGAGAATTGACTTGATTTTTGAATCGGCCTCGATGTCGCCGATTTTGTAAATAAAAGTGCGCAACGTGTTGTCTTTCATCGTTTCCTCCCATAAAATGCCAATCGCGATTGTTTTTAGCGTGTGCGTTACCGACGCACACATTGTAAAGCAGACAAGCTTCATACGGAAACTTGTCATAACTCCTTAAAAGCCTGTATAAAAAGTGTCGGCAATTTTGAGTTGATTTTTAGCGAAAAATGTGTTATAATATAAAATGAGGTTATTATGTACAAATCAGGCGAAGATTATCTTGAGGCGATTTTGGTTTTGAAGAACCAAAACGATGTCGTGCTTTCGGTCGACATAGCGAATCATATGGGATTTTCAAAGCCAAGCGTAAGCCGCGCGATGTCCATTTTGGAACGCGACGGCTATATAAAATTCGTCTTGCACAACAGGATTGAGCTTACCGAAAAAGGCTTGGAAAAGGCGAACGATGTCTACGGTCGGCACAGGCTTTTGACGGAATTTCTCGTAAAAATAACAGGCGTTCCGCATGAGCAGGCCGAAGAAAACGCCTGCCGCATGGAACATGACATCGACGCGGACATAGTGGAAGGAATCAAAAGCTGGATGAAGGACAATTCCTGACGAAGCCGCAAATGTTTTCGCGATTAAAACGCGATGTGATTATTCTCATTCAATTTTAAAATCAGCAACTGAAATGGCGTTGCTGATTTTAATCCGAGTTTTTCGCTTCGCTGAAAAACTCGCCTATTTATTGCAGCTTCTCACTCCGTTGCGAAGTTGCGTTTGTGACAGTTCCCGAATTTGATAATTCGCTCACTGTCGCAAATTAAGGAAGGTTTAAATTAAACGGCTGAAATTGCGCCGTTTAATTTAACTCGAGTTTTCTGCGAAAACTCGTTTATCACACTGCGATTTTTCGCTTCGCTGCAAAATTGCAGTTTTTAACAACTCTCGAATCTGAAGATTCACTCGTTGTTAAAAATTAAGGAAGGTTTAAAATGAGCGACTAATTTGCGTCGCTCATTTTAACTTGAGTTTTGTTCCAAAACTCGTCATTTACTGCGATTCTTCATTTAATTGCAAAATCGCGTTTTTTAAGAAGAAAAAAGTTGAAACTTTTTCATCGTTAAAAATTTAAGGAAAGGGATTTCTCCCGGAAAGCGCGCTTCCCGACGACTTCGCACGTCACGCAAGCGTAGCACAAGGCGAGATTGCCTTGCGTCAGAAGACGTGGGCATAATAACACGAAAAGGGGGCGTTGTCAATGGGAAAGGTCACTGAATACGACTACAACAGAGAGCCGATTCCATACATTCCGGTGGCGGTGGAAGAGTCGAATCTTCCGGGAATGAAGGCGAAATACGGGCGTGTGCTCGCGAGGACCGTATATGAAAGCGAAATGGTCAAAAAACTGCATGAAAGGCACAGGGGAGTTTCCGAAGATATGATTCTTTTCATTCCGAGGCTTTATCATGCAGAACTGATCGACGCGCTCAAGCACGGAAACGCCGTGAGCCTTTGCGGGATGGGCGTGCTCTCTCCGCAAGTGGACGGCGCGGTCACGGATCAACAAATCGCAAACGGACGCGGGCTGAAGTACACGCTCAAGTTCACTCCAAGCGCGCAAGCGGCGAAAGCCACGAAGAATTTCCGGACGGAGTTCGTCTCGAAGTCAACTAAAAATCCCGTCATCGCGCGCGCCACAATGGACCGCACTGGCGAGAATTTGTCCGAGATTTCGGACAGGGAAATCGTCAGCATAATGGGGCAGAACTTGCTCTTCAGGAAGGACAGGCATTTCGGGAGCGAAAAATCGGGCGTCTTTTTCTCGAACATTTCCACAAAGGAAACTTTCCGAATCGCGCCCAAGCATCTCATAAGCAAGTCGGACAAAAAGCTCAGGCTCTACACTCCCGACCTCCCCGACGGCGACTACCAAATGTTCGTGCAGAAGGCGACGCTTCATTCCGACGGCAAGGAAAACTTGCAGACAAGCCCTTCCGTGCGCTTTTCGGTTCGCGGGAAATGATACGCAAGGGAGAAGAGCGCGCGTTACTATTATTACAGAAAGGCTTTTGCCCTGATTTACTAATTGAACTTTTTTTTCAAATGTGATATAATTTCCATAAAACAAAAACTCTCGGAGGCTAATATGATTTCTTGGGAAAATCTTGACACTCTTTCAAGCTATAAAAAATTGCAGTCGCTCAAAAACGCCGTCTCGTTGAAAAGCGTTCTTTCGGACGATGCCGGCGCGTCCCGCGTCACAGAATATTCCGTGCCGATGGCGGCAGGACTTTCGTTCAACTTTGCTTCTCGGCAAGTGAACGAGCAGGTCTTGCAGGTGCTTTCGGAACTGGCGAGCGAAGCGCAGCTCGCGCAGAAATTCGAGGCTCTTTACAATGGCGAAGTCATAAACACCGGAGAAAACCGGATGGTGCTCCACCACCTTTTGCGCGGACAGCTCGGCGGCAAAGTGGAAGCCGACGGATGCGACAAGCGCGAATTCTATCTGAACGAACAAAAGCGCATCGCGGATTTCGCGGAGCAGGTTCATTCCGGAAAAATCACGAACGAAAAGGGCGAGAAGTTCACGACTGTCTGCCAAATCGGAATCGGCGGAAGCGACTTGGGACCGCGCGCCATGTACCTCGCCTTGGAAAACTGGGCGAAAGCCAAAGGCAAATTCTTTATGGACGCGCATTTCATTTCCAACGTAGACCCCGATGACGCGACCGCGGTTTTGAACTCGATTGACATATCGAAGACGGTTTTCATCCTCGTCTCAAAAAGCGGCACGACGCTCGAGACTTTGACGAACGAGTCTTTCGTAAAGGACGCGCTCAAAAAGGCGGGACTTGACGTTTCCAAGCACATGATTGCGGTCACGAGCGAGACAAGCCCCCTCGCGCACAACAGCGACTACATGCAGGCCTTCTATATGGACGACTTCATCGGCGGACGATATTCTTCTACGAGCGGCGTGGGCGGGGCGGTCCTTTCGCTCGCCTTCGGCGCGGACGTTTTCGCGCAATTTTTGGAAGGAGCGGCGGAGGCAGACAAGACGGCGACGCAGACTGACATCCGTAAGAACGCCGCTATGCTCGACGCGCTCATCGGGCTTTACGAGCGCAACGTGCAAGGCTATCCTTCCACGGCGATTCTTCCGTATTCGCAGGGCTTGAGCCGCTTCCCGGCGCATCTCCAGCAGCTTGACATGGAGTCGAACGGAAAGAGCGTGAACCGTTTCGGAAAGAAAATCGACTATGTCACGGGCCCTGTGATTTTCGGAGAGCCGGGCACGAACGGACAGCATTCGTTCTATCAGCTTTTGCACCAGGGAACGGACGCAATTCCGCTCCAGTTCATTGCGTTCAAGGAAAACCAGACCGGGAACGACGTGGTGATTCAGGATTCGACGAGCCAGAAAAAACTCTGCGCGAATGTCGTGGCGCAAATCATCGCTTTCGCGCTCGGCAAGGACGACTCAAACCCGAACAAATTCTTTGCGGGCGAGCGTCCGTCAAGCCTGATTTGGGGAGAGAGCCTTGAGCCTGCGACGCTCGGCGCGCTTCTCGCCCACTACGAGAACAAGGTGATGTTCCAGGGATTTTTGTGGAACGTCAATTCGTTCGACCAGGAAGGCGTGCAGCTCGGCAAGGTGCTCGCGAAGAACGTGCTCGCGAAAAACACGCAGGGCGCGCTCGCCGAGTACGCGAAAATCTTCGGCATGTAGTCTTTATGTCGGGCACGAAAGAATCGGCTCTCGGCACGGAAAACATTTCCTCGCTTATGCTGCGCCTTTCGCTTCCCGCGATTTTGGCGCAGGTCATAAACATTCTCTACAACATTGTCGACCGAATCTACATCGGGCACATACAAGACGCGTCGAGCCTCGCGCTCACGGGGCTTGGCGTGTGCTCGCCCGTGATAATGCTTGTAAGCGCGTTCAGCTTTTTCGCGGGAACAGGAGGCGCGCCGCTTGCCGCGATTGAACTCGGAAAGACGGAACACGACAGGAACGCGCTCAAAAACGCCGAGAGCATTTTGGGAAACGCGTTCATTCTGCTCGTGTTCTTCTCAGTCGTCTTGGGCGCAGCGTTCTTCGCTTTCAGAAAACCGATTCTCGTGGCGTTCGGAGCAAGCAAGGCTACGCTCCCCTACGCTTCGGAATACCTTGAAATCTATCTGTGCGGAACAGTTTTCGTTCTTCTCGCGCTTGGCTTGAACCCTTTCATATCGTGCCAGGGACACGCCCGCACTGCGATGGTTTCCACGCTCATCGGCGTGATATTGAACATCGCCCTCGACCCGATTTTCATTTTCGTCTTGGGAATGGGCGTGCGCGGCGCGGCCATGGCAACAATCATCTCGCAGGGCGCGAGCGCGGCGTGGATTTTGATTTTCCTTTCGTCGAAAAAAAGCGCGATCCGATTAAGCGCGAAAATCATAAGGTTCAAATTCGAAGCCGTGAAAAAAATCTCCGCGCTCGGAGTCTCGCCTTTCATAATGAGCGCGACAGAAAGCGCGATTTTCGTCGTGTTCAATTCGGGCTTGCAGAAATTCGGAGGCGACGACTATGTGGGCGCGATGACGATAATGCAAAGTCTCATGCAATTGGGCTTCGTTCCCGTCCAGGGCTTCACCGACGGCACAAGCCCCATCATCAGCTACAATTTCGGCGCGAAAAAAATCGAGCGCGTAAAGAAGACAATCCGCATGATGACGGCGATTTCGTTTTCCGCGACGATAGTTTTTGCGGTCTTTCTGAACGCGCTCCGCGCGCAGGCGGCCGCGGTTTTCACCGACAGCGCGGAATTGATTTCGCTCGTAGAGAAATTGCTTCCGATATATTTCGGCGCGTTTTGGATCTTCGGAATCCAGATGTCGGCGCAGAGGACTTTCGTTTCGCTCGGAAAGGCGGGCGTCTCGGTTTTCATCGCGCTCTTGCGGAAAGTGATTTTGCTCATTCCGCTCGCGCTAATCCTGCCTCACTATTTCGGCGTGATGGGAATCTTTTGGGCGGAGCCTGTCGCATCCACTTTGTCCGCGCTCACGTCGGGCATATTCTTGATTTTGGTGTACAGGAAAATAGGAAGGCGGCAATGAAGAAGGCCGCGGCATTTTCGATATGTTTTTTCTCTAGTTTCAATATTTTCTCTGAAGTTGTTTATGAAGTATCAAAAAAATTGAAATTCAAGGAATATCAAGCCTATCCAACGTCAAAAGAATACACTTTCTCCGAAAAAATCAGATGCGAGAAGATTCTGAAAAGCAAACACAAATTGTTGAAAAATATGCCGTCTGACGAAGTTTCCGAAAAGGATTGATAATTGGCACGGAGCGTGAGAGTACAATAAACGCGGAGGATAAATATTATGGAAGAGAACGAGTATTTCAAGCGGGCGAACAAAAAAAGTCCATTTACATCTGCAATTGTTTTCTTTACTTTGTATTTGTTGAACAATTTGATTTCATGCTTTTTAATTTTCAGAAATATTGACATTATGGAAGTCTACATCTGCGGCATATTCATCGGAATATTGCAAAGCCTGTACTTTTTGCCGAAGCTATCGAAAAGGCAGTTTTATATATTCTTCCCTTTTTATTATACATTGTGTTGCGCATTATGCGTGTTTGCCTTTCAGTTTACATCGTCATTGATTTTCACGCATGAAATAAATTTGAAGCGCGTCTTTGCGTCGCTGTTTCACAATATTTTGGTCGCGGAATCTTTTTTATTTCCTGCCGTTGTGATATCATATCTTGAAGAAGTTTTGTTATTCAAAATGTTGCCCTAACTACCGCAAAACTTTGTCTTACTCTAACGGAAAATCTTGTCCTAGACTAGGGCAAAACTTTGCCTTAACTATGCACAAATTCTGTTACTGGGGATTTAGACACTTAATAACAGGCGGTATGCGCAGTTCATAACAGGCTGTTCACACATACAATAACAGCAAGAAAAGAGTGTGTGTTATAGCAAGTAAAGACTCTGTGTCATTGCAATGAAAGGCTGTGTTTCATTGGCGGAAAAGGCTGTGTGCTATTAGTTAATAATGACTAAGTAATAATTAATTATGGATAGAACGGACAAAACAAGCATGCCGTTTTGTCGAGAAAATGGATTGCGGAAAAGCGTTTTTCGTGATAGACTTGAATGTATGGAGAAAAAAACTATGTCTTATGAAACGTTGGTCGAACAAATCCATTCCGCGCCAGAAGAATGTCTTGACGAAATCTCGAATTTCATCGGCTATGTGATTTTCCGTCATGCGCAGTCGCAGAAATTGAAAACAGAAGAAAACGAAAGTTCGCTTGAAAAAACATTCGCCCTTGCAAAGACTCTTCCTCATTTTGCGGCGCATGAAAAATGGACGCGGAGCGAGGCTTACGAGCGGGATATGTGATGCGCTGTTTTATTGATTCAAATATTTTTCTTTACGCAATCGATGATGCCGAGCGCGAAAAGCAACTCAAGGCGCAAAAACTGCTTTTGGACTTGAGAATGCGCGGCGAATGTTTTGTGTTTACGCAGGTGGTGCAAGAGTTCGTGAACATCGCGACAAAGAAACTTGGCTTTCAAAAATCGGATGTGCTGAATCTTTCGCAAATATTTTCGCGTTTCTGCATTCACGATAACAGTTTTGAAAACATTTTGGACGCGCAGAGAATAAGCATAAAAACGCAATTTTCGTTTTGGGATTCACTGATAATTTCCGCCGCAAAATCTACAAAATGCTCCATACTGTATTCTGAAGATTTGAACGACGGACAAATTGTTGACAGTGTAAAAATAGTGAATCCGTTTTGCCAATGAAAATTAGTTAATAATTAATATGGATAGAGCGGACAAAACAAGCATGCCGTTCCCTGCGCTCTATACGAACGCCGCGCTCTCTCCTTGCAATTCCGCCATTTTTGCGCTATAATAATTCCTATGGCGAACAAGAACCTCGGCGACGCAAAGCGCGCGAAGAACGACGAATTCTACACCCAATTCGATGACATCAACAAAGAAATGAACGCTTATGTGGCTTATGACAAGGGCGTTTTCCGCGGAAAGACAATTTTCCTGCCATGCGACGACCCTGAATGGAGTAACTTCACGAAGTTTTTCGCAAAGAAATTCAAGGAATACGGAATAAAAAAGCTCATTTCCACTAGCTTCGCGGTGGAAAGCAAGAAGTACAAGACGGACTGGCAGCCGACGCTTTTCGAGGAATTGAACCCGAAGTTCGACAAGGACAAGACGCGTGTGAAAGGAAAGATTTTCACGTTGGAGCGCGACACGGACGGAGATGCGAAAATTGACGTGGACGACCTGAAATGGGAATACTTGGAGGGCGACGGCGACTTCCGTAGCGACGAAGTGAAAAAGTTGCGCGACGAGGCGGACATCATCATAACGAACCCTCCGTTCAGCCTTTTCCGCGAGTTCTTGGCGTGGATAATGGAGGCGGGAAAGAAGTTCGCGATTATCGGAAATAAGAATGCAGTTACGTATAAAGAAGTTTTTCCGCTGATAAAAGAAAATAAGATTTGGACAGGCAACACAGATTGGACAGGCGGATTGTGGTTTAGGACAATGGACGAAAACGATGTTGACAAAGTAAAAGACGGTGTAAATATGAAGAATTGTCCTTCAGTTTGGTATACCAATATCGACCATGGCAAACGCCATGAGCCGCTTCCGCTCGACACTATGGAAAACAATTTGATGTATTCAAAGCACAAGGAAATTCGAGAGCGCGGCTACCCGAAGTACGACAATTACGACGCGATAGAAGTCTCTTACACTGACGCGATTCCTTCAGACTACAAGGCGGATATGGGCGTTTCGATTTCGTTCTTGGACAAGTACTGCCCGGAGCAGTTCGAGATTGTGAAGTTCCGGCATGGGGACGACGGAAAGGATTTGGTTTATTCCCGCGTGAAAGACAAGGATGATACTATACATATGGACAACACACACACACACACACACACACACACACACACACACACACACACACAATCTAGCCATATTTCAGAATCATCATCAGGCGCAAGATGTAATGGGATCATGGGAGTGCCAATCAGTTTCCTCGACAAGTATTGCCCGGAACAGTTTGAGATTGTCGGAGCAACAGAAAGCGAAGGACTTGGATTCTCTTGCGGATTGTGGGATGAGTCAAGCGGAGTTGCCCAGCCGCTCGTCGGCGGAGAACGAAAGTATAAGCGGCTGTTCGTCAGATTCAAGGTGTAACGGAGTTATGGGCGTGCCAATCAGTTTCCTTGACAAATATTGTCCTGAACAGTTCGAGATTTTGGGGCTTGATAGATATGTAGAAGATAATCCGCATTACGGACATAGATTTACTATTGCGGGAAAAGAAACGTATGCAAGAGTTCTGATTCGGTTTAGGAAATGAGGAAAGTGGAAGTCGAAATTCATCCCTTGTGATTTTGTCGGGAATGGAATATAATGAAATTGGAGGAAACGGAAAATGACGGCGGGCATTTTCTGCCGCTTCGCAAAATGTCAGTAAAGCCCAATCAAAAAGTGATAATCACGGTTCTTGACGAATTCCTAGAACCTCAAACGCCGTCAGAAAGCGAGAGTGTGGACGAGATGAACGCACTGATTGAAAAGATGGGAATGAACGCTTTCAGAGAATCGTCCGTCGCGCTTGAAGGGGCGCGGGAGTTTACGAAAAATGATGTGTGGTGAAATTTGGTGGATTGACTTTGGCATGCCGTTCGGAAGCGAGCCTGGCTACAGGCGGCCTGTTTTGGTTTTGCAGAACGACCTGCTGAACAAGAGCCGTCTCAACACGACGGTTGAAATTTTAGGGTGATTGCGCTATGTACGGAGAATTTATTTTATATTGAAAGTGAGGAGAAAATGTATGTCAATGAAAACAAGCTTAAACACGGAAATCACGATTGAAAGGCTGTGCGAAAACTTTGCATACGACGCGAACGACGGTAAGGGACTTTTCGGGCTTGGAGGAAAGCTCGTGATTCAGCCGGAATATCAGCGCAACTTTTTGTATGCGGATGCTGGCGGCGAGCGCGAGAAAAAGGTAATCGATTCTGTCCTGAAAGGCTATCCGCTCGGCGTGATTTATTTCAACAAGAAAGAAAACGGAATGTTCGAGGTTTTGGACGGGCAGCAGCGCATCACGAGCATAGGGCGGTTTTTTACGAATCTTTTCGCTGTCGAGTGCAATGGCACGGAAACATTTTTCAACGGACTAAGCGAGGATTTGCAGCGGAAATTCAAAGATGCGAAAATCCTTGTCTATGAATGTGAGGGCGAGGAAAGCGACATCAAGGAATGGTTCAAGACAATCAACATCGTGGGAATCGCTCTGAACAATCAGGAACTGCGAAACGCGGTTTATTCCGGAAAATTCGTGACGGCGGCAAGGAAGGAGTTTTCAAACAAGCAGAACAGCAAGTTGTCGAGGTGGAGCGCGTATGTGAAAGGCGCGGTGAATCGCCAGGATATTTTGGAAGTCGCGCTCGACTGGATTTCGAGCGAAAAAGGGATGTCGATTGACGCGTATATGTCGATCCATCGCCACGAAAGCGACATCGGCGAAATGACAAATTATTTTGAAGCGGTGCTGGAGTGGGCAAAGAATACTTTCGGTGCTCCGAGGAAGGAAATGTGCGGGCTTGAATGGGGGAGACTCTATCGAACTTACCATGACGAGCAATACGACATAAAAGAATTGCGGACGCGTGTCGGTGTGCTTTTCGCGGACGAGGAAATCACAAGCCCGCGCGGAATATACGAATTTGTTTTGGGAAGGGAAACTAACGAGCGGCTTTTGAGTTTGCGTGCATTCGACGAGACGGCGAAGCGTGTCACTTACCAAAGGCAGACGAACGATGCGAGGAAAGAAGATGTTTCAAATTGTCCGTATTGCGCACAGTCGGGCGACGCTGCCGTGAACAAAAAGATTTACACGCAAAAGGAAATGCATGCCGACCACATAACGCCGTGGAGTCGCGGCGGAAAAACGGTGGTTGAAAATTGCCAGATGCTCTGCGTGAAACACAACTTGGCGAAAAGCGATTCGTAGAATTTGCCAGACAAGGACAGAGGGCAGGAAAGACAATGACAGGGGAATGAATATGCGGCGTTTTCCATAAAAATCAAAGTCTATTCTTGCAGCTCGGGGATTCGCTCTTTCAGCCGGCGCAGGAAGTCTTCGCCCGAAACGCCTTCGCGGAGGCATGCGAACAGGCAGTTTTCGCCCGCCACCGTTCCGAGCACTTCGTCGAAATTCATGCTGTCGAGCGCGTTGCAGACGGGGCTTGCGTGACCGGGGAAGGTCTTTATCACGGCGATGTTTCCCGAGGTCTCGATGCTGATGTAGCCGCGCAGAAAGTCCTGCACGAAAATGTGCTCGCTTTCCTGCCGTTCCTCTTCGGTGGGGAGGGTGTAGGCGTAGCCGCCGTGACCGTCCGCGATTTTTCCCACTTTCAAAAGTTTGAGGTCGCGCGAGAGCGTCGCCTGAGTGACTTCGAATCCCTCGTCGTTCAAAAGCTTGAGGAGCGAATCCTGGCTTTCGATTCTGTTCGACTTGATTATTTTCCTGATTGCCTTAAGGCGGCCGTCTCGTTCTTTCAAAATTTGCCCCAAATCATTTTTGTGAATGATAGCATGAAAAGGGATTTTTTTCAAGCGACTAGATAAGTAATGAGTAATAGAGAGAATGCCATGGAATTTATTTATTTTTTGAAACTTTTTTTCCATGTGGTCGGGGCGTTGAATGAAAATTGTTGTTGTGTTCTTGAACGTCCTCGACAATCATTTGCAAATGCAATATCTGCCGCTCCGTAAGCCCTGAAGTTTCTATAAGTTTTTTGTCATCAAATCCCAAAAGATAATCCGTGGACACGGAAAAAAGGGATGCGATTTTCACGAGCATTTCGACGGACGGCAGTATGTTGCCGTTTTCCCAATTTGAGACGCACTGCTTAGTAACGGAAAGCTTTTCCGCTAGGTCCACCTGACTGAAACCTCTTTCGCTGCGCAGTTTTTTTATCATTTCGCAAAGATTGATATATTTTGCCGAGTCTAACATTACTTGATTATTATATAATTATCTCTTGACAAAGATAAAATACTAAAGTGCAATAATATTTGACAATTAAAATAAATTTAGCTTTTCTAAGGAGGAATGCTATGAAAAAGATTGGAAATGCGTTCGCATTGTTGGGGTTTGATTTCGTTGATTGTGGCAGGAATTGTTTGACGAAGCTTGTAAAAAACAATACGGGGAAATGCCCAGATAAAGATTACATGAAAATAATAACATTGATAGCAGTTGCAATGATATTGATAACATCATGTATGTTTTCGCCTATAAAACGGAAAAGCATAACGGTTGAAAAGAAAGGTGTTACTATAAAAGCAACAATGTATTACAATGATAAATATCCATATAGAGATATAGATCTAGAACAAATAGCAAATTCTGAGGCAGATGAGTTTATAAAAAACAACATATATTACGCAGAAAAGATTATAAACTATTACATAAAAGAAAACAGGGGATACAATATAAGTTATACAGATAGATCAGATTATGGTTTTGTTAAAGTTACTGGATATGACGATATTATGCATGCATCAGTAACGATACATAATGAAAGATATAAAGACACAACAAAGGCAAAGGAAGTATTTGATAAATTTTGTAAAAAATACTATAAAGAAATACAGGAATAAAAAATTTGAAAGATTGCGTTTTTAGTGATGGAAAAAGTTAAAGCACGATTTGTGTTGAAACATCGTGCGGTTGGTGGCGGATGAAGCACTTTTTTAGTGCAATTGCACATAAGTCTTCCCGAATCCGCCGTCGTTCGCGTCGGCGAATTGGAAGCCGCTGACGGCAGGGCTGTGCGAAAGGTAGTCCTGTACGGCTTGCTGTAGCGCGCCCGTTCCTTTTCCGTGAATCACGCTGAAGGACTGTAGTCCGTGGATCACGCACAGGTCGATTTGCTTTTCGAGGACTTTCATCGCCTCGTCGCGCCGCATTCCCAAAAGCCGCAGTTCGAAAAATGGCTTGTTTTCCGGAAAGAAGTCCAATTGCCGTGAATTGTCTTTTTTGTCAATGAGTTCGTAGACTATCGATGGCGAGGCTTGATTATACCCCAACGGGGTATGGGTATCTTGGACGAGGCGCAGTTTCTTTTGCTCCACTTCCATTTTTACCGCGCCGAATTGGACGCTCCAAATCTCGCCCTTTTCCTTTCGCAAAAGCACTCCTTCCATGCCGCCAGATTTCAAGTGAACTTTCGCGCCTTCGGCAAACTGCGCTTGGATTTTTTTCGCAGAGACGGCGCGGTCGGGCAGGGTGGGGGTGGCGGAAAGCAGGGCTTCGGCATTTTTCTTGCGCGACTTTTTTTGCTTGTTGCTCTTGTGCGAGTTCAGTTTTTCCTGCAATTTTTCTTCGTCGCGCGAAAGGTTTTCTTCTTCCGCGTTGAGTTGTTCGCCGCGGATTTTTTCTGTTTGTTCAAGTTCGTTTATAAAAGAACGCACGCCCAAAGTCTTCTCGCGATTGATTTCCCCCTCCCGCAATTCGCGCACGAGGTTTTCGAGGCGTCGGCGGGCTTCGCGCAAAAAGCGGCTCTCTTCTTTGCTCTGCGCGACTTTCAGTTCGTGCTCGTGTTGGCGGAGTTTTATCTGCATTTCCCGATTCTTTAATTCCCGCTCCGCGATTTCTTCGCTCTTCGCCTTTTGTTCAGCAAAGAGCGCGTCGAGTTCGGAATGCTTTTCTGAAAGTCCTTTTATCAGCGCGGAAACGTCGGCCGCCTGCGTGCGGATGTAGTTTCGCGCGCCTTCCACGACTTTTTTGAACGAAGGGTTTCTTTTCGCTTCTGACAACGCGATTTCAAGCGCGTGGCTTTCTCCCGGAATTCCCATCGCTATTTTGTACGAGGGCTTCATCGATGCCGCGTCGAATTCCACGCTCGCGTTTTCGCACGAAGGGTTCGTCCAGCCGTAATTTTTGAGCGCACCCTGATGCGTCGTGACGAGCACGAAACATTTCCGCTCGAGAAGCTCGTCGAGCACCGCCATCGCGATTGCCGCTCCTTCCTGTCCGTCAGTTCCGCTTCCCAGTTCGTCTAGCAGGACGAGGCTTTTTCCCGAGGCGTTTTCCACCGCATTGGCGATGTTCTTGATGTGCGCGCTGAAAGTGGAGAGCGAGTCGTCTAGCGACTGCTCGTCGCCGATGTCCGCGAAAACCGAGTCAAAAAAAGGAAGGCGAGTTTCTTCGCCCGCCGGAATCGGAAAGCCGCTTTGGTTCAGGAGCGAAAGAATCGCGAACGTTTTTATCGCGGCGGTTTTTCCTCCAGTGTTCGGTCCTGTTATTATTATGACCTTTTTTTCGCCGATGAATTTTATGTCAATCGGAATCATCGCCTCACGCCCGAGAGTCTGCATCAAAAGCGGATGCCGTGCCGACTGCAAAAAGACGCTTTGCCCTTCGCGAAGTTCGTGCGCGTACTCGCAGCCGTTCGCCTCCCCCCATCTTGCCGCCGCGCTCGTCGCGTCAAGGCGAGTCATTATTTCAAGCGCGGAAACGAAGTCTTCATAGAACGCGGAAAGCTTTTGCGAAAGTTCGATGAGGATTTGGCGCACGGCTCGCTCGTATTCGAATTCCTTTTGGAGCAAGTCGTTGTTCAGTCTCACCACTTCTTCAGGCTCTACGAAAACTGTCCGCCCCGTGTTCGAGACTTCGTGGACGATTCCTCGCACTTTCGAGCGTTCGGAACTTTTTACGGCGAGCACTTCGCGTTGCGCTCGGACGACCGGAATGTTCGATTCGAGGACGGATGAGAAGTTCGAGTCGCCCGTGATTCTTTTGAACGCGCCTTCGATTTCGCGGCGGATGTTCGCGATGGCGTTTTTTATTTCGCGCAGTTCCGGCAAGTCTTTGAGCGCGCCGTTTTTGTCGATGACTTTGAAAATCTCAGCTTCCGCTTGGTCGAGATTCGGAAGACTTTCCACGAGTCGCGGCAATTCCTTTAACTTGAGTTCGCTTTGGCAGTTTAGAATTTCTTGGCGGACAAGTCGCGCGCTTGTGCAAAAAACTCCGACTGCGAAAACCTGTTCCACTGGAAGGAACGCGCCTTGCGTTTTTATGATGGGAAAAAGCGGCTTCACTTCCGGCCATGATTTGAGCGAAATGTTCTTTTGCGAGGCAAGGCATGTCCGCCATTCACGGCTCAATTTTTTGAGCGGAACGAATTCTTTGTCGGAGGAAAAAGGCTCTCGCGAAAGGATTTCGTTGCGCCCTTCGTCGCTCGCGCAGTATTGCGCAACTTGGTCGCGCACCCTGTAATAGTCCAGAATTTCAAGCGTCTTCGAGTCCATTTTCAGTCTTTCCAATTTCCCGTGCGGATTTCCTCGGTGATTCGGCGGAAACTTTCGTAGCGGTCGCCAAGAATCTCGCCGCTTTCCACGGCGTGCAAAATCTTGCAGCCCTCTTCGCAGGTGTGCGTGCACGACGCGCCGAATTTGCATTTTCCCAAAAGCGGACGGATTTCGCGGAAATAGAACGCCACGTTTTCTGGAGGAATCTCGCCAAGCATGAAGCGGCGTATACCGGGCGTGTCGATGATGTCGGCGCGGATTCCTTTCACCCCTCCGGTGAACGCCTCGTTCAGAGTGAGGTGGACGAGAGTGCCTTTCGTGGTCGTGTGCGCCCCGCGTCCGTATTTTTTCGAAAGGCTTCCGGTCTTCAGCACGACGGAGTTGTCAAGGCGGTTTACGAGGCTCGACTTTCCCACGCCCGAATGTCCCACCAACACGCTCCGCTTTCCTTGCAGCGTTTCCGCCAAGTCCATCAGACCTTCGCCGGTCTTCGCGGAAATGCGCTTCACTTCGTAGCCGAGCCTTTCCCAGTTTTCAAGCCGCGTTTCGAATGCGGACTTTTCTTCGGGAGGAAGACTTTGCGCCAAGTCAAATTTATTCACGACAATTATCGGCTCGAGGTTCTGCGCTTCGCCCTGAATCAGCTCCCTATCCAAAAAGCGCGGACGGAAAGGAGGCTCTGCGGGCGTGGTGACCAAAATCAGAAAATCCAAGTTCGCGGCGAGAAGCTGCGGCTTTTGTCCTTTGATATTCCATCGCGAAAAGGAATTCCTTCTTTCGCACAGCGCGAGGATTTGCCCCTTCTTTTCCGAAAGCGAATCTTCCTCCACCTGGACGCGGTCGCCCGGCGCGAGCGGATTGTAGAACTGCCTTTCGGTTTTGATTTTCTTTCCTTTGAGCGAGCACGCGCGCGTTTTCCCGTCGTCGCATTCCACGGAAAAGACGTTGTTCGTGCCTTCGATAATCGTTCCAAACATTTTTATCAAGTATAGAAAATTTCGCGACAATTTGCAAGGGCAATGCGGTGCGGTTGAAAATTGAAAATTGAAAATTGAAAATTGAAAATTGAAAATCGGCGGGCGCGTCGCAAGCGTCGTCGCGGGAGGCTTTTTCGCCACTTGCGCAAAGTCGGCTTTTTTGCTAGAATAGTTCATCGAAAATTCGCGAGGAAAAAATGAGTTTGTACGAAGATTTGAAATGGCGCACTTTGATAAAGGATGTGGCGGGCGATGAAGCCGAGCTGAAGAGGATTCTTGACGGCGAGCCTTTTTCTTTTTATTGGGGGACCGATCCCACCGCAGACAGCCTGCATTTGGGGCACTATACTTCTCTCTGCATGGCGAAGCGTCTCGCCAATGCGGGACACCATCCGATTTTGCTTTGCGGCGGCGCGACAGGAAGAATCGGCGATCCGCGCCCGAGCGCGGAGCGAGAGATCATCGACACGAACGTTCTTGAGGAAAACATAAAGAAAATCCGCGCGCAAGTGGACTCGCTTTTGGAAGGCAAGGCGGAGCTCGTGGACAACTACGACTGGACGAAGGATTTTACTTTCATCGAATTCTTGCGCGACATCGGAAAATATGTCAACGTGAACTACATGCTCGACAAGGACATCATCCGCCGAAGGCTTGACACGGGAATAACGTTCGCGGAATTTTCGTACATGCTGATGCAGGGATATGATTTCGTCCACCTTTTCCGCGAGAAAAACTGCATCATGCAAGTGGCGGGGAGCGACCAATGGGGAAACATCACTACGGGAGTCGACCTCATAAGAAAGATGCTCGGAAAGACCGCCTACGCTTTTACAATGCCGCTCATCGTGGATTCGACCGGAAAGAAATTCGGAAAGAGCGAGGGCAACGCGCTTTGGCTCGACAAGGAAAAGACTTCGCCGTACCAAATCTATCAGTACCTGTACAATTCGGGCGACGAAAAAGTTTTCGAATACCTGAAAGTGCTCACGTTCCTGCCGCGCGAAAAAATCGAGGAAATCGAGGCGCAGCATAAGGCCGCTCCCGAGAAGCGCGTCGCGCAGAAGGCTTTGGCTTATGAAGTGGTAAAGGACATTCACGGCGCGGCGGAGGCGGACAAGGCGGTCTCGGGCGCGCTCGCGGCTTTCGGCGGCGAGGGCAGCAAGGAAAATATGCCCACGTTCGAGTCTTCGCGTGCGGAACTTGATGCGGGGAAGGGTGCGATTGACTTGTTCTTCGAGGCGGGCTTGGGTGCGACGAAAAGCGACATACGCCGCTTGATTTTGCAGAACGGAGCCGCCGTGAACGGCAAGACTTTTTCCGACGTGAAACGCGTTCTTTCGGCAAGCGACTTGGACAAGGACGGCGAGCTTGTCTTGCGCGCGGGCAAAAAGAAATTCGTCCGAATTGTGTTCAAATGACGCTCCGCCTTTTGACGGCGGACGCGTGGCGCGAAGTTTCAAGCGGAAAGTGCGCGCCACACGCCGAACGAGACGCAATTACCTGTTACTTATGCCCATTACCTAACAACTATTTCAGTCCGCGCTTGAATTGCTCTACGCGGGCTTTCGCCGTCGTGTCAAGTCCGCTGCGCTCTCCGCGAAGCAAGAAATGGTACGCCACGCCCGCGATCATCGCGCCGTTGTCGCCGCACAGTTTCAGCGGAGGAAAAACGCATTTTATGTCCGCCCTTTCGCCTAGCATTTCGCGCAGGCGCGAGTTCGCCGCCACGCCGCCGCCCGCCACGACCGTTTTTATCTTCGTGTCGTCGCACGCCTTGAAAAGCCGCGAGACTATCGTGTGGCAGGCGGTCTCCTGAAAAGCCGCGCAAAGGTTTTCGTTCGTAGCTTCGTAATCTTTATTCCAAAACAAGTCGCGCTGGTGAATCACCGCGGTCTTCAGTCCGCTGAACGAAACGTCGTACCTGTGCTCTTTTTCGTCAAGGGAGGGGATGGGAAAGTCGAACGCGCGAGCGTCGCCTTTTTTCGCAAGCGAGTCAATCACGACCCCGCCGGGATATCCAAGCCCGTAAAATTTCGCCACCTTGTCGAACGCCTCGCCAATCGAATCGTCCACGGTCGTTCCCAAAATTTCGATGTCGTCGAAATCATTCACTTTGCAAATAATCGTGTGTCCGCCCGAAACGAGCAATCCCAAAAAAGGATATTGCGTCGCGGAATTTTGCGCCGCGCCGTTTTCCAAAAGCCGCGAGGCATACAAATGCCCGAGCATGTGGTTCACGGCGATGAAAGGCTTTTGCAAACTCCACGCGAAAGTCTTTCCGAAAGTAAGTCCGACCAAAAGCGCGCCCATCAAGCCCGGACGGTTTGTCGCCGCCACCGCGTCGATTTCGCTCGCATCCACATTCGCCTCGCGCAAAGCCTGGCGCACCACGGGCAAAATCCATTCGGCATGCTTTCGGCTCGCGATTTCCGGGACGACGCCCTTGTAGATTTCGTGGAACGGAATTTGGGTCGTCACGACATTGCTCAAAATCATTTTTCCGTCTTCCACGACCGCGGCGGCAGTTTCGTCGCACGAAGTTTCTATTCCCAAAATTTTCATTTTCGTTCCGCTCCTGAATTCGAGACCGTAGAAAATCTGTAGCCTTTCTTTTTCAATTCTGGATATACTTCCTCCAAAACCGCCGGAAGAATTCCCGCCGACCAAACATGTCCAATCATTATGACAACCCCTTGTCGGTTCGCGATTTCAACGCCGCGCTTCAACTCATGCAAAATGTTCTCGCGCGTTTTTTCATTGTCCAAGAAAATGTCGCGCTGATAATACGAAAATCCCATTTCCATCGAAACGCTCGGAACTTTCGTGGCGGACGACGTGCGCGAGTCCAAAAAATAAATTCCTTTTTGATGGACGGTTTCAAGCACGAATCCGACTTTCACTTCGTCCTCCGTGATGAGCGAGCCTTCGTGATTGTTGATTCCCGCAATCGGCGCGATTTCCGCGATGTTCTGCGAAAGTGTCGCCGCGATTTCTCCGCCCGACATGTGCGGAAGAATCGCGCCTTCCCCGGGATTTTGCCTGAGATTTATCGCCTGCATTGGCTGATGCAAAATCACTTCGTTGCCGCTCTTCCTGACAAGTTCAGCGCATTCCTTTGAATGTGCGAGCCTCGGCAAAACTGCCACCGTCACGGGAAAAGGAAGCGTGATGCATTTTTTGAGCTGCGCCACATTCTGCCCGCCGTCATCGAACACGACGCAAAGCACCGCATTGTGAGAAGCGATCGGAAAACCAAAATCGTGCGCCGCGTCGGAAGGCGGGTTTTTCAAAGCGTCATCTTTTTCAGGCGCGATTTGTTCATTCGGAAGTTTTTCGGAATTCTGTTTCGGCGGCAAAGAATTTTTTGCGATTTGCGCCGCATTTTCATTTTGCGAATTGTTTTCGCTTTTTTTCGGGGAGGAAATGTTTTCTTTTTTCGGAGCCTCGATTTTCGGGGCGTGCTTTTCCGCGCCCGCGTCTTTCTTCGGAACTTCGAAATCGCTTTTGGACTTCGACTGCGGCGTCTCTACTATTTCGATTTTTTCTTGGCGGATTTCCTTTTCCACAAGTACGGGGCTTTCGACATTTTGCCGCCGCGTGGAAAAAAGCGCGCTCACCGCCAAAAGCAAAACGCAAAACGCGCAGACGCATGTGGAAGCGATGGCGACTTTTTTCGCGTCAAGCCGCACTTGGGATTTTTTCGCGGGGCGGCGTTTTTGAGGAACTTTTCTTTTCACCATTTTTTTTCGCGCGGACATTTTCAGATTACATTTGTTCAAGTGGACAGCCGTTCAAGCGCGCCCAACGCAAAACTTGATTGATTCTAGTTTGGTAGCCTTTTTTGTTTGGCTGCTGCACCCATTCAACATTGTCCTTGTCGAGTTTTATATGAACATCGATTTTCGGAATTTTCAGCGAAGACGCATAATAAAAATTTCCGTTTTTAAAATCCGAAAGTTTTTTTTGCGGAATCTCCGAAAAGTCAATGTCCTTGTCTTTTATCACCATCACGGAGCGAAGTTCGTCTTCGCTGACGGGTGGAAGATTTTGAAATTTATATTCTCTTGACATTTTCTTCATACAACCTCCGTTCTGACTTTGTCGCCTTTCGCGCAGAAATGATGCGGATTTTTTCACCGCGATCTGTGCATGCCACGAACACAAGGCAAACCCCATTCACGCAACCGATGACATCGTAGCGCGTTTCGTTCGGCGAAGAATTTTTATCGGCCACAGGAAATTCGAAAAGATAAGGATCTTGAAAAACATGCGCGGCGAATTCAAACGAAATTCCATGCGCGATTTTGTTTTTCTCATTTTTCCGTTTATCCCAAACGAAGTCGCCGTAAAAGACATCCGCCATAAGTAAAGGGTACATCATTTGTGTACATTCGTCAAGTATATTCCGATTTCTTCGGAGAAAAAACTCGCCGTTCCTTATCGCGCTTTTCATTTTTTTCGCAATGTGCTACAATGCTTTTCATGCGATTAATTTTTATCCGACATCCGAAAATCAAGGCGCGAGCCTTTCCTTGTTGCCCTTTCCTTTTTCTTTGCAATATGTTAGGATATTCGCTATGAGATTAATTTTTATCCGACACGGCGACCCCGACTACAAAAACGACTCGCTCACCGCGCAGGGCTGGAAAGAGGCGAGGCTTTTGGCAAAGCGCGTCTCAAAATGGAACGTCACGGATTTTTACGTTTCGCCTTTGGGACGGGCGCAGGACACCGCGTCGCTGAGCTTGAAAAAAATGCGTCGCACGGCAGAAACGCACGAATGGCTCAAGGAATTTTATGTGCCCGTAAAAGACCCGACCGACGGACACGAGCGCATTCCGTGGGACTTGCTTCCAGAATACTTTTATTCGGAAGAAAAATTTTTGGACAGGGAAAAATGGCTCGACACGGACTTGATGAAAAGCGGCGAAGTGGAAAAAAATTACCGCGAAGTGTGCCGTGGCATCGACTCGATTTTGCGCCGATATGATTTCGAGCGCGACGGGCTTTTTTACAAGACGAGCGGAAAAATTCCAAATCCGAATTTCGACGGCGCGACTTTCATAAAGGACTACCACCTCTTTTCGAACAAGGTCGAATACGACGACCGCACGGCGGTTTTCTTTTGCCACCTCGGAGTGATGTTCGCGATGATAAGCCACTTGGTAAACTGCTCGCCGCTCGTGCTTTGGCAGGGATTCTATGTCGCGCCCACTTCGGTCACCGTCTTGAACAGCGAGGAGCGCGTCGCAGGAAAGGCCGCGTTCCGCGTGGAAAGGCTCGGCGACACGGCGCACTTGCACGACGGCCGACAGCGCATTTCTTCAAGCGGATATTACGCGCCGGTCTTGCAGGAATCGGGAAAAGCGCGAGTATGATTCTTCAAAAAAAGGCACGCGGCTCTTTGCTCCTCGCGGCGTTTTTTTCGTGCGCGGCGTTCGGTTGCAGGAGCGCGGATTTCGCCCAAGAAAAAGAGCGCGACTTTTCTTCCGTGCGCCTCGAATGGAAGGCGACTTCCGAAAGTCAAAATGTCTTTACCGCAGAATATTCTGAAGAAAAGCTTTTGATTCACTGCGTGAGAATCAATTTGGATTCGCCTGAAATAAAAATAAAGATGCTTCCCGAAAGCGCAGAGGACAAAAGTGTTTTCGTCAAAACTTTCGCGCGGAAAAACAATCTTGAAGTGGCGTTCAACACGACTCCGTTTTCGGCGAAGGGCGTTTTCAAAAACCGCGGGCAAGTTCCATTGGGCGTTTGCATAAACGGCGGCAAGGAAATTGCATCTCCGCTTTCACGGTATTGCGCGCTCGCGTTTTTTCCGAACGAAAACGCGTCTGGCTTTCGCGCGAAAATTTTCGCCTCGCAGGCGGATGCCGAATTGAAGGAAGCCGCTTTTGCCGCCGGCGGCTATTGGCAAATCTTGCAGGACGGGAAAGTGATTCTGTTCAAAAACATTCACGACACGAGGGCGTTCTGCGCGCTGGACGCGGACGGCACGACGCTTTTCATTTTTGCGGTCGAAGGCGGCGCGAAATCAAAAAGCGCGGGTCTTTCCTATATGGAATGCGCGGAATTCACAAAAGCCATCGGACTTGAAAACGCGATGCAATTCGACGGCGGCTCTTCGACGCAAATCATCGTCGGGGGAAAATCAATTTTGACATACAAAAATAAAGTGAAAGTCCCCGCCATGCTCGGGTTTTCATTTTAGATTTCTTCAAAAAATCTTATTAAAAAAAATGTTGACGACTTTAGGATTATCGTATATAATTTATATATGGCAATAGTGACGACCCAACAATTGGCAGATTATTACAATCATTACCGTGAAAATGAAATTACGTTTACCAAGGAGACGATGCAGCTCCTGAGCATAAATCCACGAGAACTGTATGTGAAATGCAATGGAAACCAATGGCCATGCATAATAAATTCCGCTTCCTTTCAATTGTGCCGAATCATCGTCGGCGTAAAAGGCGGCGCGTACGCGATGCTTTCAAACAAGGACGTAGGCAGCGTGAGCGTTCGCTTTTGCTTTGTCAATTCCGACAGGCAGCCGGTGGCGTTTTTCGTAAACGGACATGTCCAGGAAATCAAGCCATATATGAATTCCGCCGAGCTTGCCGTCGTGACAATCACATTCACGCAACGCCCGCCAGACGACTTGATTGAAAAATTGGGAACGGTGTTTGACGCGAACGAAAACGCCATACACCGAAAGGAAGAGCGCATCGCGTTGAATCCCGACGTGAAGAGAAAGCTGGGGCTTGAAAAGGAAGAGACGGTGATTCAAGTGCAAGGCGTTCCGCGCCGTTGCGTTTTGAGGGACCTTTCGTTTTCCGGCGCGAAGGTAATCTTGATGGGCATCCAAAAATTCATTATGAACCAGCCTGTCATATTGCAAGTAAGTTTCCAAGACCCCGGAGAAGTGCTTCAGATAAAAGGCGTGATTGTCGGCACGAGCGAGATTCAAGGAAGGAAGGACATTATCGCGGCATCCATAAAATTTGACGCAAGCGCCGTCCCGATTCAATACAAAATCAGGATAAACAATTACATCGTGACCATCAGGAAAAACATTCTCACGAATACGCAAAATTCGGACGCGTCGAAAGTTACGCAAGCGGCTTTGCCGATTTAGGCGGTGCGAAATGAATCCGGCGAGCGCATTAGATTCCATTTACTACATCACGGTGGGAGATGAATTTGAATTTTCTTCCAAGGCGATGCACATCGACAAGACGATTCCTCTGCCCGTGCAAAAAAAGCAGGACGACTCTCCTGGCAATTTCAATATGGCAGAACTTTCGGCGGAGCAAATTCTTTCGGGCATTTTGACCGTGTTGGCTTACGACAGGCAGAACGAGCATGTGGACTACTATCGAAGCGTGTTGCGGCAAGCGCGTCCGAATGTAAAGCAGGAACTTTCCGAGGCGGCAATCCTCAAAACGAAAAACGGCGACTTCGAGCTGGCCGAAGAAATTTTCATGGCGTTAAAAGGCTTTGATCCCGACGATGTGGCGATAACGCTGAACACCGCGCTTTTTTTCGACCAGCGCGCGGACAACTATCGCCGCAATTTTTTGAACGACGACGCGGACACTTACGACGCGCTGGCATTGGAATACTATGAAAACGCGATGCAAGCCGATCCGCCTGCGGTCGACGCTTATTTCAACGCCGGATTCTTTCATTTGAAGCAGCACAATTTTCGAGCCGCGCGCGAATGCTTCGAGTCGTATCTCGCGCTCACATGCGATGCGAAAGAGGAAAGCGAAAACGACGCGTACAAAAAAGAGCGCGCACAAGAAATCCTCGACAACATAAAAAATCAGAATATGGACGACGAGCGTTTCAAGAGCGCGTACCAGTTCATTTCCTCGGGGCAGGAAGAAAAAGGGCTTGACGAAATCCGGATTTTTTTGCAGCACAATCCGAATGTCTGGAACGCTTGGTTTATGTTGGGCTGGGGCTTGCGCAGGCTCGAACGCTACGATGAGGCGAGGCAGGCGTTTGAAAAGGCTCTGGAATTCGGGGGAGAGGCGAACAGCGAGACTTACAACGAAATCGCGCTGTGCCTGATGGCGAAAGGCGATTTTTCGGGCGCGAAGGAAAACCTTTTGAGCGCGCTTTCCCTTGATTCTGAAAGCACGAAAATCATCTCGAATTTGGGCTATGTCGCGCTGCGGCAAGGCGACACGGACGAAGCGCGGAAATATTTTGCGAGCGTGCTTGAATTCGACCCGAACGACAAAATCGCCGCCGCAGAACTTGCGAAGCTTGAGGAGAGCAATTAGACTTGATTCTTTTGATGAATTGTCAATCCAAAAAATCCAAGTCGAGGAAGTCGCCCGCTTGAATTCCTGCGCGGGCGAAATGGCCTTGCGGGACTTCGAGCGCGTATCGCACGAATCCTGTGCTCGTGACGCTGTTCAAATCGTAGGGCTTCATGTCGAAGATGTCTTTTATCTGTCCTTTGTAGTCGATGTATGCGATTGAAAGCGGCGAGGGCGTGTTTTTCATCCAAAACGAAAGCACGCTGTCGCTCCCATATACGAAAAGCATTCCAGTGCCGTCGGGAATTTTCTTTCGGAACATAAAGCCCGCCGCGCGCGTCTCGTCCGTGGAAGCGATTTCCGCGAGAATAGAGACTGCCGCGCCGGTCGAAGTCCTTATCGTGAGCGTTCTTCGCGGAAGATTTTTGTTTTCCTTTAGCGAAGAATCTTTGGCGCACGAAAAATTCACGAAACAAAGCGATGCCGTTAAAACAAAAACTATTTTTCGAAAAAAAGTGGCTTTCAAAATTTCTCCTTTCTTTGACTAAAAAAATCGGCGCACGCCGCGCCTTGAAACATCAGCATAACTCGACGCAGAGCGTCGGGGTATGCCCCCGCGAATCACAGGCTGTCCAAAAAACGCTCGCGTGTAATCTCGAATCCGTTTTTTTGCACGAGAGACTGCTGGACCAGTTTTTCCGAAATCTCGTTGTCGATGTATTTTATGGAAAGCGGTCTCTCAAGGCTCATCGTGACATCGCCGTTTTTCCACACGCTCCGTTCAGGCGAAAAATCGTTCGGCTCGCCGTATTTTTTTACGAGCGTCGTGTAGAGGCTGTAATGGTCGATTCGCTCCGGATTGAAATTGATTATAATCGAATAAAGATTTTCCTCATAAAACTGAAACCAGCATCGCGTCAAAAATCCATGATGCTGCATATTGTAGGAATCGGTCTCTATGAGGACGCGCGCGTCGCCCGGCAAAAGCGAGACATCGCGGTCGCCCGCATAGCCGAAATCGGTGTTCGATTTGAGCGCGTCCTTGGCGTCGTCGAGACTCATCCCGAGTTCCACGCCGCCAAAGCCTCTGGGCAAACCGTCGCCGAAAGACGCGAAACTCACGGCGAAAAAAGCGAGGAGAAAAAATGCAATTTTTTTCATAGGAAACTCCTGCCTTTTTATCGGCAAAAAATGCCGACAAAATTATAGCGACGGCGGAAATTGCCACAAAACCGCCGCGACCAATTTATTTGCGATGTCAAAATCCGCACAAAAATGCATCTCAAACCAAAGATTTTGCATCGCACGCATTTGCTCTGCTTGCGAGTTTTTCGCGTTGTCTTTTTGCTAAAAACTCGCGTACCGATTTTTTTAGCTTCCGACCTTTGAACGGTAGAAAGTCGCGCTCTTTACGATTTCCTCCGGTTTTTGGACGAGAATCTTTGAATTAACGAGCTTCGGTCGCGCGAGGTTCGTAAAACCGTCGATGGCCTGAGGCTGCAACGGTCCGGGGATGCCGCACATGTTGACCAAATCCTGCAAGGAAATGTTCGTCTGATAGTTCACCGAAATTTCCAAAGGAATTTTGAGCTTTTCCAATTGGAGCGCGAGCATGTCGACCATCTTGTGGGACAAATCGTCAATCTGCGAATTCGTCAATTGCCGGTGCAACGCCCAAAGTCGCTCCGCGAGCGTAGTCGTAAGTCGCGCAATCATCTGCGGCTGCGTCGAAACCATCTGGTCGAAGTTCTTGCGGTTCACGACCATGAGCGTGCAGTCTTCGTGCGCGATCGCGCTGGCGGTCCGGGGCTTGTTTTCAAGCAAGGCAAGTTCTCCGAACATGTCGCCCTTTTTCAATATGGCAAGAATCACTTCGTTGCCCTCGACCACCTTGCTGATGGACACCTCGCCCGACTGGATGATGAACATGTCCGCGCCTGACTGGTTTTCGGAAAAGACCATCGTTCCCTTGGGATATTTCCTGACGGCGTCGGCGGTCGGCTCGAAGTAAACCGCGCGAGTGTTCGGCTTCAATTCCACGAAACGCTGCTTCGCCGTCTCCACGTTGATTCCGTTCGGACATGTCTTCAAATACTGATAATACGCATACAAGGCTATGTCGCGTTTGCCCTCGTCATAATAATATGAAGCCACGTTGAACAATTCTTCGGGAGACTCCGAAGCCACTTGGTGCAAGGTAAGCTCGGTGAGTATGCTGTTCATTGTGCGCATCCTGTTGGCGAAGGTGCGGATGATTTTCATGGCGACAGGCGTGTTGTTCGCAATCAGTTCAGGATATTGATCGCGCCGCACGGCGATGGCGGTCACGTCGGTAAGGGCGATGCAGCTTTCAATCTGAAGGTGGCTCGACATGCACGGGATGACTCCCAAAAAGTCGCCGGGACCAAAAATCTGAGCCTCGTATCCCGGAATCGAGATGTCGTTGCTGCACTGAACCTGACCGTTTTGGATTATATAAAAGCGGTCGTTGTTCGCCTTGCCTTCGACGAAGAGGTACGCATTTTTTTTAAAATTTACAAACGAAAGTTGAAGCATTAAATTCTCCCGACTGATATCTTACATACTTTACCACAGTTTGGATTTTTAATCAATAACATTCGGAGGAAATTTATTTAAAACGAAAATTCCTTTATCAGTTCAGGCAAAATGCCGATGATAAAGTGATGGACAAGAACGAGAGGACGACCTTTGACAATTTGGTTTCGCAGATGTCGGGCGATGAGCGTCAAGAATTGCTCGCGAAAATGCGCCCGTTTGAAGCCGATCCGGAAATAAATTCGTTGCAGAGCGTGAAAAATCCGGCGATGCTTGCCGAAGAGGTGAAGATTGACGAGGGCTTGCGGCGGGAACCGCTTTTCTACCGCATAATATTATGGCTCCGCGCGATTTTTTCTTCGACGACCGTCGAGCAACTGTACAACGACGACAAAATCATGACGCTTTACCGGAAAATAAATCAGGAATATCCGGGGCTTTTGGACTACAAGGGAAAGCTTTTGCTCGGCATTTTCTATGAGAAGCTCGTGGATCTAAAAAGGGCGGCGGATTTTTTCAGGCCGTACCTTGACGACATATACAAGAACATCGGCGCGTTTTATGTTTACCTCGGCTCTTTTCTCGCGCCAAAAGTCACCGAGGACATGAACAACGATGTCGACCCCAACAATTTGGGACTCGAGCGCGAGGTGACAATCGAACTACGCACTTCGCTCTTGCGGAAAATGGACGACATCATAAAAGGGATTCCTTCGGATCAGCGCGTCGCCCTTTACAACTGCGCTTCAAGCGTCGAGTGGCTCTACCAGTTTTCAAGGCTTCCGTTTGACAGGTTCATCTCCTCGTTTTCCAACGGTATCACGGATTCGCAAGTGGCGCGCTTTGAAACGGTGACTTCGGAATTGAATTCTTTCGCGAAAATCTTGTGCAATGGAAAGACCGTTCCGTCGGAAGCGTTGGAATCGATTTACCTTTATTCCGCGAAGAGAATCGTCACCATGGACAGCGTCGCCACTGACGATGAATCCCGCGCGAAAGAATTTATGGACAAGGCGAGTTCTTGCATGACGATAATCCACATGTTCGTCACGACCGTTCCCTTGCGCTATGTGAACAAAATAATTTACGGCAACATCCAATGGACATGCGACCAATTCGCCGGCGCGGAAGACTGGTTTTTGAAATACAAAGAGCATTGGAAAAAACTTTTCGACGACCAGTGGGAGCAATGGCTCAAAGCCAAGCGCAAAAGCGAAATGAATTCCCAGCTCAAGGCGAATTTCGGAATCGACGAGATTCCGCCTTTTCCGCATCGTCCATGGGCGGATATGTGGGGCGGCATCACGTTTCATTTTGAGAACACTGCCGGATTTTTATATTGGTTCACCGCGAACAAAATGCATTCTTCTTCCGAGCCGCTGAAAACGCTTTTGCTCGAAGGCCAATTCGTCAACAATGAAAACCGCCAAGAATTCGCGGACACTTTGAATAGCTTGGACACTATTTCCACTTCGATGTACAACATGGCGCAAAACATTTCGCCGAGCGGACAGACAGGAATGGTCTTTGAAAAACTGTCCGCCGATCGAATGCGCACGATTCCGGCGCAACAGAGAATCGACTCCCTGATGCTTGAGCACGAAACGAACATCCAAAAAATAAAAGATGATTTCTGCAAGTGCGCCCGCTCGATACGCAATATTTTGGGCGGCGTCTTTTCGGAGAAAAAAGACACGCGCTATGACGGAATCCAAAACTTGGCGTCTATTCAAGGAAACAACAACGCGAATTTCCGCGCGAAGTTGATGGACAGCAAGAGCGTTTTCGAATCTGCCCTTGAAATCCTGAAAGAACTCGAGCGAATCGACTCACCGCCCAAAAAGCAATGACTTGCATAGACATCTTGGCGGCTGCCGCGGAAAATGATTATGAATACGCGGTCCTGCCTTTCTACAAAAACGGCAAGCCGTTTCTCGAAAATTCTGCGCGCGGAGAATCATACCCAATACCCCTATGGGGTATGTCGCTTTTGGCGGCCGGCTCGATGCGCTTTCGCTGGAACGAAGAAAACCCGAGACGCGATGCCTTTTTGCGAAGACTGGCGGCGCGTTTTCAAGACACGACTGCGCCGAATTCAGCCTTGAAGAAAACCGTGCCTTTGGAACTCATCCACTCGAAAACCGTATATGATGTGAAAAGCGGCGATGAGACGCAAGGCAGGCAAGGCGACGGAATGATAACGCGGAACGAAAATTTGATTCCTGTAGTTACTGTGGCCGACTGTGTTCCGATTTACTTTTGCGACACGGAAAGCCGCGCGTTCGGCATCGTGCATTCAGGCTGGAAAGGGACAGGAATCATCGCGGACGCAATTTCGCTCGCCCAAAAAAAGTATGGCGCAGAGCCGAAAAATATTTTGGTCGCAATCGGAGCGCACATAAAAGAATGTTGCTACGCCGTGGACGAAGCGCGCGCGAAATTTTTCGCCGACGAATTCGGCGAAGGCTGCGTGAAAAAAATCGAAGGCGCGGACGGCGAGAAATTCATGCTCTCGCTTGAGCGCGCGAACCTCGCCGTCTTGGAAAAAATCGGCGTTCGCGAAGAAAACATCGTCGTCGCAAAAAACTGCACTTGTTGCAAAAGCGCGTTCGGCTCGTTCAGAAGGCAAGCCGCGCCGCTCGACATCGCGGACAAAAGCCGCGCTTTTACCGTTCAAGCCGCATTCATCAATTTTAGCCGCTGTATTTAAACATTCGTCAATTTCGCGACAGTGAGCGAATTGTCAAATTCGGGAACTGTCGCAAACGCGATTTCGCAGCGAAGCGAAAAATAAGGAAGCGCGGACGAAGCAATGGCAATTTCCTCGCAAAAAAGAACGACTTCAACTGTTTTGAAACGTGATGCGGGAAAAGTCAAAGCCATGGAGACGGGCGTTCTGTATAAAGTCCTTTTCTTCCTGCGTCACGCGGATTTGGAATTCAAGCGGCCGAGCGAATTTTCGTTTTCTGCCCGCGCCTTGCCGCGCTCCGCCATGATTAAATTTCTTCTCATAGAATTCAAGCCCTGATTTTTTTAGGTATTCCTTTTCGGAAATGATTTTATCATCGGCAAGGATTTCATGCTGCGCCTTTTTCGAAACGAAGCCCTCCGCATCCTTTACAAAAACATATTTCATAATCCACACTCCGAAAACCTTTGTTTTGCCAGCTTTATCATCCCTTTCGGGGTCTTTTGCGTTTTTTTCACGAAAACGACAGCGACCACGATTATTTTTCCCTGCTGATATTTGAAAAGCGAACGGATTTCGCTCGTCTTTATTTCAAAAACTTTGCCTTTCAATGGTCTTATCAAAACGAATTCTATTCCCTGAGTTTCAATCTTTTTATAGTCCTCAAGAACTCGTTCTTTTTGACGTGGCTCAAGTTCCGAAATTTCCTTTTCCACTGCGTCCAATTTTCTCACCTTGAAAGTCATAACATAGCATAAACCACATTTTTGATTTTGTCAACATTTTCAACGAACCGTTTCCCAAAAAACATCCGCCTCGCACTTGCACAAAACTTCCGTTTTGTAGTATAATATGAACACAAAAACTGCATGCTCCACGTATGCGGAAAAAAATCACAAGGTGGAAAAGATGAAAATGAAAAATGCATTTGTTTTTGGTGTGAAAGCGGTTTTGCTGACGCTCGCGTTCGCAGGATGCTCGCTCGGAAGCACGGGGGGGGTATGACGAAAGCGTAAATTCCGCATCCTATTCTGTAAGCGACATCTCCTACACAGGCGACGCCAAGTCGGGCGACCGACTGGACATTTCAAAAATGCAAATCACTTTGACTTGCGTTGACGCGAGCAATTCCAATCAAACATATTACTGCAATCCAAAAGAAGCATACGACCACCTGAAGCAAAAAAACGTATCCTTTTCCCTGACAATCACGGCGGACGGCGAGAAAGTCATTTCATTCGGCGACGGCGATGAAAATTTCCCCGAAACTCACAATCCATTCACTTTTGATGCGGGAGCGACCGCGATTTCCATAAGCGGCGAAATCGGCGGAAACGAGGTGAATTTGTCCTCTTGGATCTTCGTCGGAGAAAAAACAGAATTCCATTGTCAGAATGTAAGCGGCATCGCCTACAGGGGCGGCGCGAAAGTCGGCGACGGGCTTGACCTCTCAAATGTGGAGATCGCCATTGGAGTGTATTTTTGGGACGAACAGGGAGAATATCAAGAAGCCACGCATACATACAATCCACAAAAAACCTACGCATTCCTGAAAAGCCAGGGCATAGACTTTTCCCTATCAATCAAGGCGGACGATGAGCAAATCATTTCTTTCGGCAGCGCCGATGGACAGTTTCCGGCACATTCGCCGTACGCATTCAAGGAGGCGGGAGAGATCGAAATTTCCATAAGCGGAACAATCGACTGGTATTATAAAGTGTCAAAATCTTTTTCCCTAAAAGTCGAGGCGAAGAATCGCGCTGAAAGCTACGAAGCATTGCTGAAAATGATTCTCGGCGAAGAAAAATACAATGAAATCAAGGCGAGCCTCGAGTCAAGCCTTGGCGGGGACGACCTTTCGCGACATCTGGTGCTTACGGCGGACTTCATAAAGGCAGTGGGCGGCAAATGGGACGCCATAATGACGAGCGACGAGCACGACGAGACCGTCAGAGACAACGCCGCGCTCTTCGTGGCGCAGTACTTGGGCATAATAACCGTCACGAAAATAATCGACGACCCAGTGTGGAATCCCAAAGAATTTCATTACAAAATAGAATTTGGCGAAAAGACTTCCCTGAAGGTCGGCGCGGAGACCTTCGACCTCGGCGAAATCGAAATCGTGAACAATGGAAAGATAGATTTCACCGATGCAACATTCGGTAGTAATGTAACTATTCAAGATATAAATACTGCAAGAGGTTCCTCTTTACCAACATTATCAAATATAACAGTAACAAAAGCAAATACAACTGCAAAAGATGTATATAATTTATATAAAGATTATACTACAAAAAAAGAAGATCTTGAAAAAGTTAATTTAAGAGGAAACTTAGAGACGGTTGAATTTGATGGAAGGAAGATATCTGGAAATAAAGATTATACTTTGTTTAATGATAAAGATGAAGCAAAAGAATCTAATGATCCAAGTATAATATCTTTTGATGTAGATGCACTTTCTCAAATGAATGAACAGTTGAAGATTTTTATGGTTTCTAATATGATAGTATCAGGAAATGCAAATAAGGAAAGAACAGTAAATTGGGAACTTGTTAATATAGTATTTGAGGGGGATGTAAGTAAAATCACACATAATAATACTAGATATATGTATGGTATTGTATATTTTAAAGATATACCTTATAATAGTAAAGATGCATTTAATGAATATAGACACTTTTTATATGGAATGTTAAAATTAAAAAAATTAACAGATAATTTTTATGTTTCTATAGGTGATGGAGACTATGGAGTTATAGATGTTCGTGATATTGACATAAGTTCTATAAATACATATAATAATACATATGATAAAGGAGTGATTAAAGATGGAACTGTTAATTCTATTTATTTTGATGAAAATCATAAAGATATTAAAGATATTAAAAAAATCTTTAAAGCAGATAATGGTTATGTTAATAATGTATATTTTGGAGAAAAAAGAGAATTTGGAATTAGAATTACTAATTATGATTATTATAATCCTTCTTCTAAAACACCTAGAGCTTTGCGAGACTTTGAATTCCTTGGAAACACTTACATTGATAACAATTACTACGGCGTCATGTATTTTCCAACCTCTGCATATGATTCATACGATGGAGATTTCTCTGAATATGGAGACGAGGAGGCAGAAGCTAAAAATGCTCTTGAAAAAGATAGAAACGAAAAACAGCTTGCCAAGAATGGCAGCGTGAGAATCCTTTGCTTTGTTTAGCGCACAGGTCGCCTTCGGGCGGCTTGTTTTGTGCCGTGAGCGTGTCATTAACGATGCGCGATGAAAATCAATTGTCGTATACGCTCCGCCTGTGCCCAACGGACAAAGCAAGAATGACAAGACGGTCGTCGTCGATGTCGCAAATGAGACGATAATCGCCGATTCTGTAGCGCCATTGCCCGCTTCTGTTTGCAGTCAAGCCTTTTCCGTGCAGACGCGGGTTTTCGCTTCCGATGAGATTTTTTTCAATCAATGAACGGCAAGTTTCGTAAATCGAAACTTGTTAAGCGCGGCTTTGACCTGAATGTCTGCTTCCTTAATAGATTGTTGGAGCAAGGCTTGCTCCTTGCGACCAGCTTCTTGCGAAAACATGCGGGGCAAGCGAATGATGGCAAGATGGCAAAATATAATCTTGACAATATACACAAAATGTTGTACATTATATTAGGATTGCGAGATGACATTCGAATGGGACGAGCGCAAAAACGAGATAAACAAGAAGAAGCACGACGGGCTGGGCTTTGAGGACGGGGTGAGGGTTTTTCTTGACCCGAAAAGAATCGAGCAGTTTGACGCAAGCCATTCCGAAAATGAAGACCGTTATACTTCTATTGGGTTGGTTGGCGATGTTTTGTTCGTCGTTTTCACGGAACGGCAAGAGAACATTCGGATAATTTCTGTAAGGAAAGCGACGAAAAAAGAAAAGGAGCTGTACTATGAAAACTATGACCTTAGATGAACTGAAAAAACTTCCGCCACTTTCAGAAGAAAGGCTGGCGATTATAAAAAAAGCAAAGCCGACTCCGGACGAAGATTGTCCCATACTGACCGAAGAGCAGCTCAAGCAATTCCGTCCGTGGTATGAAGTGCACCCCGACTGGTACAAGCCGAAGAAGTCGGACGTGCACATCAAGATTGACACCGATGTCTTGCAGTGGTTCAAGAGGCAGGGGAAGGGCTACCAGACGAAGATAAACGCCGTCTTGCGCGAGTATGCGTTCGCCCGATGAGCGAAAAGAGGCGATAGGCAAGTAGGCATAAATCCGGCGACAAATTATGTTTTCGTGTTTTTTGCGAACACCGCGACATACTGCAGAAACATGCGCTTGATAATGTATATAAAATATTGTACACTTAATTGGGATTTTTAGATGGACTTTGAATGGGACGAGCGTAAGAACAAGATGAACAAGAAGAAGCACGGCGTATCCTTTGAAACCGCCGTCCGCGTTTTTCTTGACGAAAAGCGCATCGAAACATTCGACGCGGAGCATTCGACTTTGGATGAGGAGCGGACAAACATAATCGGGCGTGTTTCCAATGTCTTGATTCTGTTTGTCGTAGACACCGACCGAAACGGCAAGAAGCGGATAATTTCCGCGCGAAAGGCAGAGCCGAACGAGGAGGCAGAATATTATGAAAACTATGACGCTCGATGAGGTGAAAAAACTTCCCCCGCTTTCTGAATCGGAAGTTGCGGAAATATTGAATTTTAAGAACACGGATTTTTCAGACTCTCCGAAACAAACCGAAGAGCAGCTCAAGCAATTCCGCCCGTGGTATGAAGTGCACCCCGACTGGTACAAGCCGAAGAAATCGGACGTGCACATCAAGATTGACACCGACGTCTTGCAATGGTTCAAGAGGCAGGGGAAGGGCTACCAGACGAAGATAAACGCCGTCTTGCGCGAATACGCGTTCGCCCGGTGAGCAGGAATTGACTTCACGCCGTCGCGACTTTCGGCTCTTCCGCGCCAAGGAACGCTTTCAAAGCGTCTTGGAACACCTTTGAGCAGTTCACTTTCTTTTCGTCGGCAAGTGCGGCAAGCCATGCGGGAAGTGAAAGCGTCTTTTTCACGAAAGCCGTCTTTGCCGCCGCGCGGACGGACGGCATGAAGACTTCGATTACGGCGGGAACGCGATTTTTTCCAAGTGCGATTTCATTTAATGGGCGTGGCTTCGGAATTTTTTCCCCATCCCGCTCCATGGCGAACAAGTGAAGTCCAAGTGCCTCCCTCGCGCTTTTCAATGCTTCGTCCGTGTCGCCCGCGTCCGCGCAGGAAAAACAACCCGGCAAATCGGGAAAGCTGATGTTGATGCCGTCTTTTGCATATTCAAGGATTGCGATGAATGCGTATTCGTTTTTCATTTCTTCTCCTTTGGCTCGATTCCCGCCTGTTTGAAAATGCTTTTCACTGTTCCGATTGGAACGCTGCGCTTTGGATGTGGTACGGTAACTCGCCCTTGTTTCATCGGATGCTTGAAGTGATGATGGCTTCCGACGCAGGCGACCTCGAACCAGCCGTCAGCCTCAATCATCTTTATGACTTCCTTTGATGAATATTCCAAACGCCGCTTCTCGTATTTTATGATACATAATTTATTATGTATTGTCAAGTATGTTTTTATAAAAAAAAATTCATTTCCAAATCTCCCTTTTTCAAAAAATTCTCTTTCCCAAATTCAATCTTGCCCAACGCGAAAAAATGTGCTACACTGTTTCTATGAACTACGGCTATTTTCGAGCGGCGGCGGCGAGCCTCGAGCTTAAAGTCTGCGACACTGTTTTCAATTCTGAAAAAATCATAGCGGCGGCGCACGAGGCGGCGGCGAAAGACGCGGACTTGCTCGCGCTGCCCGAGCTTTGCGTCACGGGCTACACTTGCGGCGACCTTTTTTTCCAGGAAACGCTTTTGCAAAACGCGCTTTCAGCTCTCGCTTTCATCGCAAAGGAAACTTCGTCATTGCAGACGATAATCGCCGCGGGGCTTCCCGTAAAAAAGGGCGGCGCGCTCTACAATGCGGCGGCGGTTCTGCACAAGGGCGAAATCCTCGCGCTCGTTCCCAAAACGTACATTCCGAATTACGGCGAATTCTACGAGGCGCGTCATTTCGCTTCGTCGAAGAATTTGCCAGGCGCGAATTCGGGCGAGACGATTTTCATTTCGAAGAAATTTCCCGAAGTTCCTTTTGGAACTGACATTCTCGTTTGCGCGGAAAATTTTCCAGCCGCGAAAATTGCGTTCGAAATATGCGAGGATCTTTGGGCGGTCACTCCGCCTTCCACGAGCCACGCTTTGTCCGGCGCGACAGTCATAGCGAACCTTTCGGCAAGCAACGAGACAATCGGCAAGGCGGAATACCGGCGGCTTTTGGTGAAAAGCGCGTCGGCGCGGAATTTCTGCGCATACGTCTACGCAGATTCGGGGCACGACGAATCCACGCAGGACATGGTTTTCGCGGGACACAATTTGATTTCGGAGAACGGAAAAATTTTGGCAGAAAGTGCGCCGTTTGAAGGGCGGATGATTTTCGCCGACATCGACGTTTCGCTTCTCGAAGCAGAGCGGATAAGGACTACGACTTTTTCTCAATGTGAAAGCAATTCAAAGCCGTACAAAGAAATTTTCGTAAAGCTCAAAGAAAAAAAATGTGACGAAGAGGCGAACTTCTTCCGCGCGGTGGAAAAGCGGCCTTTCGTTCCGCAGGAAAAAAGCGCGCTCGACGAAAGATGCCTTGAAGTGATTACGATGCAAGCGCAGTCACTCGCGAAAAGGCTTCGTCATATCGGCGCGAAATGCGCGGTGCTCGGACTTTCAGGCGGGCTTGACTCGACGCTCGCGTTATTGGTGACTTGCCGCGCCTTCGACTTGTGCGCGCTTGACCGCCGGGGAATCATCGCCGTGACGATGCCGGGCTTCGGCACTACGGACCGCACATACCTCAACGCATGCGCGCTCGCTTTGGAATGCGGCGCGAACCTTCGCGAAATTCCGATTTCAGATTCGGTGCGTCAGCATTTCAAGGACATCGAACACGACGAACAGATTCACGACGCGACCTATGAAAACGCGCAGGCGAGAGAGCGCACGCAAATACTGATGGACTTGGCGAACAAGGAAGGCGCGATCGTCATCGGCACCGGCGACCTTTCCGAACTCGCGCTCGGATGGTGCACATACAACGGCGACCAGATGTCGATGTACGGAGTAAACGCTTCGATTCCGAAGACGCTTGTCCGCCACATCGTGGAACGCGAGGCTGATGCATTCGCGCAAGAAAAAAATTCTGGGCAAGCGCAAAACAAAAAGTTGAGCGAAATCCTGTTCGACATTTTGAACACGCCCGTAAGCCCCGAACTCCTTCCTCCAGAGCAAGGCGACATCTCGCAAAAGACCGAGGAAATCGTCGGCCCGTATGAACTGCACGATTTCTTTTTGTACCACATCTTGCGTTTCGGATTTTCACCTGCGAAAATTTATTTCCTTGCGAAAAAGGCGTTCGCCGCACACGAATATGCGCCCGCCACGATAAAGCATTGGATGAAGGTTTTCTACAAAAGATTTTTCTCTCAGCAATTCAAGCGTTCGTGCATGCCGGACGGCGCGAAAGTCGGCACGGTGAGCCTTTCGCCGAGAGGCGACTGGCGGATGCCAAGCGACGCGAGCGCGGCCGTGTGGCTTTGTGAAATCGACTCGCTGGAATGAAATCATGCTGAGCTATCTTCACGAATTCCACGCCGGAAACCACGCCGACATTCTCAAGCACATCGCGCTCATTCAGATTCTGCGCCACCTGAACGCGAAAGAATCTCCATACACTTTTTTCGACACGCACGCGGGAAGCGCGCTGTATTCGCTCGAATGCGCGTCGTCACAAAAAACGCGCGAGGCGGAAAAGGGAATATTGGCATTGTGCGATTTTTTTGAAAGCGAAGGCGGCGAAAATCGTGCGCAGGACAAAATTCCTGAATGCGTGAAATTCTATTTTGAGCAAGTCGCGCCTTACTTGAAAATCTCGTGCTATCCCGGCTCGCCGCTTCTTGAACGCAATTTGATGCGACGGCACGAATCTAGCCTTTTTCTTTGCGAACTTCATCCAAAGGAAATCGAAAAGCTTCGAGAAACGATTCTCGGAAAAAAATCGCTCGAAGAAATTTCTGTCGGCAATTCAATCGAAAAAAAAGGAAACTTCTCAAATCCGCAAAATGAAAAAAAAATTTGCTCCGTGAAAATCTTCCACGCGGACGGACTGAAAACGCTTTCCGCTTCCGCGCCTCCCCAAATCAAGCGCGGCGCGGTTTTGATTGACCCGCCTTATGAAGACTTGGGCGAATTCGAGGCGGTGGCGAAAACCGTGTGCGCCGTCCACAAAAAATGGAGCGCGGGAACAATCGCGATTTGGTATCCGCTTTTGGAAGGAAAGAAAATGCAAATCGAAAAAATGCTTTTTCAAATCGAGGAGGCGGCGAAAAAGCAGAACGCCAACGCGGAAACAGTTCGGGCGGAATTTTTCCTCGGGAAAAATTCCGCCCGAACTGCCGCAAACCTTTTGGGAAGCGGAATGCTCGTCCTGAACGCGCCGTGGAAACTCGACTCGCAGCTGCGCGAGGCTTTGGAATTTCTGTGCGGCGCGATTTACAAGGACGCGAGTTTTTCAATACGAAATGCGTAATTGTCGCAACGCTCTCGCCGTTTGCGGCAGTTCTCGAATTTGACAATTCGCTCACTGTCGCAAATGGTCGGTCTAACTGAATGTTATTTCTTCCCCTTGCGCGCTCGCCGTGATCGTGCTTCCGTCGGAAAAGTCGCCGCGCAGGATTTCTTTCGCAAGCGGATTTTCGACATAAGTCTGAATCGCACGCTTTACGGGGCGCGCGCCGAACGCCGGGTCATAGCCCTTTTCGCACAGGAAGTCCAACGCGCTCTTGTCGAACTGCAATTTTATGCGATGCGACTCAAGCCGTTTCGCCACGCGCTCCAATTGGTAGCGAACAATTTCCGCAATGCCTGACTTGTCGAGCCGGGTGAACATCACGATTTCGTCGATTCGGTTCAAGAATTCCGGCTTGAACGAGCCTTTTAGGATTTCATTCACCTTTTCTTTTATGGCTCCAAACTTTTCGTCTGTGTCGGCTTCCAGAATCAAATCGCTCGCCAAATTGCTTGTCATTATGATAATCGTGTTCTTGAAGTCTACGATTCGTCCCTGCCCGTCGGTCAAACGTCCGTCGTCCAGCACTTGCAAAAGCACGTTGAAAACATCAGGATGCGCCTTTTCGATTTCGTCAAAAAGGACGACGCTGTATGGCCTGCGCCTGACCGCTTCCGTGAGCTGTCCGCCCTCATCGTATCCGACATATCCCGGAGGCGCGCCGATAAGCCGAGTGACGGAGAACTTTTCCATGTATTCGCTCATGTCGATTCTTGTAAGAGCGCGCTCGTCGTTGAACAAAAAGTCCGCCAACGTTTTCGCAAGTTCCGTCTTTCCGACGCCCGTCGGTCCGATGAAAAGGAAGCTTCCAAGCGGCTTGTTCGGATCGGAAAGCCCCGAGCGGTTTCTGCGAATCGCGTCGCTCACCACTTGCACCGCCTCGTCCTGCCCGATTACGCGCTTGTGAAGTTCGCCTTCGAGCGCAAGGTATTTTTCCTTTTCGCTGCCCATCATTTTCGAGACAGGAATTCCCGTCCAAGAAGAGACGACGCGGGCAATGTCCTCTTCGGTAACCGTCTCGCGCAAAAGGCGCGAGCTTTCAGTCCGATTCTCCTCTTGCGAATCCACCGACTTCAATTTCTTTTCGAGTTCCGGAATTATCGAGTACTTCAATTCCGCCGCTCGCTCAAGCTTTCCTTCCGCCGTGCATTTTTCAAGCTCGAATTTTGCGCTTTCCAACTTTTCTTTCGCATCGCGCGAAGAATCAATCGCAGCCTTTTCGTTCTGCCACTGCAATTTCATCGCGTCGCGCTTTTCACCCAATTCGGAAAGTTCTCCGTTCAGCTTTTCGAGGCGTTCCTTGCTCGCCTCGTCGCTTTCCTTCGAGAGAGACTGCTTTTCGATTTGCAACTGCAAGATTTTCCGCTCGATTCTGTCAAGTTCCGTAGGCTCGCTTTCGATTTCCATCTTGAGACGGCTGGCGGCTTCGTCAACAAGGTCGATGGCCTTGTCCGGCAAAAACCTGTTCGTGATGTACCTGTCGGAAAGCGTTGCCGCCGACACCAAAGCCTCGTCTTCGATGCGCACGCCGTGATGGATTTCATATTTTTCGCGCAGTCCGCGCAATATTGCGATAGTGTCTTCGAGATTCGGCTCCGCGCATAGCACTTGCTGGAAACGACGCTCCAAAGCGGCATCCTTTTCGATGTACTTTCGATACTCGTCGAGCGTGGTCGCTCCAATCGCGCGGAGTTCTCCGCGGGCGAGGGCGGGCTTGAGGAGATTCGCCGCGCTCGTAGAGCCTTCTCCGCTTCCCGCCCCCACGATAGTATGAAGTTCGTCTATGAAGAGAATTATTTTGCCGTCGGACTTTTTCACCTCGTCAATGACGCCCTTGAGACGCTCTTCAAATTCTCCCTTGTACTTCGCGCCTGCGACAAGCGCGCCCATGTCGAGCGAAAGAAGCCTCTTGTTCTTCAGGCTTTCAGGCACGTCGCCCTTCGCAATCCGCAACGCAAGCCCTTCCACGACCGCCGTCTTTCCGACTCCCGGCTCTCCAATCAAGACAGGATTGTTTTTCGTGCGGCGGCTCAAAACCTGCATCACGCGCCTTATTTCCTCGTCGCGCCCGATTACGGGATCTATTTTGTCCTGACGGGCAAGGCTCGTCAAATCCGCGCAATACTTTTCAAGCGCGCGCATGGAGCTTTCCGGGTCTTGCGAATCGATTTTCGAATTGCCGCGAATGGATTTCAGAGCCTGCAAAATCGCGTCGCCGGTGATTCCATTTTCCTTGAGCAAGGATGCGACAGAATCCGTGTTTTGAGTCATCGCCAAGAGAAAGTGCTCGGTGGAAACGTAGTCGTCTTTAAGGCGCGACATTTCCTTTTCGGCGTTCGCCAAAGTGCGCTGCGCCATGTTCGAAAGGAAAAGGTTCGCGTTTCCGCTCACGCGTGGAATCCTTTCCAAAAGAATTCGCGCCTGAGAGGCGAGCGCGGACGCGCTCATTCCGATTCTTTCCACGAGCGGCGGAACGATGCCATCCTTTTGTTCGAGCATCGCCACAAGAATATGCTCGTTGGCGATTTCCGCGTGGTCGTTCTGCCTCGCGAGCGAAGAAGCCTCCTGCAAAGCGTCGAACGCCTTTATCGTCATTTTGTCCTGATCCATTTTCACCTCCTGATTTCGGGGAAGGAAACCTTTCAAAAATGCGGCTTCCTCACTTTTCAAGATAACAAAATTGGAAAGGAAAGGCAATTTTTTTCGAAGCCCCTTACGGAAGCGTAACGGTGCAGATTGTCACATCGCGCGAGCGATGATGTGAAATAATTTTCCTATAGCAAAACGGTGCGAAGCGACGTATGCTAGCCCCAGCGGAAGCAAAAAATTTTGTTCCGCAATCCCCGCGAGGATTGTCATTGCAAGTTCCATGCGGGCTGTCGTTGCGAGCCGCATAGCGGCGTGGCAATCAACAGAAATGGATTGCTTCGTTTCACTCGCAATGACAAGGCATCCTCATCGCGACTTCATGAGGACTTTCATTGCGGACTCCGCGAGGACTGTCATTGCGAACTCCATGAGGGAGCATTGCAAGTTAACTGCAAAAAAGTATTTTTAGAAGTGAAGGATTTAGAGCCTTTGATTTTCTTAAGAATTTTTTTCCTGCCAAAAGAGCCAATTTTTTCCGCCGTCCCTTGTGGCGTAAAACACGACTTTGCTGGATTTCCCGTCCTCATGGTCAGGTACTTCTGAAATATGCTGATACCGCCTTTTTCTTTGCCCATAGAATCACCTCCTGTTAGAAACCGAGTTTGTGTAACAGTTTCTCCACATCTGCGGCTTTTAATATCTTGCCCATAGACACGACCTTTTCATTTACCACGATGGCTGGAACAGTCATTACGCCGTATTCCATGACCTTTTGCATGTCCGTGATATATTCCACTTCAATATCAAGTCCCATTGTTTTAAGGGCTGCCTTGACATTTTCGTGTTGCTCGTGGCAGGACTTGCAGCCTGCGCCCAATACCATAATGCGGCGAATGCCGTCTTTTCCTTCGGGGCGGCAGTCGTCTGTGATTTCTCCTGTTCCACTTGTCGGACAGCCGCAGTTGCAGGCACAAGCCGGTTCTTTCGTTTCTTCCTTTTTCTTTCCAAAATTGAACAATGCCATAATCAAATACCTCCAAAATATTTTTTAGATTAAAATGCGAGCCAAAACATATACAATCCGATGAGCAGGATCGCAGTGCCCATCGCAATCTTTAGGATAGCGGCAGTCTTTTTATATTTTTCACTACCGTTGATCTTCTGAACAAAGCCTATCGAAGTGCCCGCGACCATAACAAGGGCGCTGTGTCCGATAGAATAGAGCAACATAAGCAGAATACCCCAAATCAAGTTTCCCTCACCTGCGACGATGGCAAGCAACGCAATCAAAACGGGCGTGGAGCAAGGCGAGGAAAAAATTCCGCCAAGAACACCTGCAAGGAACGCTCCTATAAAACCACGCTTCTTGCTTTTGGAAATCAGGTTGACAGAGGGAAGAAAATTGAATACTTCCCAAGTCTGCAACGCCATCAATACCATTAGCACGCCAAGAATGATATACCACACAGATGAAGATGTCCCCATCAGTTTTCCGGCAGAGGTTGCGACAACGCCAAGCGTTACAAATGTGACTGCCGTTCCAATGGAGAACACCGCCGAATACGAAAATGCTTTTTTGGTATTCCTTTCTCCAACACCTCCAACATAACCAATAATCAGCGGTACGCTGGATAGCGAACAGGGAGTTACTGAAGTAAGAACACCCGCAAGAAGCGCAAGCAAAGGAGCCAGCCACATATTATTCCCGATGACTTCCGCTATCTGTGAAAGCCAGCCGTCTATCATTTACTCGACCCCCATTTCCTTTAGAATCTCCCACATCTGTTCTTCGGTCAATCCACCTTGATGAACGGTGAAGATATGTTCGCCGGTATCACGATGAGAGTACATATCAAACTGAATTTTCTTCGCAAGTTCTTCACTTGGAACGAATGGTGTTCCGTCAGCGTTAAACAATACCTGTGTAGGGATTACTTGAACAGGGACATTGTTTGCTGCATTAGGATAATCCCACACATTGATGAACTTTATAAACGCTTTACCGTAAAATTCTGTATTTGCCTTTTCAAGCACAGGAGCCATCTGTTTACAGGGAATACAGGAATCAGCTCCGTAATCAATAATAATCGGCAAT
>JAAGKN010000719.1_pt1 | contig 124312 bp, 106 predicted proteins | sample 6206371 | NCBI WGS metagenome assembly JAAGKN01 (sample SAMN11533720, study PRJNA540317) | gut metagenome | isolation source: fecal pellets from male and female animal of same cohort | host: Peromyscus leucopus | place: USA:CA | collected 2017
TACCCATATCTCTTCCTGTATTTCAGGAACATGAAAGCCGATAGAACAAGAGCCATCAGTTCCGCTACAGGTGTTGCCAGCCAGATACCGTTTACGCCCAGAATCATCGGAAGCACAATCATTGTAATCAGCATAAATACAAACGACCTTGAAAATGCAAGGACTGCTGAAACAATACCATTAGATAATGCGGTAAACATACCGCTTGCAAAAATATTAAATCCAATAAAAAACAATGCAATCGTACATAATCTGTTTCCTGTTACCGCCAGATCATAAACCGGATTATCCGGACGGGCAAAGACAGATACCAGTGGTTTTGTCAGCAGGAAAGAAGCTGCGACTGTCATCACAGAAATAAATGCAATCACTTTCAAACTGACTGCTACAAGTTTTTTCAGCTTTTCATGGTTCTTCTCCCCATGATAAAAGCTAAGCATAGGCGCTACCCCATAAGAATATCCTGTATACAACGAACTTGCAAACATCAGTACATACATGATAATTGTAACAGCTGCAACACCATCCTCCCCTACATAATGAAGCATTGTCCAGTTAAACATCATCGTAATAATTCCGGTGACAAGCGCAGTCGCCATTTCTGAGCATCCGTTTGTAGCTGCATTTGCAAGAACTTTGAATCGAAAAGCAGGCTTCGTAAAATGCAGAAGGCTCTTTTTCTTGCTGAAAACAAACAAGCCCACAACTGCTGTCACAGAATATCCAAGCCCCGTTGCAATCGCCGCACCGCTGATCCCCATGCCAAATCCGCAGATAAACACATAGTCAAGCACCATATTCAGAACACCGCCCGTCACAGAACAGATCAGAGAAAGCGTTGCCTTTTCACTGGCAATCATATAGAGCGTAAAATTATTCATCAAAAGAATCGGCACCGTAAACACCAGATAACGGCTTAAATATTCCACACAGTATCCTTCCACATCCGCGGAAAGATTCATTCCGGCAAATATATGCTCCATTGCCAGATACCCCACTGCACACATGACAATCCCTACAATCACATTCACTAAGATCAGGAACGTAAAATCCTCCTTTGCCTCTTTATTTTTTCCCTCTCCCATCTTTTTCATAATGACCGCACTGCCTCCAGTGGCAAGCATGGTAGAAATTGCTGTCACAAGCTGGATAATCGGCGCTGTCAGATTGATCGCCGAAAGCGCATTTGTACCAATTAAATTTGACACAAACAGACCGTCAACCATTGTGTAAAAAGACATAAACACAGTCATGGCAATCGTTGGGACAGCAAATTTTAAAATATTTTTTAAAGTTACAGGTTTTTCATATACATTTTGATCTTTCATAAACTTTTTCCTCCATTCATCTTGTATTTCTTTCCTGTATGTAGTATCATAGACCGTACAGTAACAGTACGGTCAAGATGTAAATGAAAAGTTATCGAAAAAAATTATTACACTTCAATGCCCAAATTTGTTCATCAAGGAAGGAGCTAAACTGTTAATATGGAAGAAAAGAGTAAATTACTTACAATCGGTCAATTTGCAGCATTGCATGGTATCAACAAGAAAACGCTGATGTGGTATGATGAAATCGGCTTGTTTAAGCCTGCCGCCGTCAATCCCGAAAACGGATACCGCTGCTACAATTATTACCAAAGTCCTATACTGGAAACCATTCTGCTGCTGCGTGAGCTGGATGTGTCTATTACGGAAATACAAGATTTTATGAAAAACCGTTCTGCCATGAACTTGAAATGTCTTCTGGATGAAAAGATTGCAGAACTGGACTTACAGCTCTTGCACATGCAGGCTGTCAGGAATACCTTATGCAGCCATCACCAGAATATGGTCACCCTGCTGACTATGGATTTATCAGAAATCCGCATTGTGGAAAAAGAAGCATGCTGCCTTGTAACAGTGGATATAGACAAAAACGTTACCTTTGAAGAAGAAGTAGAACTAATCACAGCAGAAACAGCAAAATACCAGCTCGGTCGTCTTCATGATGCTTCCTATGGCTCTATGATTCCTGTAAACAGCTTGTTTGACAGTAACTTTGACAACTACACGAAGCTATTTATCGAAATTCCCCTTTTGAAACAAACGGATGGTCTGCATATACAACCAAAGGGAAAATATCTACAGGCTTTCCATAAAGGAAGTTGGGATGGAATTCCCTTACGGTATCAAGAAGTACTTGATTTTGCTAGAGAGCAGGGGCTAACACTGTCTGGCTACTCCTATGAAAAAGGAATAAATGAAAATGTCATTGACCAAATTGATGATTATATTGTTCAGATTGAGATTCCCATTCTGAAAAAGGCAAGGAAAGAATAGAACAGCAATCTGCTGTCAAATGGTACAGATCCAAAAGACGTGAAGGAACTCTTAGGACACTCTGACGTGAGTACCACAATGAATGTATATGCCCATGCCACAAGAAAAGCAAAACGGACTTCCGCTAGGCTCTTGGATAAAGTGGCAGGCAACGATTAAGTACATTTCACAAAAACTTTCCCTTGTAAAATACCCATAAGGGCAAAAACAAGGGAAAATACATATCATTTCACTATATGAGGCTCTAAAAGCCTTGAAAAATAAGGAAAGTTCAATCATTTAATCTACAGATTCCGATTGTTATTTAACTCTTTTAAAGGAAACAAAATCATATAAACAGTAACTAACTATTTAAAAATTCATATATTATATAAAAACATATAGGATTTCCCATGCCAAACTCCAAATTAGAAAATCTATTAAATCTTGCCTTATCCGCTTCCGAATCAGAAAAAGAAAAATCCCAAGTTCTAAGCACTGGCTTCTCACCCGTCACTAGAACTTGGGAGCTGATTGTCAAATATCACGGTCAGCTTGAACGGCTCGAATCCGAAGTCATTCATATTGAAACATTGATTAACGGCTACGCCATTGCCACTGTCCGCGAAGACTTTATCGACGCTTTTGCTGCCCTTGATGAAGTGGAGTATATAGAAAAACCAAAACGTCTTTATTTTGAATGATCTATTTAAAGCAAGCAGCATTCCAACGAAGCTCATTCTTAAAGGTTCTGATATCTGTATTCTTGTCAATGACAACAGCCTCAATGCCCATAGCATCAGCCCAATCAACCATCTGATCCACGCTAAGGTCATAAGAGAATGCTGTATGGTGCGCACCGCCTGCCAAAATCCAAGCTTCTGCTCCCACAGTGAGGTTCGGTTCAGGTGTCCAGAATGCAGTTGCTACAGGAAGCTTTGGCATAGGCTTCTCATTCTTTTTACATTCTACTGCATTGATAATCAGTCTGAAACGATTTCCAAGGTCTACTAACGAAGTTGCCACAGCAGAACCGGTTTTTGATGTAAATACAAGTCTTGCAGGATCTTCCCTGTTTCCCATAGAAAGCGGACAAACTTTAATAGAAATGTCACCGTCCGCAATTGTTGGGCATACCTCAAGCATATGCGCCTGCAAAATCCCCTCTTTGCCCGGAACAAAATTATAAGTGTAATCCTCCATAAAGGAAGTACCTTTTGCATCCTTAACATTAGATGCCATAATCTTCATAAGGCGAACCATCGCAGCAGTTTTCCAGTCGCCCTCTGCACCGAATCCATAGCCTTTTTCCATAAGCCTCTGAATCGCGAGTCCGGGAAGCTGCTTTAAGCCACCAAGCATACCAAAGTGGGTAACAATTGCATGATAATCCTTCTCTTCAAGGAACTTCTCAAGTCCGATTTCAATTGCTGCCTGCACTTCCACATGCTTCCTAAACTCTGACTCATCTCTTCCCTCTAGCAAAATCTTATATTTCCCATAATACTCATCTGTAAGATTCTTAATGTCTGTCTGTGAAACTGCATCGACATACTCCACCAAATCATTGACATTGTAGTGGTCAATCTCCCAGCCAAACTTAATCTGTGCCTCAACCTTGTCGCCTTCTGTAACAGCAACATTGTTCATGTTATCCCCAAAACGGCATACCCTGATATGTGAGGATTCCATAACGCCTATAGCTGTCAACATCCACTGTGCAATCTTTTTCACAACTTCCGGATTCTGCCAATGTCCCACTACAATTTTTCTCTCAATCCCCATGCGGCTGACAATATGTCCGTACTCGCGGTCGCCATGTGCCGACTGGTTCTCATTCATGAAATCCATATCAATAGTGTCATAAGGAATTTCCTCATTAAACTGTGTATGGAAATGCATCAGAGGTTTTCTATATTCCTGCAAGCCAAGAATCCACGATTTTGCAGGTGAAAATGTATGCATCCATGTGATGACACCCGCACATTCCTCGTCAGCATTTGCCTCATTAAAAGTCTTTCTGATTACATCGTTTGTAATCAAGGTAGGTTTCCACACAACCTCATAGGGCAGTAAGCCTGATTTATTCAAGCCTTCTACAATTACTTTTGAGTGCTCCGCCACTTTCCTAAGACACTCATCACCATATAAATCCTGTGAGCCTGTTGCAAACCAAAACTTGTAATTTTTTCCTGTCTTCATGATAACCCTCCATATCGCCTTTAAATAGTGTTATACAAAGCGGTCTTTTGACTGCTCTGTATAAGAAGATGCGCACAACCGCATAATGAAATATGCCGCTTTGCGGCTGCGGTTGGCGCGATACTCACGGCAGATTTCATCTGTCGTGAGTATATTTTATTTGTACCATAAAATATAAAAGATTACAACATTTATTTTACCTAAAATTAAAATATTTTATTATGCATTAAATACAAAATCGCCATCTAAAAGATTTTTTCACACATTTAAAGTTTTGTCATACTTTAATATATACCGATTTTAGGAACTGTTATACAGAACGGTCTTTTCGACCGCTCAGTATAATGTGATGCACACAGCCAATAATATGCCGCTTTTCGGCTGCGGCTGGCGTAAACAGTTCCTTACACCAAAACGAGTAAATAGCAAAAAGGAGGGTGGCAATATGCCTCCAAAAATTATGACAAAATATGACATCGCCATCATTGGCGGCGATAGGCGTACTGCCTGCATGGTTTCTATTCTGGCAGAGATGGGCTACCGCATCATTTGTTTCCGTACTGTCAAAATGACCTACAGCCAGACAGTGCGCGCTAAAATATTCTATACCGATTCTCTGCGTGAGGCATTAGATTCTGCGCCTGTTATTATAGGCGGAATTCCGTTCATAAAATCGGACTATCTTTACTGCGAAGAATCTAGCACAACTTCCGATATCAGCATAGCTGAACTTCAGCGATGCATACACAGACAGCAGAAAATATTTGCCGGTGTCATTCCGGAAGGCTTTCGGCGTACTTGTGAAGAACGCGAAATCATCTGCTATGACTTTATGCTGGATGAGCCAATGACACTCTACAATGCCATATCTACAGCAGAAGGCGCTATACTAGAAGCACTGTTACACAAGGGCACAAATCTGCATATGAGCGATACTTTGGTGCTTGGTTATGGGCGTTGCGGTAAAATTCTTGCTGACAGGCTAAATGGCTTACATGCCTGCGTGACTGTCTGCTCGAACGATGACAATGAACTTGCGCTTGCTTGTGCGCTTGGATTCAACACATTGCATCTGTCAAAACTTTGGCAGAATATTTGCCAGTTTGAATATATTTTCAACACCATACCTGCCTGTGTGCTGAACCGTAAATGTCTAGAAAAAATGTCGCGCAATGCCATTGTGATTGACATTGCCTCAAATAAGGTTGGTGCTGATTATGAAGTCGCTCAGCATTTGAATGTAAATATCCATTTCTGTCCCGGACTTCCCGGAAAATATGCTGGAGAAAGCTGCGCAAGATATTTGACAGATTTTGTAACCAAAAGACTATAGGAGGCATACTGCCATGAATATAAAAGGAAAAAAAGTTGGTATTGCGCTAACTGGTTCGTTTTGCACTTTTGAGAAAACATTTTTAGAACTGCAAAAACTGGTAAATGCTGGCGCTGACATTTATCCAATTATGTCAGATGCGTCCCAGACTATAGAAAGCCGTTTTGGAAAACCTGACATATATGTCACAAAAATAAAACAAATCACAGGAAGAAATCCAATAGTTTCCATTCAGGAAGCCGAACCGATTGGTCCAAAATCATACCTTGACATCCTTGCTATACTGCCTTGTACTGGAAACACTGCTGCCAAACTTGCAAATGGTATTACTGACTCTCCTGTGCTCATGGCAGCAAAGGCACATATGCGCAACAATAAGCCACTTGTCATATCCATTTCCACCAACGATGGGCTTGGTATGAATTTAAAAAATATCGGTGTGTTGTGCAACACCAAAAATATCTATTTTGTGCCATTTGGTCAGGACGATTATATCAAAAAACCAAACTCTCTAGTAGCGCACATGGAACTTCTGCTTCCAACGCTTGAAATGGCGCTTGAACACAAACAATATCAACCAATGCTCAAAGATTATGAGCTATAATTATCTCTCGAAAGGACAGTGAAAACATGTGTGGAATAGCCGGCTTTAGCAGCTTCTATGTCAACTATAATGAGGAGGCAGCCCGATGGTATGCCATACTGCAGAAGATGAATGTCTGCCAATGTCATCGTGGTCCTGATGAGAATGGAGTATTTTTGTCAAGGAACTGCGGCTTAGCCCACACCCGATTGTCTATTTTGGACTTGGAATGTGGAAGACAGCCCATGACAAGGCAGATTGGAAATCATCGCGCCTCTATCGCCTACAATGGTGAAATCTACAACACACCTGCTCTTCGGCGGGAGCTTGAAAAAGAGGGCGCAGTATTTGAAACCACCTGTGACACAGAAGTCATATTGATAGGCTATCTCTTGCATGGTGTCGAATATATAAAGCAGCTAAACGGCATATTTGCCTTTGCCATATATGATGATACTCAAAAACGATTATATCTGTTCCGCGACAGGCTTGGGGTGAAGCCTTTGTTCTACACCCTATTTAACAACACTCTTATCTTTTCCTCTGAGTTGAAAGGGATTCTGTGCTTTCCTGATTTCAAGGCGAGAGCAGACCATGACAGCTTGTGTGAAATATTCGGTCTTGGCCCTGCAAAGACCTATGGTAAAGGTGTTTTCAAAGATATAGATGAGCTGCTGCCGGGACATTATCTGGAATACTGTAGGTCTGATTTATCCACAGAATGCTATTGGAAACTAGAAAGCCATCCACATGAGGATAGTTGGGAAAAAACAGTGGAAAAGACTCGATATCTGGTAACAGATGCAATCAGGCTGCAAATGCTGTCCGATGTACCTATCTGTACTTTTTTGTCAGGCGGCGTTGACAGCAGCCTTGTCACAGCGGTATGTAGCAGCGAGCTTCAAAAGCAGGGTAAGAAGCTCGATACATATTCTTTTGACTTTAAGGATAACGACAAGAACTTTAGGGCAAATTCCTTCCAGCCCTCACAGGATAGACCATGGGTGGATATGATGATTGCACATTGCCGCACCAACCACCAATACTTAGAATGTACGAATGCTGAATTGTATGATTATTTATTTGAGGCTGTCGATGCAAGAGATTTGCCCTGCATGGCAGATGTGGAAGCCTCTATGCTTTATTTCTGCAAACGAGTTGCAAAGGAACACAAGGTAACACTCACAGGTGAATGTGCTGATGAAATATTCGGCGGTTATCCGTGGTTTCATAAAAAAGAATGTTTTGAGGCTGACTGTTTCCCATGGTCAATGGATTTCTCACCGCGCACTATGCTCTTAAAAGACAATGTGCTTGCCTTGTTGCCTTTAGAAGAGTATGCTCATGCTGCATATGCAAAAACCATATCAGAAGTGCCTACACTTGATGGGGAAAACGCGGAAGAAAAAAGAAGGAGGGAAATTTCCTACTTAAATATAAAGTGGTTTATGCAGACATTGCTCGACCGTATGGATCGCACAAGTATGCACGCTGGGCTTGAAGCCCGCGTGCCATTTGCAGACCATCGTATCGTAGAATATCTTTGGAATGTACCATGGAACATGAAATGCAAAGATGGCACAGTAAAAGGGCTTCTGCGTGCTTCTGCTGACGGACTTCTCCCCGGCGAAGTGCTCTATAGAAGAAAAAGTCCTTATCCAAAAACCTATGATCCTGCCTATGAAAATTTATTGCGCACTTCTATTGTAGAGGTACTGTCAGACACACGATCACCCTTGCGTGAACTGATAGATTTTTCCAAAGTGCTTGAATTTATCCAGCACCCATCAGATTATGGCAGACCTTTCTATGGACAGCTCATGGCAGGTCCACAGTTGCTTGCTTATCTTTTACAGGTCAATTACTGGCTTGAAAAATATAATGTAGAACTTATAATGTAATTACAGCGCGCATCCCGCAACAAGAACGCCAGAGGCGTCCTTGAATATCAGTTTGCTTTTGGGAACACCACACTAAAGCGTGTTCCCAGCCCTTCGCGGCTTACAATATCATAGTAACCTTGATGTTTGTCAACAATCCATTTTGCTATGGACAACCCTAGCCCTGTACCGCCTGTCTTACTACCTCGTACTGCATCCGCGCGGTAAAATCGTTCAAAGGCATGTGATACGTCTTCCAATGACATTCCTATTCCATTGTCTTGTATGCCATAAAAAGGAGCACCATCTTTCCAAATTCCTACACGAATAATAATTTCTTCTCCCTCTTTTGTGTATTTTGCAGCGTTGTCAATTAGGATTCTAGCAGACTGCTTTAACATATCACAATCGCCATATATTTTTATTTTCCCAGACTCCTCAAACCGATAATTATGCTTCTCATCAATCATTAAAGATTCTTCATAAACCTCACGCATAATAGCATTTAGTTCATGTACCTTCATATCTAATGTCTGTCTGTTGGAATCTCCCCGCGCAAGGAACAAAAGCTGCTCCACAAGTTTTTGCATATGATTTGCTTCATTTTTAATAGCTTCTATAGATTCATCAAGAATCGCTTCATCCTCCTTGCCCCAGCGGTCAAGCATGTTGACATAACCTTGTATGACCGCTATGGGTGTGCGCAGCTCATGAGAGGCATCTGAAACAAACCGCGCCTGCTGCTTGTAGGAAGCCCTGATTCGGTCTAACAGTCCATTTAGCGCTGTTTCTATTCCCTGCAAATCCTTATCATGCATGTGTATACCCTTATCAATAGCATCCGTCTTTAAGTTTGATATAGCATCTTCAAGATTATGATATTTTGTTTCATCAAATGCAAGTTCGTTCAATTCCTGTGCTTTTGCTGCCATTTGATTCAGTGGACGAAGCTGTCTGCGCACCTGTCTTGTACCTTGTAAGATGAGAGTAATCAGATCAATCACTTCTACCACAGCTACCACTGTTGCACCTGTTGACAAAAGCTTAAGCCATTTTCCTATAGGAATTTGATAAAGCAATACTCCGCTTGTGTCGCTTACCTGATATATAGAATCCCATATCGTTTCCTGAAATACAATATTCCTTAAATAGCGAATAGAGTACTCTTCGGTAAATTGCCAATCCATGCCAACAACAAATATTCCGACAAGCACTAAAAGCACAATCAAATCAATTCCCACATAGGCGGTAAACATCTGCCGCACATGACTGAAATTTATTTTCCGCGCAATAGATGTTACCCTTCCTGCATCGGAAGGTTTGTTTTTCTTTTTTATGTTTTGTTTAACTGCCTTCGTTTGGCTCAAATTTTCACCTCTTTTATACATATCCTCAAACTATTCTTTAATACAATATCCCACACCTCTGACTGTCTGGATTATCTTTTCTCCATATACATCATCAAGCTTACTCCTTAAATACCGCACATACACATCTATAATGTTTGTTTCGCCCATATAATCATAACCACATACCTTCTCAAGCAACGTATCCCTTGATATGACTATATTCTTATTCTCAAGGAGCACTCTCAACAGTTCAAACTCTCTGTGTGTCAGCTCCACTTTATTTCCATCATAAGAAACTTCATAACGCTGTACATCCATAATCAGCTTATTATAAGTAAGCTTTCCTGCACTGGATTGATTTTTATCTGTATTTTGTAGTCCTGCATACTTTTTTAGCACCAGCCGGATTCTTGCTAGAAGTTCTTCTATCGCAAAGGGTTTTGTCATATAGTCATCTGCTCCTCCGTCTAGTCCTGCAACCTTATCCATTACCTCGTCTTTTGCTGTCAGCATTATGACAGGAATGTCAGATTTTTTTCTCAATCGTCTTAATACCTCAAAACCATTCAACTCAGGCAGCATCACATCCAACACCACCAAATCTGCTTTCCCGCTCTCTGCCTTTTCAAGTCCATCTCTGCCATCTGCCGCCTTTAAGACCTCATAACCTTCATGTTTAAGTTCTAGTTCCAAAAAACGTCCAATTTTTTCCTCGTCCTCCACAATCAAAATTGTTACTGCCATAATTATCCCCCTCTACGTGCCAGTCAATTGTTTAAAATGACTTTTTTTCAAAACAGTTCCTTATGTATTGTGATTTAGCCAATAACAGACTGACCAAAGGCCAGTCTGCTATATATCCTAATTAAATTTAACACTAATTCTCAGCTTCTTCCTTAGAAACAGCATTATTAAACTCATTCTTGATAGTTTCTGCTGCATCTGCTGCTCCGTCCATAGCCTTATTCAGGTCTATGTCAACACTTCTCACATCAGGTCCTGCAAAATGATATCGCATCTCGCAGAATAAACCAATTATTAGAAGTGGAACGACCACCCAAAATGCAAAAAACAGTAATACGACTAACAGTGTTATTGGCACTCTGAAAACCTCTCTGTTGCCCTTTTCAACACAAAAACTATTGTTGTTGCCTTTCTCTATCCAACCAACGCACCAGTTTCCAAAACGCTTGAGAAGATTCCAAAGACTTTCTTTGTTTTCCTTCTCTTCAATCTTAATTTTCACTTTCTCCGCCTGTGTGGTATAACTTGACTGCTCTGGACCATGCACTTTGCCATTCTGCTCTAAGTATATCATAGCGTCAAGAATATCCCAATTGCTGTTTTCAAGTGCCTGCTTTGCCTCCTCGTAAGAAACGTTTGCATGCTCCTTTAATTTTTCCACCTTTTCAAAATTGTCCATAATTATTCTCCTTTTGATTGTATTGTTGTAACTCTTGTATCTGTCAGCTGATGTTATTATCTTACACAACCAAAATTAAATCCCAATGTGACTAAGATTAAAACTAGATTAAAAAAGAATATTTAATTCACTTAATAATTTGTATAAGATTGAAAAATCACTGCTAGTAGTAAAGAACGCAGGATTTTGAGGATTATTCCAAAAGCAGCAAGTCCTAAGAATCAAGAAAGACGTGCCTGTTTTTGCATAGCGAAAGAGGAAAGTCCAAAACGTAGAGGCTTTATTCATGTGGTTTCTGATAAAAATGCCCTGAAAGTTGGTCGGTTTTAATGACATTTATGAAAGCTGTAGAGTCCACAGCTTTGATTGCTTTGATAATTGGCTTACACTCAGCCTGTGACACCACAGAATATACAATCTTGCATTTTTGATGTTCAAAAGCACCCTCGCCGTTAATCATTGTAGCGCTGTGATTGCTTGTAGTAGTAATGGCGTTGTAAACTTCCATTGGTTTGTGAGTCACCACCAATAATGTATGCTGTTGGTACTGTTTATACATCACATGGAGAACTTGTGTGGAGGTATATTGAAAAATGATGGAATAAAGTGCCTTATCCCAGCCAAACAGTATGCCAGCTATTGCAAGAATGACAATATTAAAGCCAAGAATGAGGTTAAAAGAATCGACCCCATTGCGCTCAGACAAGAAAATACCAATAAAATCAGTTCCGCCAGTTGTAGCATTTTGCCGCAGACACATGCTTACGGCAAAACCGTTAATCATGCCGCCAAAAATGCTGATGAGTAGCGTGTCATAAGTGATGGCAAAACTGGGGATTATATCAGTAAGAACATTTGTGAGCATGATGGTGATGCAGGAATAGATTGTGAATTTCTTTCCAATGAATCGAAAGCCTATGTAAATAGGTATCAAATTCAAAAGAAGATTGATTAGCGTATAGGGAAGATCTATCCCAAGAAATAGCTCGAAGCTGCGTTGTATCAAAAGAGTAAGCCCCGTAGCACCACCGGGATATAGTCCGCCTGTGCGCACAAAAGATTTAATGTTGAGTGCCATGATACCTGATGCGATACATATGAAAAATATTCGTTTTCCATCTTTTTTCCAATCAAAACTCATAATGAACAATCCTCCTGATAAACAATGAGTAACCAAAAAGGCATATCATGTCTTAATATCATATGGAATAGTATAACATCTTTTTTGTGGTAGAGGATAGTCCAAAAAGCATAGAAAATCAAAGCATAATGGTGTGCAATTTAACAATGGTAATATACAGGAAAATATGGTAAAATAATCATTTAAAGTATAAATTTGTCGAATTTTTTATGCTATCTGCTATTAGAATAATAGGATTTTTTAATTGCAAAGTCGGAGAATGTATTCATGAAAACCAATTAGAAACACATGAAGTGATAAAGGACAGTGGTAGATGTGTAAATGCAGGTATTAGTATTTTGTATGAGTCGGGGACAATAGTTCTGATGAAAAAAGCATTGAACTCTCTGAGTAAATGAGAGTATAATATATTTGTGGCTTTATGTGTAGCAGTTCAGTTGCCTTATAGCTGGATTGTTATACACAATATTCTCAAAAAATACAAGAAAGGAATTGACACAATGAAATGAAATTTTTAGAATCAGACAGAATAGATTGGATTGATATTGCTAAAGGAATAGCTATTATATTGGTTATTCTTGGACATACTGTTGGTTTTGATACTACAATTGAAAGTATCATCAGAGGAGTAATTTTCTCTTTTCATATGCCATTATTTTTTATTTTGAGTTGTGTCACGTTTAGATTGTCCATCAATAATGATCAATTTGTTAAAAAAACAGAAAAGGCATTTAAGCATTTGATTGTTCCTGCTGTAGTATTGTATGGATTGAGAGTCGCAATAAATATAGTGTGTCATTATAGTACTATTGAATGGAAAAGTTATGTCATTGAAAAAATAAATGTGCTGGTCTATGGAAGCGGTGTGAACGTTGATGTAATGGGTATTTCGATTCCTGCAATGGGAATGTTTTGGTTTTTAATAGTTTTATTTTTAGGCAGGTCGTTTTTTGATTATTTACATTTGAAACTAACTAATAAATCATTTGTCGTTGTAATAGTTATTTGTACGTTGTTAGGTATTGCATTTGGAAAATTTCAGTGGCTGCCTTTTTCATTTGATCTTGCACTTGCGGTAATGCCATTTTTCTATTTTGGTAATTATTTAAAGTCTATAGATATGAAGCAAAAAACAGTTCTATTCGGAAGTGTCTCTTTTATCATTTGGGTTGGTACATTGATAATGTGTTATATAGTTAAGAAGAATTATATGGAATTGGCATGTAGAAGATATATATTATTTCCAGTTTGCTATATTACAGCAATTGCAGCAACAATGTTTGTAGGGTATTTTAGTGTTATTGTATCAGAATTAAAAATAATGAAACCGATTATATACATAGGAAGAAATTCAATGTATATGTTGTGGGTACATATAATGGATTATGTGGTTCAGTTTGTATGGAATAGGACTGGAAATAGTTATATAAATGCTATGTTAAGGATTACTATTGACACTGTTTTGTTTCTGATTTTAATGCAATTTATAAATTTATTGAAGAAAAGTAAGTAGGAAATCAATACAAGACCATCTAACTGTAATGATGCCATTATTTAAGAACGCAGAAGGCCTGTTGATGTTGTGAGGGAAGAGGGAAACTTTTTTCTATTAGAAATTAAGTTGTTATCTTGTTGCAAAAAATATAAAGTTTATTAGATGCCAAGTAGAAATCTAATAGAAAATTACGGATTTAAAAAGAATGTGAAAAAGTAGCATTGAACTATGTAAAAGATGATATAGAGCATATAAAAGGCAGACCAAGAAAATTGGTCTGTCTTTTTATTAAAAAAATATAAAATATATTTTACTGTGACCTTTTAGTAGCATGAAAACAAGATTTTTTGTATAAAATAAATTCGTTAAAATAAGCACATAAACTAAGCATAAGGATGAGGGAAAAACATTGATTGGTATGTAGCACACCTGCGCATTGCAGATACATGCAAGAGGTATAGATATGCAAATGGTTATTATAGATGTTCCGTTTGGAAGGAATATACAAAAAATTAGAAAATCAAAAAATATGACACAAGAGGATGCAGTTGCAGAATTGCAGCTTCGAGGAAGTCGTATGTCAAGGTGTACCTTGGCGCATATCGAGCGAGGCAGAAGGAATATAAAAATAAACGACTTGGTATTGATGAAAATGGTTTATGATGTGGATTTTGATGCATTTTTTAATTATGATTCGCAAGAGAGTGGAAAAGAGAAATAATGGCGGAAACAGGGGCTGTCACTTTTACGAATAAAAATTCGTGAAGCGGCAGCTTCAGTTTTAATTTATATCCGTCAAAAATTTTGTATGGAAAAGGAGCTGTGAACTAATAACAGCTCCTTCAGTTTTGAACGCTTATACCCAAAGTTTAGAAAGAACCAAGAACAGTCATCGCCCATTTCTATTTTTATAGAAAAAGGTGAACGACGCTCTTCTCTTATTTCCTTTACTGGTGCAAAAGTGACATGGCAAATTTTCTCTTATGGCTTCGGTATAGGCTAGCAAAGCGATTATAAAACCAAAATCCTTCTACAAGAATATGATTGAAGATACCAATTTTGCTTTTGACAGTGCTTTGGTAGTATTCTCCGCCATATCTTGTTTCCTTTTTTTCTTTGACATATTCGATAAGCTCTGATTCCTTTGTAATCTGCCCGTCAAGATCTGTGTATGCCGTTCCAACACAATCAGAGTGGTGGGCATCGCTGCCACCGAACATAGGCAGATTGTATTTGAGTGCAAGGTGTCTTGCCTCTGTATTTGAATGCTGGGATTCACAGGCGTTAAATGCCTCTACAAAATCAAATTTTTTCATGATTTCAGGGTGCTTTTTGTAAGCGCGCGTGCGTGTAAAGCTCAGATGACGCTCTCCGCATGGATGTGCTGGTCCAAGTATTCCGCCATGCCTGTGCACCACTTCTTGCAAAATCCGAACAGGTAGACCGCGGCACTCTAACAACAGCAGTTTCACATGTTCAGGAAGTATCACAATGATATGCCCCGCATCAACGGTATCATACTCAACACCTTTGAACACGACAAAATCACCAATTTTGTCCTTGAAGCAATCACGGTATTTGCGATAACCATCATAGGAATCGTGGTCTGTGACAAGCATGCCATCATAGCCTTTGGACTTTAGGATTTGTATATACTCTGAAATAGGTATTTTTCCATCCATAGAGCCTTCCTTTGTGTGGCAGTGCATATCTAATTTCATACAGGTACAACCTCCAAAAATTTCAAAATTAAATGAATTTTTTATAAAATAATTGTATAAGGAAAAAACAGATTTCCAACACTCTTATTGTACTTTGTATTGAGCGAAGAATCAAACCTCATTTTTTGGAAATCGCATAAAAAAATTCACAAAAATTACACGATTTTATTGTTTGAATCTGATGTTTCTACAAATAATAATATTTTGTTGTGAAAAAGTTATGAAAAAATGCAGGAAAGGGTGAAAAGTTCGGCATTTTGCGGAAGTTGACATTATAGTGCATCTATTCTATAATAGTGAACTTGAAAGAGTAAGTTTTCTTATGGCATTTGTGTATATGCCTGTTAGGAAGGGGTTTATGATTGAGGGAATGCGTTTGGCATGTGATGTGTAGATGGATGCGTGTCAAAGCGCACAGGGAGGTATTATTGTGAAAGAGAAAGTTGTTGGTGGTTGGCGGTGGGCATCAGGGCTTGTGATACAATATAAGTCGCTGGCTGTGATGGCTGTATATGCAGTGTTTTATTTGATAGCCTTTTATTATTTGGAGCAGAGAACGGGTGCAGTGCATGAGATAGCGTTTGGGATTGACGCGTATATCCCATTTTGTGAAGTGTTTATTGTACCATACCTTTTATGGTTTCCATATGTGGCGTTTACGGTAGTCTTTTTGTGTATGAAAGACAAAGAGGAGAGCGAAAAATTGGTAGCATTCTTAATTGCAGGCATGACAATTTTTATTGTAATATCTGCAGTATTCCCAAATGGTCATCATTTAAGACCAAAGGTATTTGTTCGGGAAAATATCTTTACAGAGTTAATCAAGCATTTATATGCTGTAGATACGCCTACAAATGTGCTGCCAAGTATACATGTATATAATTCCATTGCAATTATGATTGCAGTGTGGCGCAGTAAATGTTTTATGGGACATAAAATTATAGTGGGGGGGTTACTTGGACTTGGTGTGAGCATCATCTGTTCTACAGTGCTCATAAAGCAGCATTCCATGTTGGATGTACTTTTGGCATTTTTGTTGTCTGCTGTCATATATTCTGTATGTTATAGGAAAGCTGCTGTCAGAGATAAGCGCGTAGGTGCATTTAGGGCGTAATGCCTTTGTTTGATAAGCAAAAATAAAAACAGGTTTCAGTGTAAATGTTCTGAAACCTGTTTTTTAAATTTTTTCTCCTACTCGCTTCAGCTTTTTAGCCGATTGTATGTGGTATTGGTTATAATGAAATGGGAAATGCTGTCATAGCTTTCCTCCGGCATAATGAAAACCTTGCGCCCACTTTTTAATGTGAGTGCCATTGGTTCATTGCTACTGTTGACTTCATCACATACATCATCAAAGTTGTTTTTGAGGGATAGGAAATCTAATTCCTTTATTGACTTTTCCATATGGGGAGCCTCCTAATCTTTCTTGAGGGAATCTGCTGTCCAAAGCAGATATGTTTCGTATAACTCATTCATAAGCTGCTACAATTCAGCTACAAATGCTACATATTGATGGGGAAATCAATATGTATATAGTTTATTATAACCACAATTTGTATGAAAAATCAATTATTATATAAAAATTTTCGCATTTTTATCAGATTGTTATTACAATTTGCTTTTTTTAGGGATTCTACTACAATTTTTTACCAAGATACAAACATAAAAAGCTGTAAAAATAAGTTTGACAATAAACCACTTTTACAGCTCTTATATAAGGTATATACATTGATATAATATAGATACAATTATGTATATGAGGAATTGCGGAAGGCAACACTAGGAACAAAGCCCTCGAAGATGAACAAATCAAAACTACGCGCTACCTTTTCAAGTTCGTCCTGGGAGCGTACAGTCCATGCTACACTCAGACTTTTATAAAGTTTGCGGCAGATATTTCGTGATAGTTCATCCCTATGTTTGCAGTTATAGGCAATAAAGTCAGGAGATGCATAACAGTTGCCTATAAGGTGTGAAAGTAAAAAACAAGGAATGCTAAACTTCTGTCTTGTAAAATCCTCAGAGAGCTGCCCTCTCACCACATTGGGGCGGTGTGTCTTGTACCAGCGCACGGCAAGCGGGTGGAAGGACTCAATGCAGTAAAGCCCGTTATAATTGGCAAGAATACGGTCACATATGCTACAGAGCTTGTCTGCATTTTTTTCAACTTTATATTCAATGATAAGAGGCACTCTGCCATTTACCATCTTCAAAATATCTGCAAAAGCAGGAATGCGTTCGTTTGTGCCAAGTAGGCGGAATTGCTGCAGTTCCTCAAAGGTATAGTCTTTTAGATAGCCCTTTACCCCACAAATACGGTTGAGAGTATCGTCATGAAAGACAACAGGAATGTCATCTTTTGTTAAATGTACGTCAAATTCTATGCCGTATCCAAGATCAGCAGCAAGCTTTATGGCAGCATAAGAATTTTCAGGAAATTCTTCTTTTGCACTTGGTGTAGGGGGGATATTGGAGGTCAGGTTCTGTCCTAGACTTTTGAGTTTACAAAGAGTAGGATTCATATTATGTAGTCCCCTATGTGCATACATATGCCCGAAAAAGGGTTTATAATCAGGTCGTCCAAGCATACGCGGCTTGATGGATAACAAATATAATCCTGATAATGCAGTAAATGCGAGTAAAATCATGAATAAAATAAATAGTACTTTCATCATATTACAAATAATTCCCTCCATAATTAAAATAAATTCACACTTCTTTTATATATGAAGTTATAATTAAAGTATACTTTATTTTCATAGTACGCGCTTTAGAAGTGTTTGTAAACACCTTTTTATGAAGATTCTAACAAAATTATTACATATTCATCAATTTTTCAGAGAATTGTTGTGTTTTGTGAAAATATGGTTTAAAATAAATATGTTGATTTTGCATGCTAGAAGTTTATAAATGGTACAATTATTAGGAAACGATATAAGGCAGAGGTGTGATATTACCGGAAGCAAGGGCAGCTTCCGCTAATTGATATTATAAGAGAGAGGTTAAGTGCATGAAAAAAAGAGTATTGGCATTGTTTTTAGCAGCAATGCTGGCTTTACAGGCAGTAGGATGTGGTGGCAAAACAAACAACAATAACAGTTCTGACAGGAGTGAAACGAACACAAGCAGCATCAAAGATGGCTTTCATAATTCTAAGAATGATGAAGATAAAGTTCCAGAAACGCAGGATGTGAGTGCGTCTGCTGTAAATGAGGAGGAAGATGAAGATACCGAGGTCAGGTATCAGGATGATTATTACGAGTTTATCAACCAGAACCTGCTTTCAAAGATAGAGCTTGCGGCGACAGATGCGCACTGGGATTGGTTCGGAGAACTGAATGCTGTTGTTAGCAGTGAGATGGACGATATTATTGAGGAACTTGCAAATGATGGGAAAACTTATGAAAAAGGAAGTCCAGAGCAGAAAATCAAGGATATGTATGAGTGCGTGTCCAATATGGAAAACAGAAATGAGACAGGACTTGGACCGCTCAAGCCTCATATGGACAGTATCAGAAACGCATCAAACATTGACGAATATGTAGATGCCTTAGCACATTTGAGTGGAGAGTTTGGCTTTAGCAGTATTGTGGGTGGATATACTGTCATGCAGGATAAGGCAGATTCAAGCCAGTATGCAGTATATATCATGTACGCAGATACGTTGATTGGAAAAGAGTATATAGAAGGTTCAAATACACAAGAGTATGTGAATTTATATTTGGATTATATCAACGACATGCTGATGGAGTTTGGAATGACCGCTGATGAAGCTGCTGCAAGTACTAATTCTATAGAAGGTCTGCTGCGTGATATTTGCGCGTCAACTCTGTCTACAGAACAGCTCTATGATCCATCGCTTACTTACAATGTGTATACTGAACAGGATTTACAGAATTTGTACACGAATGTGGATGTATCAAAACTATTAAAGACATTGCGCATATCCGGACAGGACAAGTATATTGTTATGGATGTGGAACAGGCAAAGAAGATTAACTCCCTTTTAATAGAAGAAAATCTCCAGGCTTTAAAAGACTATTCAACGTTTGTGCTACTCAACGATACGGCGGAGTACGCAAATGCGAATTATGCAAAGCTTAGTGATGATATGAAAAATGCTCTATATGGGATTACAGAGAGTTGGGGCGATAAAAAAACATGGATGAATCTTACACAGGATTTGCTTCCGTGGGATTTTGGAATGATCTATGTCGAAGAGCACTTTTCAGCAAAGGACAAAGAGGAGGTTGAAGAGATAATAGCGCTTATCCTTGAGGAATATGAGAAAATCATCAACCGACAGGAATGGATGAGTGAGGAAACAAAAGCAAAGGCAATCAGGAAGCTCGAAACGATGCAGGTCAAGATTGGATATCCGGATAAATGGCCCGCAGCAAAAGATATGATGCAGGTGACACCAATATCAGAAGGCGGGAGCTTATTATCAAATTGGCTGGTCAGCATGCAGGTTGCTATAGAGGATAGCCTTGATAAGATTGGGACAAAAGTTGACAGATCCGAATGGGATGTTACACCGCAGACCATCAATGCTATGTATGATCCCTTGAACAATGAAATCGTGTTTCCAGCCGCAATATTACAAGCACCATTTTATGATAGCGATAACAGTGACGGAGCAAATCTGGGAGGAATTGGCTTTATCATAGCGCATGAAGTCAGCCATGCATTTGATTCAAGTGGCGCACTTTATGATGAGTATGGCAATTATAACGTGTGGTGGACACAGGAAGAGATGGCAGAGTATGAAAGGCTTTCGCAGTCTATTGTAGATTATTATAATAATTATGAAATGATGGGGATAAAAGTCAATGGTGAGCTGACTCTTATGGAAAATATAGCAGATCTTGGCGCTATGACTTGTATTACTTCCATTATAGGCGATAATCCAACGGCACTTGATGAGGCATTTGGACAAATGACTTACAATTGGGCAAGTGAAGATACGGCAAGTTTTATGATGTATTTAATGAATACAGATACCCATTCGCCAAATAAAGTGCGGGTGAATGCAGTGCTTAGTTCTTGTGATGCATTCTATAAAATATATGATATCGCAGAAACTGACGGTATGTATGTAGCACCGGAGGACAGAGTAGGAATCTGGAAGTAAATAATGCATTGAGTTAGGGGGAAAGCATATGAGGAGGACAAAGAAACTAGGGAATAGGTTATTGGCGGCTCTGATGGCGGTTGTGCTAGGTATTGCGGCAGTGGAAACTATCGGATCAGGCAGTAGCATATCACAAGTACAGGCGGTTGAGTTTACAGTGACAAATACTACAGCAGTGCTCTATACAACCGAAGGTGCGAAGGTATATACACAACCTGATTTGAACGCACAAGTAGTCACAGCTATAGCGAAAGACCTTCCAGTGGATGTGACAGGGATTACTTCAAACGGATGGTTTCAGGTTTCATTGAAGGGCACTTATTATATGCCGGGCAGTGCGCTTGTTTCCAAAGCATTGGCCAGTTCTAATACAGTGGTGACAACAACAGATATCGCTAGTCTTACAAAAGGGACATTTACCTTTTATAAAAATCCAGAGTTAGGAAATTTTGATAAAAATGATGTTGCAGACATGGATGCAAATGAATATATCAAATACCTTGATTCGTTTCTTATGGGCTATTCTATGTTGGAATATTGTATCTTGAAGGACAGTGGAAAGTTTTTAAAGGAAGTATATGACAGCGAGGCAAAAGCAGATAAAAATGTGGCGGCAATGAGTATGCAGGCATATCTAATAAATTACAGAAATATTTATTTTAGCAATAGTCTTGCAGGTCCATTTCGAACCGAAAAGGATTTGAAACTGGCACTGAATAGGGCAATACGCTATGAAATTCCAAAGTTTGGTTCGGTGTACAGGAGTACGAGCATAGGAAGCGATGAAAAAGAAATGAAGGCGTTCATGGAGGGTATTGTTAATGACATCAAGGCAGAGCAGGGGGTAACATTTACTTGCACCATGAAATATGGTGACTATAAGCTGGCAAATGGTGAAGGCAAGGGCTGGACAATTGAATTTACCAGAAAGGACTAAGCAGATGTCTTTTGCAAAATAGGTGCAAAATGGTATGATGCTGGAAAGTTATGGTAGGAGTTACAGCGATGAGCAGAAATGAGCATGTTGTTATTGCAGACAGTGAAGGGTATTTTTACTGTAGGGCAGTTGACAGTGTATTGAACTATAAAAAAGACCAGCAAGTATGTGGGCGTGGCTGTCCTTGTTTTGTCGAGAGCGAAGAAGGGCAGTTTGTGTGTTGCTATGAGAATGAAGAAACAGAAAGTGGGACTTGCCTGTTTCCAGTAGTAGAAGGGCTTTGTTTCGCGCTCCAGAAAGCATATAACTATGCAGCAGAGGCGCATAAAAACCAGCGTCGAAAAGGGACTTCCATTCCGTATCTGACGCATATTATAACCACGATGAATTATGCACTAGAGTTGACAGAGGATATAGAGGTATTACAGGCGGCAATTCTCCATGATACGATTGAGGACACATCGGTGTCCTTTGAGGATTTGAAAAGAGATTTTGGAGAGAGGGTGGCAGCACTTGTAGCAGCGGAAACTGAGGATAAGCGATATGGCACACCAGCTTGTGAAACATGGGAAATCCGAAAAAGAGAAGCGATAGAGAATTTAAAAAGTCAGACATTGGATGTGAAGAAGATTGTGCTTGCAGACAAGACTGCCAACGCAGAATCGCTGATGAGAGAATGGCAGCACATAGGGGATAAAATCTGGGAGAAATTTAACCAGACTGACAAGCGAAAGCAGGAGTGGTATTTCAAATCCATCAGGGAACAGTTAACAGAATTAGATAGTACAGAAGTTATGAAACAGTTTGACAGATACATACAAATTTTATTTGGAAATAAGGAACAACTGCCTATGACGAAATAGTTTAAAAAATATTAAAAATTGTTGACATGACGCGAAATATATTATAGAATGGCAACTGTGTTGATAAATAGACATGGTTGCCATTTTTTGACACAAATTGATATGCAGTGGGATACTTTTCAGGTTTTAGTAAGCCTAGCAGCAAAAAGATAAGAAATTATTATTCAAGAGCCTAGGAAAAACGCTAGGTTCTTTTTATGCTAAGGCATATCCTATCCTAAAACATGTTTTATATTAAAACATGCCTTTAATATCAAGGATAGCGCCATGTTCTGCATAGAAACGGTACACATTAGGGGCAGCATTTTCATGAATCATATAGTATGCGCCATCAAAATGGGAAACATAATAAGGCGTGCCATCATTTCCAAACAAGTGATAAAGGTTTTCATAGTTTCCGGTTGCAAGATCTTCTAAAGATTCTACTCGTATAACAGCGGCTGCCCGCAGGTCATATTGTTTGTCTGTAGACACAGTGATAAAGAAAGCGCCATCTATTAAGCTGACTTGCACCATACCTGCGATACATTCGGGAACAGGATATTCGTTGAGAATTTCAAAAGTATTTTTATCCACCATGAGGATGCTGCTGCGCTCTACTGTAGGAAAGAGAATCACAGATTCTGTGATGGTAAAAGAACGTGCATAACAGCCAGAAAGCTCAGGGATACTCTTGATTTCTTGAAGAGTGACAGATTTTGTGCATGGGGTTTTTTTATAGAGATACATCTCACCAGTCAAGGAACTCCACACATAAAATATTCCCTCTTCGTAATCATAATCTACAAAGTGCGGTCTTGTGCCTACATGCTCAAAGGTTTGAAGGGGGGAAAAACCATCATATTTTTTTTCAAAAGTCAATACGCGATCGTTGTCTGTATCTACGACCATATAAATGTCTCCGTCGCTTGCGAGTGCATGTGGCTGCTGTGCATTGCGCGTCATGACATTCCAATGTTGAAGCTCTGTTCCTAGATTGTCAGAGTAAATGATTTGATTATGCCCACAGTCTACGATAAAATAGGTATTGTTTATTTTGGTAATCTGTGTGGGCATACGCAGATAGGAATAACCATTTTCAGCAGCATATGCTTGTGGGCAATATCCTAGGATTGTAATGGTAACTGTAAGGAGAAGAAGACATTTTGTTAGGGCTTGTTTTTTGGGGTGCTGGTTCATAAATCCTCCATACCGCTTTTGGCGGCTCAAATAAAGATGAAAAATGGTGAAACAATAAAGCCTGAAATCAATAATATATCAAATTTTTCCATAATGCAACAAGAGATGGAAATTTTACAGAAAATATATACAGAGTGGTCTTTTAGACCGCTCAGTATAATAGGATGCGCACAACCGCATGAGGAAATATGCCGCTTTGCGGCTGCGGTTGGCGCAATACTCACGGCAGATTTCATCTGTCGTGAGTATAATATCATAGTAGGAACTGGAGGTAATAGCGTATGAAACATAATAAACGGTGGGAAAAGGTATTATGGATAATTTTGTTTTTGACTATAACGATATTAGCATTTTTGGTGGTTGTGCAATGCAGCAAAATTATTAGGGAGCGGACAGAACAGGAAGAGCCAGAAGAAACACAAGAATCTACAGAAGCGTACACAGAGGAAGAATCTACCACAGAAGAAACGGAGTCAGAGGCAGAAACGGAAACCGAAACAGAAATCATTGAAACAAAAAACGTAGGTTATATCATAATTGGGGACAGTCATATTGTGGTAACGGATGGACAAGGATACAGTGTGCAAGGTTCGTCTGTAGAAGGTATAATACCTAATCAAAATCTTTTTTTTGTTCACACAAGCCTAGATCCTGTAATGGGGACTTTTGAGTGGCTTGAAGGAGATGGAACAGACAGGATAAAAGAACTTATAAGCGGGCATTCGGAGATTTCACATTGGAATATTATCAGTATGCATGGAACAAGTATGGTGACTATGCCCAACATTATAGATAAATATATCGCAAATTATAAAAAATGGATGGAGGAAACATTCCTCGGATGTGATATATACATTGTGTCAGTTCCTCCATTAGATGAAAAGGAGTGGGTGGTTAGACATCCAGAGCTGCCAGCTAGATCCAATCAGGACATTATTACATTTAATAAGGCAATAGAACAGGCTTTTCCTGAATGCTATTTTAACTATTATGATTGGTTTCTTGCGCATGATTCCTTCCAAGATGAAATACATTATACAGGAGCAACCTATCGGGAAATGTTTGATGAAATTATAGGGAAGATACAGCAGTAATATATGATGCGCACAACCGCATGAGGAAATATGCCGCTTTGCGGCTGCGGTTGGCGCGATACTCACGGCAGATTTTATCTGTCGTGAGTATAAAATAAAATATTATTGCTACTATAGGGTATTATTAGAAAGGAAATAGTAGAATATTTAGAAAATTAAGTAAAAATTGGTAAAGCTTTTATGAAATTTTACGAAAGATAATTCTTGTAATAGTGATATGAGAATGATAAGATAATACTGTGTCATTTTTTGACTAATTGTAGCAGAAAACAGGTTATTCATGCGAAAATAAATGCATTCTGTCATAAAATGTTACAATACAGGCATTGTATAGTATGATACTAAAGAAAGGCACATTAAAAAAGTAAAACTAAAGCAGAGATGGGAGATTTATGAAAGGGGAAGAGAAGAGAATAAGATATAAGATGCTTATTCCTATGCTTGTGCTCGCTGTTTTAGGCAATGTATATATGACAGCTAAAGCAGATGAGGCAACAGCCATAATGGAAGTTTGCACAAATGAAACAGATGTGTCGGTTTATGTAAAAAATGCAGGGAATGCCTTGTCAGATGTCACGGTTCAGATAGGTACATCCCAGAGTAGTCAAGTTACTTGTCAAAGCATAGCAGACACAGAATTTGAAACATTAGTATTGATAGATAATTCCTTATCTATACCAAAAGAAGATAGAAATAGGATTGCAGAGTTTTTAGAGTGCTTTTTTCAGGTGAAAGGAGAAAAGGAGAAAATTGCTATCGGTGTATTCAGTAGGGATATTACATATCTTACGGGATTTACCAGCGATTATGATACACTCAAAGGTGCAGCAGAGGCAGTTTCTTATCAGAATCAAGACACCTATATCACAGATATGCTTTATGAACTTTGGACATCAGAGTATTTGTACAATCCGCGTGATGTATACCGCCGAATTATCGTTATAGCAGATGGGATTGATAATGAATCGGTGGGGTATACTTCGGCGGAGTTGAACGAATTGATTAAGGAAAATACATATCCGATTTATACGATAGGTTGCAAAACAGAAAAAAACAGTACAGAGCTTGAAAACCTCTTTGCGTTGTCAAGGTTGAGTAATGCGGCATATTTCTTGTTAGATTCTGTGGAGGATGTAAGCTCTATAGCAGATGTGCTAGGGAGAGATAAAGAAATTGTAAAAGTGGTGGCGACACCGCCAGCAGAATTGATGGATGGCAGCAAAAAGGTGGTAAAGATTAACTTCTCATCAGGTCAGAGTGTTTCTATTGAAATGCGAATGCCACAACAAGTTGAAGAACGGGAAGCAGAAATAGAGGAACTTTCTGAGGAGTCAATAGAAGAATTGGTGGTGGAGGAAAGTACTGTTGAGGAAGAAACCGAAGTGGAGGATTCAGAAGCTATACGTAAGGCTGCTGCAAAGAAATTTATTATGCTGGTAGTAGGGGCTTGGATATTCGTCATAGCTGTGATCATCATATTTATACTGATACGGCGCAATCAGAAAAAGCGGTATCAGGAAATGAATGAGGTGGAAAGCCTAAAAGCACAGAGGGAAAGGGAGCTAACAGAAGCATTGGCTAATCATGCAGAAGCAGGACAGCAAGAAAGACCTTGTATTGCTCTCACAGATATAAATGAACCTACAAGGAGTTTCACTATGCCATTAAAACATAGTATCGTAGTAGGAAGGAGTGCGGCAGACTGCCAGATTATCTTAGATTATGATAAATCGGTGTCAAGCAGGCATTGTGAGATTTTTGAAAAAGAGAATCAAGTATTAGTTCGAGATTTAGGTTCTACGAATGGAACATTCGTAAATGGGAACAGGATTGAAAAGGAAACTGGGGTGATATCGGGTAACATTATCATGCTGGGGAACTTAGAGATGAGGTTTGACTATTATAAATAAATATTGATTTGTGCACATCCACATAAGGAAATATGCCGCTTTGCGGCTGTGGATGGCGCGATAACATTAGCATGATTTTAAAGCAGATAGATTAAAGCACACATGGAACAAGATGTTTTATTACTTTATTTATGAGGAGGAAATTATGGCTACATTAAAAGAATCTTTATCAAAAGGAATTACGGCAATCAATGTCAAAACCAGCAGCTTTATGGAGGAATCAAAATGTAAGACCTATATTTTGACCTTGGAAAAGGAAATACAGGCATTAAAGGCAAATATTGGAGAGATAGTATATGCAAAGAGTGTTGCAAATGAGCCTTATGATGAACCTGTCACACAGCTTATCCAGCAGATTCAAGGTAAATACGAAGAAATCGAGCAGCAGAAGAAAGCAATTGAACAATTAGCAGTTGAGCAAAGGCAGATTTTAGGGACTGATCAGGCATCAGTAATGAAGTATTGCGCAAACTGCGGAGCTGAAAATGCTGGAAATTATAAATTTTGTTGCAAATGTGGCACGCCTTTAGGATGAATAAAAATTGTAGGCAAAAGAATTATTGAATAATATAAATGAAGAGAGGAAGAAAAAATGGCATTTGATCCAATAACAGGAGAACCAATTGAAGAACAACCTACTCAGGAAGCAGGGGCATTTGATCCAATGACAGGAGAACCAATTGTAAAACAAGAAGTACCCGAACAGAACGCAATAGGCTTCGATCCGATGACAGGAGAACCACTCAGCCAACCAGAGGTAAGTGCAACACAAGAAGTAGCAGGCTTCGATCCAATGACAGGAGAACCAATTATAAAACAAGAAGTACCCGAACAGAACGCAACAGGCTTCGATCCAATGACAGGAGAACCAATTGTAAAACAAGAAGTACCCGAACAGAACGCAACAGGATTCGATCCGATGACAGGAAAACCACTTAGCCAACCAGAAGCAAGTACAACACAAGAGGCAACAGGATTTGATCCAATGACAGGAGCACCAATTGGTAATCTAGCAGCAACGCAAAAACAAGAAACAGTGCCCCAACAAGAAGTAACAGGATTTGATCCAATGACAGGAAAACCAATTGGTCAACCGATGGCAAGTACAACACAAGAGCCAACAGGATTTGATCCAATGACAGGAAAACCAATTGGTCAACCGATGGCAAGTACAACACAAGAGCCAACAGGATTTGATCCAATGACAGGAAAACCAATTGGTCAATCTACAACTTCACAAACACAAGAGACAAAAGTTCAGCAAAAGCCAACAGGATTTGATCCGATGACAGGAAAACCTTTAAAAGATAAAAAGAGTAAACTTCCTGTAATGATTGGAGGTATTGCTGCAGTAGTTGCTGTAATAGTATTCGTGTTTGTTGCGATTTCATCAGGCTTATTTTTGGGAAAATCGGGTAAGGTTACAATGGCAATCGCCAATACTTTTAAGGATAGACCACGTTTTGTAAAAGATTTAAGCGCATTAAGTATATTGGCAGGCGATAAATACACGATTGCTGTAGCTGTTAATGGGGACGATGTCAAGGTAAAGAGCGAGTTCAGGGTAGGCAGCAAGGAAAAGCAAGTGTGGGCACAGATAGATAGCGATGACTATTCTAAAATTGAATTTCTTGCAGGGGTTGATAGCAGTGCCGCAAGAGTTTCAGTGCCTGCTGTGTCAAAGAATGTATTTACATATAATTATAAAGCAAAAAACAGTGGATACCTCATGGACGAGCTGTCAGATGATGAGATTGACGAGATGAACGAGATATTTAAATATCTCGCAGAAGGGAATAAAAGTGCTGATAAGGCTAAAAGAGAGATTCTAAAAGCATTTACAAATGAGATAAAATATATTAAGTTTACAAATGCAGAGAAGGGAAATTATACAATCAATGATGAGAAGGTGGCTTGTAAGGGATATAAGGGAACGATTACGTCAAGCAATTTGATACATATTGTAGATGAGATCGAAGAAATCATACGTGATAATTATGATGCCTTGTTCGGAATGGATACATTTGATATGGAAGATTTTGAGGATGGCATTGAAGATATTAAAGATGAGCTTGAAGATTTTGAGGATATAGAAGTTACATTCTATATATATAAAAATAAGCTTGCGGCGATAAAGTTAGAAGAATTAGATTATTATGATGATATGGAACTTTGCTTTGAAGGCGGAGATTACAGAATGCAGAATATAACGTTTGAAAGTGATGAGTACAGACTTCAGTTAGTAGGTAAAGATACTGGAACAAAGGAAACATTTACACTAAGAGAACGATATGGGCGTAATAATTGGAATGAGTTAGGGAAGCTAGAATACAATTATGACAGTGGGAAGTTTGATTTTCAGTTAGATGATGTTGGTATTGAAGGCAAGTTAACAAAATCTAGTTCTGGTCTTGCAGTAAAGATCAATAAGTTTTCACAGTCTTATTACAGCCTAAAGACAGATATTGATATTTCCATTACAAAAGGTGCAAAGATGGAGAAGTACAGTGGTAAGGAATTTGATGTAGGAAATGCAGATGAAGATGATCTGATGGATATTGTGGATGATATGTATGACACATTGTATGACAGTGGCTTATCTAATTTGCTAGGAGGAATCCTATATAGTAATTCTTTTTACTACTAGAAAAATTCAAGACAGTAAAGAACTGTTAAAAATATTTTTTAATAGTTTTTATAGAAAGCGCTGAAAGGACAGCAACCTTTTGGCGCTTTCCTGCACATGGGCATAAATAAGAAATACAGCAGGATAATGAAATATTATAGGTTATGGAGGAAGACAGCATATGCTCGAAACAGGTATGGTTTTAGGAGAAACCTATCAGATTATAGGTGAAATTGGTTCTGGTGGCGGAGGAGTGGTCTATAAGGCAAAGCATCTTAGACTTCAAACGGATGTGGTAGTCAAGCAGATTCGTGATGAGGTAAGGGGAAAGATACAGTCAAGGCAGGAAGCGGATGTATTGAAGAATTTAAAGCATCCATACCTTCCCAGAGTTTATGATTTTATAGAAACTCCAGAAGCTGTCTATACAGTAATGGATTTTATTCCCGGAATGTCCTTGGACAAAGCACTTGCGCAGTATGGGAGATTCTCACAAAAGCAAGTTTTACAGTGGGCACAGGAATTAGGAGAGGCATTGGCATATTTACATGGGCAGAAGCCACCGATTATTCATTCGGATATCAAGCCAGCAAATATTATTTTGACACCGGAAGGTCACATCTGTCTGATAGACTTCAATATTTCCATTGTCATTGATTCTGCAATGAAAGCGACATTGGGAATCAGCAAAGGATATTCTTCACCAGAGCAGTATAGGGATGTACGGGAGATACAGACACATTATCTTACAGGGAATCTAGAGCAGGTTTCTATTACGATAGACAGACGCTCTGATGTATATAGTCTTGGCTGTGTGTTGTATCATCTACTTGCAGGATTTCCACCTAGCCCTAATTTCAATGAAAGGATGTCAGCTAGAGAAATTGCAGGTGTCAGTGAAGGATTTGCACTAATTGTAAACAAAATGATAGAATATGACCCAGATGACCGTTACCAAACAGGGCAGGAATATCTTGAGGCTATAAGAAATTGCTATAAGTTAGATGTGCGCTATGTCTCACATAAAAGAAAGGAAAAGGCTTTGTTTGCAGCATCCCTTGCACTGTTTTTTGCTGGCAGTATGCTTATTGGTTTTGGTTTTCGACAACATGCAAAGGAGCGGGAGCAAAATTATCAAGCGGTGCTGCTTGAAGGGGAAAAGACTGCTAAAAAAGGCAATTATGAAAAGGCGATTGATACCATGCTTTCTCTAGAAGATGCGTATACAGATCGAGTTGAGGCATATGAAAGAGAACTGTATTATTATTACCAGATGGGGAGTTACCAAGAATGTGTTGACAGGGGAAATGATATCATAGCATTGCAACTGATAGAAATTAAAGAGGAAACTCAGAAAGAAACTTTGGGCGATCTTTTTTACCTGATAGCAAATTCGTATTATGAGTTAGAGGATTACAGTGGAGCAGAACGAGGAATAGAGTCTGCGTTGGAATATAATAAGAGTAATAGTTTATATTTTCGTGACTATTGTATCATATTAGCGCGGCAGGGAAAGCTCTATCAGGCAGAAGAAGCATTAACAGAGGCAGTAGAGTTGGGATTAGAGGATGATTCGATTCATTATGCAGAAGGTGAACTTTGTGTAGTTAGGAAACAAGTTGACGAAGCTATTGAACATTTTCAGTTTACGATAGAGTTTACAGATGATGCGATTCTGCGTAAACGAGCGGTATTGCTGTGTGCCTTAGCATTGCGTGACAGCAATCGCTTGGACGAGGAAGTGGAGCTTCTTGAAAGGGCAAGAAATCAAGTGGAAACACAAGCAAAGATGGTCATTACAGAATATCTTGCAGATGCCTATATACGGCAGGGAGATATCCATACAGAACATATGGTTGAATATAACCAAAAGGCACTATCGCTTTTTACAGAATTGATGCAAAATGGCTATGTTACATATCAAATTCAGGAAAATATGGCAATTTTATATGAGGAGAATCAGGATTTTGTTTCTGCAGAAACTGTATTGTTAAAGCTAACGGAGGACTATCCTAATAATTATCGGGTATATAAGCGGTTGGCTTTTCTTGAGGCAGACAAACAGCAGCATATAACAAATGATGCGCGCAATTATACTAAGATGGAAGAATATTATGAGAAGTGTAAGGAGCTGTACGAGCAGCAGGATACAGAAGATACAGAGATGTTGATGTTAGACAATATGCTTCGTGATTTACATAGTGGCGGATGGCTGTAACCAGAAAGAGGGGTGGATTCAATGGGAATAATTTTGATAGTGGCAGGTGCAGTCTGCATCATAGCATCTATCATAGTGTTTATTTTATATCTTACCATGGGAAAAGCCGTGGGAAAGAGACTAATGAAGCAGTTAAAGGATGAATATTAGGAGAATGACATGAGAAAAAGAACAGGAATTATTCTGATAGCAGTGCTATTGTTTTTATTGCTAGGCATCAATGCTGTTATGCTGATAGTGCGTTTAAAAGGAACTTCTAAAGTAGAAAGGCAGTTAGTAAAAGGACAAGAGTACTTAGATGACGGTGAGTATGAGGAGGCGGTCGATACCTTTAAGGAGGTACTTGCAGAAGATGACAAGAATTTGGCTGCATATCAAGGACTTGTACAAGCATATAAGAAAAGCGGTGCGCTTTATAGGGCGCGTGATACGATGGAAAAAGGTTATAAGATGACACAAGATGAATCTCTTGCAGGAGAACTTACGGTGATTAGGTGGGAGGAAGCAGGAAAAAAAGACCGTGTTATGAAGTGGTCGGATTATGGCGTGGAACAGGCTGTCCGCAAAATGACTGGCATAGCAAACGACGATATTATGTTAAGTGATATATGGGAGATTTCTGATTTTTATTTGTATGGCAGTAATATTTCTGATTTAGGTGATTTAGAGAACCTGCCGAATGTTACAAGCCTGCATCTGTACGGAAGCCAGATAAGCAGCTTAGAGATGTTAAAACATTTTGACAATCTTGAAAAGCTGTATCTTTCAGATAATCAGATTACGGATTTAGAGCCACTAGCACAGATGCAAAATCTTGTGTGGCTTGATTTGGGAAATAATCAGATTGCGGACATTTCACCGCTCAAACGACTAAGGAATTTATCACATTTGGATTTATGTGATAATCAAATAACAGATATTCAGGTATTGGCAGATTTAACGGATTTGGAGTACCTTAATTTGAATGGGAATCCAGTTTCCGATCTTTCACCAATCAAGAAGTTAAAGCAATTAGAAACGCTATATTTGGAGAATGTATACATTGATGACCTTAATGCTTTATCTTCTATGAGCAGTCTAAAAAAGTTAAGCCTTGCAGGAAATTATCGGATTGGGGATTATACTGTATTGGGAAATCTTGCAAGTCTTGAAGAATTGAGCCTTGCAAGCACGAGCATTTCTGATCTCAACGTTTTAAGTGGATTAAAAAAATTGGTGTATTTGGACATATCGCGGATAAATGCGCAGGATTTGTCACCAGTTTCTAAAGTACAATATTTAAAGAATGTTTATTGAGAAGAGGAATTGAGATGAAAAACGGAAAGAAAATATTGCTTTTTATAATAGCAGCCTTGATAATTGTGTTGGTGGTCATCAATATTTTTATGTATCAGTATCTCCATAGCCCAGCAAAACAGGCAAAGGAGCAACTGGATTTGGGGCAGCAGTTTCTGCTGGATATGGAGTATGAGGAGGCTGTTGCAGCGTTTGAGATTGTCATTGCAATTGAGCCTAAGAATGCAGAAGCTTATCTTGGCATGGCAGAGGCGTATATTGCTATGGGAGAAACAGAAAAGGCTATTCGTATCTTAAAGAAAGGGTATAGAGAAACAGAAGATGAAGAATTGAATAAGCTTCTTGAAGAATTAGAGGCAGAGTTGAACCGACAAGAGGCGGATGTAAATATTGTTCAGATAGATACAGGTTCATTTCCTGATGTTACGGTTTACTTTTCTTTAGAAGATCAAAACGGGAATTTTATCGAAGGCGTAGAATCAGAGCAGATACAAGTATTTGAGGCGATTGGACAAGAGTGGGAGAAAGTTCATGGGAGCATGAGTTTTTCACAGGAGGATACTTCCAGAAAGTCGATAGCCATGCTTATGGATATCAGCGGCAGCATGTCTGGTACGCTAGATCCACTTTGTGCTGCAGCACAGGAGTTACTAAAACAGATGCAGGGTGGAAATTATTATGTGTCATTGACAGCGTTTGACCATAATTGTTATCCTATCGTTGATTTTACGAATAATTTAGAGGCTGTTTCTAATGGGCTTAATGATTTGCAGCCAAGCGGCGGAACACTATTGTATGATGCATTAGAGTATTGCCTGAATCAGATGGTTACGCAGCAGGGGCAGAAATATGTCATTGCTTTTACAGATGGTGATTCATCGGGAAGCGACATCTCAGAGGATGAGTTGATTTCCCTTGCAAATTATTATCATGTGCCGATTTATCTGATTAAGCAAAGTGCGGGATATTCATGGCCACAGGACTTAGAAGAGATTACCAAAGAGAGCGGCGGTGGATTATATGAGATTTCTACAGTCGAAAATTTATATGATATTTTCTATGAAATTTTCCAGTTTCAAGAGAATTTATACGCATTCCAATATACGACAAAGCAGATTGATAAGGAATGTGATTTACGCGTTGTGTACAAGTCAAAACAGTATGATGGAGAAGCGCAGGAAGATTTTATCAGCCAGAAGCCTATCAAGAGGGAACGAGTAGGCAATAACATGATTGTCAATGTCACAGCCTCCTCGTCAGGACAAGATTATCCTGTGGGTTATGCTTTTGATTCAGATATTTATACAATGTGGACAGAGGGAGTGTGGGGTAATGGAATCGGTGAAACTATTTCTATTACGTTAGATGAGGCACACAAATTGAATGGGATTACGATATATAATGGAAATCGAATAAGCCATGATTTATATGAGAAATATAGCAGAGTAAAAACGATTCGCGTCACGTTTTCTGACGGCTCACAGAGACAGTTTGAGTTAGAGGATACGTTTTATGAGCCTTGTCAAGTCAATTTTATCAATCCTGTTTCGTCGAAGTCTTTAAAAATAGAGATTTTAGAGGTTTATGAAGGGACGACATATCAGGATACCTGTATTACTGAAATGAGCATAAACTAAACAAAAATGCAGCTTAATTGGTGTATAGTATAAATTAGAAAGATAGGAGATCAAAGATGAGTAAATACTTAGAAGTGAATACAATTTTTAATGGAAAATATCAAATCAATTCTGTATTGGGTGAGAATCCACTTGCCATTACATATGGCGGTATGGACACATTTACAAACAATAAAATAGTTATCCGAGAGTTTTTTCCGTCTGGAATGTGCAGCCGTGCGCAGGATAGTGCGCAAGTGATTGCCAATGGAGACTTTGAAAAGGAGAAAGTGCAGTTTATCAACAATGCGCAAGTATTGAAGAAAAATGCAGCATTGTCTGGAATTGTGACGCTTTATGATGTATTTGAGGAGAATGGGACAGCCTATCATGTGATGGAATATGTGGAAGGGATAAGCTTGGAAAAGTATCTGTCAGGGAACGGAAAACAGTTTCCAATCAAACGGATAAAGGAACTGGTAGCACCTATCCTAACTTCTCTGTCTGTCTTGCATAAAGCAGGCATAACGCATCGGGATATTTCTCCAGATAATCTTATTTTTACAAAGCAGGGGGATTTAAAACTGATTGGTTTTGGCGGTCTTCAAGGGCAGATTTCTGATGCAGGCACAGGATATGCGCCTGTCGAGTTGTATCGCAAGCAGCAGGAAATCAAGCCTACCACAGATATTTATGCGTTGTGTGCATCTATTTATAGGTGCATCACAGGCGTACAGCCGCAAGATGCATATGGCAGGCTTAATGGCGACCAAGTAAAGAAGCCCTCTGAGTTGGGGATTGCAATAGTCCCTGACGAAGAGAGTATACTGATGATGGGAATGAATATCTATGAAGAAAAGCGTTTTCAGACAATAGATGCTTTTAAAAATGCGTTTTACCGTGATGCCGTTAAGCCTATAGAACCTGTTGAAGATGACAAGACGTTATGTGTGCAGCCATTAGAAGAAAAAACAGCAGTGATACAGCCTACAGTAGGCGGACAACCTCCTGTTATTCCTGATGAGATTGTAGCGCCAGCCGGTGCAGAAAATACAAACAATAAAAATAGCAAGAAGGAAAAGAAGAAGCAGGAAAAGCAAGAGAAACAGCAGCAAAAGAAACAAGGCGGGAATGCTGGAATGATTGCAGCAATTACAGGTGGAGTTGTCTTAATTGCTGTATTAGGTGTTGTTGCATTTATTATGGGAAAGGATTTGTTTTTCGATCCAAGCAAAGATATAGCAAAAAGTCAAAATGAAACAAATACAATAGAAGAAACATCAGATGAGCAGTCACATGACAAAGATGTGCAAGTAGGTGCTGCGTATGAAGCAATGCTCGAAGACGGTGATTATACAGGGGTGATAGACCAAATTTTAGCATTAGATACCTCTTCTATGAAAGCAGAGGAAAAGGATGCCATATCCAAAATTCTTTCACGGGCAGTAGAAGGTCAATATGCAAGCTTTGAGAGTCAGGTTAGCAACTGTCAGAGTGCAGGTGATTATGATGGCGCGCTTGCTGCTGTAAATGACGAATCCGCGCTGTATGACAGGTATGAAACGAATGCAATGTCTGCGCAATATGTGGACAGGCAGCGGATTGAGGATAAGCGTACAGGAATTAAAAATGCACACGTCAATTACTTGTTAGGTGAAAGATTGAACAGTGTTGTAACGCAGGGTGACGAAAACGCACTAGAAGAGATTTTGTCAAAAATACAGGAATATGTAAATGAGGGACTGATGGGACAGGAGGAATTTGAAAAGAAAAAAGCTGATGCTTATGCAAGATTTTGCATAGAGAAAGTAACGGTAATGAATGCATCAGGAACAGATGCTGCCTCCATACAAAATTATATCAATGATAATCTCAGTAAGACAGGAAATAGCTGCCAAATGCTGGAATTTTGGGATTATTTTAATTCTGTGCGAGGATTGAATGCGATGGATGATACAATTAGACATGCCTCTGCAAATGGACATTTTCTTGAAGACAGTAATACTGTGAATCTGACAATAGATGATATTAACCATCTTACCCGATATGAGATGCGATTGGCAATGTATGAGATTTTTGCACGACATGGAAAAATTTTCAGCGATCAGGCTGTGAATGGATATTTTGGAAGATATACTTGGTATCAGCCGAACGAAAGTTTTGACGAGAGTACATTGAATGAAGTGGAAGAATATAATCTGAACCTGTTAGTTGAGTATCAAAAGGCAATGGGCTACCGATAAACCTGCTAAGTACAGAACTCAAAACAAACTTAAAATAGGAGGTTGGCATGAGAAGAAAGGTTTGTGTGCTGGTGATGCTGTTTACCGTGTTGGTAACACATACAAAAACATATGCTGCTGTGGGGCAGACAAAATTTTTGAGGTATCTGACAAGGGCAGCGGAACAAGGAAATGTGTATGAAGTAAGGCAGGATGGGTTAGGGGAGTTCACATCCATTCAAGAAGGTGTTGATTATGTAGAATCTGGCGACACTCTGATAATTTATCCGGGTATTTATGAGGAGAATGTCATAATAGAAGATAAGGAAATCAATTTGATGGGCATTAGCCAAGAGGCTTGTATTTTAACAGCAAATGCTGACAATTATCACCACATTCCACTTACAATTAGCGCAGGCATGATATATAACATGACTATTTGTGCAACAAGTACACATGAAAATTATATGCCAGTTTATATCCCAAAAGATATTTATGAGAGTGGGGATACAGCACTTATATATGAATGGCAGGACAAATTCCCGGGGTATGCGATACATGTGGACAATGATTATTCTTATGGGCGGGAACTTGTCATAGAGGATTGTAGAATCCTTTCAGATACGAATCAGTGTATTGGTATAGGATATCGACCAGACAGCAAGATTGTACTTACAGGCTGTGAGTTGATTGCAAAAGCGGGCGGAGGCTGTATTTATCTCCACAATGCGCCTCCACCATTGTCCGGAGAATCCGAGTTTATCATGAAAAATTGTGAGTTAAAGAATTACCATGCACCCTATGTGATGTCATTATATTCCATGGGAGATACTAATCCTGTATATATGACGTTTCAGAATGTAAAGGTAAGCACTGTCGCATATGAGAGTATGGAGTCGTATAATACTGTGAATCTAAATACGTGGTATGACATCGATCAGCTTGAGGATTTCACAGTAAAGGGACTATTAAATGAAGGTATTTATTATTCCTCCTTAAATAGTGAATTGGTGCATCACTATACTGAGAAAGAACATAGGGAATTAAAACAGCAGTTACAAGAGCAGGATTGTCTGCTTGAGGACTGGCCATTTCTTGCAGAAGGAATCACTTATCTGGAAATGAAGGCAGATACAGAAAATAAAACGATACAAGAGAAAGAACAGCTTTTAACAGAGGGGAAAAGACGTTTTGTCATCAATATAGAAAACAGTGACCAAGAGGTAGTCGGAGATGGTTGGTGTGGGCTTTCACATATTTACTTGACAGAGCAAAGTTATGGCAATACGTTGATTGAGATGAATTATCCGCGAAGTGCAGCAGAATAACTGCAGATAAAATAAAAAGGAGATTTTACTATGAGTTTCATGCTGTTGATACATACAACGCAGGCATACAAGAAATATCTTTTGCCTAGCGTGAACAATACCAATTATTCTTTTATATTAAAGAAAGAAACTTTCAATTTGTCATCAGATATGGAAATACGTATGGAAATTGTAGATGGCAAATGGGTGTTTGTAGAATCGGATTCTTATTTTGTACAGGATTCCATTACAAAAGAGAGCTATTTTGAAAAAGAGATCAAGGATCAGGATTTATTGTCTGTTGTTGTACCAGAGCGGGAAACGTTAAACATTTTGGTCAGTCAGACAGAAAGTTCATTTTATGTGTTCCATAAGTATGATATTCGGATGAACAGTGTTATCACAATAGGAAAAAATGTGACAAATGACATTTGCTATGACACGTTGAATCTGGTGTCTAGGGAGCACGCACGTATCAGAAGGGACGGGAATAGGTTCATTCTTGAGGATACCAGTACCAACGGCGTATATGTGAATGATGTGCGCATGAGAGAGCCAAAAGAGCTGGCATTTGGTGATTATATCGACATTTATGGGCTATGTATTGTATATTTGGATGGCATTATCGCAGTAAATGTTGGAGATGTGAATGTCAAGGTAAATGAAGAGAAGCTTTATCCATATGAACAGCCGTCAGAAGCTACGTATACAGAGGAGTATAAGAAAGAGAAGAAAATTTTATATCATCGTTCCCCAAGACAGATTTACAAAATGGAGGAGGAAACAGTCGAAATCGAAGCGCCGCCACAGCCTAGAATGCAGAGCAGAAAACCGCTAATCATGCTGATTGGACCTTCACTTACGATGGCATTGCCCATGATTTTTGGATGCCTGATGTCTGCGTTTAGTTCGCGGATGAACAGCAGCCGAAGCGGCATATTTATGTACACAGGCATTATCACAGCAGTTTCTTCTGCATTGATAGGAATTGTATGGACGCTTGTGAATCTGCGTTATGAGAAACGAAAGAGCGACGCAGAAGAGCTGCACCGGTTTGATGCATACCATCAGTATCTAGTGGAAACAGCCAACGACATCAAGGAAAAGTATGAGAAGAACACAGCATATCTTCACAAGATGTATTTATCTTCAGAAGAATGTAGTGGATATAATGCAGAGAATCAGCTTCTTTGGAACAGAAATAAAGATCATAAGGATTTCTTGAGTCACAGAATTGGCATCGGGGACATGCCTTTCCAAGTACAGGTGAATATTCCCAAAGAACGATTCACACTGATGCCAGATTCTCTTGCAGAGAAGCCGTCTGTGATACAGGAAAGTTATAAGAAGTTGCATCAAGTGCCAATTTGTGTAGATTTATTGGAACATAGACTGGTCGGTGTCGTAGGCGGAGAGGGCAAGAGAGGGGCAGTTGATGTCATGCACAATCTTGTTGCCCAGATTGCAGTATCAAACTGTTATACAGATGTAAAGATGGCGTTTGTCTATGATGAATTGACAGACGGAAATGAAAGTTGGGATTATCTAAAATGGTTTCCACATGTCTGGAGTGAGGATAAAAAGACGCGGTTTGTGGCGAGCAATAAAGCGGAAACAGGCGACGTTCTTTACGAAATAACAAAAGTGTTACGTATGCGTATGGAGGAAAAGGAAAATCATTCTAAGAAAAATGCGATGTATAAGCCACATTATGTACTGTTTATTTCCGAGCCAGATCTGTTAGAAGGTGAGCTAATTACAAAGTATATCTTTGACACAGAAGAAAATTATGGAATTACCACAATATTTTTAACGGATTCTTATGATAATCTGCCAAATGCCTGTGACTATATTATTCAGAATGACAACAATTTCAAGGGAATGTATGGCATTGCAGGGGATGTGGAGGACAGGGTTTCGATAGACTTTGATTTTGTACATAACATTCAATTAGAAATGCTTGCAAGAACGCTGGCAGATATTGAGGTCAGCGAGATAGAAACAGGTGGCGATATTCCCAATTCGCTGACATTTTTCGACATGTTTGGCATTCAGAGTATGAAAGACCTTCAGGTGCTGGACAACTGGAAAAAGAATCGTACTTATGAGAGTATGAAAGCAATTGTAGGACAGAAAGCAGGCGGTGCACCCATGTATCTTGATGTGCATGAGAAGTATCACGGACCTCACGGGTTAGTGGCAGGTACAACAGGATCTGGTAAGAGTGAAACATTGCAGACTTATATCTTATCCCTTGCAATTAACTATAGTCCTGACGATGTGGGATTTTTCCTGATTGATTATAAGGGCGGTGGCATGGCAAATCTGTTTGATGGGCTGCCACACATGATTGGTCAGATTTCTAATCTTTCAGGAAATCAAGTCAAGCGTGCTATGGTTTCTATAAAGAGTGAAAATATGCGCAGGCAGAGGGTTTTTAATGAACATGGAGTCAACAACATTAACCTTTATACAAGACTTTACAAAAATAATGAGGCATCACTTCCCGTTCCACACTTGTTCATTGTCATTGATGAGTTTGCAGAGCTAAAAAGGGAAGAGCCAGACTTTATGAGGGAGCTAATCAGTGTCGCGCAAGTAGGGCGAAGCCTAGGCGTACATTTAATTCTTGCCACACAGAAACCAAGCGGGACAGTAGATGACAATATTTGGAGTAACTCGCGTTTCCGCCTTTGCCTGCGCGTGCAGGATAGACAAGACAGTACAGATATGCTCCACAGACCAGATGCCGCCTATATTACACAGGCAGGGCGCTGTTATATGCAAGTAGGCAATGACGAGTTATTTGAACTGTTTCAGTCTGGATGGAGCGGCGCTGTCTATGATGAGAACAGCGGAAGCTTAAAGGCAGATATTGCTCATATGGTATCAGATACCGGAAAAGCCGCCGTAATTGGCAATAGAACAAAGCTTAAGCAAAAAGAAAATGCCAAAAGACAATGGATGAAAGATTTGATACAGATTGTCCAGTCAGTAGGAACGGAAGTTCCAAATGATTCGATTCTGCTTGAACAGCATATACAGCAGATTTTTGAACAAATGCAAAAGCAGAAAATAGACTATCCATACAGCGAGTATAATTCCCTTCGCATGAAGGATTTCTTAATAGCATATGAGCAGACAAGAAATATTGATACAGGGATAAATGCAGATGTGCAGGCACAGCAGATTCTTACATATGCTCAAACGCACCACCTGAAACTTCCAGAAAAGAAAGAAAAGACACAGTTAGATGCAATTGTGGAATATTTGAATGAGATGGCAAATGAAAATGGCTATACCCATAAACTTCAGCTTTGGCTGCCTGTGCTTCCAACAATGCTTTATCTCTCACAGCTTCCGGGTTATGAGGAAAGCTTTGATGAAAATGGCTGGAAAAAGCCAGAAACAGCAGAATGGAATTTGGAAGTATCGCTGGGATTGTATGATGATCCTGTAAATCAGTCACAGGATACCTTAAAGATAAGTCTTTCTAAAAATGGAAATCACGGCATTATTGGCACAATTGTCAGTGGAAAGAGCACCTTGCTACAAACGATGATGTATGCCTTTGTGACAAAATATACGCCAGCCGATATCAATATCTATGCGATTGACTATAGCGCAAAAATGATGTCAGCATTTGAAAACATGCCGCATGTGGGTGGTGTCATTTATGAAGGGCAGGATGACAGGATTGCGAAATTCTTTAACATGTTAGGTGACATTTTGGAGGAGCGCAAGAAATTATTCAAAGGCGGAAACTATAGCCAATATGTGCGGGTAAATGGTGTCACATTGCCAGCGATTATGATAGCAATTGACAATTATGCGAATTTCAGATCAAAAACCAATAGCCGCTATGACGACACGTTATTGCAGCTTTCAAAGGACGGAGTAAATTATGGAATCTTCTTAATCATATCTGGTGGAGGATTCAGTGCTGCAGAAATTCCTGCAAGGTTAGGGGAAAATCTAAGAACTGTCATTTGTCTTGAAATGAATGACAAGTTCCAATATGCAGATGCAATGCACACAATGCATATTGATACGCTGCCAGAGGTCAATATCAAGGGAAGAGGGCTTGCAAAAGTTGGCGATGAGATTCTGGAATTTCAGACAGCACTTGCATTTGAGGCAGCAGATGACTTTAAGCGTCTTGAAACGATTGAACGACTTGGACAGAAGATGCAAGAGCTTTGGACAGGTAAGCGTGCAAAGCCTATACCAGAGATACCTGAAAAACCAGTTTGGCAGGAATTTGCACAGTTAGAGGATGTCGCAAAGCTTGCAGGGGATGATAGGCATATGCCCATCGGTTATAATTCTACGAATGCTGCTGTCTATGGCATAGATTTAAGCAGAACATACTGCTACTTAATTACAGGCAAAGCACGAAGCGGCAAGACCAACTTGCTCAAGGCAATTATCAACAGTGCTTTCTTAAAAGGCGGCGAAATTGTCCTATTTGACTTTAATAAAGAATTGTCCTATTTATCTGAGAAAGAAGGAATTACCTATATCACAACCAAGGAACAATTGTTTAACTTTTTCAAAGATTTACTGCCGAAGTTCGTGGAGCGCAACAAGAAAAAGAGAGCAAATATTCAGGCAAATATGTCTGATGAGGAAATTTATCTTGACATGCGGCAATTTCCAGCCAAATATCTGTTTTTGCCTGATTTAGGAAGTTTTATACAGAATGTCAAGAATCCTGAGAACTTTGGTGATGCAGGAGCATTTATTGAGAATCTGTTAGATAAGGGAAGTATGCATAATGTATACTGGTTTGCCGCGCTGCAGCCGGAAGATGTCGCAAAACTTGGCGGGACTAGGATATATGACCTCTTCATACGATATAAGACTGGAATGCATTTTGGCGGAAATGTATCAAGTCAGCGAATATTTAATTTTGATTATGTGCCATACACAGAACAGACAAAATCGCTGAAAGCTGGAATGGGACTTGTTCCATATCAGGAGGAGGAGAGCGTACACAAAGTAGTTGTGCCATTGGTGAAAGGGTGAGTAGATGGTATCGTTATGGGCATATGACAAGAACAGCAGAGAGCTTGAAATGCTTCATGCACTTGCAAAGGACTTGGCTGCTGTCTTGTCTGAAGATTACTGGAATATGGAACTGTTTTCTGCGTTGGATAAATTACAGGAACGTTTGGCAGAACATCCTTTAATGGATATGCTGATGTATGATATCACACCAAGGAATGCCATAGAAAGTCTTTTGGGGATACGAAAGAATTATAGGGAAGTACTGCTTATGGTGATTGCGGATTTAGAAACCTCACCGATGGAATACATGAAGCCGGGAATTATGGCAAGTTCTCTGCTGCTTCGACCATGGACAAAAGAGCAGGCGCATGAGGTGCTCAAAGAATTTTTTCAGGCATATATTGAAAAGTGCTGCCAAACGGATGACAAAAGTATGTTTGTAATAGAGAGTAAAGAGGGAACATTACATATCCCCTATGAACAGATTTATTTCTTTGAGGCAAGGGAGAAGAAAATTTTCATATGCACAGGGAAAGAGGAGTATGGATTTTACCATACAATAGACAAGCTTGCGGAGGAATTGCCAGAACAATTTATCCGCTGCCACAGGGGATTTATTGTTAATCAGTACAAGATACGGAAAGTGGTACTCTCACAGAACATAATTTATCTGACAGACGGTTACGACGTACCTCTGTCACGCAGTTATAAACCGGTTTTAAAAGGGTTGGACAAATGAAAGAGGAACTGTCAAAAGAATATTACATACAAGAAAAAGAACTGTGTGTCCTGCTGGCACTCAAAGGGCAGCACCAGCTATATGGAATCCGTATGGACGGCATAGAGTTCATGGACCATGCAGAGCTATACCAGATTATATTTCTCATGTTAAAAAAGGGCATTTTAAGCAGACCAGAAAGTGTGTCATACGACATTAGCAAACCTCATGTATATCACATGGAGAAACAATTAGAACGCTGTATTGATTTGATAAAGAAGGCCAAACGTTTTGTGGTACTTGCCAATACGGATGAAAATATTCCAGAGTGGTATTTCTATGTAGCAGAAAAAGATGTCGTGATGCTGCAACCAGCAGGGCAGGGAGGATTTCTGCACATGAAGCAAATGACAAAGGACAGGATGTTTGAATTTGTCAAAGAAAGCATGGTAATCCAATATTGTGGTGAAGCTACAGACTGCATTTATGATGTGGCAAGGAAGTGTTGGCAGGAGAATAAGGACAGTATCTTGCAAAGACCTGAAGTGAAACAGCTTTTACAAGAATATGATATTGCCACACAGTACAAAAAAAGTCAGGTTATTCGGTTCGCTTATGGGTTGGATGAGTTTTTGATAGGCAGTGATAAAAATAAGAGATGGACAATCAAAGAATTAGGGAAAAAGGGGGAAAAAATGTGGTTTTAGTGGATGTATACGTACCATCTGTAGACAGTACATATGATTTTCAGTTGGACGAGGATGTTAAAATTGGTTTGCTGGTAGAAGAAATCGGGGAGATGATTTGCCAAAAAGAGCACTGTTGCTTAGAAGGAGATATTGAGAAACTTCTACTATGTTCCATGGAAAGCAGAGAGAATATTTCCCGTGAAATTCTTCCTAAAAACACTACATTGGCAGAATACGGAATAAAGACAGGAGACAAATTGATGCTGTTATAGGTTATTCATTCGATTTTATGTGCATTTTGTCATAGAGTGGAAATTTATTTGCCAGAATGTGATAGGATAGTTTATCGGAAGGCAAACTTTATTTCCGATAAAAGAGGCTGCCCTTTGCTTCGTATAATAGTATCACAAGCAGGTAAGGAACTGTCATACAGTTCCTAAGAAGGAGCAAAAATAATGTTAGGAGTAAAAATTGATCATGCCACATACGTGCAGGAAAACCTAGAACAGCAGCTACGTTTTCTGGATAATCAACTATGGGACTTAGAGCAAGTTATGCAGAGATTAAACAGCTTGTCTAGTATGGACGGAGTGCTAGAAGGGCTTCGGAAACAGAGAACACAACTTGAGGAGTCACACAGAACGTTAGATAGAATGGCACAATGCTTGAATAAGATAATCCTGTATTACAATAGCTGCGAGAATAGAATATGTGACTATGCGCAGCAGGAAGCAGTGACATATAAGCGCCATGTAATTGGCACAAGCAGCCTGCAAAACATTTCTGACCTGCTGCGCTTCGTTGTATAAAAACAAGTCACGTCTCGCAAGGGGGTGTGAGTAGAAATATCGTATAAAAACACAACAATAAAATATAGAGAAAGGAGAGAATCATTAAAATGGCTAGTAAGGAAATAGAAGTCAATACAGATATACTTGCAAGTGACACAAATCAGTTGACACAGGAATTGCAGACAGCAAGGCAGTTCATAAAAACTATGACAGAGGACATGACACAGCTAGACAGTATGTGGGATGGACCTGCAAATGAGGCGTTTATGGCACAGTTCAATAATGATGCACAGTATGCAGAGGAACTTTGCAAGATGGTAGAGAAACTAATTGAATGTATGGAGAATGCAAAGAAACAGTATGACACCTGCGAATCAGAAGTTAGTTCCCTGATTGCATCAATATAGCAGGCAGGAGGTGAGGAAAAGAGATGGCGATATCAGGACAAGTGACATTAAAAGTGACACCCGAACAGCTACGGACAAAAGCACAGGAAACAAAGAGCAACATAACCAAGCTGACAAATAGTTTTGACACAATAAGCAGCATCATAGCAAACACGAAAAATTATTGGATAGGGGAAGCTGGCGACTTGCACCGCAAGTTATATACGAATGAGAAGGAACACATACAGGAAATGTTTGCACGACTGAATGAGCATCCGGTAGATCTTGAACAGATTGCGCAAAATTATATAGGAGTAGAGACAAAGGTGGAGGCACTTGCGCAGGAATTACCAGGCGACATTATTACATAAGCGTTGTGAGAAAGGAGAAAGGATATGGCATCAAGACAAAGCATAGAGTTTGATTTCAATCAGGCAAAAAAGCAGGCAGATGAATTAGATTCCATTGCGGATAACCTGACCAAATTATCAAAGAACAAGCTCAATCAAAGTATGCAGACTCTGTCACAGAGCTGGAAAGGGACAAATGCAGCGGCATATCTTTCTAAAGGTAGTGTCTTAGAAAGTGATATATCGAAATCTGCTTCTCAGCTTCATAGCATCGCAAGCGATATTAGAACGATTGCACAGAACATATACAATGCAGAAATGGAAGCTTTGCGCATGGCAGAAGAACGGGAGTACAATAAAAACATTTAAAACATTGACAGGTCATTCATACCAAAAAGCAGGTTGTTTGTCAAAAAATGACAAAAGCTTCAAAATTGGTATATAATGATAATATAAACAACAAACAAAAAATAACAACAGTTTTAGGAGGAAACAAATTATGGTATCTTTACAAGTAACACCGGCAGAATTGAAGGCAAAGGCAAACGATCTTCGTGGTCAGAATGATATATTAAAAGGTCACATCACCACGATGAGAGACCAAGAGACAGCATTAGCAGGCAAATGGGAAGGTCCAACGCAGGCAGCATTTCGTCAAGCATTCCAGTCAGATGCAGCACAAATGGACAATTTTACTACATTGATTGAGCAGTATTGCGCAACTTTAGAACAGATTGCGCAGAATTATGAGCAGGCAGAGAACTACAACGAACAACTGGCAAGCAATAGGAACTACAGGTAAGTAACAAGTAAACAAATCAAAATAAATCAGAAAATTCAATTAGTGAAAAGGAGAATAAAAGATATGGAAGGCATTATCAAAGTTACCCCAAGCGATTTAACGGCAGCATCACAGGCATTTAGCGGCACAAGTTCACAGGTTCAAAGTTTAACAGCACAGATGGTTGCGACTGTAGATTCACTTAAGTCTACATGGCAGGGAGAGGCTTCAGATACATATAGCAGAAAGTTTCATGAGTTAGAAGACGACATACAAAGGATGCATAACATGATTACTGAACATGCAACAGAGTTGCAAACATGGGCAGAAAAATATAGGAACATAGAGCAGGAAAATGCAACTCTTGGAAATTCGCTTTCAGGGAAGGCAATTGAATAAAGCTGGTATGATGTAATGGAATTATATTAGATAACTGATAGGGGCATTTGATAGAGAGAAATCAGATGCCCTTAAAAGGATACAAAAGTTTATAAGAAATGGGGGATAGAATGAGTAGTTTTTCAATTGATCTCAAAAAGACAAAAAGGATAGTCACTGATGAAGAAAAATTGATACAAGAACTTTCACGTCTTGAAATACGTATACAATCTGTCAAAAGAAGAATACGCTCAAATTCATCCATGTCAGGGATTCAAAACAGAATTAGTAGCGTTGAAGAAAAGATTTCTAATGAACACAGTAAGCTAAAAAAAATGAAGGTAGTATTAAACGATACGAATAAGCTGTACGAAAAGACAGAAAACGATCTATTAGGCGCAAAAATCAAAGAGGCATCTGACTTAGAAAAATTTGTGAAAAATATAGAAACAGGGCGATTGCTCTTCGGAACAGCTATTTGTGCTCCTGCTTATCTGGTGACAAATTGGATAAGAAAAGGAGGCGAAGGAATAGAAAGCTGGCTGCAAGGCAAGATAGATAGTACAAATAATCCTTATTTTGATAGGTTTAATCTCCATGCAGAAGATAAGAGTCAGCTGGGAAATTGGTCAGTAGATGATATTGCATCAGATTGGAAGGATTCTCATAAGGATTGGCAGAGGAATCTTGCACAGAAATTGGAAGATGAATTTGAGGATATAAACGATATAAGCAAAGAAGCAGAAAAAAAGATATTTCGAGATGAGAATGGAAATAAGTATAATATAGATGAGATTAAACAAAAACAACAAACGAATCCAGATTCTTTAAGTGATGCGGAAAAAGAAGCGCTTAAAAAGTATGATGAGGTTTCAAGCTTTAAGAAAGAGGCAACAATTGCTTCTATAGGGGCAGGAATATCTGGAGCTGCATGGCAGATTGGTGACGAAGGAGAAAAAGAGTTACTTGATATTCAGGGCATAAAAGTGAAAGCTGATGGTTCTTATGAAGTTGCCGCAGGTAAGGCAGAGGCAGAGGCTTCAGCATATGCAGGATTGTATTCTTATACTGCGGACGGGCAAAAAAAGTTCACTCCGGGCTTTGGCGCAGAGGTTGGTGTAGGTGTCACAGCATTTACAGCATCTGCTGCAGGCGCTATAGGAGGCGAATATTTTAATGTTCATGGCAATGCCTCTGTAGATGTTCTAAAGGCAGAATTGAAAGGTTCTGTGAATGCAGGGTTATTTGATAAGGACGGAAATTTGAATCCACAGCTTGGGGCAAATCTTTCAGCAGAGGCAATAGCAGCGGAAATTACCGGAACAGCCGGTGTAAAAGTAGCAGGTACAGATGTTAATGTAACAGGAAGTCTGAATGTTGGTGTAGGAGCACATGCAAATATCGGACTAAATGATGGAAAACTTTCTGTTGATATTGGGGCTTCGATTGGTATAGGAGCAAGTATAGGATTTGAAGTAGATTTTAGTGGGACAGTCAATGCAATTGCAGATAAGGCAAGCAGTGCATGGACAACGTTTACAGGCTGGTTTGATTAAGGAGGGAAAAGAATATGTATTTTGGATTATTACCATTAGGCTCTGTTGTAAAACTAAAAGATGAAACGGCTAGTTTGATGATTGTTGGATATTTTCCAATAGGACAGAGCAGACCTGATTATGTATGGGATTATACAGGAGTAGTATTTCCGGGGGGTTGTGTTGACACAACACAGACTTATCAATTCGATAAGGAACAGATAGAAGAAATACAATATATTGGCTATGAAGATGAGGAGCAGCATCATTTTATCATGCAGCTTAATCTTAAAGAGCGAGAGATTAAAAGTCAATTTAATAATGCTTCTGAGAAAGAGGAGGGATAAAATGTTTAATAAAGTATTACCAATAGGAACTATAGTTCTGTTAAAAAATGCACAGAAACGCGTGATGATTATTGGATATCACAAATACAAAGGTGATGATACCAGCAAGATATATGATTATGCTGGATGTGTATATCCCGAAGGATATATTAGCCCAGATACAACAGCGCTATTTGACCACAACCAGATTGAAGCCATATTTTCACTAGGTTTTCGCAATATGGTTCAGTATGAGTTTCAACAGAAATTAGAAAAGGCGTTAGAAGAAAAGGATAACAATTTGGAATAACTAGAGAGTGTTATGACAACGTGAATCGTGAAGACCAATTTATTCATATGGAAGATTATGACAGCAGTTTTGTATTGCAGGTAAAACATGAGTTTCCCAAAGAGTTACCACTGTTTGGATGTTTTTTGCCGGAGACGATTATAATTATATAGCTTTTATTATTAAAATGCATCCTAAAGCGATATATGAAGATGATACTTTGATTGGTTTTGTGATGTATAAAATAGCCAAAGGGTTATACACATCTTTGGGTTTAACGGAACAATCTACGAGGATAAACTCTATTATGAAAGAGGTATTTGAATGTTGGAAATAAGGATTAGACCCTACCAAAAGAAAGACTTTAACAGATTGTGTGAAATACATGACCCGGCACGAAAAAATGAATTGACTTTAGCCAATTTATCCGAAGCGTTTATACCATTTGTTGTTGCTTCAGAACGAGAAGAATTGTTTGCTTATCATGTTTATGTGGCGGAACAGAATGAAAAAGTGATTGGCTTTGTAGCTTTTTCAGATGATGAGATTGCATGGCTTTATGTTGATGTTGCTTATATCCGTAAAGGGATAGGCAAAAAGCTGATTGAATTTGCGTTACAAAATGTTAATGAAGATGCCTGTATAGAAGTGTTGAAAGGAAACATCTCCGCAATCAACTTGTATTCCCAATTTGGATTTCACATTTCAGAAACCTTATCGGGAAAAATGCCTGGCAATGAAGCATTTACAATCACAGTCCATCGTATGTGTCGATAACTTCTAATTTGAAAGAGAGATAAAAATATATGAGAAAGTATAAAATTGCATCAATCTTAATTCTCATGTACTTATCCTTCATTGTTCCATATTTTCAAAATAATATGAATTTAATGCTTATCGCAGGATTAATTTATAAAGTGGTAAGAGTTATAGGTGCAGTAGGATTATGGAAGAACTGGGATTGGTTTTATCAGTCATAAATTGTAAAGAAAAAATTTGAGTGAGGACCACAATGTTGAGGTTGTTCGCATCGTAAAATATACTAAATTGGGGGCGGCTAGGACAGGCAAGTGTTTTTGCGCAAATACGACAGAAGCCTTTATAACTATCAGAAGCGGTTCTTGCTTCTGATAGTCTCGTTTATCGATGTTTTGTTCTTGTATGTTTTTAGGGATAGCAAAATAAATCAAAACAACGATAGGAATAGATAATGAGTAAAAAGAAAAAGGTTTTGATATTCATATTAGGGATAGGAGTGCTTGCCATTGTACTTGCACAAAGTAAAATGAAATCAAACATAGAAATGCAGACTGCACTTGTCCAATCGAAAATAAAAGTAGATGAAGATATTGTAAATACACAAACAGGATATTATTCAGATGGAAATCATGTTGTATTAGGCTATGATGGACAAGACAAGTTGATTAAAAGGAAATATTATGATTCAACTGAAAGATGGGAGTCATATTGTTCCTATTTATAATGAACAAGGCTGTTTGATTAAAAGTGAACATTACAATTTAACCAGGATTCGAACCTAAACATATAATGATTAACATTTTTGTTCTATACTCGCAATGTTTTACAAATCAGAGAAATTGTCTTTGTAAAGATATTTCACAAAAACAAAAGCAAGAGGTTGAAATCAGATATATAATAAGAAAAAATAAAACACACAGCTTTTGTTTTTATCATACTGAAAATATTGTCAGAGCACGTAGGAGGTAGTTATGAATAGTAAAAAGAAAATTACAGCGGTTATATTAGGGATAGAGGCAGTGGTTATCATAACACTTGTGACTTTTATTTTCTATCTTCGCAGTGACACAGTACAGATAAACCACCAATTAGAACTTGCACAACATTACCTTCTTGAGGAGGAGTATGAACAGGCGATAGCAGCATTTAATACAATTATTGAGATAGATCCAAAGAATGTGGATGCATATATTGGTCTTGCGCAAGCATATGCAGAAAGTGAGAATTTAGAAGAAGCAGTCAAGACGCTGGAAAAAGGTTATAAAGAAACAGATGCAGAGGAAATACAGGAACTAAAAGTAGTCCAATCAGAGAAACTTGCGCAGATAGAGGCACAGAAACAGGAAGAAGCATTAACAACAGATGTGGAATCTCAATCAGAAGAATCAGGAATTAACACAACAGATACTACAATGCCAGAAAACACGTTTCAGCCAGAAGAAACAATCCCAGTTCAGACAGGTTTTGTCACCCAAGACGGAGAGTTGTATTATTATGATGAACAGGGTAACATGGTGACAGGATGGTTTGATGTAGATAGTAACCGCTACTGTGCAAAATCAGATGGAAAACTGTACAAAGGTGGTGAATATGAGGTAGATGGTATCAATTATCTTTTCGGGCAGAACGGGCTGTGTTTGGGCGAAATGAAAAATGATGCGTGGAAACAGGCATATATAGATAAGGTAAGAGAATATGATGGAGGAAGCAACGCATCTCAGTATAAATATGATTTAATTGACTTAGACGGAGATGCGATACCAGAACTTGTTGCGGATAATTATGGATATTATGTCAGTCTTTATACTTATGGAAATGATGCGTTGCAGATTCTCATGGATGAGTGGGGATATGGTGCTTTCGGGATTGCAGGATATTCGTATATAAGTGGTCAAAATATAATTGAATCAGGGGACGCAGACTTAGCAGGAGCTGTTTATTATCAGTTTTATTTTAAGGAAAATGAGAATTATGAATTGGAATCGTATTATCCTGAAGACCTAGCCTGTTGGATGTTTGATGACAAAAATGGGAATTATAGTGTTGATGACGGGGAGTATCTTGAAGATATGTATGGCAATCCGATTTGCTATTACTATTATGGTGATAGACAGATTACAGAAGAGGAATATATGTCTTATCAAATTAACGGAAATTATGAATACATTAACGGTACAAAGAATGCAAATGAGATAATAGAGCAGATTACCAATTGGTAAATGATTGAAACTGCAAACTTTGCAAAGAGCGCAAAGCTAAGATGTATTAGGTTTTACACAGGAAACACGCAAAGGGGGAAAATATGTTTTGTGAAAAATGCGGATCACAGTTAGAAGAAGGGGCAAGATTCTGTACGAAATGCGGGCATCCTGCCACGCAAGGAGATTCAGTAGGAGAAATTACTACAACAGGAAGTAATGTTCCAACAGAAACAAATATTTCGACAGGAACGATTATTTCAACAGAAACAATTATTTCAACAGAAATAAATACACTTGCAGGAGCAGCACAGGAAACTTCCAAGCAGGAACAGACACCAACAGATTCTAACAAAAAATTTTTAAAAGGCATTTTGATAGGAATAGGAGTCCTTATCGTCGTACTGGTGGTAATGATTGTTTCCATGCTGTTTCTTGCAAAAAAGAAAGACACAGAAACAGCCGTTCAAAACCAACATGAAAAAAGTCAGGATGAAGAAAAGGACGACAAAATTACCACAGAGGAATCACAATCCACACAGGAAGAAACCAAACAAGACGAGCCAACACAGGAGGAAGTCCAGACTGAACTAGAAACAGAAACTGACATAGCTGATTCTATGTATCGGACACTTGCAGTGGATGAGCAGACATTAGCTGATACAATTTCCCAGATGAATAGCGCCAATTATACCACACCTACAGTCGATGTATATACAAATAACTACGTGCCCGGTCAAAGGGATTATAATGCTACATGGGACAGCAAAGTGTTTTATCAGGTAGAGGGTATTGTAAGCAGGACAGAATATTTCAGCAAATATGAGTGTTCTCTTACAAAAAGGCAGTCGTGGACAACCGCCAACAGAAACAGGATAGATTATGAGGTTTATCGGCATCCCACAACAGGAAGACCTAATAAAATTATCAGTTTGGAATATTTGACGGGCGGCATGGAAATAACAGAATATTATTATACAAATGAGGGTACGATAAATTTTATTTTCCAATATTATACAGACAACTATGTATCATCTTATGCAACACCTAGTATGCCAGGAGCGAGATATCTTTTTAACAAAGACAGCTTGGTTACTTGGCGTGTAATCGGACAGGACACTACCGTAAATTATGTGCTGGGGACAGCAGAGGCAGAACGCATGAAAAACCAGTTTCCAGCCAGCACTATGAAGTACTATAATGATTTGACAGATGAGATGCGCAGAGTTTTTGACGATACGGAAAAGAAAATGCTTAATGCTGCCTACAATACATATTTTTATGTAATGAATGCAAAGGGAATAGCGTTAATACAAGGAGCAGTAAATGATGCAGATGGAAATGGGATAGCAGATGTAAGTGTGGCATTGTTCACAGCTGATTTTGGTGCACCTCTATATACAACCAATACAGATCCCAGCGGAAAATATGACATATATGTGCCAAATGACGCATATGATTATAACCTCAAATTTGGAAAGGAAGGGTATTTTGACAATAATATCTATCAGATAACCATGAGCAGTGAACAGATAGAAGCATCACAAGATACTGTATACCTATTTACCCCCGACATAGGAAATGCGGATGTAGCACTTAGATTAGGGGATGCCTTAAATTATGCTGCAGATGGTGTCACAATGCAGGCTTTACAGTATGCAGATATCTATGTGCGCAGTGGTATGAACAATAGGACAGGCGAGATTATCAGTCACACGCAGTCAGACAGTGATGGCAGGGTGACATTGAATCTAGCGCCAGGAATGTATACTATAGAAGTATCCGCATCAGGTTTTGAGAACATGTTTTATAACATCATTGCAAACCCTAGGCGGGCACAGAACTTCTATGAATTATATGCAACACCCGATTTGGAAGAAGGCGAAGTGCGTATTGTCTTGACATGGGGAGAACGTCCGTGGGATTTGGATTCTCATCTGTTCACAGCTTCCGGAAACAGCACAGACCATATTTGGTATGGCGATAGGGATGATATTTATGGTAGCAATTTGGATGTAGATGACACAAATTCGTATGGGCCAGAAACTGTTACAATCCCATATTTTTCAAACGATACCTATTACAAATATTGTGTAACGGACTTTACAAATTGTTCCGCAGGCAATTATAGTAGTATGGAAATGTCTTATTCAGACGCTTGCGTCAATGTATACTCTTCAAGAGGGCTGATAGCCTCCTTCCATGTACCAGCGATGCGGGAAGGTGTAATATGGGAAGTATTTGAAATCCGTAGAGGAGAAATTGTCCCAATCCAAAGGTATTATAATACAGTTACAGATAAGGATTGGTGGTCGCATGAATAAGAACTGTACGATATAAGTAAAAAATGAAAACTTTACGGATTGAGACTATGTAGTAGCACAATAATAAAAAATATCAGCTAAAATGTAATTGTTACCAATAAGTTGCAGAGATGGAGAAAAGGATATGCAATTGATTTTAGCTGATATCCCATTTGGGAGAAATTTACAAAAAATTAGGATGGAAAAGAACATGACACAAACCAAAACAGTCGAAAAGATGCAGTTGATGGGCAGCTATATGTCAAGGAGTACGCTTGGTCACATTGAAAATGGTAGAAGGAACATAAAAGTGAATGATTTGCGGCTGTTGAAGATGATATTTAATGTAAGTTATGATGCGTTTTTTGAATGTGTCGATTCCTCTACAAGATATACTCATGAATGAAAAGATTTTTCATTTTCATTCGTGAGTTTGTGCCAGTCGTATGCCGCGAAGCAGTGAAATTCCTTATCAATAAGAAAGAGAAATACCATCAATGCTAGGGAATTATCTGTGCGTGATATGTGATGCTCTCATTTTCATAAAGTGCCGACAATATCAGCGAAGGTTCATTATAATACAAAACATAATCCTTTCCATAAATAGAATAAATACCTTTATCTTGTAATGAGGAAAGTGCTGTTTCATGAAAAGTATCTGCCGCATAAATTGGTATCATTCCTAATACCACATCAGAGCATCCTTTATCATATGCATATCCAGTCAAGGTATCAACAGTGCTTTTGCAAAATCCGTCAGTGCTGTCAATATAAGATGTCCGAATTTCACCATTTTTTAGTTCATAATAATGCTGCTTGTCCATGCTGTTTAACATATAGTTCCGTAGCGATACGATACTTATGGCGCTTTGATATACCATTTCAGCAGCGGGATACACATGCTGTCCTACGCGATCATACAATTGATAAGAATAAGTCTCACCACTATCATCTAAATTGCGTAAGAATCCATCATAGCTAGTAATGTGCCCTAATGTATAATTGTGGGAAATCAATTCCTCTGCCAAATAATCAATGATAAAAGCATTTTTCAGTGAAAAAAAATCAATGAAACAAGAAAATCCAATTTCTTTAGCATAAGTAAGATATTCTTCTGCAATAAAAAGCCTTATGCAATTCTCACCTAAAAGTTCTAACTCTATCATAGAAGAGTCGTTTGCAAAAGCTGCAATCTCAGCAAAATAAGTCGCAACTTCCTTATTTTGGTAAGGATCAAAAGATATCGTTTCTGAATCATCATTGCAGCCAAATAAATTAGAGTATTCTGCATAGACAGGTGCGAAATATATCCATCTGCTTTTATACGCCTGTAATGTTTCAAATGCATGGTACAGCACAGAATCAACTTCTATTACTTCATTGGGATGTTGGTTCACATAGTAAAGATTTTGCATATTGTCAAAATTTTGATTATTATGGAACAATTGATGTGCCCGCACTGTCAAATCGGTATAAAGCGAAGCAATTGCCTTGTATTCTGCAGTTGCAGACATTCCGCTCTTGCCAAGAAGATATTGAAATGAAAATTCGTTGCTACAATTTGCTTCTGCGGAGGACGATGCTTCTATCGTCCTCCAGCCAGAATCTACATGAAAATAAGACACAAGTGAATATGTGAGTGCTGTAACACCAATTATCGCTAAGATGATAGCGGCAATCAGCCTCCGTTTTGGAAATTTTTCTGACAGTTCTATTTTTTTAACAGGTTTAGGATGTTCATTGCCTCGGTTTCCAACCATGCGATTCAAATTTGCCTCATTTCTGCAAAGTGGACAAAACCACTGCCCTAAATTACTACTAGCACTAATAATATCAAGAATAAGATAATAATGACAGCACATGTAATCAAGCCAGCAATCGCGCCCTTTTTACATGCATGATAATTTCTATAATACTTATGGCTTTTGAAAACCTGTGCAACAATCAATCCAAGAATTGGCAGGATAAATGAAAGAATTTTATACCATATGCTGCCTGTATCATGTAACGGAGCTTGTAAAAATTCTTCTTCAGCCGCAGTATGTTCTGTTTTCGTTTGCTGTTTTGCAATATCCGTATCTGCATTTGCAATTGTAATAGATTTCACAGGTATATTTTTCTCACGGATTGCCTTATACTCTGCAATTTCCTTCTTATTACCATAAACATAATGGTCATGACCGATGCATACTAGCTCCGGCTTATCTACGCTGTAATCATGCATAGAAGCATCATAAGTGTATAATACCTTGTTTTTCTCAAGCTGCGGATCTGGTATAGGAATTGCTGAAATCAAAGAATGTGTGTACGGATGTAGGGGAAAATCAAACAATTCTTCTGCTTCTGCAATTTCCACAATATCTCCCTTATAAATAACACCGATGCGATCGGATATGAAGCGAACAATGGAAAGGTCATGTGCAATAAACAGATACGTAACATCCTTTTCTTTCTGGAATTTTTTCAGCAAATTAAGCACTTGCGCACGAATAGAAACATCCAACGCAGAAATCGGTTCATCTGCGACTACTAATTCCGGCTCCATGACCATAGCCCTTGCAAGACCAATACGCTGGCGCTGTCCACCCGAAAATTCATGTGGATATCGAGTCAGATGTTCCGGCAGAAGTCCAACTTCATTGATCATATTCTCAACTTTGCGCACACGGTCGGCTTCATTTTCATATAAATGAAAGTTATATAAGCCCTCAGAGATAATATAATCTACCGTAGCGCGCTCATTTAGGGAAGCAGCCGGATCTTGGAAAACCATCTGGATATTGCGGATAACCTCTCTGTCAAGAGAGCGTGGGATTTTTCCAGATATACGCACACCTTTATATAAAATTTCTCCGCCAGCGCATGGGTTGACGCGGATGACAGCACGTCCAATAGTGGTCTTACCAGAACCAGATTCACCTACGAGCGAGAACGTTTCTCCCTTGTAAATGTCAAAGTTTGCACCTTTAACCGCTTTAACTGCATTTGCGCCTTTCCCAAAGGTAATATCTACATTTTTTAAGGATAATAATATTTCTTTACCATTTTTATCAATAGGTCCGTGTTCCGGTAAATGAGATACACGTCCTGTATTTTCTTGATTTAACTTAGACATGTCCCAATCTCCTATATATTGAATGCCTTTAACAGTTTCTCGTGGATATTGTGAATGGTTTCCGGTTTCTCAACCTTGGGAGAGCGCGGATCTAATAACCATGTTTTTGCATAATGGGTTTCACTGACCTTGAACATTGGCGGCTCTTTCAGCGTATCAATTTTCATGCAATATGGATTTCGTGGTGCAAATGCATCACCGATAATCTTATTGTAAAGAGAAGGCGGCGTACCCGTGATAGAGTAAAGTTTTGTATTTTTCTCTGCAAGCTGCGGCATGGAAGAGAGTAGTGCCCATGTATATGGATGACGTGGATCATAAAATAATTCTTCTACAGAAGCAAGCTCTATGATTTGACCAGCGTAAACCACGGCAACACGGTCTGCAATATTAGCAACCACGCCCAAGTCATGAGTGATAAATACAATCGTATAATTAAACTCTTTCTGCAAGTCCTTAAGTAGCTTTAAAATTTGTGCCTGAATCGTAACATCAAGCGCTGTCGTAGGTTCGTCACAAATCAATATCTTAGGCTGACAGGACAATGCAATTGCAATAACGATTCTCTGTCGCATACCGCCGGAATACTGGAAAGGATAGTCGTCAAAACGTGCCTCAGCGTTTGGGATTCCTACTTTTTTCATCAAATCTAATGCTTTAGCTCTTGCCTCTACTTCCGTGCAGGTCTGATGTTTCATTATTACTGAAGTAATCTGTTTGCCTATTGTAATAATCGGATTCAGTGAAGTCATAGGATCTTGAAAAACAGTAGCAATTTTCTTTCCACGTATTTGATACCAATCTTTTGCATATCTTACGTTTGCAAGGTTCAGCACACAAGTGCCATGAAGTTTTTCCGGCGTTTCATCAAGATATTTTACACGGAAGGCAACCTTATCAAAAACTGCATTTCTCTGTACATCATCAGAAAGGTCAACACCTGTTTTCATAGCATTCTTTAGTGCCGCTAAAAGCATAGAAAGAAGGCGTACACGTTTTGATAAATCATATCTTCCAATAGAAAGATAAATTTCCTTTGCAAGAATCTCATTTCTTTTAATAGTTTCTGGAAGAATGTTTCCTGCGGTTTCCTTGTCATATTTTGCTTTTAATTCTTCTTTTTTCTTGTTGTATTTATCCATATATGCAGCATCATTAGAAAGCTTATTTTTTGCTTCCTGTTCCTTTTGCAGCCGATTTTTAATCATTACTTTTATCTCTTTTTCCAAACTTGCAATAGTGTGGGAAAGTTCCTTAATTTTTGCCTTATCCTTTTTGGAATCCAATGTCAGTCTTTGGTTATAGGTTTCGGTTCTTCTGACACCCAATGACGCAATCTCGGCATCAATTTTCTCTTTTTCCTCTTTAGAAAGACTTCCCTTTACTGCTTTTTCTTCCTCTAGTGCCTGTAGTTCATTATAAGTAGCAGCACCAAGTTCTAATTTGGAATATTCATTTAGTTTTTTTAGTGCATGGTCAATCATTTTCTTTGCAAGGGAATTGTTCAACACTACTGTGTCAGCCAGTTCCTCGTCATTGAAAATGATACTGCCATTGTCAATATAACCATTACTGTCCAACATGCCGGCAAAAGTCTTAGTAAAAACAGACTTTCCAGAGCCAGATTCCCCAACAATTGCAATAGCCTCATTCTCGTAAATATCAAGAGAAACCTTGCGAATTGCCGTAAGCTGTTTGCCACGCACGCGGAATTTTACATCTAAATCTTTTATTGATAACAATATTTTTTTATCTTCCACTCTGCTCATCCTCCATGCAGAAAATATAGGACATCTGAAATCGTATAAAAGAGATACGTTCTGTTTACATGTGCGTTCTAGGATCAGAAGCATCACCAAGATTTTGCCCTACTACATATAATACAATCGTTATAATCGAAGCAACCGCAACCGGACTCCAGAATTCAAAACCCCAGCCGGGCGTAAGCATTGCGCTCTCTGCCTCATAAATCAACCGTCCAAGCGACATTTCGCTAAGTCCCATTCCAATATAAGCCAAAAATACCTCATAAGAAATATAAGAAGGAATCTCAGTTGCCGCAAGAGTAACAATAACGGAGGTCATAAAAGGCAGGATATTTTTCATGGCAATACGTATTGTGGAAGTGCCAAGGCATCTTGATGCCAGATTATACTCTCTGTCACGGATAATGATAACCTGCGTGCGGATAAAATACGCGATAAATAGCCAGCCAGTGATTGTCATGGCAAATACCATTGTCCAGAAACCTGCCGTAAAAATCATAACCATTACAGAAATTACCAAAATATATGGCAAATTCGCAATAATATTATAAATAATCATCATGAAGGTATCAACTTTTTTTGAAAATCCCCAGATAGAGCCTATGATGACGCCGACACTCATGTTAATCAGTGCAACCACCAATGCAAGTGAAATGGAGATTTCTGAGCCATACCAGATTGCATCAAAAGTCGATTGCCCAGCAGCACCTGCCCCCAGAATCCAATGAATACTAAAACCAAATTGTTTGATTGCAGCAGAAGGTGTCAAATGCTTTGCAGCGGAATTTAATAAGTTTCCGTACTTGTCATACTCTACAAATATTGGATATAAATAAGACATTGCAACAATGATGCCAAGCAGTGCAAGCATAATAATATTTATCTTTTTTCTGAAAAATACACGAAAAACAGAGTGCCAGTAAGAGTAACGAGGCGCAGTAATTTTTTCTGATTCCAAATCGCTGTGATTGACGATAGAGAAAAGTTCTGCGTCGGACATCCCTTCGGTCAGGTCAGCTTCCTTGAGATCGCTTACCTCGACACGCGTATGCTTTCCCAGTTCAAATTCTACGTTCATAATATCCTTTTCCTTTCTATCTATACACTAACTCCCATCTGCCCGCTTTTGCGGGCATTCAAATCAGGAGGTGTGAAATGCTCTTTTTCACACTAACTCCCATGCCCTTTAGGCACAAATCTCGATGAAAACGCTGGTCTTTGCGTTTTTCGAAACATTTAGAAACTCTTAGGCGGTGTCTTTTGCCGGCTTAGAGTTTCTTAATGTTTTTTTCACACTCCCATGCCTTTTAGGCACAAATCTCGATGAAAAACGCTGGTCTTTGCGTTTTTCGAAACATTTAGAAACTCTTAGGCGGTGTCTTTTGCCGGCTTAGAGTTTCTTAATGTTTTATACACTATCAGCGGGCTTTGCTTGAGAAAGAAATTCTAGGATCTACCATAGACATTAAAATATCTCCTAAAATAATCGAAAGCACGCTCAAAATTGCATAGAATAAAGACACGCCGACAATTACACCGTTATCATACTTGTTGATAGCCTCAGTCAGTAAGTTACCTGCACCGGGAACAACATAAACACGCTCTGTAATGATTGCGCCTGTCAAACATCCAAGAACGCTTCCGGGGATTCCATGGACAATCGGAATAGCAGCATTCTTCAAAATATGTTTTGAAAAAATTTCGTTTTCAGAAAGACCTCCTGACCTTGCAAATTTCACATAGTCAGAATTCATTTGATCAATCATATATCGGCGCAGCCATTTCATCAAGTTTGCAACTTGTGGAAGGGCAAGTGATACAATTGGCAGGACATACATAACTTTGTTTGAAGCATCCATGTTAAAGGTTGTGGGAAGCCCTAATTTGCTGCCCATAGCTTTAAATAGGAAGATATATGCCAGTGAAGGAACTGCGATAATAAATACAATATAGAGTGTTCCAATTTTATCAACTAATCCGTCTTTTTTCCTAGCCATTGCAATACCGAGAGGCACGCCAAGCGCATATGCAAGAATGGTAGCTATGATACCAATAAAGAAAGAGTACCCCATCTTGGAAGAGCCGCCCTTCACTGTTTCAACCATGGTATAGTCATCGGTGTATCTTGTTTCATAAATCAAGCTTGAATGTAAGGAATCTGCCAAATAAGTAGCAGAATGTAAATTGTCCGCACTTTCTTCTACAAGCCCTGTAGGATATGTGATAGTGGACGAAATGTAAGAACCCTGTGTCTTTGTCATTGTTGTAAATACGTCAACGCCAGAGTTAACTGTATAGGAAAGTCCTAAATTGATGCTTAGGATATTCTGGTGGATAAACGGGAAACTGGAATCACAATAGACAAGATACTTGTGCATTGTTCCATTTCCAATAATTGCCGGTGAAAATTTATCCCCACCATAAACAGGATCATATAAAGTAAAGGAAATACCACGCTTTCCCACATCATTTTCAACTTTATGGATATTGTCAACACGAAAAATTCCTGTGAAGTACTTCCACAGGCGATTTACAAGCGGAATGTCTTTGTAAGCAAAAAGCTGTTGTTGTCCACCATTGGCATACTTTCTTCCGCCCATTAGAACAGCATCAAGCCGTTCAATAGTATAGCCTCTTGATTGATAATAGTCTGTGAATTTTTGGACATATTCTTTTGTCAAATCTGAATCTTTATCTGGTGTTCTGCCAATACTTACTGCGGACGAGCGTGTTTCCTCATCAATCTCGCCGCTTGTTGCAAGTGCATTCATATAGTCTGCATATGGCACATAGTCCAAGTAGCCATATTCTTCCCACTTTTGATATTTATACGCGGTTTTTTGGTTGTTCTGCTGTTTTGTGTATGTGGGATCTTGTGCAAACACCAAGTTGCGGTCCAGCAGGGAATAGATCATAATCATAATTAGCATAACGACTACAATAACAGAGAGCAGCCCATGCAATAAACGCTTTAATAAATATTTTGCCATAATCGCCCACTCTTTCAAATGAAACTTTTGGTTTATAATTTTGGTTTGAAAATTTATTCATTCAATGAAATACAGTAATCGCTGTGGAAAGGAACTAATATACTTCCTTTCCACAGCAGAAACTATATAAAATGGTATTAGAAAATACCAATAGCTTTTGTGTTATAGCCTGAATAATCAGGAAGGAATGTATCAAGATAGGTTGCAGGATCGCCATAGTCAGGACCCCATCCAGACGCATCTGTGAGATTGTAGTTGTTCTCGTAGCCGTAATCTGTATTATATGCTGTGTAGTTAAATTCATTGTTATCCTTAGCTTCGACAAGAACAAGGGAAACCTTTCCGCCAAGTGCACCCTCAACAGACTGTTTTACAGCGTTAGCCTGATTTGTCTGCCATTCACTGCTTGAATTGTAAGGAAGCTCTACTTGGATTGGATTGCTTTCATCAACTGTGATGCCTTCTGCAGCAAGTGCCTCAATTGCTTTTTCAAGATATGCAGCAGCATTTGCAGGATTGTACCATCCGTCATATCCATCACAACTTCCAATACCGTCATCAGCGTTCTTGTCAAATGCAATGATAGGCACGCCGTCTGCGTCAAGCTGTGCCTGCAGAACTTCGCCGTAATAAGTACCAGCCGCAAACGTTGTTGCTGTGCCGTTGATATCAACTGTTACTTCCTCGTCAAGTGTTACGAAAGTTCCCGGTACATAAGAGTTACGGCATCTTCCATATTTAAGTTCTTCGCCAACACGCTGTGCTTGTCTTCCTGCTTTGTCAATTGAGAATGCAATTGCAAGACGGAAATCAGCATTACCCATTGCAGCATTAGTCCTGTCTTTTTCCTCGTCGGAAAGAGTGGATACTACCTTTGTTTCATCATTGACATTTGCGTATGCTGTACGGTATATGTTGCAGAAGAATGTATAAGTAGTTCCGTCTGTACCGCCAATATATACATAATCATCAAATAAACCGTCAGCTTTAGCTGTTTCAACTTCTGATGAATTCAAACCTGATCCAGTCAAAGTACCATTCTTTACGTCGTTATATATCTTTGTAGGATCTGACTGATCTTCATAAGGCCATGTCATAGAATGAATGTTTATATTATCCTTATTCCAATAAGTTTCATTTGCCTTAAATGCAATGACATTCTTGGAAGTAAAGTTTGTAATCAGGAATGGACCACAATATGCGATATTGTCAGGTGACTTTCCGTATGTGTAGTCAGCAGCAGAATTGTCAAATTCCATACCGAATTTTCCGCCCTGAGAGGTATAGTAATCTCTGCTCAATGGAGCAAATAAGTTGTAAGATACCATAGATGTAAAGTAAGGGCAAGGGGTTTCTAGTGTGTACTCTAATGTATGGTCATCAACTGCCTTTACACCAACTTCACTAAAGTCCGTAATTTCTCCGGAAATATACTCAGAAGCGTTCTTGATGATACCAGCTATGAGATCGCCAAGACCACTTTGGGTATCAATCGCGTGCTGTAAGCCTGCAACCCAGTCATCAGCCTTAACTTCTGCAACTTTTCTTCCTTGAGAATCTACCCAGTCAACGCCCTCACGGAGATGGAAGGTATAAGTCAAACCGTCGTCAGAAACATCATAACTTGTTGCTAATGCAGGCTGATGTACATTTTCCATATCATATTCTAAAAGTCCGTCATATGTGTTAAGTACTGCATAGCTGTCGGAAGTTCGACTGGTAGCAAGAATGTCCCATGTAGTAGGATCGCTGCTGTAATTATTAAATTTGTATTCATCAATTAAAGTGTAGCCATTTTCCTCCAAATAGGACTTAGCCCACTCTTCGTAAGTTCCTGTGCCTCTTAGTTCTGCCCATTTTTCTTTCATTACATTCTGATCTTCTACTTTAATCAGTTCTTCAGCAATGATTGCATTGTGGAAACGATAGTTGTCATTTCCCCACATGGTAGTGGTTACTGACCTAGGGGCAATTCTTGTCATACCATATGTGCCGCCTAGAGTGGTTTGTGGATTAACTACGCCAGACTCCAAAAGCTTTGCTTCAGCAATCGCCATCATAGCATACCGCTTTGAGAGACTGTCAACCTCTGCCTTTGCATCCATATAAAGAGAATAGAACTCACCTAAGTTCTTTTCATAGAGATAAGATGACCTTTCATCATAATCCATTGCAGCCAAATCAACTGCATTTTCTTGTGAAGTCTCTGATGAAGTGTCGTTAGACGTTTCGTTTGGTGCTGTTGTTTCAGTTGGGGGGGTATTCTGTGTTGTGTCTGTAGGCGGTGTATCGTTATTCTTAGAACCACATGCCGTCATAGAACCTGCAACCATTGTCCCAGCTAACAAAACAGCGAGAATTTTTTTTCTGTTTTTCATAACAATCCTCCTTGTTTTTCGAAGAAAAATGCGAGCTACTCAAGCGAGCAGAGGATTTTTCCTCCTTGTTTTTCGAAGAAAAATGCCATTCCGGTTACGGAATTTGCTACTCAAGCGAGCAGAGGATTTTCCTCCTTGTTTTCAAAAGAAAAAACCCAGTTCGTGTACAAAATCTGTTGTTCAGAAAATTGTTGTCTGCGAATGCTATTATAATGTATAATAACTCGTTTCGCATAGGGAAGGGAATTTCTTTTACAGTTACTATATGTTTTAACCTTGTGCATGGCATAATAGCATAGAATAAATTACCAAATATAATGATTACCATAATAAATATTTGCTATAGGCAATATAATGGCTATTTTGGTATATGATATTATGTACATCACGCAAAGGGAAAAACCAAATTTGTAACAGTTCAGATAGGACTTGAACTGTTACGCATAAAACCATGCAAGAATCGCAAGGCTTTTTACAAAATCCTGACGCGATGGTTTTATGCCCTACAATTTTTACGCTTTCTTACGGTATTTGCAGCAAGTGCAAATACCTACCTGAACTGTTACCCAAATTTTCCAACAGTATCACTTTAGCGTGTAAAAATGTTGAATACGTAAAAAAGTGCTGATAGACGTCTTTGTCCATTGCACTTATGTCCTATTGGTAAATACAATTGTCTATCCTATACGAACAACTGATTCTTATTATACATAATTCTTGTGATTTGTCAATAACTATGTGCCAGATCAGCACAGTGGATGGGTATGGTATATTCTAACATAAATAGCGTGAGAAGTACATCTAATTGCCAAAGGCAATTTTCACTCGCAGCAAAGGCTGATTCGCGGTTACTGTTCAGACAGGACTTGGCATGTACTGCCAAGTCCGTGGAAAAACGTATAACAGGCAAGTAAAAATCCATTTGCGAAGCAAATTTTGCATGGATTTTTACCTGTTACTGGAACGGAGTGAACAGTAACGCTTCACGAAGAAGTTCTAAGTCTGCATAGCAGACTTTTCTCACACATACTGATTTGAGATTTAGCACAGATTTGAGCCCCCGCAAAAGCGGGCAGATGGGAGTTAGAAAGAAAATTCTTGAAAATTTGATTGTATCAGTGTATGATAATTTCATATATATAAATTTAAATTGAGAAAATCGGAGGATTTTAAATGGATAAGAAGGCAATGTATAACTTGACTTATGGTTTGTTCATATTGACAGCAAAGGAAGGTGAAAAAGACAATGGTTGTATTGTGAATACAGTTTCGCAGGTAACAACAGAGCCAAATCGCATCGTGGTTGCTGTAAATAAACAAAACTACACACATGGTATGATTGAGCGGACAGGAGTATTCAATGTCTCGATTCTGACTGAAAATTCAGCGTTTGAAACGTATAAGCATTGGGGCTTTCAAAGTGGTGCAGAGACCGATAAGACACAGTCTATTGTATACAAAAGGGCTGAAAATGGCGTGATTTACATAGCAGAAGAAACGAATGCATTTCTTTCTGCGAAAGTAGTTTCCGCTACGGACCTTGGCACGCATACGCTGTTTCTTGCGGATGTAACAGATGGCGCGGTACTGTCTGAGGACAATTCTGTGACCTATAGCTATTATCAAAAAAATATCAAAGCAGCACCCGCTGCTACAGAAAAGAAAAAAGGCTTTATTTGTACCGTGTGCGGATATATTTATGAAGGAGATGTATTACCAGAGGATTTTATCTGTCCTTGGTGCAAACATCCAGCTTCAGATTTTAAGCCGATTGAATAATTAGAAAAAGCGCAGGAAATGCCGCCTGCGCTTTTGATTCTAATGGAATGTGTATGATAATAAGTGAGTATAGAAAAACTGAAAAGGGTTTTCAATTTTGGCACGCAGGGAGGTATAAGTTTGAAAATAGCAGATATGCATTGTGATACGATCTCAAAGCTATGGGAGTGCAAAAGAGAAAACAATCCACAACAACTTTCATACAACAGTCTGCATGTGGACATACAACGTATGAAAAAAGCGGGGTATATCTTACAGAACTTCGCAATGTACATAGATTTAGAGAAGGAGTTCGATCCATTTGAGTATGTGCTGGAATTGATTGATATTTTTTATGAGGAAATGGAAAAAAACAAAGATGACATAGGCGTCATAAAATGCTTTGATGATTTCCTACACAATGAACAGCAAGGTAGATTATCTGCACTCATGACCATAGAGGAAGGTGGCTGCTGTAAAGGTGAAATTGAAAATCTTGAAAAGCTGTATGAACTCGGTGCACGCATGATGACGCTTACATGGAACTATCCGAATGAACTGGCATATCCCAATATTTTGACACAGGAAAAAGATAACAAAGGTTTTTATCTGTTTGATGGCACAAGAGGGCTTACCAACATAGGATATGCATTTATAGAGAGAATGGAGGAACTTGGCATCATAATAGATGTGTCGCATTTGTCCGATGCAGGGTTCTGGGATATTGTAAACCATACGAAAAAGCCCTTTGTTGCAAGTCATTCTAATGCCCGCGTACTGTGCGGGCACGCTAGAAATCTTACAGATGAGATGATACGCACGTTAGCAGATAGAGGGGGCGTGATTGGATTAAACTTTTATGGCTGCTTTTTAAATGAAACAGCAAACAGCTATTCAAGTGTGGAAAGAATGGCAGCACATGCGCGCCATATTATCAATATAGGAGGCAGTGAATGCCTTGGGTTAGGTTCTGACTTTGATGGCATAGATGGTAAGCTTGAAATGGAGGATTGTTCACAGATGTATAAGCTTGCAGACGAGCTGGAAAAACAGAAGTTTACTATAGCACAGATAGAAAAGATATTTTATCAGAATACATTGCGCGTATATCAGGAAATATTTTGATTATGACAGTTCCTAAGAATTAAGACTTGTGCCCGTTTTTTCATGAACATTTGTGTCAAAGCTGACATGGGCACAAGTTCGTTTCATGAAGGCGGGAAGATAGGAGCATGTACCGAATATTTATAGTAGAAGATGATGAAACCATCGCGGGCAGTTTAAAACGTCATTTGGAAAGTTGGGATTATGAAGTCAGTTGCGCACAAGATTTTTCAAACGTAATAACAGAATTTGTGAATGTTTCACCCCAGTTGGTACTCATGGATATTAAGCTGCCATTTTACAATGGCTATCATTGGTGCAGTGAAATTAGGAAGGTTTCAAAAGTACCTGTCATATTTTTATCGTCTGCGTCGGACAATATGAATATAGTCATGGCAGTGAACATGGGCGGAGATGATTTTATTGCAAAACCTTTTGACATGGATGTACTTACAGTAAAAATTCAGGCAATGTTGCGCAGGGCGTATGATTTCGTGAACCAGAGTACAATACTTGAGCATAAAGGTGCAATGCTGTGTCTGACAGAAGCAACGCTTGTTTATATGGATGAGAAACTAGAACTGACCAAAAACGAACTAAAAATTTTACAAGTGCTTATGGAAAATAAAGAGAAAATTGTTACAAGGGACACACTCATGACAAAACTGTGGGAGAGTGATAACTATGTAGATGAAAACACGCTTTCTGTCAATGTGAACCGTCTGCGCAAAAAGCTTGAGAGTATAGGACTTATAGATTTTATTATGACAAAAAAAGGGATAGGATATAGGTTGGCATAAAAGTGAAATATTTAAAGGCATATATAAAAGAAAATATGAAATGGCTTTTGGCGATATTATTCAGTGGAGTTGTGATGGCAGTTGTGATGGCTTTGAATAATATTGCATTTTTTGAAATTGTGTATGGGATGTTTGTATGTCTTGCATTTACAGTAATCATAACAGGAACTGGTCTTTATAAATATTATGGCTGCTGTAAAAGATTAGAGGAATTAGAGAAAGTGATCACAGTGAGCACTGACAGTATGCCACAGCCCGAATACCAATATGAAGCACAGTATCAGGAGTGTATACGGTTGCTAGAACGGGAGAAAGGAAAAATATTGAATGAAATGCTTAATAGGCAGCAGGAGTTGTCAGAATATTATTCCATGTGGGTACACCAAATTAAGACACCTATTGCCGCGCTGAAGCTTTTAATTGACGAGGAGGCAAACATAGAAAATATAGCAGAAAATGACACTTTTAGAGATACTTCTTCCGATTTTACAGATAATGTAGCAGATGATTCTGTAAACACAATTTTTAATACTGAGAAAAAGCAGCAAGAACTTTTTAAGATTGAGCAGTATGTTGACATGGTGCTTCAATATATACGACTTGGATCTGCGACAAATGATTTTGTGATTAAAAAGACCTGTCTTGATGATGTAATTAGGAGTACAATACATAAATATGCAAGACAGTTTGTATATAAAAAGCTGAGTCTGACATATAAGCGGACACAGTTTTGTGCGGTTACAGATGAAAAATGGCTTGGTTTTGTGATAGGTCAGCTTTTGTCCAATGCCATAAAATATACAAAGTCTGGTGGAATAACAATAGATGTGTACGATAAAGAAAGTGGTGCAGAAGGAACAGAGGATAATAATGTTATATGGATTGAAAAAAAGGATATTGTACCTTGCAAGGAAATCATCATAGCAATTGAAGATACAGGAATAGGCATCAATGCAGAGGACTTACCGCGAGTGTGTGAAATGGGGTACACTGGAAACAATGGGCATGGGTGCACTACAGGCGTTGATGGAAGCCATGATATGGAATATCATGATATAGAATACCATGCAACGGGGATAGGACTTTATCTGTGCAGGCAGGTTTTGGATAAGTTGGGGCATAAGCTTCGTATATCCTCTACAAAAGGGGTGGGTACACGGATAGAGATTGTGATATTATGGTATGGTTTGTCATAACAAAAAGTCATGACTAAAAGTCATGACTTCGGAGACAGCTTTCTAGCAAGATATACAGCAGGTGTATCTAAAAGGCTTGTGAAAATAAAAATTACATAACTAGAAACGATAATATTCATCAAAGTTTTTGTGTCATAGATTCCCCAAAACGCAGCAAATGTATACAAAAATGTATTAAAAAACTGTGAAACCAAAGTAGAGCCATTGTTCCTAAGCCATAGGAACTTTTTGGAATCTTTACAGAATTTTGTCGTCTTTTCCCAAATCGCATGATATGCAAACACATCAAAAGCCTGAACAATCGCATAGACAATAATGCTGCTAAGCATCAGCCGCGGTGTATTAGAAAAAACATCAGCAATTTTAGGTGCAGCCCAATCGTTTTCGTTCGGGACATAAAGCATCCACGACTGTGAAATTAAGATAAATATGCCAGAAGTAAGTATGCCAATCAGCACTGCTTTATTTGCAGAGCGCTTGCCTTCTGTTTCGCTCAAAATGTCTGTTACCAAAAAAGTTGAAGCAAATAAAATATTTCCAAGTGTCTGTTCCATACCAAAAGCGTCCACAACAATCAGCACCTCAATATTTGCGGCAATCGTAGCAAGCACAGTCCAGCAGTATAATCCTGATTTGCCCAAAAAACGATAGAATAGAACTACACAAGAGTATATGAAAATGACAGCAAAAATTAGTAAAAATTCGTTACGCATAATATGAAACTCCTTCTATAAATTTCCAACTCCAAAATCGGTATTATCAATCAATATATCAACCCGTTCGTTATCAATATACAATGGATAAAGTTTTTTGACAAAGGTATCAATAACCGACAAATTTGGTTTTATCTTAGTAGTATTTTCAACCATAATATTGATGCAGACTCGCTCAAAATGGGAAAGTCCCATTTCAATATCATATTTCATAGATGTTTCACTCTGTCCATCTAAGCCAAAAAGCAGGCAGACTTCATCAAAATAAGCAGCAATTTTTGCAGGGTTTGTTTCATCAATTCCTTTATGGAGAATTGTTTCACGATATGTATTGTCAAAGGTTTCCACACCGATTTTGATTTTAGTCTCGATGCCAGACATGGCAAAAGTTTCACGCAGCGCGGCAATTTCAGCTCTATGCATCCAGTGACATTCAAAATGAATTTGATTTATTTCCTTTTCCTTGCATTTGTCCAAAATATGCTGCATTGTTCTATCATCCAAATCCACAAAGCTACCAGAGTTGATGACTTCAAGTCTGCCATATTTACCAGTGATTTTTTCGATTTCTACGCGGTTCAGTTCATAATTGCTGTCCTCATTGAGACTAAAATCAAGATGATAGTCACAGAAGGTACAGCGTCGCCATTTGCAGCCAGAACCTCGCAGCAGCAGGATTTCCCGCTTGTTTTTTTCAGTGATTTCTGAATATCTAGTCAGTAAATTATTTTCCATAGACACCCTCTTTTTTTAGTAAGAAAGTTTTTTCCTGTGCATATAAAAAGGAACTTGCAAGCACGCAAATTCCCATCAAAACAAAAGAAGCACAAAGCCCCCGAATTTTAAAATCCATAGTTTTGTTTATAGACAGGATGGTTTCGAACTGTCTTATATAGTTTACTATGTGAATATAGCACATTTTTTATAAAAATGCAAGTGATAAATCATAAAGATATTTCATCTGTTGCTATGCATAATGTTTTAAATGTGATATACTAATTGCTAGAACTGACAAAATATATTTTCATGTTGCTATTGATGATTAGCATGAAATTAAAAATTTCACACCTAGACAGTACTATAAACTAAATAAAAGTTAATTAGTGTTTGTTAAGTTTTTAGAAAGAAGGATACATAATGGAAACAAGCCAATACACGACAACAACGTTGATAAAGCGTTTTCTGCCTTATTTTAAGCCATACCGTAGGACATTGTATAGAGATTTGTTTTGTGCAGCACTCACTACTGTTTGCGAAATTGTACTGCCGCTTATTATCAGGCAGATTACGAATACCGCGCTTGAAGATGTGGCGCTGCTTACAGCACATATGATTATCAGGCTTGCGTTGGTCTACTTTGTACTCAGGATTATAGATGCCCTTGCAAATTTTTATATGGCAGATATTGGACATGTTATGGGGGCAAAGATAGAAACAGATATGCGCCGAGATGCTTATGCGCACTTACAGCAGTTGTCTAATACCTATTTTAATAATACAAAAGTAGGGCAGATTATGGGACGCATCACAAATGACCTTTTTGAAGTTACAGAGTTTGCACACCATTGTCCAGAGGAGTTTTTCATAGCGGCGCTGAAAATTGTGATTTCTTTTATTATCTTGGCAGGAATCAACATTCCACTTACAATCATGGTATTTGTGTTTGTGCCAGTTATGACAATCGTGTGTAGGTTAATAAACAGAAAGATGCGTAGTGCTTTCAGCAGACAAAGACATCAGATTGGCGAACTCAATGCAAAGATAGAGGACAGCTTATTAGGTCAGAAAGTGGTAAAGGCATTTACAAATGAGACGCTAGAAGCAGAAAAGTTTGAAGAGGGCAACCAAGAGTTTTTAAATATCAAGACAGATACTTATAAAATTATGGGTATGTTCAGTACTTCTACAAGGGTGTTTGACGGGTTGATGTACTTGACTATTATAATAGGTGGTGGCTTTTTCCTGATAGATGGAAAAATTTATCCTGGCGATATGGTGGCGTATGTGATGTATGTTTCTACACTGATAGCCACTATTAGAAGGATTATAGAATTTGCAGAGCAGTTTCAACGGGGTATCACAGGCATAGAGCGTTTTTTACAGATTATGGATGCAGATATTGAGATATTTGATGAACCAGATGCAGAGGATATTATAAATCCAAAGGGTGAGATTGTATTTCAGGGAGTCAGTTTTGAGTACCCTGATGACCACAACAAAGTATTTACAAATCTAAACCTTGCGATACATGCTGGAGAAAAGCTTGCGATTGTAGGACCTTCCGGCGGTGGAAAAACAACACTTTGTAATTTGATACCAAGGTTTTATGATGTGTCGGCAGGAGAAATCTCTCTTGACGGCAAAAATATCAAAAAACTCACATTAAAAAGTCTGCGCCAAAACATCGGCGTAGTCCAACAGGATGTCTATTTATTTTCGGGGACAGTTTATGAAAATATTGCCTATGGAAAGCCGGGTGCAACGTATGAGGAGGTAATAGAGGCAGCAAAACGGGCAGGTGCGGATGCGTTCATACAAAGTTTAAAAGATAAATATGATACTTATGTTGGAGAACGCGGTGTAAAGCTTTCCGGCGGGCAGAAGCAAAGAATCAGCATAGCAAGAGTATTTCTGAAAAACCCACCGATACTAATTCTTGACGAGGCGACTTCAGCCCTTGACAATGAAAGTGAGTACGCTGTAGCAAAATCATTGAATGAGCTTGCAAAGGGACGCACAACTCTGACCATTGCACACAGATTGTCAAGTATTAGAAATTCAGATAGGATACTGGTTCTTACTGACGAGGGCATTATGGAGGAGGGCAACCATGATGAACTGATGGCACTTAATGGGATATATCACCATTTTTATACAATGGCGAATGAGATAAAATAATGGCTAATATAATGCGTAAAGAGAGAGGAAAGAAATGTCAGAGAATAATAATTTTGAAAAACTGGATATACAAGAGGAGAATCCTGTCGATAGTGAGCAGGATAGCAATGAAAAAACAGATGATGGCACACAAAATGCATTCGATATAACAGGAAAGTTCAAGCAGTCTAGCGCACAGGAGAAAAATCCGCCTAAAAAAAGGCAGTTTATAGGTGTGAACGATAAAAAGATGGAAACGAAACGCATCATGATTTTTTTGACAATTTGCTTTGGAATGACATGGTTTATGGAAATATTTTCTGTCATTCCACTGTATAAAAGTAATGATGTGGAGGCGGTAAAGGATGCTGTAGATATGATTTCGCAGATTATGCTTGCACCTGCACTTGCCGCTATTGCAGCAAGATTGTTTACTAAAGAAGGGCTTGTCAAGTCAGGTTTCCAGTTTAATTTTTCGGAACATAGATTTCTATTTCTGTTTGGATGGTTTGGGACAACTGTTTTGACATTTATAGGAGCAGTTTTGTATTTTATCATATTTAGAGAAAATTTTGATCCAAATATGACAAAATTCGTAGCTTCTTATAGTACAAACGTTGCGAACACAGGTACTCAGATAGATGCTGTAGATATTGTGGCATCATTTAAAGCAGATTTGCTTGTGAAGGTATTTACGGCAGCAGTGCTTGATATTATGAGCAGCTTTGGAGAGGAATGGGGCTTTCGCGCATATCTTCTTCCGAAATTGTTCCGCAAAATTGGCGCGATTCCTGCAATAATAGTGAGTGGGCTGGCTTCCGGACTTTGGTATGCGCCATTGGTGTATCTTGGCTATTATTACGGCGATACAAATGCAGGTTTTCCCATTGTAAATATGCTTGCAATGTGTATATTTAGTATGGTTACAGGTGTTATTTATTCGTTTTTATGCCTGCGCACTGGCAGTATATTTCCGTCTGTGTTTGCACATAGCGCAGTCAGTGTTATGATGCCGCAGGCGGCTTTGATGACATTTGATGGAGGAAATTATTTTGTAGGGCCTGCACCGACAGGCATTCTTTCAGGGCTGCCATTTATTGTGACGGCAGTGATATGCCTGATATATATGAAGAAACATCCTATTGCAGTGCAAGTAGAGCAGGAGTAAGGAACTGTCACGAATAAATTCTGAAATTCACATTCACAGAACGCCTTATATCAAAGCGTTTTGTGAGTGTAAAAATTGTAGGGCATAAAACCATCGTGTCAGGATTTTGTAAAAAGCCTTGCGATTCTTGCATGGTTTTATGCGTAACAGTTCAAGTCCTATCTGAACTGTTACTAATTGATTGGGATTTTCTTGTCTGTATATAAAATATGGTTAATCAGCCATCCAAGCAGAAATTCAAGAAGTTCATTTAAAGATTCCTGTGGATTTTGGTCTAGTTTGTCAAAAGATATATTGTCTAGCTTGTCAATAAATGCAGCATGAGCACGCTTTTGTGCCTCAAGCCCATCATAGTGGATACTCTCCATGTACTCTTCTTCGTCGTTGAAATGCTCTTTGGTATATTCTGTAAGTTCACTGAGGATTTCCATAATTTTATCATAGTCCGATACCGAATCATAAGATTTTGCTAGGCGGTTTGCCTTGTCTACAATGCGGAAAAGTTCTCTGTGTTCGTCGTCTATAAGTGTTATGCCTGTCAAATAGTCGTCCGTAAATTCACAAGGGTTTTCGCGCACCATCCACTCCTCTAAAGGCGGGAGTTTGCCAATCAAAATGTCACTACTTAAAATATGACGGTACAGCCATTTTGCAAGAAAGCAAACAAGGTCAGATAAAGTGCGTTGCTGATTCTCTTCATCATCAATGTTGACAAATTTATATTCAAGGATCTTATTGCGGAAAAATGCATGTTGAGTGCGCTGGCGAATCAATTCGGGATCGCGTATTTGCAACATGTATGCCTCCTCATGTTCAAAGTGCTGTTCTGCATAAAAGTCAAGTTCATCAAGTATATCCTTTAGTTCTTGGTAATAATCGCTGTGATAATCTGTGCTTACCAATATATAAGCCTTATTTAAAAGTGCAAATAAATTTTCGTGTTCTCCATCAATAGGTTCTATTCCTATCCTGCAGTCATCCGTAAACTGAAACATTGTAATACCCCTTTCATATAAATGAAATTATCATCAATAAGCGCATCAGCGCATTTTCTCTATTATACCTATTTGGGCGAGTATAGTGTCTATCGACATTATACCACATAAGCAACAAAATTCAATATTTGCTTAAACGACTTATGGAAGATTTTGCAATTTTGCATGGCTTGATGCGTAGCAGTTCAGTTGCCTTATGGCTGAACTGTTACAACTGTTGCAAGATTTTTCCATTATGCTATTGACTTTGTTGCATTTAGAAAATATAATAAATTAGTTCTTTTCAAAGCGCATGTTTTTACGCATGCGCTTTTTATGCACAGGGGCATCCATAGGAAATAAGTCAGCAGAGCTGACGGATGCCCCGCGCGGCGAGTAGGTGGAGAAGAATATTCCCTTACTTGGTTTTACAGACATACAAGGAAATATTGTAGGAAATTGGTTGGTGCAGGGATGCATCAGGAGCAAGAATTTATCATTCTTAGAAAGGGATATATATGGAAACATTAAATTTTGATGAGTTGAATCTCAGCTCTGAAGTGCTTCGCGGGGTGAAGGAAATGGGCTTTGAGGAGGCAACGCCGATTCAGAGCAAGGCGATTCCTATCGCTATGACAGGCGCGGACATAATAGGACAGGCACAGACAGGTACAGGGAAAACAGCAGCATTTGCGATACCTATACTTGAAAAGATCGATAGAGATATCAAGCATCCGCAGACTTTGATTCTCTGCCCTACAAGGGAACTTGCGGTGCAGGCAGCGGAGGAAATAAGGAAGCTTGCAAAATATATGCATGGAGTAAAGGTACTTCCAATTTACGGTGGACAGGATATCAGTAAACAGATTAGATCTTTGAAAGGCACACAGATTATTATTGGAACACCGGGGCGTGTTATGGATCATCTTCGCCGTAAGACTATCCGCTGTGAACATGTAAACACAATTGTGCTTGACGAGGCAGATGAAATGTTAAACATGGGATTTCGGGAGGATATTGAAACAGTGCTGCAATACATTCCCAATGAGGACAGGCAGACAATCCTTTTTTCTGCCACCATGCCACAGCCTATCCTTGAAATCACAAAAAATTACCAAAAGCCGGACGCAAAATTGATTAAAGTGGTAAAAAAAGAGTTGACTGTTCCAATGATAGAGCAGTATTATCTTGATGTAAAACGCAAGGATAAAGTAGAAGTACTTTGCCGCCTGCTCGATTATCATGAGCCGAAGCTTTCACTTGTGTTTTGCAATACAAAGAAAATGGTTGACGATTTGACAGAAGTGTTAAAAGGAAGGGGATATTTTGCAGAAGGACTTCATGGAGATATGAGTCAGGCACAGCGCGACCGTGTGATGAAAAGTTTCCGGACGGCAAGACAGACATATTGATTGCAACAGATGTGGCAGCACGTGGGATTGATGTGGATGATGTGGAGGCAGTATTCAACTATGATATACCGCAGGATGACGAGTATTATGTGCACCGTATAGGGCGTACAGGGCGCGCAGGGCGCACAGGACGTTCATTCACATTTGTAAAAGGCAAGGAAGTCTATAAACTCAAAGATATCATGCGTTATTGTAAGACAAAAATTTATGCAATGCCAGTTCCATCGCTCAATGACGTAAACCAGATAAAGATAGAGAAAGTAATGGAGAAGATTGGCAATATTATAGAGGAAGAAGACTTGACTTATATGATTAACACGATTGAAAATCAGGTAAATGAATCCGATTACACAGCTATGGATATTGCGGCGGCATTCTTAAAAATGTACATGGGACAGCTCAATGAGGGTAATGAGGCAGAGTCTGGAAATGAGCATTATGATTTTGACAATACTGGAGCAGAGGAGGGCATGGCACGTCTTTTCATAAATATTGGAAAGGCACAAAAAGTAAAGCCAAAGGATATTTTAGGTGCTATAGCAGGAGAGGCAAATATTCCCGGGAATCTTGTAGGTGCGATTGACCTTTATGATAAGTATACATTTGTGGAAGTTCCAAAAGAAAATGCGGCTGCTGTGTTAAAGGCGATGAAAAACGTGAAGATTAAGGGTAAGGCAATCAATATTGAGCCTGCAAATGCGAAATAAAATGCCAAATACTATAATACGAAAGAGCTAAAGCAAAAACTGACTGGAGGGAGTAGCAGATGAAATATTTAAAACAGTTTAGCATTATTTTAGCAGTTTCGTTCATAGGAGAGATATTAAGGGCTGTGCTTCCGTTTCCTGTGCCTGCAAGTGTCTATGGATTAGCACTTTTGTTTATTGCGCTGCTAACTAATACTGTCAAATTAGAACAGGTAAAAGGCGTAGCTGATTTTCTGATAGAGATTATGCCCGTGATGTTTATTCCGGCAGCAGTGGGGCTTTTAGATACATGGGAAGTTTTCTTCCCAGTGCTGCTTCCAGTTGGAGCAATCACTGTGATTACGACGGTGTTGGTTATGGGCGTAACAGGGTGTGTCACACAATGGGTAATCCGGCATAAGGCACATAGAAAGGTAAGACAATGAAAGAGTTTTTAGCAAATTCTGTATTTTTTGGCGCATTGGTCAGCCTTTTAGGATATGAAATTGGGTTAGTACTAAAAAAGAAATTCAAGCTTGCAATTTTAAATCCGCTACTGATTGGGGTATTTTGTGTGGTTGGTATATTACTATTGTTCCATATAGATTATGACAGTTATAATAAAGGTGGGCAGTATATAAGCTATCTACTTACTCCGGCTACGGTAAGCTTGGCAGTTCCGTTGTATGAACAGATAAGCCTGCTAAAGAAAAATATAAAGGCAATCGTTGCAGGGATTTTATCGGGTGTCTTATCTAGCCTTATCGGGGTTTTGGCACTGTCTAAGCTGTTTGGACTTGATCATGCGCTTTATGTGACGCTGCTCCCAAAGTCCATTACTACAGCGATTGGAATGGGGGTGTCAGAGGAACTTGGCGGCATTGTTACCATTACTGTCGCAGTGATTATCATAACGGGAATTTTAGGGAATGTGATTTCAGAGTTTGTATTTCGGCTTTTTCGTATTGAAGAGCCAGTAGCAAAAGGACTGGCACTGGGGACGGCTTCCCATGCGATAGGAACAGCAAAAGCAATGGAACTTGGAGCAGTGGAAGGCGCTATGAGCAGTCTCGCCATAGCAGTTGCAGGGCTTGTGACAGTAGTTGGCGCTTCAGTTTTTGCAGGAATTTAGTGTGAGAAGAACTTCTAATTGCCAAAGGCAATTTTCACTCACAGCAAAGGCTGCTTCGTGGAGAAGTTCTAAGTCTGCTATGCAGACTTTTCTCACACAGGAGAATGCCCAAAATGCGGGCATTCTCTGCACTAATTTGAGATTCCACAGAAGCGGCACTATAATAAATCTTCCTCCTCTTCATCTTCCTCCTCCATAAGTTTCAATTCTTTTATCCATGCATAATCTAGGGATAACGTATAGTTTTCTTTCACTTTTTGCTGGAGGATCTGCGGCGATATGTACTCTTTGCGCGCCCATACTTTTTCTTGTAAAAATTCAGAATCTTTGGTACTGATATAAGAGTCTGTAAATTCTGTATATGGCGCTAATTTTTTGACAAGTTCAACCAGTTTATTATATACTTTAGTTACACAGTCTGGTCTTGAAACGTAATCATCCTTACCAAATTCCTCTGGAGAGGTATATAAACGACCGCGCGTAATTTCTTTTTCGTCATCAAGTATAATCGAATAGTCTGCTGATATAACTGTGAGAGCAGGTAAACCATGACTTATAAATTCATAGCCATGTATTGTTTCAACAGGATATGCGCCTGCTTCTGGCACATAAAAATAATAACTTTGTGCATCCTTAGATAAAATGCTTGTATCCGTTCCAGATATATGTTTGCCATCAGGAGTTTTTTTAATAATAACACAACCACATGCTACAGCAGCCTGTGCTACTTGTACAAATGCGTCGTATTCCATCCAGAAGTTTATTTGTGTATCTTTCGTTTCTCTGAGCGTCACAGTCTGAAGTTTATCAAAAAACTCTGGTAAAGAATTTGCTAAAACGCCATTTGGATTTTCTTCATAGACGTCAAAGTATCCATATTCGCAGTCAATCCATTCTACTTTTCCTGTGTCATTATTAAATAAGATTAAAATTTCCCCTCTTCTGTCATGTAAAGTTCCTAGCATTGCCCTGTGCCCGAAATCGTTTCCTCCGGTCCAAATATCAAAGCTTCCGCAAATCGCATCAATAGATGATCCAAGTGGCTCAAGCGTATATGTGGTATATCCCTCATACCCGTCACAAAACCATGAATCAAATCTTTTATTGCCAGTTTTTTCGATAAACGCTTCTGCTACAAAGTCAATATATCCCCTATAGGTGTGATTGATACACTGTGTGTAATGTTTTAAGCCTTTATGTATGCAAAATCCTAACTTCTTTTCTACTCGTTCCCAATCAATATGAGCTGTATGGTGATTACTTTTTAAAAAATCGCAAAGTGTCATTTTCTGCATGTTTTATTGCTTCCTTTCCAGATACTATCTAAAGAATAGCACACAAACAAATTTTTGAAAAGATGTTTTTGAAAATTTGTTTCATGGATTTTATAGAACAGTAGCATATTATTTTTATGGATAAGTGAAAAACTTTTGTTGGAAAAAATATAAAGGTATGGTACACTAATACCATAGTAAAATATTCCCATAAATAAATTATCCACAATTATTTGTGCCTATAAAAAGAAATGAGAGGGAACGATAGTATGAAAAAGAGCATTTCACACCTCCTGATTGGAATGCCCGCAGAAGCGGGCAGATGGGAGTTAGTGCGTATAATTGTTTTTGATTTAGGTGGAACGCTCATGGAATATGTCGGAATGCCGCACTCATGGATTTCTTATTATAAAGATTGCTTTGAGGCTGTAAATGATAGATATTCCTTACATTTGAGCAAAAGTGCAATAGAACAATCTATTGAAATTCTAAAAGAGTATAATCCCAGATATAAGCCCAGAGAGCTTGAGTATTCGGCAGAGTTTTTATTTGGGGAAGCCACGAAACATTGGCATAGCAAATTGCCGATAAATGATATTATTACAGCATTTTTTGACGGCATGAAGCTTTCAGCAAAGATATATTCTGACACAATGCCAGCCATCGCACAATTAAAAAAAGAAGGATATCAAATTGCAGCACTGACAAACCTGCCTTCTGCGATGCCAGACCGTTTATTTTGTGCGGATATTCCAGAAATCCTTAATGTGCTTGATTTGTATGTTTCTTCGGAATTATGTGGTTATAGAAAGCCTAATAAGGCAGGGCTTGAGTATATAGCTAGACATTTTGGTGAAAATGTTACAGATTTGATTTTTGTCGGAGATGAAAAGTTAGATATTGATACCGCAAAAAATGCAGGCTGTAAGTCTGTTTTGATAGACAGAAACAATAAACAACAACAGTACGGACAAGATTATACGATACAGAGTTTAGCGGATATTTTATTATGAAAGGAAAGGGTAAATATGAAAACAGAACAAATATGGAATGCAGACCTAAGAAATGGAAATTATAAAAATCCTATACTTTATGCTGACTATTCCGATCCGGATGTGATACGTGTAGGGGAGGATTACTTTATGATAGCCTCAAGCTTTAGCAATGCACCGGGACTTCCGCTGCTTCACTCAAAGGATTTGGTTAATTGGAAACTGGTAAATTACATTATTGATGAAATACCTGAAACGCGCTATGAAAAACCAATACATGGCTGTGGTGTATGGGCACCTTCTATCCGATACCATGATGGCACTTATTTTGTATGTTTTCCAATGCCAGATGAGGGTATTTATATGAGTACTGCCACAAATCCTTTCGGTAAATGGTCAAAACCAGTGAATATCAGACCCGGTGCAGGGTGGATCGATCCCTGCCCGTTCTGGGACGAGGACGGAAAAGCATATTTGGTCGCAGGTGTGGCAAAGAGCCGTATTGGTTACAAGAGCGTCCTTCATATGGTGGAAATGCAGCCTGACGGAATGGGACTGATTGGTGAGGAAGTAAAGATATTTGATGGAAATGAAAATGACCAAGTGACTATTGAAGGTCCAAAAATGTACAAGAGAAACGGCTGGTATTACATTTTTGCTCCGGCTGGTGGCGTAAAGACTGGCTGGCAAACAGTGCTTCGTTCTAGGAATGTATTTGGACCATATGAGTATAAAGTCGTAATGCGCCAAGGCACAAGTTCTGTAAACGGACCGCATCAAGGGGCATGGATAGATACAGTTACAGGTGAGGATTGGTTTATTCATTTTCAGGATGTGTATGCAGCAGGAAGAATCACACACTTACAGCCTATGAGCTGGAAGGAGGACTGGCCTATTATCGGTGTGGCAAAGGACGGCAATGATTATGGAGAGCCTGTCATGGAGTATAAAAAGCCGAATGTTGCAGACGTGAACTGGGAAATTTGTGAGCCAGTAACATCAGATGATTTTTCAGAAAAAGAACTTGGTTTGCAATGGCAATGGAACGCAAACGCCAAAAAAGAGTGGTACGACTTGACAGAAAATGGACTAAAACTGAATGCAGTACACAAAACAAGTGTTTATGGAGATATGCCCAATTTACTGTTGGCAAAATGGCCAGCGCCAGAATTTACATGTATCACAAAGCTGAATCTTGCAAATCTTACAGACGGTGACGAAGCAGGTATTATTTCTATGGGAATGCAATATGGGATTCTCTCATTAAAAAAAGAAGGCGAAAAACTTTTTCCAAGTTACATAAGCGGCATACAAAATTATGGAAAGATACTTCCAGACAATACAGAGGAAACGGCAATAGAACTTACGACAATAGAAGGCAGTCAGACAAAGGAACTATATGTAAAATATTCTGTAGCCCGTACAGGAACGCGCGATTTGAATGAGAAAGAGACAGGATTTCCACTAGAGCTTGTGACAATCGCGTACAGTACGGATGGCAGCACATATCAAAAAGCAGGTGAAATGGCGGCAATTCCGGGAAGATGGGTTGGTGTGAAAAATGGTATATTCTGTGCTTCTAAAAAAGCCGACAGCAACGGTTACGCAATAGTTGAATATGTAAAATATAGCAGATAGAAAGGAAAAAAGCGAATGAGCAGTATTTATCAGAATCCAGTACAAAGAGGTTTTTTCCCTGATCCGTCCGTTGTGCGGGTAGGTGAGGACTACTATATGGTCAATTCCACCTTCCAATATTTTCCGGCGATCGCAATCAGTCATTCAAAAGATATGGTGCACTGGCATGTCATTGGGCACGCCATCACAAATTCTGATGACCTTGATTTGCAGAATATCAGAGATTCTCATGGAATATGGGCACCGGATATCTCTTATCACAATGGAAAATTTATTATCATGGCGACGCTGCGCCTAAATGCAGACGGCAAGCGCGATAACAATGTGATGCGCAGACAGCTTGTAGTGACTTCTGACAAACCGGAAGGTCCTTATAGCAAACCGAGTTGGCTTGAAGTAGACAGTATCGATCCATCACATTTCATAGATGATGATGGAAAGCATTATATGGTGATTAGTCCGGGGATCAATCTTGTTCCGTTAAGTGATGACTGTACAAAGGTAGTCGGTGAAACGATTCCTGTATGGCCGGGAACGGGTGAGCGGTGTCCGGAAGGACCACATCTTTTAAAGCGTGGAAAATATTACTATGCTATTTTGGCAGAAGGCGGCACAGGTTACGGGCATGGCATCAATGTAGGGCGCTCGGAAAATCTTCTTGGACCTTATGAACCATCGCCGTATAATCCGCTTATGCGCCAGTTTGATCCGGATGCATCTATCCAAAGAACAGGTCATGGAAAGTTGATACAGACTCAAAATGGCGACTGGTGGGTATATTATTTGATGGGGCGTCCTAACCAAGGGCATTATACCACGATAGGAAGGGAATCGGGCTTAGATCCTGTTACGTGGCTTGATGATGACTGGTTTATCATAAATGACCGAAAAGGACCAAGCACCCAGCAGACAGCCCCTGATTTACCAGAATGTACTTTTGAAAAGTGGACAAGAGATGATTTTGACAGTGACAAGTTGAATCTGAATTGGGAGTTTGTCAGAAATCCTGCAAAGGGAAACTATTCTCTTACAGAGCGTCCGGGATTTATGCGAATCTGGACTTTGGATGGGCAGCTATCGGAAGTTCGTGCAAAAAATACGTTGGTTAGGCGCGAACAGGAACTTTGTTACACAGCTTCTACAAAAGTAGAGTTTTATCCGACAAGGAACGGAGAACAAGCAGGGCTTACCTGTTATTATAGTACAGCTACTTATGCTAGGTTTTCTGTATGTTTTGAGGAGGGTAGGAAGCTCCAACTGGTTATTAACCGCAACCACGGCGAGGAGCTGATGGCAGAGGTAAAAGATATAAAGGAACAAGGCATTTATCTAAAGGTAGTAGTAGATAAGCTGACAAGAAGTTTTTATTACAGCTATGATGGCAAGGAGTGGATATTGGCAGGTATACTTGAAAATTGCATTTATCTGTGTGACGAAGGTGTGCCAGATGATCCAAAACGTCACACAGGAACACTTGTTGGTATTTATGCGAACAATGGTGGCTGTGGTACGCGCATACCTGCTGATTTTGATTATTTTGAGTATGTAGATTGATAGAAGTCACGCGGGTTATGGTAAATGGGGAGGCTGAGCGATGCTTCCCCATTTTATACATGAACTCCCTTTAAGTGATTTGGCAGTAGTTATGCCATCATATGGATTTTTTAGAGGATAATTTTCCTCAAATTAGGAATACGTATCAGCCGTATCATATAGATTTCGTTTTTGTATCTGATTATGAAGAATATAATGGAGAGTATTGAGAGGGAATAAATGGAACAATCAAATTGTGATGTATGTGCATATAATGTATATGATGAAGAAGATGAGTGTTATTACTGTGAGGCTGATATGGATGAAGATGATGCCGGACGGTTGATGACAGGGCATTATAAAAGCTGCCCGTATTACAGAAATGGGGACGAATATGCTGTAGTAAGGCATCAGATGTAGACAAACTTGATATATAAAGAAGATAGATTTGAAAAAGGAAACAAGAAAATGTACATTATAGCAGGTTTAGGAAATCCGACAAAAGAATACGAAAATACACGACATAATATTGGGTTTATGGCAGTAGACATGCTTGCAGAAAAATATGACATTCATGTCAATACATGCAAGCATAAAGCACTGATTGGCAAAGGGATGATAAATGGTAATAAAGCTATACTTGTCAAGCCTCTGACATATATGAATTTGAGTGGTGAAGCGATACGTGAAGTCATAGATTATTATAAGGTAGATGCCACAACAGAACTAATTGTGATTTATGATGATATAAGTCTGGATGTAGGGCAGCTCCGTATCAGGAAAAAAGGGAGTGCTGGCGGGCACAATGGAATCAAAAATATTATAGCCAATTTGGGATATGATACATTTTTGCGCATCAAAATTGGGGTTGGAGAAAAACCAAAAGGTTGTGACCTTGTGGATTATGTATTGGGGCGTTTTACGGATAAAGAACTTGCTGTCATAGAGGACAGCCTTCAAAAGGTAGACGGAGCAGTTAATTTGATGATAGAAAGCAAGATAGACCAAGCAATGAATGAATACAATAGACGCAGTGATACGAAGTAAAAACGTATTTTCGTATCATTTCAAAATGTGAAATAATGTAGGTATCATGATAGATGGAGGTCAGAAACATTGAATACATTATTAGCACCATTGCATGAGCTGGGCGAATATGATGAAATAGCAAAAGTACTTGGAAAAAAAGGTGGGAAAGCCAGCATAAGCGGCTGTGTGGACTCACAAAAACTCCACATGATTTTTGGCATGGATAATCAGTATGATGTAAAATTGATTGTGACTTACAGTGACATAAAGGCAAGAGAACTTTTGGAGGATTGTCGTCTATATTGCCGCGATTCTTACTTTTATCCCGCAAAAGACCTGATTTTTTTTCAGGCAGACATACGAAGCAATCAGCTTACCAAAGAGCGCATTGCGGTTTTGAAGCATATTTTAGAGGGTGAGCCTGTTACCATTATAACCACGTTTGCAGCACTAATGGCGCATCAGCTTCCCTTGTCAGTACTTGAAGAACATATCATACACATTCACAAAGACAGTGTGCTTGAAGAGCAGGCACTCGCAAGAAAACTTGCTGTTATGGGATATGAGAAAAATTATCAGGTGGAAGCACCAGGGCAGTTTGCTATTCGGGGCGGTATCATTGATATTTTTGATTTGACATCCGAGAATCCAGTACGTATAGAGTTATGGGGGGATGAGATTGAATCTATCCGTTCTTTTGATGTATTGAGTCAGCGCTCTATTGAGGAAAATATGACACAAGTATCAATTTATCCTGCTACAGAGTTGATACTCTCTCCGTATATTTTAGAAGAAGGCTTTCGCAAAATAGAGAAAGATTGTAAGGAAAAAGCTAGGTATTTTAGGGATAATACAAAGCCAGAAGAAGCGCATAGGCTTGAAACAACAATCGCAGACTTAAAGGAACAGGTAACGCAGTTTCAAAGCTATGTGAACCTTGACAGTTATATTAGGTATTTTTATGAGGATACTATGTCCATAATAGACTTTTTTAAGGAAAGAAGTTGCTGCATCTATTTGGACGAACCCTTGCGCATAGAAGAACATGCGCGGGCAATCGAGCTAGAATTTCGGGAGAGTATGACAACTAGAGCTGAAAAAGGCTATATTCTCTCACGGCAGATGGAGGTTTTATTCCCAGTACAAGAAGTGATGGCAATGCTTGAAAATGAGAGGTTACTTGCATTGTCTGCAATGGAATATAAGGGGTTTAGTATAAAATTTCAAAACCGTTTTGCCGTCAGTGCTAGAAGTATTTCTTCTTATAACAATAGCTTTGCGGAACTTGTTAAAGACTTACAAAATTTCAAGAAACAGGGCTTTCGGGTATTTTTGTTCTCCGCTTCTGCAACGCGTGCAAAACGTCTTGCTGCAGACCTTATGGACGAGGGGCTTACAGCTTTCTATTCAGAGAATCCAGACAGAATTTTGCAGCCGGGAGAAATTATGACGTACCATGGTTGTGTACTAAAGGGATTTGAATATCCATTATTAAAGCTTGTAGTTATATCAGAAACAGATATTTTTGGAAAGCAGCAGCGCAAAAAGAAGAAAAAAAGTGCTTACAGTGGGCAGAAGATACAAGACTTTTCAGAACTTAAAGTTGGCGATTATGTAGTACATGAAAACCATGGGCTAGGGATTTATAAAGGGATTGAAAAAGTATCGTCTGATAAAGTAGTCAGGGATTATATTAAAATTGAATATCGTGATGGCGGAAATTTGTATGTACTTGCAACAGGGCTTGATGCTATTCAAAAATATGCTTCGTCAGATGCCGCTAAAAAGCCAAAACTTAATAAACTGGGCACACAAGAGTGGACAAAGACAAAATCGCGCGTGAAATCTGCCGTGAATGAAGTTGCAAAAGATTTGGTGGAACTTTATGCCATGCGCCAGCAAAGGCAGGGATTTGTGTTTAGCCATGACACGGTTTGGCAGCAGGAGTTTGAGGAAATGTTTCCTTTTGAGGAAACAAGTGATCAGCTTATTGCCATCGAAGCAACAAAGAATGACATGGAAAGCCCGCGTATCATGGACAGACTTATTTGCGGCGACGTGGGATATGGCAAGACGGAAATTGCCATACGCGCCGCTTTTAAGGCAGTACAGGACGGAAAACAGGTTGCATACCTAGTTCCAACCACCATACTTGCACAGCAGCACTATAATACCTTTGTACAGCGCATGAAGGACTTTCCTGTGCGCGTGGAAATGCTGTCTAGATTCCGAACCTCAGCAGAGATAAAAAAGACATTAGAAGGATTAAAAAAAGGGATTGTTGACATTGTAATAGGCACACACAGGCTTTTGTCTGATGATGTGAAATATAAGGATTTAGGGCTTTTAGTAATTGATGAGGAACAGCGTTTTGGCGTGCGCCACAAGGAAAAAATCAAGCAAGTAAAGGAGGAGGTAGATGTGCTCACGCTCACCGCTACGCCAATACCGCGAACACTCCACATGAGTTTGGTAGGGATACGTGATATGAGTGTGCTTGAAGAAGCGCCAAGTGAACGTCAGCCAATACAGACATATGTAATGGAGTACAATGAGGAGATGGTGCGTGAAGCTATCGTGCGTGAACTGTCCAGACAAGGGCAAGTGTATTATGTGTATAATCGGATCAATAACATAGAAGATATTACCAACCAGATCGCAAAGCTCGTTCCAGAGGCAAATGTGGCGTATGCACACGGGCAGATGAAAGAGCATGAATTAGAGAAAATCATGTTTCATTTCATAAATGGAGAAATTGACGTGCTTGTGTCCACGACGATTATAGAAACAGGGCTTGATATTTCCAATGTTAATACGATGATTGTTCATGACTCGGACAAAATGGGGCTTTCACAGCTCTATCAGCTTCGTGGGCGCGTAGGGCGTTCAAACCGCACTTCCTATGCGTTTTTGATGTATAAAAAAGATAAAATGTTAAAGGAAATAGCTGAGAAGCGTCTACAGGCAATCAAGGAGTTCACTGACCTTGGAAGTGGATTTAAGATTGCCATGCGCGACCTCGAAATCAGGGGTGCAGGAAATTTATTAGGAGAGCGCCAGCATGGACATATGGAGGCAGTTGGGTATGATTTGTATTGCAAGATGCTCAATGAGGCAGTGAAGACACTCAAAGGCACAAAAAAGGTTGACGAGGATTTTGACACATATGTGGATATGGATGTGGATGCATTCATCCCACCTTCTTATATTGTGAATGAGATTCAGAAGCTTGATATTTATAAGCGTATAGCGAGCGTTGAAAATGAAGCAGAATGTGATGACATGCGAAAGGAATTGAAAGACCGTTTTGGAACTGTGCCAAAGTCAGTGGAAAATTTATTAAAAATTTCACTGATACGTGTTATGGCACACAAACGTTATGTGACAGAAATCAAAGGAAAAGCAGGACAAATTACATTTTTTATGGAACAATATGCGCCAGTAAATATAGAACGGCTTCCTGAATTGATGGAAAAGTATAAGGGTGTACTGGCATTCTCCGCAAAAGGAACGCCTAATTTTGTGCTGCGGTATAAGAAGCATGGGTTGGTTGAAAAGGAGGCAGAACGCATGTTGAAATATACGAATAAGGTACTTGGGGATATGGCAGTATTGTACGAGATGTAAAATTTATACCAGAAGTATAATGACAATAGCAAAAGATTGTGTTATAGTAAAAGGGTGAAAAAATATTAAGCAACTCTAAATGCAGCAAAAGGCGCTGCCTAAGAGATTGCTAAATGTTTTGAAAAACTTGTTTGATTTATCTATATTGAGCCGCTAAAAGCGGCATGTGGGATTATCATAAAAGAAAGGAAAAGATAAACATGACAATCAGCTTTAGACCGTTTTACCTAATAGATAGTGAACAGTATGAAAAGGCGCTGGATCAAAAACAGAGTCTTAGTTTTTCATATCTATATAAGGTAAGTGAAAGTCGGTTGGAATGTGTCAATATAGGGCAGGGGTAAAATAGAAGGACTAGAAGAAATGGGCTGCCTAATAATATTACATTGAAGATTTTGGCTGAAACCGCTTATCTTGTATGGGAAACTAATACAAAATAGGCGGTATTTTTATTTTGTTCCCTCAAGTCCATTGGAGAACAAAGGTGTATATAATTTAAAAATGTAAAAAATGTTAGCAAAAATAAGGAGGAGGACAAATGTTTGAGATAAAGGGAAAAGTAAACACAGCATTATGCTATGCAAAAGTAGTTGAGGAGGAAGCAATTGAGCAAATCCGCAGGATGTGTGATTATGAGTTTACACAAGGAAGCAAAATCCGTATCATGCCAGATGTTCATGCAGGAAAGGGCTGCACGATAGGAACGACTATGACTGTCGTGGATAAGGCAGTTCCCAATATTGTCGGAGTAGATATTGGGTGTGGTATGTACACTGTGAATTTAGGAAAAGCAGACATTGATTTTGCAAAATTTGACGAGGCAGCACATTTTGTCCCTTCTGGCAAAAATGTTTGGGAGGGAAGACAGGAGCGGTTTGACCTGACAGCGCTTCGCTGTTACAGAAGCCTAAAAAATACAAAGTGGCTTGAGCGCAGTCTTGGCACTTTGGGAGGTGGAAATCATTTCATTGAGATAGATGAGGCGCAGGATGGAACAAAATACCTTGTCATTCATTCAGGAAGCCGCAACCTCGGCAAACAAGTGGCAGATATTTACCAGCAGCTCGCAATTGACTTGAATAAGGGGAAAGAAACGTATTTTCAGGAGCGGGATGAAATTATAAGGACTTACAAGGCAGCAGGCAGGCGAAAGGAGATTCAGGCGGCGTTAGAAAAGATTTCATGGCAAAAGAGAGAGGCGACAATGCCCGAAGATTTATGTTATTTATATGGAACATATTTTGAAGATTATTTGTATGATGTGGAAATTTGCCAAAGGTTTGCAAAAAGAAACCGCGAGAAAATGGCAGAAATTTTATTAAATAGGACAGGAATGAACGGTACAGATGCATTTCATACCATTCATAATTATATTGATACAGATGAAATGATTTTAAGGAAAGGTGCGATTGCAGCACATGACGGGGAAAAGGTACTAATTCCAATCAATATGAGGGATGGAAGTGTGCTTGCTATCGGAAAAGGCAATGCACAATGGAACTATTCTGCGCCACACGGAGCGGGGCGGCTTATGTCTCGCACAAAGGCAAAAGAAAGTCTTTCTATGGAGGAATACAAAAAAGTGATGGAGGGGATATATACCACGTCCGTCAACGAGGAAACACTTGACGAAGCGCCAATGGCGTATAAATCATTAGAGGATATCATAGATGTAATAAAAGAGTCCGTTGATATAATAGATATCATGAAACCCATATATAATTTTAAGGCGAATTAGCTAAGTTCCTGCACAGAAATCCGGAAAATATAGAGATTCTGAGTTTTTCCTGCATTTTGTGTTAGGGCAGGGTGAAAGTGATTTGTATGCGTGTTGAAACACGCGGATAGGAGCAAATGTAATGGATACAATTCCAACCATAAATATGGTTAAAACAGGTCAGAATATCATGAATTTGAGGGAGAAGGCAGGAATGTCTGTAAGAGCCTTGCAAGATATATTTGGTTTTGCGACTCCACAGGCAATTTATAAGTGGCAGCATGGAACAGCGCTGCCAACTATTGATAATTTAGTCGTATTGGCAGCAGTGTTTGGGGTGAAGATTGATGATATCCTTGTGCTTGACGATGCAAATGCTGCCCAGTTTAGAATTAGCGCATAAATAGTAGATAAATAAGGAATGAATACACAAAAGATCCAATATAATATCATAGATAGGAAGAAGATAGGATTGGAGAAAAATTTATCGTGCAAGAGAATAAGACACCATTGACAAACAATTGCAATTTTGCGGGAGTTTCACCAATTATGGTGCAGCTACCTTATCCACCGATACGGGTAAAGGAGAGGAATCAGGCATATGCAAATCTGTTAAGTATTGATTATTGTGGCTCTGTGTCTGAACTGTCGGCAATCACACAATACCTAAGTAATGAGAGTTACCTGTCTGATGATAAGTGCACTATGGCAAAAACGATTCTGGGAATTGCAATGGCTGAAATGATGCATTTGCAGAAGTTGGGAGAATTGATAATCCTTTTGGGCGGTGAGATTGATTTTTCTGCGCAGTATCGGGGCGGAAAACATAAACCATGGTCGCCTTCCTACTTGACGATAACAAGAAATGCCAGAGAGATGATGCTATCTGGAATCGAGGCAGAACGTTCCGCGATAAACCAATATAAAATGCATATTCAGATGATGGAAGATCAATATGTAATAGCAGTATTGCAAAGAATTATCAAAGATGAAGAATATCATATCATGTTGTTACAAACTTTGTTATGTGAGGTGTAATGCAGTTATAGAACCAGTTCATTATATATGGACTGGTTTTTTAATACAAATAATTTTTGTTCGAAACTTGACAGTGACAAGATTTGGTGATAAGATGTAGTTCGTGTTAAGACATCTTTGAAGTAATTGCAAAGCGATCGTTTTGCGATCATAAGGCTTTGTAGAAAAATAACCAATCAAAGAAATTGCACAAAAAAGCCTAAAAATCAAAACTTTTCCAATATCAGATTGAGCAGTTATTTATCTACAAATCCTAAGGGAGAAAAACGGAGGTATGGAACAGGAAATCAACGAAAATAAATACCATAATGGTTATCATCATAAAAATTTAAAACAGGAGTTGATTCTTGCAGGTTTAAAGATAATTGACGAAAACGGCATCAACAATTTGTCTTTGAGGAAAGCGGCGGCTATGTGCGGAGTTAGCCATGCTGCGCCAAAGGGTCATTTTCAGAACAAAGAGGAATTTGAGGAGGCGATAAAAAATCATGTGACAGAAAAGTTTACAGAGTATCTGCAAGAGGTTATTGAACAGAATACGGAAAGAAAATATCTTATACGAGATATGGGAAGGGCATTTGTTAGATTTTTTCATGATTATCCGCAAAGTTTTTCATTGATAGTTAACCAAAAGGAAATTGATATCAAATTGTCAAAAACAGAGATAGAGCAAAGCAATTATGCGCCATTTCAGATATTTGTCGAGCAGGCGTCGGCTGTGTTACAAGAACGAGGAATGTCAAAAGAACAGATTCCTGAGAAAATTCTGGAATTGTGGGCGTTGGTAACAGGATTAGCAGGCATTTCTGTCATGCGCGGTTTTCATTATAATGGTGATTGGATGGAAATGGTCAATAGAATTATAAATTGAAAGGTGAGAACATGAAACTGATTGTACATGACAGAGATTTATCATATGAAACATGGCTTAGGGAAAGATTTATTCCCAAGGAAACTGATATTATAACAGATGATGGGATAATAAAAAATTGTATTGGTTGCTTTGGTTGTTGGGTAAAAACACCGGGGCGTTGTGTATTAAAAGATGGGTACGCAAAAATAGGAGAAAGGATGGCGCATGCGAATGAACTAATTTTGATTAGTCAATGTATGTATGGAACATATTCTCCATTCGTGCGCAATGTCCTCGACCGCAGTCTGCCTTATCTTCATCCAGATTTTGTTAAACGGGAACATGAAATTCATCATAAACCTAGATACCGAAACAGATTGCGCATAAGTGTCTATTTTTATGGAGTATGTACAAAAGAGGAGAAGAAAACCGCAGAAAAAACGGTCAGGGCAAATGTGCTGAACTTTAACGGGATTTTGGAAAACATTGTGTTTCAGGAACATTATGAGGATATTGTGTGGTAACTATGAATTGGTGAAAAGTAAATGGAGTGTTTTGGTATAAAAACAAAAAATAAAGTTTGGAAATAAAATGATTTCAAACGTTGATTGATCGTAAGTATATCGTAGGCAGATCTGCGATAGGTGGAGGTATCTATGAGAATTACATTGGTAAATGCAAGTCCAAAGCAGAAAGGCAGTGCCTCTGCAGTGCTTTTGGCTATCTTAAAAAAATATCTTAGCTGCGAAACAGCAGAGTTTATATGGAATAAGACAAGTGTAGAAGAAAGAGAGATACAGAAAATTATAGAAAGTGATGTGCTCGTATTTGCTTTTCCGCTTTATATTGATTCTGTGCCATCACATCTGCTACGATGTATGGTACAAGTTGAGGAGTATATGAAAGAGCATCCGACAGAGAAAAAGCCCATGCTATATGTGATTTTGAATAATGGATTTTTCCAAGGAAAACAGAATATTTCTGCAATTGAAGTAATGCGGCATTGGGCAAAACATTGTGGATTTTTATTTGGACAGGCAGCCGGAATTGGTGGTGGTGGCATGATTAGTTTTATCCAATCAGTTCCAGATGGTCATGGGCCAAAAAAGAATATTTGTATGGTGCTAAAGAAAATGAGCGAGAATATTTTAGAGGGTAAGTCAGGTGAAAATTTGATTACAGAGCCTAACTATCCAGCATGGGCATATAAAATGCAGGCGGAATCTGGATGGCGCATTCAAGTAAAGAAAAACGGATTGAAAGTAAGGGATTTGAACAAACAGTGGTAGTGATAGGAACAAATAGATAGAATGATTGTGATAGATATGTTAAAAACGCAGGTTGAATATATATTTAAGCAATTAACCCAATGGATGTATGATAATACAAGTGATAAGGATAAAGATGATGAGATATTTTATAGGGAATGTGAAAAAGTGCAACAGATTGCCGAATGCTATCCATCATCAGAAATTTTGGATGTACTTGTAAATTATCTAAATGAATTGGATGGTGCGGAGACAATCGTAGAATTTGCAAATATTTTATTGGCGTCTGGATTCTGCGATATAAAATATGACAATCCATATCCGCTTATAGTTTTGCTGTACAAAAAAGCAGGGTTGGATACTCAGAAGGATTGTATCGAAAATGAAAAACTAACGTTTGCAGAGGAAAATATCTTTTGGAGCTGTGCAGTAACGCTATCGGAAAAATCAGGATTTTATCATGGATATACAGAACAATATGAGCCATTTGATGATGAGTGGTTTATACAGGAATTGACAAGTTTGAAAGAAAGGCATTTTTATACTGGAAACCGCTAGGATTTACATTGATATATCCTATAAAGTGTCCATGTAGCAGTTTCCAGTCGGGGTATACTGAAAATTTATTTGATGTGCAGTATAAACTATTGATTGATATGGCTGTATTACAGAATATATGTTGATATATTCTTTGAGGAAGAGCGGATTATGATATGAGGTTTTATATAATTGGATAAACATTTGTTAATTATCTATATGCAAAGTATGTCAAAAAAGTGCAAAATATGTCAAAATGCATATTGCACTTTTATTGATATTTTTGTTATGATACAATGAAAAGTACATGTGTACAATAATTATTGTATTTTGCAGTTAATCGATCCTACACGCAAACATAATAAAAGCACACGTGTACTAATCAATTAGGAGGAGGATTATTACAAATGAATCAAAAGTCAAAAAAATTTTCAGAGAAGGCATATATTAACCATATGACTATTTTAGGGCATACAATTATTGTGACTGTTCTTTTTTTGGCGTATACGTTAGAGCTAATAAAGGGTTCTAGGACAATCGGATATTATACAGTTTTTAGCTTAATAGCAATAGTGCCAGTAATAGCGGAACATATCATATATCGAATGCAGCCAGAGAGTCCATACATACAATATTTTATTGGTATTGGATATGGTATTTTGTATTTATTTGCTATTTTTACTACACATAGTGTCACACCATTTGTCTATGCATTTCCAATGTTTATGGTGATTATTTTATATATGGATGTGCGGTTTGGTGCATTGATTTGTACAGGTGTTGTGCTAGGCAACCTTGTTTATATTGCTTATCATGCTGTTTCTATAGGGTATAGTGCTGAGGAAGTTCCAGACTTGGAAATCCGAGTTGCTGCGACTTTGTTGACAGGGATTTTTATGGTGATGGCAACAGTGGCAGTGAAAAAGGTGAACGGAGAAAAATTAAAGATTATGGAGCAGCAGACGCAGGAAAATACTAAGCTTTTGAACAATGTCTTAGATACGTCGGACAGCATGATTTCTGGAATTGGAGAGGCAGTAGATAAAATGGGACATGTGGGTGAATCTGTTGACCATATTAGGGATTCTATGAATCAGGTTTCAGCGGGCAGCACAGAAACTGCAGAGTCCGTTCAGACACAAATGCTGCGCACAGAACAGATTCAGCAGCATATTGTGAATGTCAAGGATACAACGGCTGGGATTGAACAGAATATGGCAGAAACAGAACGCAGGGTAGAAGAAGGTATGCGGCAGATGAACGCCTTGTCACAGCAGGTTGATAAGTCTATTTCCGCAAACAACGAAGTGTTGGAGAAGATGAATGCCTTGCAAGAATATGCAAATCAGATGAATACTATTATAGATACGATTACTAGTATTGCAGGGAGCACTGGTATGCTTGCACTGAACGCAAGCATTGAGGCGGCACGTGCTGGTGAGGCAGGCAAAGGATTTGCTGTTGTGGCTAGTGAGATTTCAAATCTTGCAAATCAGACGAAAACGGCAACAGTAAACATCACAAAATTGATAGAGAATATTAAAGAAGAGTTACAATCTGTTTCTGATGCAGTGGATGTGGTGACAGATAGCAACCGCGCAAACGCAGGTAATACACAGGCAGTAACAGACAGTTTTTCTGGTATTGCTGGTGAAACGAAACATATTGGGGAGCAGACAAGAGAATTACTTGATATTGTTGAGGAGTTAGAAGCGGCGAATGCAGATATTGTGGACAATATCCGAACGATTTCTGCGATTGTTGAGGAGGTGTCCGCCCATGCGAATGAAACATATAATGCTTGTGAGGAAAATTCCCGTTTGGTGGATTCTGTGACGGAGATTGTGCAGGATTTGAATGAGGATGCGCAAAAGCTGAAAAATTTTTCATAAAAGATAGGTTTGTGTGGCTTCCAAAATAACAATAATGCCAAAATCATACCATATAATGCCAAAATTGTAAAGATGAAAAAGTTTATAAAAAAATTATAAAAATTTTTTACATTAAAATGAGAAAAAATGGTTTCTTTCATAGGAACTTTGTATTAAAATAAGTACATAGTGCTGCATTTATTCTAAATAGAAAGAATGTAGGCAGGTGTTACGGTTTCGTAGTGTTCATGGTACAACAATTCTGTACCATATACGAATGAGGAGGGGCGATTTTATGGAACTGGACAAAACAGGGTTATTGGAGCGCACTTTTGAGGTGTCGTCACTGACAAATGAGAGGACATATTCTTTTGTCCGCAATTTGGAAACAGATGTGTCAAGATGGTCAAAAAATGCGGTGGAATATTTTGGGCTGCCAAGCATGTATATGTATGATGCAAATACGATTTGGGAACAGCATATCCACCCAGATGATTTAGAAACATATCATAATGAATATATGGCATTTTGGCAGGAGGGAAAGGAAAAACAGAAGTTTGAGTATCGTGCTAAGAACAAAAAAGGCGAATATGTATTCTGTACTTGCCATTGTGTTATTTTAAAAGGGGAACAGGGAGAGCCCGATTTGTTCACTGGAACGATTGTCAACCATAAAATTCATGAAGGGATTGATCCGGTTACACACCTACATAATGACAGGGGGTTTGTTGAGCGGCTTGACAGTATTGTTCATGAGGGGCGGCGTGCGGCAGTGATGAAAGTTGCAGTGAATGGCTTTAGTCAACTGAATGCAATGTATGGTTATGAATATGGGAATCAGGTCTTGCTCAAGTTTGGCGAGTGTGTCAAGAAAATATGTGTAGGTAAGGGCGAGGTTTATCGGATAGATGGTGCGAAATTTGCAATAATTTTGTTTGATGAGAGCGCGATTTCGCAGATGTATGAAAAACTTCAATGGATAGCAGGGCATGAGATAAAGATTGAAAATATCACTGTGCCATTGTCGCTTTCTGGAAGTGCTTTGGTTTTGGAGGGAGATTGTGGGACAGCACAGTTTATCAAAAGTTGCCTTTCGTTTGCACTGAATCAATCAAAACGAGAGAAGCATGGTCAGCTTGTATTTTTTCATGAAAAGTCGGGAGAGGATGCCCGTAATTTGAGAATGATTTCAAAAGTGCACCAGAGCATCATGGAGGGGTGTCATGGTTTTTATCTGCGCTATCAGCCGATTGTGGATGTGAGCAGGGATAAGATTATTGGTGCGGAGGCGCTGCTCCGATGGAAGGATGAAGAGTATGGCGATGTTCCTCCGGGAATGTTTGTTCCGTGGATTGAGAGTGATTCGGCATTTTATGAGTTGGGAAATTGGATTATTCATACAGCTTTGTGCGATGCAGTACAGTTTCGGAAGATTATTCCAGAATTTATCATCAATATCAATATTGCAGCATCTCAACTTGAACGGAAGGAGTTTCGCAGTGCAGTTGCGTCGATGGTGAAAGACGCGGGTTTTCCGCCAGAGCACTTGTTTATTGAGTTGACAGAGCGGTGTCGCCATCTTGACTATGGCTTTTTGAAGGAGGAGATGGCATTTTTACATTCACAGGGAATCAATGTATCGCTTGATGATTTTGGGACAGGATCGTCCTCGCTGGCATTATTGAAGGAATTACCAATTGATGAGTTAAAGGTTGATATGTCTTTTATCCGAAATATTCAAAACAACCATGCAGATCAGGCGATTGTCGGCGCAATTGTGCGCTGTGCAAATGACATGAAGGTGAAGACTTGCCTTGAAGGTGTTGAGAATGAGGAGTTAAGCCAGTATCTTGGCAAGTTTGGAGCGACTTACTATCAGGGATATTATTATGCAAAACCTGTTGTATCAGAGGAGTTTTTGGAGTTGATAAAAAATTAAGAATGCAATGGAGTTTAATATTTATATTTTAATACATATGGTGAAAGTGTGTATAGCATGGAATGTTCTATAAAGCCTAATAAGAATGATATGACACAAGGTTCGATTTTAAAGCATGTTTTTTGGTTTGCACTGCCTATCTGTCTTGGAAATGTGTTACAACAGCTTTACAGTACTGTGGATACGCTTGTGGTAGGGAATTATTGTGGTTCGGTGTCGCTTGCGGCTATCGGCACAAGTGCGCAGCCAGTGGAGATGCTGCTTTGTATTTTCCTTGGAATTGGTTCAGGAGTTTCGATACTTGCCGCACAAAATATAGGAAGGAATGACTTGGTAAATCTAAAGCAAGTGGTTGCAACGGCGATTTCCTTTTTGTATATCATAACGATTCCAGTGTCGCTTGTGGGGATTTTTTTAGGACCATGGCTTCTTCGGTTTATGCAAGTGCCGTCGGAGGCGTTTGATGGTGCGGTTTCTTATGTTAGAATTGTGTTTCTAGGGACACTTGGGAACATGGGATATAATTTGAATGCTGGGATTTTAAGGGGGATGGGAGATAGCAGTTCATCTTTGTTGTTTCTTGTGGTATCCTGTGTTATGAATATTTTATTGGATTTGTTGTTTGTCGGCGTGTTCCATCTTGATGTTTCTGGTGCTGCGCTGGCAACAGCAGTTTCAATGTTTGCGTCATGGCTTTTAAGTATTTTTTATATCACAAAAAAATATCCAGAATTGGAGTTTACAATATTGCCACGTCGTCTGTATGGGAATCATATGTTGCATATTTTGAAAGTGGGTGTACCTTTGGGGGTAAATAATTCACTTTATTCTGTAGGGCATATTTTTATGCAGTCGGTGATTAACGCACAAGGTTCAATTTTTATGGCGGCGTGTTCTGTAGCAGGGAAAGTGACAGGACTTTCTAATGTTGCTATTACTTCTTTGTCCTCGGCAGCAACGACTTTTGCAGGGCAGAATCTTGGGGCTAGAAATTATAAGCGGTTGAAACAAGGCGCATGGCAGATTATTCTAGTTTCTGGGGCGGTTACTTGTACGGCGGGATTGGTGGTGACATTCTTTTTTTGTGACGGAATTTTAGGACTGTTTACGAAGGAAGGAGATGTGTTGGCATTTGCATCGCGTTATGTACATATTGTGCTGCCATTTTCGTGGATGTATGCGGTTTTGAATTGCATTATTTGTTTTGCAAATGGGCTTGGAGAAATTCGATATCCTACTATTGTGAATTTGCTGATGCTTTGGGTGGTGCGCATTCCAGTAGGATATATGATTGATTATTTTTTTGATGGAACATATTGTATGGTGTGTTTTCCAGTTAGTTTTAGTTTTGGTATGCTTGGCATGTTTTGCTTCTTTTTTACAAAAAAATGGAGGGAAGTCCGCAAGATGGCAAAGTGATTGAGTTCTTTTTTGGACACTGTGCTTTTTAGATAGTCAGTGGAGATAAAAGTATAGTTAAAGCGCATGTTGGATGAGACTAGAGGCGAAGGATAACATATTGAAGATAAAAAATAAAAACTGATAAGGGCAGCAAAAAAGCTGCCTTTTTTCTATGCACAGACCCGTGCAGATGTAATATGCCACTAAAAAGTGGGGCACGGGTCGCGCGGCGAGCAGGGGAAGTAATCTTCCCTACTCGATTGCACAGGGGCATCCATAGGAAATAAGTCAGCATATAAATTATTTTATTGGTTTTAGATGTTGGCAGATGTAGAAAAAAGGACTATGATAAATATAGATGAAAAGCTGATTGTTTACAACAAGCTATCGGCTGAAAATATTAACAGAAAGGAAAATGGTATATGTTAGAACAATTTTTAGAAAGTATCAAAAGTCCGCCTAGAGAATTTACACCTATTCCATTTTGGTTCTTGAATGATGAACCAAATGAGGAAAAAATTAGTCAGCAGCTTGCGGATTATGTGGACAAGGGCGTGGAGGGGATTGTGCTTCATCCGCGTATCGGGATTCCAAAAGAAATTCCATATCTTTCTGAAGCATATTTCAAGGCAGTGAGGTATGTTGTGCAGACAGCGAGGCAGCTTGGCATGAAAGTTGTACTCTATGATGAGGGTATGTACCCATCTGGTTCTGCGCATGGTCTTGTGGTCGCAGAAAATAAGGCATATGCATCAAAGGGCATCACTCTTTCAGACACTGTCGATGTGAGTGCAGAGGAAAAACAGGTTATTACACGATTTTCTAACGGTAAGTATTTAGTTTATGGTTTTACCTATGGAACTATTCGTGGTATTCATTACGGGGAGGACGATGGAGAAGCAGATGCGCCAAAATCTGCGGATATTTTGAATCCGGACGCAGTGGATGCCTTTATCCGGCTGACACATGAGCGATATTATCAGGAATTAAAGGATTATTTTGGCAGTACGATTATTGCATTTTTCACAGATGAGCCTTGCCCACTTGGCAGAAATGCAAGTGGATTCAAAGAGTGGGTGGCTGGAATGGAGGAGGAAATTCTTGCCCAAAATGGGAAGCTTGAGGAATTGGAAGGACTTTTTTGCGGTGAGGAGAACCAGACGACGCGGCTTTATCATAAACTGATAAAGAAACATTTGCGGGAGATTTACTATGCCCGTTTGTCACAGTGGTGCGAAGCACATAATATTTTGCTAATGGGACATCCAGAAGCGAGTGATGATGTGGAGGAGGAATTTTATTTTCATATTCCGGGACAGGATTTGATTATGAGAAGGGTTGCGCCAGAAAGCGGCGGAATTAGAGAGTTTGACTCTGTGCAGGCGAAACTTTCATCAGATATTGCGCGGTATCTGGGGCGCAAAGCGCAATGCAAATGAATGTTTTGGTGTGTGCAATCACAAAAATATTCCATGGTATTTTAAAGGGTATGATATGAAATGGTATATCAACTGGCTGGGAATCAGAGGTGTCAATCTGTTTGTGCCACATGCGTTTTATTATAGTGTGGCAGGAGCACGAAAGGAGGAGCGCCCGCCTGATGTCGGAGCAAATAATATCTGGTGGCAGCATTACCATTTATTTTCAGATTATATGAAATGCATTTCTTATTTGATGACAGATTCTGTGAGTTTTGCAAGAGTGGCGGTGCTATGTGACAATAACCGTGTGCCTGCTGAGGAGGTGGCGGGATTATATGAGCACCAGATAGGTTTTCACTATCTTCCAATAGCGATGCTTGGAAACTGTGCCATCGAAGAGGGGAAGTTGTGCATTGGCTCGTGTCAGTTTGATGTGGTGGTTGACTTGTATGGTTATCGGGAAAATAAAGATTATGCAAAGTCTCTTGAAGGAGTGCAGATAGTGAGTGAAACTGCGGCACTGTATCCAAGAGGAAATTATCGGAGCATGTATGATGAGGGCGGTCGCCGCAATATGGCAGGACAAGCTGGCACATTTAATCTGGAGAAAATTGGTCAGTGCGAGGTTAATGGACGTGACTATCGGACTGTGGTGATAGAAAATGACTGTCCGTGGCTTAGGGTTGTGCATATGGAAAAAGAAGGGATTCAGTGGTATCTGTTTTCAAATGAAGGAGAGGATACGATTGAAACGAATATTTTTATAAGAGAATTGCAGGAGGACAAAAAGCCGGTTTGGATAGATTTATGGGATATTTGTACAGAGGATAGCGCATATTTTGCCGCTACATATGAGAAAAAATATTGTGTTAGGAGCAAAACCAAACAGCAGATATTGCAGAACTATAATTCTTGCATTGGACTGCGATTGGAGCATTGTGAAATGAAACTTTTGCTTCTTTTGAATAAAAATGAAGATAAAATTGTAGAAAAGTATTGGTCTAAACTTGCTTCTGTGAACGCTGTAAAAAGGGTGTTTCTTGGTGATTGGACTGACAAGTTTGCGTCGGCTGATACGGATACAGGTAGTTTTAAGAATACCGTTTCCTATCAATATACTTATGTTATTCCAGAAGGAAAAACGATTACAGGAGCAGAGTATTTTACGGTTTGCGGCGAGGAGATGGCAGAGTGTGTGTGCAATGGTACATTTGTGGGAGTCAGCTTCTATACTCCTCATACATTTCGGATTGGACATCTTTTAAAGCAGGGGAAAAATGAGATTTGTCTGCGTTTTACAGGAAATGCAGTGAATCTGTATGGAACAGTAAAAGTGCCATTTGGATTAGAGCTGGTTTGATGGAGGAAGTAGAAGATGCGTGAAATAAAAATAGAATGGCTGATAACAAGCGATTCGATTACGGTGTATTTTGACAAACCAAAGGGACTTCCTGAAAAATATCAATATATTATTTTGATAAATGGAAAACCTACGGAAAAATCGGATAGAACTCATTTTTTAATAGAGGGATTAAGCAGTGGAACATATTATGATGTACAAGTGAAGGTTACAAGTGACAAAGAAGTGTTGGCAGAGTCTTTCGTGATTCATCTTCATACAAAATCAACAGGAAACCGTCTGGATGTGACAAAAGCGCCATATATGGCGACTGGAGATGGAAATACGATGGATACACAAGCACTTCAGAATGCAATAGATGATTGTAGAACTGGGGATGTGGTGTATCTGCCAGCAGGAACTTATAGAACAGGCGCATTAAGGCTGCACAGCAATATGGAGCTATATTTGGAGGAAGGGGCGTTACTTCAGGGAACAGATAATCCAGAAGATTATCTGCCACGCATTTGGAGTCGTTTTGAGGGAACGGAGTTATATTGTTATAGCAGCCTGTTGAATATGGGTGAGCTTAATCATAAGAGTGGGGTAAACTGTGAAAATATACTGATTCGAGGAAAAGGTACAATAGCCAGCGGTGGAAAAGTTCTTGCAAAAAGAGTGATTGATCTGGAAACAGAATGCTTAAAAGAGGATTTAGCAGCACTTGGAAACAAAATAAAAGAATATGAAAAGCCAGAAACCATACCCGGACGGGTGCGCCCAAGGTTAATCAATATCAGCAATTGTAAGAATGTGCGCATTTCAGGGGTGACTTTAAAAGATGGGGCAAGTTGGAATGTACATATGATTTATTCGGAGAATATTGTGACAGATCACTGCAGGTTTTATTCCGAAGATGTGTGGAATGGGGATGGTTGGGATCCAGATTCTTCTAGTAATTGCACTATTTTTGGGTGTGTTTTTTATACAGGGGATGATTCGATTGCTATTAAGTCGGGAAAAAATCCAGAGGGAAATGAGATTGGCAGACCCTCTTGTAATATTAAAATATTTGATTGTAAGTGCGCATTTGGACATGGAATTACTATTGGGAGTGAGATGTCTGGCGGTATCGAGAATATAAAAATTTGGGACTGCGATATGGGCGATTCGTTGTGTGGAATTGAAATCAAGGGCACAAAGAAGCGTGGTGGATTCGTGCGAAAAGTACAAGTTAGAGATTGTAAGGTGGCGAGGGTGCTGTTTCACTCTGTAGGGTATAATGATGACGGAATAGGCTCAGGAGTAGCACCGGTATTTGAGGATTGTACGTTTGAACATGTTCAGATAACAGGCAAATGTCTTGACCATGATGGAGCATATCATGAGATGGATTGTATTGAATTGGTTGGATTCGACGAGCCGGGACATGAACTTAAAAATGTCCTATTAAAGGATATTACACTTGGAATTACGGGCGAAACGCGGAAACAGACGCTTATCTTGTGTGCATGCGAAGGTATTACAATTAGTAATTTACGATGCTTGTAAAGTAGAAAACTAATAATAGTAATTGAAATAGGCAGGTTTGGAAAAGCTGCAAATAGTAACGAGAAGATACTTTCAAATGGGAATTATCTATGTACTTTATTTAAGAAAAGGTATGGGATCGCTCCTACTAATTACAGAAGTGAGATTAAAAAGCATATATAAAGTTACTCGCAAAACGAGCACAGGGAAATAGTTGAAATATGCGGTATTTCTTAGTATAATATAGTTTATTAGAGGCTGTCCTTTAGCCTCATAATTCAATTGGCAGAAGCAAAGTTCAGCTTCTGATAATAACCTATCGGAAGTGTTCTAATTTATATGTGTGTCACAGACATGCAGGTGGGAGTGGTTATGGCAAATAGAAAAACAAAGTGCCCGATATGTGGCACAAAATTGAAAAGCATAGATCAGAAAATGGTTTGTAAGGAATGTGGATATTATGTCACGGAGGAAGGCGAACGCTATTCTACACCATCATACAATGATTCACAGCCATACAGTGAACAGACATCTTTATCCACACAGCAGGGTTCTTTGCAATCAGCTCCCCGCTCACAGGCAGGCTACTTGCAGCCGCCTACGCCTCCACAGAAAAAGAAACACCCGTCAAATTTGCCAATCATAATAAGTATAATTGCTGCTATCCTAGTAGGAGCAGCTTTTGTCGTTGTCCTTGTCGTAGGGATTTCTAGTGGCAGGAATACAGTTTCTAATGTAACAGATACAGTTTCTAGTGACAAGGATACCAAAAACAGCGGACAGGTAGACAACAGTGATTCTGATTCTAAGCAAGACATCAGTACTACACCAAAGGAAGTACACCACCCGCAGTCTGAGTTTTTTATTGATGTAGCAGAATATATATGGAACAAGGACTGTAGAAGAATTACCGCTGAGGAGTATGCAACTCTTACTGCACTTCGAATCGACAGCGCCAACAGGGAAATTTACTATCAGTTAGAGGATGAAGAGGTACACTCTGCATCTTATGATATTGATTATGAATGGCAGTTGAGTGACCTTGCATGTTTTACAGGATTAGAGTGGCTGACGATTGATGAAACGCTTTCAAAAGAAGATTTGCAAGGGCTGGACAATCTGTGTGGTGTTTTTGCAAAGAATGACATTGATTCATATTTAGATATTATTCCAAATCCAGAGAATATTTTGAATCTTGGCATTGTTGACTTGTATTTTAAAGAAAGCCTTGATGGGATTGAAGCATTTCCAAACTTGCAATACCTTTCTATAGAATATAATGCATTAGAGGATATTTCTGCTCTTAAAAAGCTTCCAGGCTTACTAGGGCTGGCCTTTGAAAACTGTAATAGGTTAGAAGATTTCAGTCCTATTATGTCTATGACAGATTTGGAGGAGCTGCGTATTCAGGCATCCCACTTTGATAACATTGATTTTATTGAAAATATGCCAAACCTGAAAATCTTAAGCATTGAGGACAGCAAGGTGTCTAACATTGATGTGTTAGAGCATTGCAAGAATATTACACTACTGTCTTTAGTAAACAATACTGCTATTGAAGATTATTCTGTGATAGGCAGCATGGAACAGTTGAATGATTTAATCTTGACTGTGAGTTTTGACAGCACGTTACCTTCTTTTGCGAAGCTTACAGAATTGTATAGTCTTTCCCTAGAAAATGTGCATGACATTTCACCTATCAAGGATGCTGTCAATGTAACATGGCTTAGTATGGAACATTGTGGCGGGGAGCATTTAGAAGCGATTGCTTCCATGCAAGAACTTAATACGCTGTCCATACATAATTTTAATTCCTATGTGGAGACACTTGAGCCATTAACCCATCTTTCAAAGCTGGAGGCTCTGGATTTGAGTGACACAATAATTTATGGAACAATAGAGGAAATCTTTGGAATACCAAACTTATATTATTTGGATTTGACCAATTGCCGGGCAGGGATAGATTTTAGCAAAATACCTGTCAATGAAATGCTGACCTTTTTGTCACTTGACAATATATCAATTTATGCTGATCCTACAAATCAAACTGGCGATAAGGTAAATCTATCAGAGCATTATGAGATATTTAGCTGTTTCCCACATTTAACAGAACTGTACTTAACTTCTGCGGGGATTGACAGTATCGCATTTGTAGAAAATCTGTCTGATTTGATGTATTTGGATATTACAGATAATCTTGTTACGAGTCTGAAGCCTTTAGAGGCACTTGACAATTTTAGGGCAGTGTGGTGTGAGGGGAATACTATTTTAGAAAATGTGTCTAAAAATAGTAGTATCCGTGTGATTACTTCCGGTGAATAAAAAGAGAACTAACCTAAACGTGTAAACTTTTGGGGTTGATTAAAAATGGATTCATGGGGATATGAAATGACCAGTTAAGATGAAAGATGATAGGTTACATAATTTTTATGTTTTATTTAGCCATATTGTTTGACAATTGAGTGTGCATAAATTATACTAATAAACGTATGTAGTTGTGTAAACGACGTGTAGACAAACAGATGAAAGAAGAAACAGAAATTTTTACGATATATAATAGTGTAATGTATAAAAATGGATGTCACAGGACAATAACAGGTAAGAAATAGACTAGGGTGGAGGAAACAAATGAAAAAAGTTACAATACAAGACATTGCAGCGGAGATGGGATTGAGCCGCAATACCGTAGCGAAGGCGTTAAATGGCGGGTTGGTATCTCCACAGACAAGGCAGGCAGTTGTACAAAAGGCTTGGCAGATGGGATATGCAAAAATTGATGAACGGCTGCTTGCAGAGGTGCAATCGTCCCATCGGCAAATCAATACAGGTACAATTATGGTGCTTTTCAGCCATATGCAGTCGGAATTCTGGACAAGAGTGCTTGCAGGCATTAGCAATGCTGTGAATGACGAAGGTTATCGTATGCAGCTTCATGTAGCAGAGGAGGGAGACAAAGATGCTGAAGAAGTGATAAGGCTTATCGCAGAGGATGTGAAAGGCATCATTTTTCTTGGCGTATTTCCTGTTAGATTTGTAAGGGGTGTATGCCGCGCTAAACTTCCAATGGTTTTTTTCAACAGCCCTGTGTATGCACAAGATTACATAAAAGTTGGAGATGTTGTCAATTTGGAAGGTTTTTATTCTATGGGAAGCCTTACAGATTATGTGATAAAGAAAAAAGGGTGTACGCGGTTTGCTTATGTAGGCTTTGCGGAAGGCTCGCGTATGATACAAGCAAGGTATCTTGGCTTTCTCAATGCCTGCAACTACAATAATATACAGTTAGAGGAAAGGATGCAATACACACATCCGCGTAACCATATCAGTTTTGGCTATGCTATGGTTGAGGAAGTAATAAAGGATATGTCATATATTCCAGACGCAATCATTTGCGAGGATGATGATGTGGCAAAGCATGTGGCGCTTGCGCTGCTGCAAAGAGATGCAAATGCAATAAAAAGGGTGGTTATCACAGGCTTCAACAATATTATTGAGCCAGATTTTTTTAAGAGCGATATTATCACAGTAAGCGTGCGCATAGAGGAATTAGGCAGACGGCTTGTCAAAGCTGTGATGGACAGGATAAAATGTCCGACAATGGAAATGGCATTTACAACAATAGCAACGTACCCCAAATTACTATGAAAATAAGGCTTTGTAGAAAATTAGAAAAATAAAATATTTTTAATCAAAGGAGGTAATATCATTATGGCAAAGAAACGCAGCACAATCAAGACAAAGAAGGGCAATATCATCGTTGGGCAGTCTGGAGGACCTACTTCTGTTATAAACTCTAGCCTAGCTGGAGTTTATAAGACCGCAAAAGAGCGCGGTTTCCATACTGTGTATGGCATGCTCCACGGGATTCAGGGCTTTTTGGATGAACAGTATGTAGATTTGTCCACACAGATTCATTCAGATATGGATATTGAGCTGTTAAAGAGGACGCCGTCTGCATTTCTGGGTTCTTGTCGGTATAAACTTCCAGATATTCACGAAGATCCAAAAATTTATGAGAAGATTTTTGGTATTTTGGATAAACTGGATATTGAGGCATTTATCTATATCGGCGGCAATGATTCGATGGATACTATCAAGAAATTGTCTGATTATGCCATTATCAAAGGGCATACACAGAAGTTTTTAGGAGTGCCTAAGACGATTGATAACGACCTTGCTTTGACAGATCATACACCCGGCTTTGGCAGTGCAGCAAAATATATTGCAGCTTCCACGAAAGAGGTTATTCGTGATGCACTTGGGCTTACCTATAACAAGAAAAATATCTCAATTTTAGAGGTTATGGGACGTAATGCGGGCTGGCTTACAGGTGCAACGGCACTTGCAAAGACAGAAGAGTGTGATGGGCCAGATTTGATTTATTTGCCTGAAATTACGTTTGATATTGATAACTTCTTGAAGAAAGTAAATGAATTGTTAAAGAAAAAAGATTCCGTCGTCATTGCAGTTTCGGAAGGAATTAAGCTGGCAGATGGACGCTATGTCTGTGAACTGTCCGGCGGTGCAGATTATGTGGACGCATTTGGACACAAGCAGCTTCAAGGTACAGCAGCATATCTTGCAGGTTTCCTTGGCGCAGAGATTGGCTGTAAGACAAGAAGCATTGAGTTCTCTACATTGCAAAGGAGTGCTTCACATATGGCTTCCCGCGTGGATATCAATGAGGCGTTTATGGTTGGTGGTGCTGCTGTGAAGGCCGCTGACGAGGGGGATACTGGGAAAATGGTGGTCATTGACCGTGTGTCAGACGATCCGTATATGAGCGCGGCAGGTATCTATGATGTGCATCGTATCGCTAACAATGAGAAACTCGTTCCAAGGGATTGGGTGAATAAGGAAGGAAATTATATCACAGAGGAGTTTATCAATTATATTGAGCCGCTGATTCAAGGCGACTATCAGCCATTTATGGTAAACGGGCTTCCACAGCATCTTGTCCTGAAACGGAAATAAAACATTAAGAAACTCTAAGGCGGCAAAAGACGCCGCCTAAGAGTTTCTAAATGTTTTTGCGATTTGTGCCTAAAGAGCATTGTAAAAGTATTATATATGAAATGAGGTTTTATAGCAATGGAGTACAGAATAGTTACCGATGGTTCATGTGATTTACCGCCAGAACTTTGTAAGGAAAAAGGCATCACGGTAGTTCCGTTTTATGTTTCCTTTGACAGTGAGCACTATCAAAAGGAAATTGTGGAGATGCCTATTCGGGATTTTTATGACCAAATGGTTGCAGATCCGAACACATTTCCAAAGTCATCATTGCCATCGGTGCAGGACTATGTTGAGGTCTTTACGCCTATCGTGCAGGAAGGAGTAGCTATTATTTGCCTGTGCATTACCTCAAAGTTTAGTGGTTCATGTCAGTCGGCGATGAATGCGAAACAAATTGTTCTTGAGAGTTTTCCTAATGCTCAGATTACAGTTATGGATACAACGATAAATACTGTATTACAAGGCATATTTGTACTTGAAGCGGTGAGGATGTGTGAGAGTAAAGTGCCTTATGAAAAGGTCATAGAAGAATTAAATGCCATTAAGAGCACAGGCAGGATTTTTTTCACTGTTGGGAATATTGATTATTTAAAACATGGTGGGCGTATTGGAAAACTTGCAGGGCTTGCTGGTTCTGTGCTCGGCATTAAGCCGCTGATTACGCTCAAGGAAGGGGAGATATTTCCATCTGGCGTGTCAAGAGGGCGCAAGAAATCACTAGAAAAGGTATATGAACTGTTATGGCAGTATATTGAGGAAGTGGGAGCTACTCCAAAAGATTACAGCATCTGTGTGGGTTATGGCTATGATATAGAGGAAGCAGAGGAATTTCGCAAGGGAGCAGTAAGGTTTCTCAATGAAAAAGGTTTTGCAATTGAGGATAAAGAACTGAAAAGTTATCAAATTGGAGCGACAATCAGTGTCCATACAGGACCATATCCATTAGGATTTGGCATTGTGCGCAAGGCGAAGTTTGGATAAGTAGAAACTTTTGCAACAGTTTAGTGCTGGGTGCTAGACTGTTGCTTTTTAGAAAGGATGGATATTGGATGGCAGAATATCATTTAAAAAATGAACAGCTTGAAATCTGCGTTGATTCTTTTGGGGCAGAATTAAAGTCAGTAAAAGATAGGGAACAAAATAGAGAATACATGTGGGATGCAAAGCCGGAATATTGGAAACGTACATCACCAGTTCTGTTTCCATTTGTGGGCGGTTTAAAAGATAATTGTTACCGATATGATGGGAGAATGTATCCAATGTCCCAGCATGGTTTTGCAAGAGATATGGAATTTGAAGTAATAGGGCAAACAGAAAGAGAACTTACATTTGCACTAAATGCTACACAGGAAACGTTAGAAAAGTATCCATTCCGCTTCCGACTTGAGATTGGCTATATACTGGCTGGAAAGAAACTTATTGTATCGTGGAAGGTATACAATCAAGACAATAAGGAAATGTATTTTAGTATTGGTGGGCATCCAGCATTTATGTGTCCTATCAATCAAGGGGAAGTACAGACAGATTGCAAGATTTTGTTTGATACGAAGGATTCTGTTGTATCTTCCGTGATTGGGGATGGTGGAACATTGTCATCACGCAAGAAGACGTTTTTATTAAATGATGGGTATTTGGATATAACAGCAGATTTATTTGATGAGGATGCGTTAATTATTGAGGGGAATCAAGCGCATAGCGCAGCACTGTGTAATCGTGAGGGGAAACCTTATCTTACTGTGGAGTTTGATGCGCCGCTGTTTGGCATATGGTCGCCGGTTAAGAAAAATGCGCCTTTTATTTGTATTGAACCGTGGTATGGCAGATGTGATAGGGAAGATTTTAAAGGTGATCTGCCAGAGCGCGAGTGGGGAAATAAGCTTGCTCCGACAGAGGAATTTTATGCAACCTATACGATTAGCGTAGACTGATGCCTAATGTGCAATCTTAAGTTTTTATGAAGGAAAAAGTAGTTTAGATTTATACGTGTAGCCATACAAAAAGCAAGTGTTTTGGCATACAGTTAGGAGGAAGTTTGAAAGTAAAAATCACTTTCAAACTATTGATTGATATGCGTGCATGACACGCAAGGGGTATAACTATGAAAAGCATCAAGGTAAAGTTAATTATGCTCGGCGCAGTTTCAATAATATGTACTATCATTTTGGGATTAGTCGGCATTTATATCATGAACAGCAGCAATGCAAGTAATCAGGTGTTGAAGGATATCAATGAAATTAACTTGAAACAGAATGAGAACACAACACAGGAAACGTCATTTTTATACGATTTAGATTTAAGTCACTATGATACAATTCAATCTAATCTGGTTTCTATGGGAAAGGCGGCTGAGGGCGCGCTTGCTTACAGCAAAGGGGAAAGTTATAGCGATGACTTAACACAAATCGCCCAAACATTACAGGCAGCGACAGAAAATACCACACAGCTTGACAGCCTGTTAAAGAAAAGAGGGTTTCAGGCAGGAGAAGGCATCTATGCAAACTATGTCGGGAATGATGAAGCTTTGGTGGCGGCTATCGTACAGTTAGAGAACGAGAATGGCTGGGTTGATGGCGTATGGACAAATGCGGCGCTTGGAACAATTGGTGCACAGGCTGTTGATGGGAAAGAATACGAAAGAGTTACATATCGAAATAGTGTGCCTGATTCGAGTAAGCGCAATTATATCTATCTGCGTATCGGTGGAAACGGTATAGAATACACAGGGGATGTGTATATCACGAATATTAGAGTAGATGATACAGTGATAGATATATCTAGTTTGAATAATGAGATACTTGCACAGTCCTATGGTGATGGTCTTGCTTCTGTGCAGAAAGCATCCTTTAATAGTACAGATTCAATCTGGCTTCAGACCAAATTTGCAAATGTGAATGGGAATTGGCAGGAAATCAGCACGAAACTTGATGTGTCCAATATCAATATTTCAGAGTATAGGACGCTATCTTTCGATATATATTTTGAAGTGAAGGAAACGCCGGAGGTTAGTCTTGCAGTTGCACTAGATGGGAAGTATGATTTTGAAAATGAATTGAAACGAGCAAATTCCCTTTTTGATACATACAATAAGCTTGTAGCAGAAGGAGGCGACACAGAAAGTTATGCAGATGACATCTTAGGTGTATTGACGGTGATGAATGAAAGTGCAACACTTTATTCTAAACAGCAGGACGTGACAGAAACACTTGCAAAGGTTTCAAAGGAAAAGCTTGACGCGGTATCAGAGATTGTGGATTGTGACAAGGATATTCTTGCTTTGAAAACAGAATATAAGGAATTGAATGCAACGCTCACTGCACTGACTGTGGATGTGCGCGAAAAGATTGAGGAACTCACGAACACCCGCAAAGTTACAATGTCTGCATTGATTTATGTGGTATTTTTTATCGGTGCGGCGCTTGTAGTGCTTTTGACTGTATTTGTGCTAGTATCGGTGCACAACAGTATACGGAAATTTGACGGGACGCTTGCACAGATTGCAAATGGCGAGATTCTTGTGAAGGCAGAAACAGGGCGAGGCGATGAGTTTGATGCCTTTGGGCAGGCTTTGAATAAGATGACAGATAAGCTTGCAGTAGTCATTGGAAATATGCGTAGTTATGGGGCGGAATTAAGCCGCAGCGGGCAAGAGCTTGATGAAATGTCACAGGCTTCAGGACATACTTCGGAACAGATAGATACAGCAATATCTGAAATCGCACAGGGCGCAAATATGCAGGCTGGCGAAGTGGAACATTCTACGAATGCGATGGAAAACCTCGGAAAACTGATGGATTCTATGGATATGGATATTGTGGAGCTTGACGAAACATCCATGAATATGAAACAGGCAAGTGACGGCGCTGTTTCGATATTGAATGCACTTAGCAGTTCAAATCAGAATATGACAGAAGGGATACATAAAATTGCAAATCAGATTACTAAAACAAATGATTCAGTGAAGGAAATCGAGGAGGCTGTTTCTCTGATTTCTTCGATTGCAGACCAGACGAATCTTCTTTCGCTCAATGCAAGTATTGAGGCTGCAAGGGCAGGGGAGGCTGGAAGAGGTTTTGCAGTGGTCGCTTCTGAGATTCAGCAGCTTGCAGATCAGTCTAACCAGTCTGCCGACACAATATTTGGGGTAATTTCCAATTTGATTAGGGATTTCAAGGAAACACTTCAAGTCATGGAGGAGGTAGAGGAAGCCACAAGTGATCAGAATAAAAAGTTAAGTGAAACGCAAAAGCAGTTTGAGATCGTGAATCAGGGCATAGTCCAGTCAAGGGATAAAACAGCAGTGATAAAGAATGCGATTAGTGAGTGTAATGAAGTGCGTAATACTGTGTCGCAAATTGTGCTTAGTTTGTCTGCTATTTCAGAGGAGAATGCATCATCTGCCAATGAAACGGCTTCTGCAATGCAGCAGTTGAACAGTACTATGGCAGAACTTTTACAAGAATCACAAAAGTTACTTTCTATTTCATCACAGCTTGAACAAGATATGACATTCTTTAAACTGACTTGAATAAATAGAAAATAAATGCTTATATTATAAAGATAGTATTACAGAGATGTAGTACTATCTTTTTTTATTTCAAAATTTACAAAAAAGAAAAATAATTTTGTGAGTTTCAACTAATTTTAGCTAAAACAAGAATAAAAAGTTGTGAATTTTAATTTTATGTGATATTGTTATAGTAAACGACAAAAGTATTTGCCGTTTACTATAACTTGATGCACACCCATGGGTGCAACTATTCAATGGTCAAGTCCCAAAAACCAAGGGCAAAACAAGAATCTAGGAAAGGAAACACTAACTAAAGTATGATATCTTATAATGAAAATGAACGTATTTTTAAGCTTGACACACCGAACACCACATATATGATTGGCATTGTGGATGAGGAGAATTTTGTCGGGCATATCTATTATGGAAAGAGGCTGAAAGAAGTGGATGCGGCGTATCTTATGCGGACGGAAGAGCCACCGTTTGTGCCAAGTAAGAATGCTAGGGAGCGCTGTTCGTTTTTTGACTGTTTTCCATTTGAGTATCCAACAACTGGTGTAGGGGATTATAGAGAAGGTTGTATAGGAATCAGGACGGCAGCAGGTCATGTAGGTAGTGCACTCTCTTATGTTTCACATGAGATTATTGATGGAAAGCCTGCACTAGAAGGGTTGCCTGCTACATTTGGCACAAAGGAAGAATGTTCCACACTAAAGCTTGTATGCAAGGATAACTACGTAGGAATGCAGGTAGAATTATTGTACACTGTATTTTATGACACAGATGTCATAACAAGAAGTGTGAGAGTAACAAATATTGGAAAAGAATACTTTTATCTTACAAAAGTGTTTTCTGCCTGCATTGATATGGACAACAAAGAGTTTGACATGATAACTTTACACGGGAGTTGGGCAAGGGAACGTCATATACAAAGGAAGGCATTGGGATATGGTATACAGAATGTCAGCTCATTCAGGGGAGAATCAAGCCATCAAGACCATCCGTTTTTAGCACTTGTAGACAAACATGCCACACAGGAACAAGGTGAGGTTTATGCCATGAATTTTGTCTATTCAGGAAATTTCCGTGCGCAGGCAGAAGTGTCACAATTTGACACAGTGCGTATGTCTATGGGAATCCATCCTGAAAATTTCTGTTGGAAATTGGAGTGTGGTGAGAGTTTCCAAGCACCAGAAGTAGTTATGGTTTATACAGACAAAGGACTTGACGCTATGACTACCGCATTTCATAAATTGTATAAAAAGCACTTGATTCGCGGTATATATAAAGATAAGAAAAGACCGATTCTCATCAACAATTGGGAGGCGACATATTTTGAGTTTACCACAGAAAAGCTTCTTTCCATTGCAAAGGAGGCAGCGGAACTTGGCATAGAAATGCTTGTCATGGACGATGGATGGTTTGGGAAAAGGAACAGTGACGACTGTGCACTTGGAGATTGGAAGGTTAATGAGGAAAAGTTAAATGGCGGCTTAAAATACCTTGTAGACGAAGTCAATAAACTTGGCATGAAATTCGGTATTTGGTTTGAGCCTGAAATGATATCACCTGATTCGGATTTGTACAGGGCACACCCTGACTGGGCGATTGCGATTCCGGGAAGGCCTGGTACACAATCGCGACAGCAATTTGTCCTCGATTTGTCTAGGCAGGAGGTCGTGGATTGTATCTATGAGCAGGTGGCAGCAGTGCTTCGGAGCACAAATATTGAGTATGTAAAGTGGGATATGAACAGGCAGCTTACGGATATTGGAAGTTATGAGCTTGCCGCTGACAGGCAGGGCGAGTTGTATCATCGTTATGTACTCGCGGTTTATCAGATGCAGGATAGACTTACAAAAGAGTTTCCTAATTTGCTGCTTGAAAACTGTTCTGGCGGCGGTGCGCGTTTTGATCCGGGTATGTTGTATTTTAGCCCACAGATTTGGTGCTCTGATGATGCCGATGCGATAGAGCGGCTTGAGATTCAGGAGGGAACAGCACTGATTTATCCTCTTTCTACAATGGGAGCACATGTTTCAGATTGTCCAAACCATACAGTAGGACGTGTGACACCATTTGAAACAAGGGGAATTGTGGCACTTGCGGGAACATTTGGATATGAGCTTGATGTGACAAAGATCCCACAGGAGGACAGGGACATGATACCTGACCAAGTAGCAATGTACCATAAGTATAATGATTTGGTTCGGGAAGGTGATTATTACCGCATTGCCTCTTATTCACAAAACCACAGGTTTGACTGCTGGCAGATCGTGAGTGAGGATAAAAGTCAAGCGCTTGTTACATTTGTGCAGGTTTTGAATCGCCCGAATTTTAAGTCAAGATGTATCCTGCTCAAAGGTCTGGATGAAAACAGGCGTTATCGTGTGAAGTTTATAAATGATGACAATATTGCAGAAGGTATATACAGTGGAGATACGCTTATGAAAGCAGGACTTTTAGTTCCTAATCCGTGGGGAGATTTTCAGGCGAGGCTGATTTTACTGACAGCAGAATAAGGAACTAAAAAAGCAAAGAGGAGGCGGTACGGGTGGTATTGCAAACGCTAAACGGTGAATGGACAATGTATCCGCATTTATATGAAGATAGTGAATATATGGAGGAATTTGCACTGAAAGAGTCTTATTCTGTGCAAGTACCGGGATCTGTGCTGTCGGCATTGTGTGATACAGGGGCAATCGGAGAGAAATACGCTGATCCATATTACAGAGACAATGAGTATTATTTAAGGGAACTTTTTTGGCAGGATTATTGGTTTGAGAGGGATTTTGAAGTAGATGAAACGCTGATGACAGAATCGTGTCTTGAGCTTGTGTGCTTTGGACTAGATACATTAACAGAGATTTATATCAACAATCAGTTTGTGGCAAAGACCGACAATATGCACAGGACATGGCGTTTTGATATAAAAAGTTTTTTAACAGTGGGAACAAACCATATTCAAATCCGCTTTTTATCGACATTGAGATATATCCAAAACTATCAGGCGGCAGAGCATAAGGAAATTCATTGTGATGCCAGCGGCGCTATGAGCGGAAACCAATATCTTCGCAAAGCACATTCTATGTTTGGCTGGGACTGGGGCGCACAGCTTCCGGATGCTGGCATATTCCGTGAAATCAGGCTGGAGGCGTACAGCGTGGCAAGGCTTGATGATGTGCGGTATATACAAGTGCATGAGAATCATAAGGTGTTTTTGCAGGTCAAAAGCAACGTGCATTGGATAAATAAAGAGGAAAACTGTACAGTCAGGGTGACATTAACAAGTCCAGAGGGGGTGCAACTAGCACAGCTTGAAGGAACAGATATTACATTTGAAATAGAAACGCCACGGTTATGGTGGGTAAATGGACTTGGAAAACAGCCGCTTTACACAGTGGAAACGGCGCTTTTCAAAGATAATGCATGCATACAAGTGCGCACAGATAACATAGGGCTGCGCACATTTACAGTAAGCTGTGATAAAGATAAATGGGGTGAGGAATTTGCATTCATGATAAATGGTGTCAAATTCTTTGCAATGGGCGCAAATTATATTCCTGAAGATTGTATTTATAGAAGGATTACTAAAAAACGACAGGAGTATTTGATTAGGAGTGCTGTCAGAGCAAATTACAACTGTATCAGGGTTTGGGGCGGAGGTTATTATCCTTCTGATGATTTTTACGATTTGTGCGATAGATATGGACTGATTGTATGGCAGGATTTGATGTATGCCTGCAATGTCTACGATTTTACACAAGAATTTGAGGAGAATGTAATTGCGGAAACGAAAGATAATGTGAAGCGCTTACGGCATCATGCGTGTTTAGGATTGTGGTGCGGCAATAATGAGATTGAATCGGCGTGGCATCATTGGGGAAATTTCCTTGAGCAGACACCTTATCTGCGGGCAGATTATATTAAACAGTTTGAACATGTGCTCCCAAGGACAGTACGGCAAATGGATGACACCACCTTTTTCTGGCCCTCATCGCCATCTTCGGGAGGGTGTTTTGACAATCCAGATGACGAAAACAGGGGTGATACTCATTACTGGGATGTATGGCATGGACAGAAGCCATTTTCTGATTACCAGAATCACTTTTTCCGCTTCTGTTCAGAATTTGGTTTTCAGTCGTTTCCTTCTTATAAAACAGTCTGTACATACACAGAGGAGAGCGACAGAAATATTTTCTCACAGGTGATGGAAAGCCATCAGAAAAATGATTCTGCAAATGGGAAAATGTTGTATTACATTTCTGAAAATTTTAGGTATCCCAAAGATTTTGAGTGCTTGCTTTATACGACGCAGGTACTTCAAGCAATTGCAATCAAATCTGGCGTGGAGCATTGGAGACGGCATAGAGGGCGCTGTATGGGTGCTGTCTATTGGCAGATGAATGATAATTGGAGTGTGGCTTCATGGTCAAGCATTGATTATTATGGACGCTGGAAAGCGCTTCACTATATGGCAAAAGAATTTTTTGCTCCTGTTGCGGGCAGTCTTGTGCGTATTAAGGATTGTGACAGCAGCAATGCAAATGGCGGAGAACATTTTACAAAAGCGGCTGCATATGTAGCAAATGAAAGCTTTGAGAAGGTGCGCGTAACGGTGGTGCTTTCTTTAAAAACGTTTGATTTTACGACAATCATGTCAGAGATGGTGGAACTTGAAGTGCCTGCATTTACAAGTATGAAGGCTGTAGAGGCAGACTTTTCAAAATATGTACAAAGGCAGCCTAAGATATCTCTACCACCACAGCAGAAGCGTACTGGAAAGCTTTATGATAAAAAAGACGTGTTTGTGGAAGCAGTATTTGTGTATGAAAATGGTAAGATACAAAAGGAAAATACTACATTATTGCCATATAAATATATGGAGCTGCCGAAATGTCATATTTCTTATGAAGTGCATGAAAAGGCAGATGAAAATGGTTATGAGATTTTACTTAAAAGTGATGCCTATGCTGCTTTTGTGGAGTTGGATTTTGAGGATGTAGACGTGATTTTTTCTGAGAATTATTTTTCTATAACAGATGATTCAGTAAAAAAGATAACGTTGTGTAAGGAGGATATACAAGGCGGCAGTCTTAGAGATGTTAAAGAGATAGCACAGAGGCTGCGTGTGCGGTCGGTACGGGATTGTTATTAAGGGCAGGCAGAGGAAAGGGATTATAATTCCTATGATAAAGGAGTGGTATAATGGTTAAGGCTGTAAAGCTTGCAGATATAGCAGAAAAAGTCGGTGTCAGTGTGGTTACGGTATCGAAAGCGCTTTCTGGTCAGAAGGGCGTGAGTGAGGAGATGCGCGCCAAGATAAAGGAGCTTGCGGATACAATGGGATATATGCCAATCCATGCGCAGCAAGGAAGGAAGGAAAAATCCTATACAATTGGAGTGATAACGTTTGCAAGGTATTTTACAAAATTTGCATCATTTTATTGGAAGATGTATCAAGAACTTGCTATGCGTGCAGTCAAGAGAAATTGTTTTTCTATGTTGGACATTGTGACAAACGATGACGAAGCAAACCTTGTTCCCTCAAAATTGATAGATGAAACGCGCGCGGATGGAATTGTGATTATTGGAAGACCAGAGAGGGATTACTTGAAAATGCTGTACCAGAATAAGAAGCTTCCAATGATCTTTATGGACTTTTATGATCAAGTAGGGGCAGTAGACTCAGTGATTTCTGCGGGATTTTATGGCATGTATCACATGACGAACTATCTGGTTAGAAACGGACATATGCGCATTGGATTTGTGGGGACGCTAATGTATACAGAAAGTATAACAGATAGATACTTTGGCTATTGTAAATCACTGTTGGAAAACGGGCTAGAGCAGCGTGAGGATTGGGTGATTAAGGACAGGGAGTACAGCGATGGGATTATGGGAATGGACTATACATATACCCTGCCCAATGATATGCCGACAGCGTTTGCGTGTAACAATGACGTTGCGGCATATGCACTGATTAAGCAGCTTGAAAAAAAAGGATATCGCGTGCCAGAGGATATTTCTGTGGTTGGCTATGATGACTATCTTTATCCCGAGTTTGGAGATTCCCAGATTACGACGTATTCCGTGGATATGGGGGAGATGGCTAAGACAGTGCTTAACTGTATTATTCGTCGAATCGAAAACCTTGCGGTTGGTACAAATTTGCATGTAGTCAATGGATCGGTCATTGAGCGAAGCAGTGTTAAGAAAATAAACTGAACGGCTACAAAACAGGTGTTTCCTTGCGGTAAGTTAGCGGAGTAACACCTGTTTTTTCTTTAAAAAGCCTTATAAAGTGATTGGTGTTCTCAATTCCAATGATTTGGCTGATGTCCACAATCTTTTCATCCGTATTCAGTAAAAGTTCTTTTGCTTTTTCAATCCTAATTTTATTCAAGAATTGGATTGGAGTATACTCATAATATTTTGCAAATTCGCGGCAGAGCCTATATTTGTTCACGCCATATTCAGATGCAAGATCATCCAATGTATAAGGCTCACTGTAATTTGCCTGAAAGCGGCGGTGTATATCAGTAATATAGGCAGGAATATGATATGAGCCAGAGTGTTCTATAGCACATGCTAAATATATTTGAGAAAAGAGGACGACAAGTTCCTTTGCGCGCATAATTCCGTGAATTTCGTCGTCGGTATCATTTCTTAGAACCTGTTCCCATGTATTGCGGACATCAGCACATTTTTCAAGTTTTAATACAAAGCGGTCAAGTTCTAATATTTTTTTGAAGTAATATTCAAGAACAGGTGTGCTCACAAAGCATATGGTGTATTCCCAAATATTGTGCTGGCAGACAAGCTTATAGTTTTGCCTACAGTCAAACAGTGCTAGAGTGTCTTTTGCAAGATCATATCCAGCATTGATTCCAGTATGATTTTCGTAAAAAAGCCGCCCTACTCCCCGTGTGGTCTGTATTATGCACAAGGCATCTAGCCCAGCAGCTTCATAAGAAAAAGGCGAAGTGACCGAAACATTCTTATGGCACAACTCATGTGGAAGCTGTGCGCAGAAATCATGCTCTCTGCTATATGCTTCAGAAAAATAATCTGACAGAGAAAAACGGTTGCTGGTTTCAGAGGAAATAAGGCTGCTGAAAAATTCAGAAGAAAATAATTTTGAGGACATGAGATTACTCCTTTGATAAAAATGCAATAATACAAAAAATTATAAATTATACTGCACAACGATTAAATTTACAGTATACCCCGACTGGAAACCGCCACTCGAATACTGTGCGAGATATATCAATATAAATTTTGGCGGTTTTCAGTATAAGTATAAAAGAATTAGAAAGAAAAATCAAGAAAAGAATATAAAAGTAAATATTAGAATATTAAAACACTTTATTATTAGATAAGTAATTTTTTAAGCTAAATAATAAGCTTAAAATTAGCTAAAATTAAGTTATAAGCATTTATGAATTAGATAAATTATATAAAAATAATAAAAGTAAATTGTAAAAATAGAGGAAATGACGAAAAGTAACAATAATTGGATATAAATGTCAATTTTAAATGGTGACTAAAAGGAAAAGTTAAATTAAACTAAAAATAAGTTAACGAACAGGGTTAGCGATACGATAACAAATCAATTATGTTTCAAAGGGAGGTTTTGACTATGAAGTTCAAAAAATTTATGGCGCTTGGAATGGCTGCAGTGATGACAATGTCGCTGGCAGCATGTGGCGGAAAGTCAGATGACGCGCCATCAACATCGGGCAACACAGGAAGCACAGACAACTCTGGAAGTACGACAAACACGGGTTCAGATAATGCTGGGGGGGCAGATAACACAAATGCATCTGGCGGGATTACATATGCAGGTATCACGCTTGGAGAAGACTACACAGATCTTACCACATCAATTAAGTGGATACATCACAAGACAGATCGTGAAGAGGATGGTACGATACAAGGGTATATTGATGCATTCAACGAGATGTATCCAAATATTACAGTTGAAACAGAAGGAATCACAAACTATGCAGAAACATCACTTTTGCGACTTCCTACAGGCGACTGGGGCGATATTATGTTCATACCTTCAATTGACATGGTTGACCTTGAGGAATACTTCCTTCCTTATGGTTCTGTATCAGAAATGTCAGAGCTTATCAATTTCGCTGATCAGTGGAAGTTCCAAGACCAGTGTTATGGTATTGGATATATGGGAAATGCACAGGGACTTCTTTATAACAAGGCAGTATTTGAGGCAGCAGGCGTGACAGAGCTTCCGAAAACTCCGGATGAGTTTATTGCAGCTTTGCAGGCAATCAAGGACAATACAGATGCAATCCCTCTTTATACTAATTATGCGGCTGGCTGGACTATGGAAGCTTGGGATGGATATCTTGGAGCAATCACAACAGGTGACACAACATGGTTGAACCAGAAGTTTACGCATACAGCATCACCATTTGCAGACAATGGTGATGGAACAGGCGCATATGCACTTTACAAGATTCTTTATGATGCAGTTGCACAGGACTTAATTGAGGATGACTATACCACAACCGACTGGGAAGGCTGCAAGGGCATGATTAACAGAGGTGAGATTGGTTCAATGGTATTAGGTTCATGGGCAATAGCGCAGATGAAGGCAGCAGGTGATAAGCCCGACGATATTGGATATATACCATTACCTATTACTATCAATGGAAAACAGTATGCAACTGCAGGACCAGATTATTGCTATGGTATCAATTCAAAAAGTGATGCAGACCATCAAGCAGCAGCAATGGTATTTGTAAAATGGATGGTTGAGGAATCTGGTTGGTGTGATTTTGAAGGTGGATATCCAATTTCTAAGACAGCACCTACGTCCTTTGTATTTGATGGCGTAGAAGTTGTAAATAATGACTCTGCTCCAGAAGATGAGGCTGATCTTATGAACCAGATGAATGCAGAAAGCGAGTTGAACTTTAACAGCGGCGGTTCTCGTAAGGTTATGGAAATCGTGGAAGCAGCAGCAACAGGTTCTAAGAGCTATGATGACATTATGGCAGAATGGACACAGAAGTGGAATGATGCACAAAGTTCTTTAGGTGTAGATGTATTGTACTAATTATTGTTATAGTGTGGCTTGCGGGCAGGTTCTTTCCGTAAGCCACTTATACCATAGGTTTTTCTTTGAAAAGGAGGGGGTTGCATATGGCAGCAGCGACAGCGGCAGATAAGCCGAAAAAACCATTTAATTTTGGCAAGTGGGCAAAGAGCAGGCAAGGTCAGCAGACGCTTATTATTATTACTTTTTCCATTATTCCTTTGTTGCTTTTGTTTACGTTTACCTATTATCCGTTTGCTGAGATGACAAAGTTTAGTTTTTATGACAGGGATTACATAAAAGTAAAAGGTTTTGTAGGTCTTAAAAACTACGCTGATGTATTCAAGAGAGATGACATTTTCAAGTCGCTCTGGCTCTCTCTGTATTATATGGGTGGGGCAGTTGTACAGCTTGCATTGGCGCTTTACCTTGCTACAATATTCAGTTTCGGGGTAAAGGGCGGCAACTTTTTCAAGGGATGTATGTTTTTCCCATATCTTATCAACGGTATCGCAATCGGTTTTATCTTTAAATTTTTCTATACAAGAGGATTCGTGCTTGATACAATACTTCAGTGGATTGGTTTTGATTTAGAAAACTTACCATATTGGCTTAGGGACACTAGTATTAACAATGTTTCCCTTGTTGCCACGAGTGTGTGGAAATATTTTGGACAGAATATGGTGTTGTTTATCGGCGCAATGATGTCGGTAGATGCATCATTGTATGAAGCAGCAGACTTAGACGGCGCAAATAAATGGCAGCAGTTTAAATATATCATGCTTCCAAGTATCAAGACAATTGTAATGTTGAATTTGATTATGTCAATTACAGGTTCTTTGAGCGCATTCGAGCCTCCTTATGTAATTATGTCAGGCGGCGGCAATGGAACAGCAACTTACTTTGTAAAGATGCATGAAGTGGCACATACAAGCCGCAAATTAGGGCTTGCATCTGCTATGGCAATCGTACTCTTACTGATTATCTTTGCAGCGACCATATTACAGAAACTGTTCTTCAAGTATGTATTTAGGAATGCAGAGGACGAGGATAAGGGCGCAGCAGCAAAGCGTGAAAAGAAGATTGCAAAGATGAATGCAAAGGGGGCATAATAATGACAATTGGTGATAAGGTTAAAAAATATCTGTGGATATTCATTAAATATTTTTCAATGGTATTCTTCTCGTTTATTGCAATATTGCCGATTGTATCCTGTGTGATTACGGCATTTAAGACGAATGAGGAATATCAGACCACAAATGTAATGACACCGCCTGCAAGCTGGTTTAATGTTAGCAACTTTGTTGATGCATTTAAACGGGCAGATATGGGAAGGGCATTTTTGAACTCTATCATTGTGGTTGTCATTGTAGTGGTAGGTTCTGTTATGATTGGCTCTATGCTTGCATATGTACTCAATCGGTTTAAGTTTCCGGGCAATGGACTAATCCGTAATCTATTCCTTTTTGCGACTTTGCTGCCAGGGATTGCTATGCAGGTATCAACATACCAGTTAATGTACTCTATAAAGTTTATTGACCATTTATATGGTTATATCATATTGATGATGGGTACAGATGTTATTTCAATTTATGTATTCATACAATTCTTTGAAAATATATCAGTTTCGCTTGACGAGTCGGCATATATGGACGGGGCAAGCTACTTTACGATTTTTTTCAGGATTTTGTTCCCATTGTTAAAACCTGCGATTGTGACCTGTATGATTCTAAAAGGTGTAGGTGTATACAATGAATACTATAGTGCACAGCTTTACTTAATTAGCCAAAAGAATCGAACAGTGGCTATGTCACTTTACACCTTTACCGGACCACTTGGAAACCAATATAATTTGATTTGTGCCGGCGTAATCATCACATTGCTGCCAGCGCTGATTATATTCATTGCATTCCAGAATCAGATTTATTCCGGACTTACAGCAGGTGCTGTTAAGGGTTAAAGATTTTAGCATGATGGTTTGGCTTATCCTAAACTGTCATGCTAATTTTTACTAGATTGTTGGTTTGTTTATTACTTTTATTAGCTTTTATAAGAAATATTGAATAAGGTAAAAATAGTTTATATATAGCTAAAATATACAAAAAACTTTATTAAAATTTGTTAAATATAGCAGAAATAACAAAAAATAGCAATAATTCATGATAAAGTGCAATTTTAAACAGTGACTAAATGATAAAGTTAAAATAAACTTAAATTAAAGTAACATTTAGAAGGTAAATTTTATTTTAAGTACTTCATAGTAACAGTTCAGGTAGGACTTGAACTGTTACGCATAAAACCATG
>JAAGKN010000566.1_pt1 | contig 124130 bp, 154 predicted proteins | sample 6206371 | NCBI WGS metagenome assembly JAAGKN01 (sample SAMN11533720, study PRJNA540317) | gut metagenome | isolation source: fecal pellets from male and female animal of same cohort | host: Peromyscus leucopus | place: USA:CA | collected 2017
GTAGAGCAAAGGATTGAAGCTCCTTGTGTCGGCGGTTCGATTCCGTCCTCAGTCATTCCAGGTAATCTGGGAATGAGCGTTTATGATTAACAATTAGTTGTAGCTATTTATCGTATGAGATTTCATGCGATTATGGAAGCTATTAAATGGTAACGAAGACAGTCTTGAAAACTGTTAAGTTGGTGAGTTCGAGTCTCACAGCTTCCTTTGGCGGTTGTCTGTAGACACCGTCCTAATTAATGATTATATCGGTGCATACCCTTATTTTAGAAATAAGGGGCGAACCTTTGGGGTGTGGCGGAATTGGTTTACGCACCTATTCTCTAGCAGGCATGATTGCCTTGCAGGTTCGAGTCCTGCCTATTGCCGAGACGGATGGCAGTGGTGGCGGAATTGGAAGACGTACTAGAGTTTAGACGGTATGTGGGTTCGAGTCCCATCACCCCAGTTGCAGCTATTATTTAGTTGTGAAAAGCAAGTAAGAGTCAAAGATGTACTGCTTAATTAGACGTCACTACGGCTGGACAACCGTCTCATGGAAAGTGGCAAAAATGAATCTGTGCAGTGAATAAGGCTTGTCCCCTGACAAAGGTGGGTTTCATTTGACAGATTCGGCAAATCAATTTGGGTCTTTGTGGTTTGCGTAGGGTAATAGCTCAGGGGTAGAGCGTACAGAATGGGTCTGTAAGGTCTATAGGTTCGAGTCCTATATTACCCTTTAGCTGTAATAGGCTAAATCGAATTGCGACCAGGTACAGGATTTGTACCTCCTTAAAAGTTTCATCTTATTTCAATGGTAGAATAGTCATTTATATGATCGGTGTTGGTTCGATTCCAGCAGATGAAATAACCTACGTTGTGGGTTGGGCACTTTACAGAAAAAAGGTCATGACAGACCTCCAATATAGCAACGTTGACGAACGTTGCATCACACTTCCTTAGCTCAGTTGGATAGAGCAACGGTCTTCTAAACCGTAGGTCGTGAGTTCGAGTCTCACAGGGAGTATTTATTTTTTTTATTAGGGGGATTTTTATTGAATAAAGGCGTAGGGAGCAAGATTGGCAGATTAACCTTATTAAAAAAAGTGTACAAAGAAAAAAATAATCAAAAACGCCTATACTGGAAATGCCAATGTGAATGTGGTAACACTAAAGTTATTAGATCTGATGCAATAGGGAAAAAGACTTTCTCTTGTGGTTGCTTAGGCAAAGAACGTTTAAATGAGCAGCATTCTGAAAAAAGAGGTAAATATAAGGATAATGATAGTAAGTCCTATAGTGTTTATCATAAATTATATAAAACCTGGTGTCATATAAAAAGCAGATGTTATAACAAAAACGATAATAGCTATAAGTTATATGGCGGTCGTGGAATAAAAATGTGTGATGAATGGATGGACAGCTATAGTTCATTCAAAACTTGGGCTATAAATAATGGTTTTGACACTAATGCAAAAGGGCATGAGCTATCCATTGATAGAATAAATGTTGATTCTGATTATTGTCCAGAAAACTGTAGATGGGTTGATCCTAAAACTCAGGCAAATAATACACGTAGTAATTTTTATATTATTATAAACGGTGAAAAGAAAACGATAACTGAATGGGGTAGAAAATATAATTTAGATCCAAGCACAATAAGGCGAAGGTATAAAAAATACGGTATGCGTGGTACGGAGCTTTTAAAACCATTAGATAAAAAAATGGTTATCCCAAACATAATCTTCGTAGAATACAATGGAGAGAAAAAGACTTTAGAGGAGTTATCTAAACTCACTGGTATTAAAAAGGATACGTTGTACCGTAGATACACTAATGGTATGCGTGGCGCTGAGTTAATAAAGGAAGTTAAGAAAACACGTGATGGCAGAGTGCCAATCAGGATGAAATACAATGGTAGAATGTATACGATTGGTGAACTACATAAACAATTTGGTTTTTCGGAAACCACTTTGAGAAGATGGTATAATAAAGGATTTTCAGATGTATCTGAGGCTATAAAGGCAATGGGTAGATTTGAAAACTATTAATCAGTTGAAATAGGTGTATTCATGAAAGATATATTCAAGTATGTATTTATAGCGTGCCTGTGTCTTACGGCGCTTTCAATTATTTTTTTCTGTGTAACGACAACCATTAGTGTCTTTATAGAAAAAGGTATGGTGGTAGGTACATTCACAATGGTGTTAAATTTTATTTTGATAAGTGTGTTGGCGCTTATAGCTTACGTATTTTCAAAAATGGAAATGTAAATTTGGTTGGGTTAGACTATGAGACCCCTGGTCACAGGGAGAACCAGTTAAAAATAGCGTTCGTAGCAGAAATAACCGAAACTTGTGGGCTTACAACAGTCGTAATTAGAGATTAGGGTTGCGATTGCTGGACACAACATGATTCCGTGGGCTACTTGGGAATTACAGAGATAAATATCAAACCCCTGACAAAGGAACAAGTTTCCGTGCGCAGGCTTTTATTTACACGTGGAAGATAACATTGGTGTAATTGCAAGCATGTTAAAGGTGCGGGTTGAAGTCCCGTATGTTATCAACCCACCTCTTACAAATATGGTACGTACAGTAAGAGGCTTTTATAATAGACCGTATATGGTCTATCTCCGATACTATGATATAGGCATAGCCTGTTTGGTTCGACTCCAAATATCGGAATTTCCAGTGCTGCCAGACAATGTATATCCTCAAAGTCTATGTGGCATATTAATCAAAGGAGAATAAGAATGAGAGTAGAGATATTGCATTCAGAATCTGTTGATCGTTTAGAACAATGTATCAATGCCTGGTTGATCGCAAATAAAGATGTTAAAGTTCACGATATTAAGTTCCAAGCAGATTCACCCGATGGTTGGAACAAATTTTACGCTATGATTATCTACTCTTACAAGGTGTAAGGTTAATGATTAAATTATTTAAATGGATAGTAGACCATGTTGACTCAGATATAATTATGTACTCTGTATTGTCTGTCTTACTTCTTTTACTATGCTTTCTGTTCTGGATTATCTCGGAATTATTTCACTATCTAGGTATAGATTGTTTTGAAGCTTTAAGGTTGAGCATAGCAGCAATCTTATTGGTTATACTTGTGGGGCTAGTTATTTTCGGTGTATTTTTCATCATAGTAGCTATTTTAGCTGGTGCGGAAAAGTTAGCGGTTAAATTATTTGATAAAATTTCCGAGAAATACCAAGGTAGATAAAACTAAGATTTTATAAACGATTTGGGCAAAATGTACTCTGCGTTTTGCCCTATTTTTAGGGACAAATGGAAGGGGTGAGTTTTTGACAAAAAGGTATTTTGCACTAATTGAGCCACATTTAGGTAAAAAATCTTGGGAAGTGTTCCAGGAAGATGAATTAGATGAAAAGGTCGCAAAATTTGAAGATGAACATTTTTGTGAGTTTTGCTGGGACTGTGACGAAATCATTGAAGTGTTTGAAGATAAAAATCAAGCAAATAAATGGTTAATTAATCACCAGGGGTTCGGTACTAATGAGTATAATCGCTTAATTAGAGAGCTGTTCGAGTTGTAATACATATTATAGAAAAGGGGAGAAGTAATTAACATAAATGCAGTTAAATATATTTAACTGTAATATAATACTTATAGAGAGTTAAAATGTGGAGTGAGTATTATGTCAATGTTAAAACCAAAAGAAGTGATTGGACGCTATGCGTTATAACTAATTAAATTTCTATGCTAACATTTAATTATATTGATGTTGTTTTCACTCAAAACGTGATGCTATTATAGATGCACAAGGAGGTGAAACGATATGATACGAACGGGAAAAGTTAGACTTTATCCTAATAAAACAATGCGTAAAGCCTTGGATGACTTATGTGATTATCGGCGGTATTGTTGGAATGCTGGGTTAGCTTTATGGAATGACATGTATGCAGAATCATTGATTTTAGAAGACAAAAAGTTAAAGCCAACCGAATATAAAGTCAGAAACGAATTGACAGAAATTAAAGAAGATTGGCAATATCGACTATCTTCAAGGGTATTACGTTTAGCTATTCATGACCTAGGTATTGCCTGGAAAAATTTCTTTGATAAAGCTCAGTCTGATTGGGGTATACCTAATTTTAAATCTAAGAAAGCTCCTAGACAAGGCTTTAAAACTGACAGAGCTAAGATTGTTAGTGGTAAGTTACGTTTAGATAAACCACGTGGAATCAAAAAGTGGTACGATATTCGATTTAAAGGCGCTAAATCATTAGATGGTGAATTAAAGGTGGTTTCAATTTATCGTGAAAATGGTAAATACTGGGCTAGCTTGCCTTTTGAAGTCAATGTTGAGACAAATCCTAAAACCAACCATATGTCGGCTGTTGATGTCAATGTTGGGCATATCAACTATACGGAAGGCAAAATTAATACATTGCCAGATAATCTAAAACGATTGTATAAGCGTATCAAACATTATCAACGTATGTTAGCTAGAAAGCGTGTTGTAAATGGGAAACGAGCTACTAAAAGTAATAATTATGTTAAGACGAGAGCCAAGTTGCAACGTGATTATCGCAAAGTAGCTAATATCCAACATGATATTATGCAGAAGTTTACAACTCAATTAGTTGAAGAATACGACAAGATCGTAATTGAAGATTTACAGGTCAAACAAATGCAGATGACTCATGTTGCTTCCAAAGGGCTACAACGTTCAATGTTTGGTTATTTCAGACAGATACTGAGCTATAAGTGCGATTGGTATGGTAAGAAACTTATCTTAGCCGATAAATATTATCCAAGTACGCAACGTTGTTCTAAATGCGGTCATATTAAGACTGGTGAAGAAAAAGTTGGGCTTAATGGCAACTTAAAATATGGAACTAAGCATAACGAATATATCTGTTATGAATGCGGTTTTAACTGTGATAGAGATGAAAACGCAGTGTTGAATTTATTAGCACTGATATAAAAAAAATGGGGTGGGCTACACCCTTAGACTATCAGAGTTAGTCAATGTCATTACCCTCTTGTTAGGATATGGGAATACTAATGTTGACGGTAGTAAATAAAATTAGGAAAGGAAAAATATAATTCTTTCTCAAACATATTCAAACGTAACAAGTTAAATATGTTTGTTCACATTTTATATAGCAGAAATTACTATTTTGATTACACTCGCTGGGATTATCGGTTCTGGGAAATCGAGTCTGACTGAGATTTTATCTGAAGAATTGGGGACTAAGGCTTTTTACGAGCCAGTAGAAGATAATCCTGTTTTACCATTATTTTACAAGGGAAATGAGATCGCTGCTAAAAAACGTGCTGAAGGTGACGCCGAAGCAACTAATCCATATGCGTATCTATTGCAAACATTCTTCCTAAATCGTAGATTTGCTATGATTAAAAAAGCTATGCAAGATGACAACAACGTGTTGGATCGCTCAATCTATGAAGATGCAATCTTTATGAAGATGAATACTGATATGGGGAATGCAACAGAGGTAGAGTATGATATTTACAAGAAATTACTAGATAACATGCTCGAAGAATTACCCTACGCTGCTCATAAGAAATCACCCGATTTGATGGTTATGATTAACGTGTCCTACGACACAATGATTAAGCGCATTCAAAAACGTGGTCGTGAATATGAGCAAGTTGAAAACGATCCTTCATTAGTTGAATACTATCAACGTTTGTTGGGATATTATGACGAATGGAAGAAAGAATATAGCGCCTCACCATTGTTGATTATTGACGGAGATAAATATGATTTCGTGAATAACGTTGCAGATCGCAATAAGGTGTTAGATATAATTGAAACTCGATTAGTTGAATTGGGGAATTTAACAGAAGAAGAGTTTCTTACTATTAAGAAGGGACGGGAGCAATGAGATTTAAAACAGTTGATAAATCAAAGTATCTTGATACTGTGCGCATTAGTTTTCAAAAGACTTTAAATAATAGCTTAAAAGACGTCAAAAAACAAAAAGACGGTATTTATAGTGTCAAGGAGGAAGAAAGGGATATGTTTACTTACGAATCAAAACAATTTGGTGCAAAGCGCCAAAGAACAGTATACTTTGCAGCTGGATGGTTCACACCAAAGCAAAATATTGCATATACTACAGCAATGGAAGCGATTAAAGCCAATCCAACGATTGATGAAGAAAATAGTTATGTCCCACTTGAAAATCAATACAAGGGTTTGCGTGTAGATGAACACCCAGAATTACTAGAAGATAAAGAATGGCAAACGGCAACGTTCAATGGGGACTGTGTCGGGATCAAGAGTTCAGATATCTTCTTATGTACTTATCTACCAGATGAAGAAGACATCGGTTGTGGGGTCGAGTTAGGCTTAGCCAAGAGGTTAGGCAAATATATCGTGTTGGTGATCCCCGATGAAGATTACGGCAAACCGATCAACTTGATGAGTTGGGGTGTTGCAGATACAATTATTAAATTATCTGAGTTACCAAAGTTCAACTTCAATAAAATGAGCTTTGATTTCTATGAAGGTTCAGTATATTAATCACCCAGATAACTGAACGGAGCAAATAAGAGCGTGTCTCAGCACTCACATAGTTTAATACGGCTGAAATTGTCGAATAATAATAGTAATAGACGTTATGTTTTTGTCAGATATGCTAAGTTATACAAGTTAGCTCCCTGCGAATATGAAGCATATCACTTCAGTCACGCTAACAGAAAACATGATGATTGCTACTATTATACTGATGACAATGGAAGTCCTTTTGAACAGAGAAATAGCACGGGGTGGAAATATTCTACCAAGAACAGAAAGCAATGGATATAGCAGGTGATTTGATGACCCAATATTTTATCTCGGATCTACATTTTGGAGATGAGTTTGTTAGAAAAATTGACAAGAGACCATTCGATAATCTTAGAGAAATGAGAGAGACCATTATTGACAACTGGAATAACGTTGTCCGTCATGAAGATGAAGTATATATTTTAGGTGATATGTTCCATAAAAGTATTGGGCAAGATGAGGGGTTATGTATCTTAGACAGGCTTAATGGTCATAAATTCTATATACGTGGTAATCACGAAGAAGCTATAGATAACATGGATCCCAGGGGCGTTAACAGAAGATTAACGATTTTACCCAATATAGCAAGTATTAAGTCTAATCATTGGAAAATTGTCATGAGTCACTATCCAATGATCTCTCACGAGAATAGTTTTAATCGTTTAAATGATAAGACTGTCCACCTATATGGACACGTTCACGATTCTATAGGCGAAAAGATTTGTAGCACTGTGAGAGCAGAGTATTTACAGTCTGACAAATTACTCTATTCAATTAATGTCGGTGCTATGATGAAGCATATGAATTATGAACCAAAAACGTTAGAAAAATTGCTGGAAACCGTTATAGCGGAAGAAGGCTAACAATGAAATTGAGTTGGTATGTTGCTTTGACACATACCTGGGAAGTCGGATGATTCTGACTTCCCTTTTCTTTTATGCTTGAGAATTCCTAGTGTGACAGGCTAATACTCTGAAATAAATCATTTTTAATGTTATAATTATAGTAATATAATTATTTGATTAACAAATGTTAGGAGGAATTTAATATGTGGGAGATTATACTTTCTTGGGTAACGGCTATCGCAGCTTTAGCAGGTATCTTTTTGAGCATGTACCAACTACGAGAGTCAAATAGGCAAGCCCTTTTTAAACAACGTGTAAAATGTTTAATTAAAGCTAAAGGGTTAATGGAGCTGTATAAAGAAAATAGGGAAGACATTCTTAATGATAGAGATCAAAGTCCATATTTAACAGTAGATATGACTTTTTTACACTTAACGAATAACTCTTATTTATGTGATATAGGTAAAGTTATACAAAATTTACTCAATCCACCGTTGCAACGAAAGTTTTTAATCCGACTTGAAGATCTAAAAGAATTAAGTCAACAGGTTAGGTTCAGCTTTACAGATAGTGACGCTGAAAAGTTAAGTGAATTTATCATCCAGTATCAGAGAACGTTGCATGAACTATATAAATATCAAATCATTATAAAGAAGATGGATGAAGAAAATGACAAGAATACTCAACCGCTTGAAACTCTACAGCAGAATATAGATGAACCTGATCGTAGAAAAAAGTTATGGGATCAACTAGATCAACTTGATTCGGCGTATAATGAACTAGAAGATAATGGTTGTTTAGCTAAGTTGGAAGAGAAGACAAGGCTACATTGCTAATAAACTTTTCTTGCACGTGGATTTATTAAGGTGTTATAATAAATAAAGAAAAGAGGCAGTGCTGCCAACACTACCTCTCACGGAACCGTTAAAGACGGCGACTTCCAGACAGTTTTATTTGATTGTTGCTTAAACCATCCTACTCGTCAAAGTCAAGGATGGTTTATTTTTTTATTAACTCTACAACTAATGCAATTAATGCAACGACAAAAGTGCCGAAGGCTAACATTAGTTGTAACGCATCTGAAACAGACACGTTTTTACTTCCTTTCTAGTAGGATCTGAATTTATAGGTTTTACACCATAGGCATCACGTCCTTCTAGTCCAGAAGTCACCATCTCAACTTTTCCAAGAATAATTATATCATCTTTTTTTGATGATTGCATAGCACCAACTAGCTGTGACAAAATATTTTACTCGTTTGAATAGGGCGAGTATTTTTTACCCTAATTCTTTTTAAACTTGGCGTGTGAAATAGTTTCTGTGTCTTTTTCGTATTCTCCACGTGCAGCTCGATATAATTTTAAATCTTCTTCATCTTCAATGCGATCCGCAAGAGCCTTCTTAAATAAAGTTGACAAACTTTCACCAGTTAGTTGAGAATATTTCTCGAAATATTTTCCCTCTTCGTTGTCAAGTACAATGGTAACTTTTTTCAAATTGAGTAATCCTCCTTTATAATTGTCTCCACTATTAGTGTAACACTTGGCATTACAATGGATGTTGAATCATATGATATTATACTTTAAAAAGTATCTATTATTTCCATATATCATATAACAAATAATATTATACATAGAAATTCCATATTTTACATAAAATATGGAATTAAAAACCCATATTTAATAATATTTTGAATTATCTATAGTATTAAATTCCTAATTATGTTAATATATAAGTGTAATAAGGAATTGGAATTGAGATGATATAGTTTAAATTTTATATAATTTAGAGGATAGTGAAAAATTATGACAAGAAAATCTACCTACAACGTTCAACCTTTTAGAAGTGAAACTGAGATCGATGATTTCTTATTTTTTCTTCGGAGAACCAAAAATCGCAAACGTGACGTTTTCCTATTTCAATTTGGATTGAATACAGGATTGCGCATGTCAGATATTGTTGGACTCAAAGTAGGGGATATAAACAAACCCGAACCGATCATAACTGAAAAGAAAACAGGAAAGAAGAAACGTCTATTCTTAGATGGTATCCAGGACGTCATTCAAAACTACATAAAGGGTATGGATGATGACGATTATCTTTTCCCTTCCAGGAAAGGTGGGCATTTATCAGTCAATGCAGTATATAAACTGTACACTAAAATAGGTCGTGACCTGGGGAGAGATGACATAGGCTGCCACACTCTGAGGAAAACCTATGGACGTTTTTATTACCTAAAGACTCATGACATAGCTACTTTAATGTATTTGTTTAATCATAGTAGCGAAAAAATCACAAAACGCTATATCGGGATCACAGATGATGAAGCTAAATCTAGTCTGAAAGGTTTTCGTATTGGCGTTAAAGGAGATGATATTTAATGCGATTCTTTTATAGTGCTATTGAATCGATTGCAAATATAGTTGGTTGCGTCTTTGGTTTGATTTGGTACGGTATACTATTTTTTATAGCGATAGCACTTATGCGCTGGGCATTAGGTATTTAGTAAAACTATTTTGGAGGTAATTTAACATGCAGTTGGTTAAAGATATTTCTGTAAATGATATTCTTGAAGATGGTGTAGTTGAAGGGTTACGTTATATTATACTTAAATCAGAGTTTTCATTGAATGGTTATATTGAAAGACCAGATAATTTACCAGAAGAAGTGGATAATGAACTATACTGGGGCTTAGACGTGCATGGTCGATTTAGTTTCAGTGGTTACATAAAATGTAATGATAGCACCTATAGTGGCAGCTATCTAGGATTTGATACTGTTCATGACGTAGATAAGATTCCAGGTAGTGCTATGTGGACTGTAAAGGACGTTCAGCTCGAATGTATACACCTGGCTGAACAATTGAAAGAATTAGAGAGAAAGTTGGAGTAAATAGTGGATAATAAGCCCACAAATGAAGAAGTAAGACATAGAGTAAGAGCAATTATAGTGATTATTTTAGGGATATTAATGATGATAGCTATGGTGTCAAGCGTAATCATATATAGTAATGTAGATAGTAATGCTACAGCTATAGTAAGCAGTAAGAAATCTGATAATAAAAAAGAAGCACGTAGTAGCTCCATAAGGGTTGATCCAGTAGAAGTTTATAACGCCCCTGATAATAAAATTATGCCACAAGATGATGGTACGATTATTATAGAAGGTAAGACCACACCAAATAAGAAAGTTCGGTTAAATGCCACGGGATTTGTCAACAATGAAACTGGAGATATTACTGGTGACGTAGAGAAATTAGTGGAATCAGATAAAAATGGGCACTTTAAATTTGATTTTAGTGAACGCAACACAAACGAAGGAGATTTAATCAATTTAATTTATATTCTAGATAGTACAGACAGTGTTAAAGTTCATGTAGCAGATGAAAATTGGAGAGGCGGTCAGTATCTAACCATTGTTAGAAATGAAAATATCGATTATGAAAAGTTTCGTAATAAGCACGCAAGTCTAGTACATCACACACATAGTTCTAGTGACTCGAGTATAACTATTGATGCTGAAATAACCTTTGAATAGTCAAATCTAGTCGACCAGGAGAGTGGGTCGACTTTTTTGTTGCACTTTTTCTTGACATTCACCCGTCCTTGCCTAGTTTACATAATCTATATTATAAAAAGTAGTATAGTCTTTAAAATTATATGTAAATACTTTAAGTTGTAATTGTATAATCTACATGTCATTCTATAAAAGCTCATATCACGATCTCCAGGTATCCATGATGTTGGGCTTTGACAATTATTCTAGGACTCAGTATTTCTTTTATAGAAACGCTGGGTTTCTTTTTTATCTAAAACGCCTTGTATTGTTTTTAAATGTATGATTAATCGTCTAGTTTTTGAACGCTGCAAATAATCACGCCTATTTGCATTTATAAAATCGTTATTTTACAATCCACCAAATGATTGCACCGATTACTATCGCCCAGGCACTTAATTCAAATATAACTCTCTTATTCGATACATTTTCTTCCTTCTTAGACACATTCCAGCGATCGCCTTTATCTTTGTTGTGGTTATAATCGACTTTGATTATAGGTCGTTTCATTGATATTCCCTCCATTTTTCTGTTATAATAAAAGTACCAAAGAGGGGAAGGGCAAGTTCCCCTCCGTGGCAATTACGTTAATTACCACTCAAAAGTTAGTTCAAAGCTCAGAAATCCAAGTGAGATCCTAAAGGAAAGCTTGATTTTCTTGGGCTTTTTGTTTTGAGTAGGTTTCACGTATATCACCTCCTCTCTGGTACAAATTACATTATAACGTAAACATAGTTTTAAACCAAATAAAAACTGCCACCCACAAGGATAGCAGCCAGTTAATTATTTCATTTGAGCTACAGTATCTAGATCATAAATTGAATAATCGCATCGATAGATGAACACCCTTTTTCCATCAATATAAAGCTTTGTTGTTGATTTCATCTCAGTATCACTTACTCGTACTTTATTTCCTACAAATACTGCGATAGGTTTACCAGATTGCGATCTAACCATAATCACCCTGGCTTTCCCAGACCAATTATTTTTATAATTGTTATAAATTCTTGATAACCATGGTGTACTTGGATTATCATCTTCAATATTTATGTGTTGACTAAATTCATCTCGATAATTAGTGAGACCTTCGTTTGCAATTAAAGATGAACCAACGTGGATCATTTGATTACCACCATACTCTACATCAATAACTTTCGATAGCTCATTTAAACTTGAATCAGTCTTTGACATTGGTGCGTATGTTGTAATATCTACTGATTTTGCTTTGATTTGGTCAATCTTTTGACCGTCTGTATCATAAGTTGATACTGTAATAGGAAGTCCTTCTTTTGATGATTTTATTGATAATTTTGTATCATCTAATGCTGTACAACCAGTTAGTACTAATAGCAAAACTGGAATTAATAATAGTATACTTAATTTCTTTTTCAATTAGCATCCACTCTCCTCTTATGTGTAAAACAACGTATATCCTGCTAATTTATGGAATTTTTATCTCTATTTTCTTATTTAATACCACAAATCAGCTTGGCGAACAAATCAACAATTTCATTGGATCGCACACCCGTGTGAGCTTTTACCTTAACGAACTTAATATCGTATCCGTCAATACGCATATCTCTAACTTTCTTAGCGTAGTTGTAGGTAAATTCATTCTTTGTCTTCCAGTAACCATTAGCCCAACACTCAAGCCCTTGGTAATCGTAACAAATAGTTATATTTTTAATGTGTTTAGTTTTGCAAAATTGAAGCACTTCGAGAACGGCTTTAATCTCACCTGCAACATTTCGCATCGATGACCACTCTTCTTTTAACCCCATAGAATCAGTAGTACTGTTAACGGTAGTCCCGTTAGTGATAATTCCATCTTCAATATAGATAAAAGCACTTCCTACTAATCCATTCTTAGGATTATAGCTACCATCGACAAAGAAACATGTGTCTGGCACTTCTGTTAAGATTTCTGTATCATTTTCAATAAATGCTAGTGCTTCCTCTTCGGTAGCAAAACCTTTATACACTGGCGCTTGCACCAATTTTAAAGCTTCCTGGCATTCAGCCCAATTAGTGAAGATTTCTTTTGTATTTTTGATTGCGTAAAAGTTCTTTTTACCCATAATTTTACCTCCTAGTAATATGTAAAAAGGCGGTTTCCCGCCCTATTATTTAGATGATTGAAGCATAATGTTCCTTGCATACTGGAACGTATTCACTGTCACCAATCTGAACCTGGTCACCAAATCTAACTGGGGAACCATTATTAAATCTTAGAGTCATAGTAGCTTTACGATTACACTTTTGGCACGTGGACTCGATCTCGATTAAACTATCTGCATAGGCTAATAAAGCAGCTGATCCTTCAAACAATTCATTTTTGAAGTCATTCTTTAATCCATAGCAAATTACTGGAATATTGCGCCCAGTTTTACTTGCTACATACTCTGACAGCATTCTCACCTGTTCTGTGCTAAGAAATTGAGCCTCGTCAATCAAGATAACGTCTGGATTATACTTTCTACCAATGAGACCTAAAATATTCAGATCATCACTAATAGAAATAGCTTCAGCTGTGACACCGACTCGTGACACCACTCTATCAACTCCAGAACGTGTATCCTTATCACTGGTTAAAATCATAACCACTTTACCTTGCTCACGGTAACTGCCAGCTACTCGAATGAGATCCAAGGTCTTACCACTTTTCATAGTTCCGTATTTAAAAGTCAGGTCAGCCATTAGGCAACAAACCTCGCAATCGCATTGACCTTTTCAGCCTTGATAAACTTAGCTGCTGAGTCACTCACTGCGTTATCAAAGTCTTCTCTATCAACGATTCGACCAGCGTCCACTGCATCTAATTCTGTGATAAGCGCCACATGATCTTTATCAACGTTAACCACTGGATACAGTACATAGGCACGCCAAAAAATGTCGTCACCTTCTTTAATATCCACTTGAGAAGTCACATAACCTTCAATATTGTCTAACCCAATCAACAATTTTTCTTCCTTCATAAAAATCCCCTTTTTATATTTAAATTACAATTTCAATGCACTGCCGTGTCCAAAACGACCAACGACACCACTAACTAGAGCCAAGAATAGATCGTCAGCAAACGTGTTGACACAGTCCCCACTGTTATCTAATTTCTTTGCCAAACCCATCTTTTCTTTGTCAGCATATCCGTAGTTTGTCTGAGCAATGCTACCATATAATTGAGAAATAGCCATAGCCAATGTCTCATCAACGCCAAACACCCCTAAATCATTTTCAACGATAAATTGAAGCGGCTGTGGCAGTTTATTCTCTGTAGCTAAATTGTCTAATGCCAGACCTGTGGCAAGCAAGTTTAGAACTTCACGCTTCTTTAATACGTGCGGTAATTCTGATCCAAAATCTTCTACTGTAACATTTGGGAAGTACATATGTTGCAACTCATATGCTGCCTCGCCTACTGTTTGCTGAGTAATATTACGCTTTCCTAGTTCAGCCACAACGTACTCGTATAATTCTTTGTCTGGGTAATCTACACCCTTAGTTGCTACCATCTAATTTTCCTCTCTTTATCACTTTATTAAATCCAGTGTCTACTAGATAGAATTCATCTCGTTTTAGTTCCAGGTTAGGATATTTATCTAGCACGTTTCTAGTATCAAAACCATGTTTCAGTATTATGTGATAACCATTTGGCGTATCAATGATTCTATCAACAATATTTTCATCACCAGAATCTTGAATGACACACTTAATAAGCTTATTGAGCTTGCAAGATTCTTTTATATAATCATCATAATCAGCATTGGAATCAATATCGAAATCAAGCATCCACTTATTCTCAGCCCTATTTTCTGGTTTAGCCGAAATTCCAGCAGCAAGATTATCTAATCTACCCAAATCTAGGTCGTTATGGTCAATCAAATAATGCAACAAAGCTTTTTTAGTCTTATTCATATCACGTTTATTAACCGAATAATAGAACCGTGAACGTTCAAGAAACTCGCCTTTTTCAACAAACTTTTTAAATTTCCTTTTCAAGATCCCAGAATTAGCTGGTTCTTTTGTCAAAAATTGATACGTTCTTTGTTTAAACCCTGCTACATTTTCATTATCCTTACCACGAGATATGAATAGAACTAAGCCCATTTCATTTGATTCCATGAATTAAACCTCTTCTCTTGACTAAGTTTTTCACTAACAATTCCCCAGGCTTTCAAAAATGAATTTGGGTGTTCACGAATCCAGTTCATAGCTTCTGGATAGCTGACGTAGTCTGTCACTAATCGTCCACGTGGGGAGTTATTATCTTGAACATATTTCTTTGCTTGCTTATAGCAATAATCAGCAGAGCGTCCTGTTTCAATGAGTTCTCTAATTGTAACTTTGACGTCCCCTGGCATACTATCATAGTTAATTTTGTCGTTAATCATTTCTTGGATCATCTTTACACCTGCTTGTTTAGTTATTTATCTTTAAGAACGTTAGCAACGTCCTGTAAAGTAGCTTTCTTAGCATTGCACCGCTCAATATAATAATTCAAATCTTCAATTTCTTCTTCGATTTGATCTACTGAAGTAACAGTATATCCATCAGATAATCTAATCAACTCATAACTAACATCGTTGTTGACAACCATGTATGCGTCTGTATCACTAATAAAAACGTCTCCAACATCAATACTCATACTCTTTAACCTCCACAATCTCAATACCAATAATGTGTTCTAACATTTCGCATTCTGGTAAATTAATCATTATATTCCCAAATTGGAATAACCAAAATTTAAAACCTAATCCATCAACATAACTTTGTAGTTCAAACTCTTTTTCGGTGTGTTGATTATTTAGCCGTCTAGCCCAATCATCACCATTTCCATTAGCGAAAGTTGATAAGACATCTAATCCGTTGGAGTTTGACCGTAACAAACATATCGCTGACGTAATAAAATCGTCAAATTGAAAGGTAACTTTTACCTTGTAATCTCTTGTTTTAGCACTAGGTCTATATTTTTCCATCGCTCTAATCTCCCTCAATCACTCTGAAAACGGCTGTTTACCTAAGCAAATTTGCCGTTGTAGGGTTCTTTTTCTATCATCGGTTAATGAAGGGTGGTATAATTCCCAGCAAATCCATTCAGGATAATCTGGATATAGCACTTTCTCATAACTCTTGTTTATCAAGGACTCAGCAAAACTTCTCGCCTTCGAGTGAGACTTAAAATAGTATAAACACTCATCTTTTTCAATTCTGTGATGATATTCTCTAACTACCACTACAGAAAGCTCAGTTAAGCTCAATTTACTCCTCCACAATACCCCAAGATAATTCAGCCTCCACCATATCGTGGACACAACCATCGTCACAATAAGGGTTTCCCATAAATTCTACGTAGTCTTCACCGACATTTAATTCTTCGCCACAGTTATTGCAAAACATTTATTTTTCCTTCCTTTTTAACTGGTGTCCAAACATTTACTTTGGTCACGACTTCTTTAACTTCACGTTTAACTTCGTAAGGTTGTTCCCAAAACTCATCATCTTGATTTTCAGTTAAACCCTCTTCCCATACTAAACAGAACCAACGGTTATCATCTGTCTTGAAGAACGTGCTCACAGAGCGTAGCCAGCGTCTATCTTCTCCTTTTTCCTCAATGTAGTCGCTAAGACCTTCAACATTTTCATAAGCAATGTCAATAATTTCTTCTTCGGATAATTCTTCACCGTTCTTAATTTTTCTTACAAGTTCTCTGTCTCTTTTTTCCCAATCCATATTATCAATCCTCTCTGTTTTCTTCGATTAAATCTTCTGGCATTACTTTTGAGCTTTTACCATGCTCATAGCCAGTCATATATGCCTGGTAGTCCATATTATATGTAGGTTCGTCCACATTCAAAGTTCTTAATTTACCTTCTTTAACCTCGAGCTTGTTTAATACTTCAACTGGCACAAGGAGCGTTAACTCATACTTTTCTTCCAACGTCTCTCTTTGCTCATCAAAACGCTCGTCTAGACCATATAAAAAACCATTCAAATACGAGTTCTTATAGTCAGTGCCTAAGCGATTTTTCCTAATTTGATTAAGTCTGTGCTCTAGATATGCAACGGTGGCATTATATACCCTGGAACAGATTTCAGTATCATTATCATATCCATAGAATATGATCTTTGTTTCAGATTTAAGGACACGCCTTCTAATAGCTTTACATCTGAAGTTTTTACATAAGATAGCAGCAACCTGCATTTTCCACCAAGCAATACGTGGACTTGAATATGCAATAACTCCACCAATATCGTCTTCGGTATTTTTCTTACTCTTTACCTTATTGATCGGAACATTATACTTAGCCATTAGCTTTTGGGCTAGCAATAAGGCTGTCTGACATTCTTCATCATCTGGAGAGTCGTATGACAGCTTCAGCAATCCTTCAATCTTGATTATAATCTGGTCAATTTTATCCATTACATATTCCTACTTTCATGATTAAGGCTCTATACAACTAATCGTCACAGAGCTTAAATTCAACGATTTCTAAGGTTGTGGTTTCATCTCCACGCCTTATCTCAGCCCTATCTTCACCAATCCTTGTTTTATTGCAGGTTTTTCCGCTATAAAAATTCTCCAATTCATACTCTAAAGCGTCTATAGCTTCTTCCTTTGTTGCATATAGCAAGGTTGGAAATGTTGAACGAGTAATTACATCGTGGCGTCTCATAAGAACATCGTATGTTCCTGGATAAGATAACTCGCTTTTGATTCCATATAAGGTTTTCATGATATGTTTACACCTCAGTCGTATTTAGGTATTTTATTTGTCTTCGCTTGTTAACTTTTTGACTTCTGACATAAAGAAAGCAAGTAACATAGCAAATGACACTATTCCAAACACTGCTATAAGTCCAAAAATAATAAGCGATATGATTACTGCTAAATCCAATGAAATTCCTCCTTAATTAATGAAATTACTTTTTCCTTTTCATTAACGTTTAACTTACCCCATAAATCACGCATTTCTTTATCGGACTCTTCTTCTCTTTCAATTAGACCATTTTGCCAATTAGCAAAATTGGGGTTATCCGTTAACCAGATTGAATGATCCCAACTTACATGCTTATTGTCGAGCATAGCTGGTAAACTACCCTTAATTTTATATCTATGTGAAGCTTTGGAGTCGGAAACATATACCGAACTACTATTGATTTCGGCTACCTTTACAGGTTTAATCTTCCATTCGACTTTGCCACTAAAATAATCATAATTCCTACATGCTTCATATAGCTGGGTATCTTTTGTGATTTCTTTCATCTTCATTTTCTATTCGCCCCATATTAGTTTTCTATCAATTCGTAGGTCTTATCAAAGATTTCTTTTTTGATTACCCAATATTCGCCATCGATACCAGTGGCAATGTAATCTCCTACTTCAAGCTTCATATAACCTTCCAATGTCATTAATGAATAATTGGGTGGCGCAATCTCTGAAATAAATGGTGCATACTGAATTGGGTATCTTTCCATCATTTCAAACGATCCATCGAAAACTTCAGCTTTGATCGTTGCTGTTTTGCGATATTCACGTAGAACCATTAGAACGCATATCCTCCCAAATCCAAAATACGCTTGTCCAATACATCAATGTAACATCTCATATATTTTAACTGGCATTCCATTAAAACGTACTGTACATCACCCACTAATGAGTTAGCGTTATCTCTTCCAAGAAAGTCTTCTAGTCTTTCTGCTTTAGCGAATAACTCATCACGTTCCAACTTTAATTCTTTAATAACTTGCTCTGTTGTTTTCATACCTTAAACACTTCCTCACTGTTATAAAAATCTAGCTCATCATATGGAACTTCAATTTTGAGTGCATTTAAATCCAACCCTTTAGAGCGTTTATCTTGCTGCATTGTATCAATTTCACCTTGAGTAAATTGTGTTTGAAAATCATTAGTTTGCTCCTTGTCGCAAAGCGCCCACTCACCATCATCCTTGTCAATATTCAAATAGGCGAAATCATTATCAGGTAAAAGCTTAATATAATACTTCGGCTCTTTCTTAACAGTGTAGCCGTAGAAAAAGCTCGAGTAAGGCGATTTTTAATTTCAATATTGTCTTCAAAATCCCTTGAATGGTCAGACGCATAACAAACTACTCTGTTTTTAAAATCTATAACTTCCTCGCCGAAAAATTCTAAATGCTTATTTTCTTCCATAAGCTCAGCTTCTTCTTCGCTCAGCTCAACTTTCTTGACGACTTGCTCGTCATCAGCAAGCTTCACATAGCCAAGTTTACCCAACTCATATTCTGAAATGCCATTTTGTTCTGACATATTATTCTCCTTTAGTCTTTAATAATTGTTTGATTGATCGAAGTTCGTAAATTAAATTACTCAGCAGTAAGATAATCCATGTCATTGCTAAATAAATTGTATTTGTTATATTCCCAATACAAAAGTTATAGCTCATGTCGATAATCAACAAAACAACGATTATTGACTCTATCCATCTAAAAAACGTTTTTCCCTTCATACTACTCAACCACCTTTACGTACTTTGCGTACCCGTTCTCATCAAGAATTTGTTTGTACTCATGTTGTGACACTTCGTTTCTAACGTCTTCAATGATACTTTCTACACCTAGAATGCTGAACACGTCCTCTAAAGTCGCCATATTAGCAGAATAATAGCTAGAAGTTACAATATTGAGTTCCTTATCAAATACTTTTTCAGCAATACAGTTTTTACGATAATAATCTTTGAGCTTGCAAAGTTTTTCTTCGTCTAATTCAACCTTTGTTTTATGGTAATATCCCCTGGCATTTAAAACCTTTTCGGGTATATCAATGCCAAGATCCAAAATAGTTTTACCTTCTTTTTTGTTATACAAAGACCAGTGTTGGTAATCTCCTTTGTCTATATGAAGCAATTCAAACCACTCCTACTATTCAAAATATTTATAACCCCAAATTACGAAGGTTAATATACCTACAAACGCTCCTGTTGCAATAATTATTGAGTACATATCTTATTTTCTCTTCAATTCTTCAAGAATTTCTCGTAGCTTACTATATAAGTCGACTAACAGAATCGAAATCCATAAGAGAACATAAATAGCAGCCCATTGAAGATCCCCGATGCAGATAAAGTAAATTACATATGCAATTACCATAGTGTCAATAATAATGCTCAAAGCGTTCCAAACTTTTTTGAGTATGGTTGTAAACTTCATCATTTATCCTCCATCAACTCGTAAGTTTGCTCGAAGTCATCTTTTCTGACAACCCATTGACTTCCGTTCTCATCAGTGGCGATATAGTCACCTACGTCAATGCCAAAACTTCTCGCTGCTGTGTGCAGAGTATAATCAAAATAGATTTTCACTTTAACTAAGTCGTTAAGTGATTCATTATGAGTAAGGCGATATTTTCTAACCATTTCATCTGAGCCGTCAAATTGCTCAGCATGGATAAATGATCGTTTTCTATACTTTCTTAGCATTTATTACCTACTTTCTATAATCCAATAGTCTTTGGGTGCTAACACCTTAGCATTGTCTACAGATAACCAAGAGAAGTTGGGGTCTTCTGACAATTCCTCTAACTCCTTATCGGTAAAGAGTGATTTCATCTCTGGTGTGTCAGATCCATCGGCTAAAAACCATTCGCCAGTAATTGTATTTATCGCTAGGTATCTTTGACCATCATTGTGACCAGGGATTTCAACATAATATAGCCTTTCTTCAAGGTAATAACCATTAAAATAAGCTTTACACAAACGTCCCATGGTTTCTTTATAAGAAATATTTGGATCTTGTTTTGCAAATAGATGAGCTGAATCTAAAAAAGTATCATTATCTTCAAAATCAGACATTAAATCAACATCATTCACACCAATCGCAAAAGGAAGGTGTTTATGTTTATTAAACCAAGCTCTTTGCTCAATAGATAAAGCAGCTTTTTGAACAATCTTCTTTCCAAAACCGACCTTATGATACCCATTCGATTTCAACACTCTGTCAGTGATTTCAACACCAGATTCATGAATTTTTTCAGTTGGGAATTGTGCACCACCTACATATATAGGGTCAATTTTTTTATAATCAGATTCGTAAATTCTTAGCATATAGCATTCCTCCTGTTGACTTAATATGATTTATTCCCATTAGTAAAAGTAACATTTTACTAATGACCTAACCCACAGTGTGGGATTCCAGTCCATCTATTCAAGTTTTCCTTTAGCGTCCATACAGGCAAGCAATAGGCAAACTAAGCTAAATAATAGCGGGATCGCAAAGAAACCCCAATTATAATAGACTGACAACATTGTTGTTATTAAACAAATTAGCACTTTCATTACTTTATTTTTCATTACTACACCTTCTTTCAAGCTATGCTATCAAGATACTCGTTATACTTGTAAACCGTATATGAACATATTTTCTTTTTATTTCGGATTTTCCAGCTCACTGTTTTGTATGATAGCCCCGTCTTTTTAACAACGTCATCCATATCTTTACAATAAATAACATGTCCATCGCCAACTAAAACGAGTCGATTTTTATCTTCCACACACTTTTTATAAAAGCTGTTTAAATCAAAATAATCTAGAACGCTCTTCACCCAGCGCTTATTTCCTCTACTAAAACCAAACGCTTTATTTATTTTGGTTGTTTCGGTGATTCCATTTTTGAGTAGATTACATATTTCTTCTTTGACATATGCTCTACACTCATCAGTCCATTTTTTAGGGTTGCCAGTATAGTTGTATTTTGACTTGTCAAATACGGGAGATTTTTCAAAGTATTTCACACGCAATTTCAAAATAACTTTCCAGTCTTCGTCTTCCGACAAATCTAGATCGTTGTCCAAATACCACTCTTTGCCGTATCTGTCTTCAATGTTGCGCACGTGAATTAATAAATCGTTCACTTCGCCTCTCCTTATTAACATCTTTAATACATTAATAAGTATATAATATATCCCCACTTAACGCAAGCATAACCTTAAATTTATATGTATGAGCGAAAACGCCCACTATTTTTACATGTTATCTGCGATAACTTTCCAAATGTCATAATTGAAATCTTTTAACTCTACTGGCTCAAATTTCTTAGTAGTTCCCATCACCTTCATAAGGAATGAGTGCGCTCTGGGAACTACTACTTCAACTGGTATTCCGTACTGTTGGAAGAATAGTTTGAATCTAAGCTGAGCCGCAGCGTCTATACCATATTGTGTAAAGCTATTCTTCAAATCGATTACGTGCTCTAATTTACCCTTAGAATTTCTTATAACAAAGTCGGGCGTGTATATTCCCGAACGTAGCCTTACATTTTGCGTTAAATCCTGTTTAGGAATAACAGTGAAAGTTTCGTGAACAGTATAGTTTAAATCTGTGTTCTTTAAATAGCTTTGATAGAACTTAGCCTCCTTTTGTGAATCAAACTTATATCCATCAATAACGACTTTCTTACCAAAGTGTGACCCTGGTTTATTTCCAAATTTCCCCATTTATGAAACCCCTTTTATTTAATTTTGGCGAAAAAATATAGCCTTCATAAAAAGGCTACACTTTTCTTATACTTCATATGACACATCAGCTACAGTCTTATCTGTGCGAATCCCTTTAAATGTCGGGAATCTCAAACTGATGCTGTCGTCATTTTGATTGTTTGTTTCTTCAAAATACTGAACCGCAATGATTTTGCCAACAATTTCATCTTCATTAGCCCAGTAACGATCTCTCTCGTCATCTGAAAAACCAGAACCGACTCGAATATCATACCCCTTATAGTCAATAATGACTCCGCCTAGCGTCCCAGCGTATTTACCAGTCCCCTCAAAAACATCTTTGACAAGCACATCGGCTTCGTAGAAGTCTTTAACTTTAAGTAAGTCACTGGTACGTTTAGTCACGTACAGACCATTGGCTAAATTAATCATGAGTCCTTCCCACCCAAGTGGTTTTACATATTCGTTACGTAAATTATGGAGCACCGTTGCTACATCTTCACAGGCTGCTTCATAGATATTATCAACGTATCGAATATGAGTTTTCAACGATTTTAACTCATCTAAATCGCTATATGTTTCCATTGGATATAGCCTATAATACGCATTTCCGAGCCGTGTCTTACGCTCTTTGAATGTTTGGGTAGATTTACCTTCAAGAAATTCAGAAAGCGGTAGAGCGTCAAACACGTTAAATAAAATGCCAGTTTTATCAGCCGTGTCACTTCTTAAAATTTTAGAAGTAGCTCTAAATAAATCCTTTGATTCTAGATCGTCAACGTTATCTAGCAGCAACTCACCGTCCAAAACATAGCTGTCCTCCTGGAAACCGAATTTAACTAAGTCTTCAACTTCCCTTTCTTGAACATCGAGACCGTCAATAGCCAACCCTTTACGTGTATAGAATGTAGCATTCCCATTATCGACAATACATAGCGATCTGTGACCATCAAGTTTTTGAGTAATCACAATTTCTTGACCATTTACCTTATCTGGGTACTTGCTATACGGATGAGCTAACTGGCAGCCAAATTCTTTAATAAATCCTTTTCCCAAAGCTTTGTTAATTGTTTTAGCTGTGATCCCCACTTTTAAATTCTTAGTAAACACAGATTCTAAAAACAAGCGAACCTCTTCATCATTAAACGTGGAAATGAATGTTTGAACCAACTTAACAGTCTCAAGCTTACCCGTATTGTTTTTCTTCACGTAATCCATCAAGCTAACTAAGTCAAATGAGCCCTGTGGCATAGTGAGCGTTACTGAACTGGTATCAGACTTGATCTTTTTACCACTAATTCCAGTGGTGATAAAGTCATCATACACAAACGACAAGACCGATTTAAACAACTCATTATCGCCATTTTCTTTAATAATTTCTTCCTTGGCTTTTTTGGAGGAAGTTTCCTTGATTCGCTTAAAAATATCATTGATTTCAAAAATATTTGACATTAGCACACCGCCTCTCTGTTCTTATTTTTAATTTCATCAATATTGAAGATGGTAACAGTTGATCCACCAGGAAATTCACCCTTATTGATTTCTTCAATAAAATACACATCATCAACAGCTAAATCTGTCTCGTAAAATGTGTATCTCCCTAGACTGTTTAAAGACCAGAGAGTCAAGTTTTTCGTTTCATAAATGTCGTGAATAACATCTTGTAACTTAAACCAGGCTTCCTTATATTTTTCAAAGATTTCTTCGCAGTTCATAGTGAAAGTATGTCCACTCTCAATCTCATGTAGGAGCACGTCTTTCAGAAGGTCTAATCTGGCTAATACCTCCTCGCACTCTTTCGCACATGGATATGCCTCCGCAATATGAGCTGTGTATTTCAAACTATTCGCTTCCTTTCACGATTAACTGGTAATTCGTTACCCATAATTCTTTCTGTGTTTTAGATTTCTTCCAGCCATCGGCAGTCTTAACCAATTTCGGTTTCATCTCAGAACCACTCACAATAAGCAAGTCACTCTTATTAAACTTGCAATCACGGTATGTTGTTTTCTTTATCAATGCCGTGATTGTCTTTCCTTTTTTAGGGGAATAAAATTCGATTCTCGTCTTATTGGACAAGACATTGATATTCGTGATAAATATGATTTTTGGAGATAATTCCTTGTTTAAAGTTTGACAATGTCCCAAAAGTTCCATCTCTTTGGTGAGTTTCTCTGCAAGTGGATAATCTTCCACTAATAAATCTTTTTCATATTCAAGGCAAGCAATATATTTATCGTTCTTACCTTTATATAATTTATTGTTAGGTTTATAGTTCTTTCGGAAGTTCTCATAAACTAAAGTTAATTTCTTTGAATTTCCAAAAACACTGAAAAAATCAAGACTTATCAAGTTTATCATTTTACTTTTGTTTATATCAAATTTGGTAGAGACTACTTTTTCAGCATCGATTTCTTTAGATTTTAATAATCCATCTAAATCTGAAGCATTGATTTCTGCCCTACCCTCATATATGTCTCTTAGTTGAATTGCGCCCAACATAGGAACGTCAACCACTTTGTTGTCATATATATCTAATAATAACTGAGTAAAACTTACGTAATTATTATTTTTAAGCGTATACAAGCTATCACCAGTTTGAACATTACATGTCTTAATAGAACCAACGCCTTCGTAAATAACGTTTTCTTCCTTATCCATATAATAAGTTCCTTTTGATTTACCAAATTTCACTGGAGACAATTTAATATTTTTGTCTCTTGCATATGCTTGAACCTTTTCAATCTTATCTTGTTTGTCTTGCCAGACTTCAAAAGCAGCGGTACACCATTCCAAAGGATAATAGTATCGTAGCCAAGTTGAAATATAGCCAATATAAGAATAAGCCATGCTGTGATTTACCGAAAAGCCATAATTAACAGCGTCCATAAACACTTGAATAAAGTCATCAGCAACGATTTCGGCATGTTCTCTGCTATCACCATATTTCTCGATCATGGTTTTTATGAATGCTGGTTTAATTTTAGGAACTTCATTATCCATGATTTCTTTGGATTTTTTACCAATACCTCTACGAATCAAGTCTGCCATACCAGCGCTGTACCCGCAGAACTTAACCAGAAACTCCATAATTTGCTCTTGATAAACCAGATACCCTAAAGTCGGAGCTAGAAAATCATTCAAAGCCTTGTGCCCATTATCTTTTCTCTTGCCTTCAGTTACAGCTTCAACATAACTTGCACCTGATGGGCGTTGGGCAGCATTACACAAACTTAACAAATCTATGTAATTAACATCACGAACGTCTGTTCTTATTCTAGCAAGTGTTTCATCTGAAAACAAGTCCTTTAAAAGCTTTCCAGCTCTATCTCCTTCAAACTGGAAAATACCCACATTGAAGTCACGCATCGATTTCCAAACATTTTCATCGTTAAAATCAATAATGTCTGTACTGTCTGGAGTTAGAAATGGTAAACCTGCGAGTTCACACGTACGTGTGATTAACCCCATATTATCTAGTCCTAATACGTCAAATTTAGTCCAGTTACAATAGTCAATCTCCTTCATAGCAATTTGACTAACTGGATAGTCCCAACCAGAAATTGTTTGTGTTCCCATAGTGTCATCTAAAGTATCAGTATTTAAGACAATTCCCGCAGCATGTCTCCCAAAGGAATCAATTACGCCCAGAATTTCTTGAGCACCGTCTATCAAATCTCTATGTGACTGATATAACTCGTCTGGGATCACGTCATCTTCGATTTGGTTGCAAATATCCTGCACCTCTAAAGGAGTATATCCACCCATTCCACGTGCCAGAGCTTTAATACCACCTTTTAGTCCATAAGTATTGGCAGTCATAATTGAGGCTGCGTGTAGTTGAGGATTATTTAATAACCATTCTTGAACCCACAATTTATCTTCACCCAACCAATCGTGGTCGATCCTAGATACCGCATGTTGCCATGTACTTTAACACCGTTTAAACGGTCGGAGTAGACTATCTCTTCAACTCTTCATGAGTTGCTCCCCGCTTCGCCTTAAGTCGATTATTCATAAGGCTACTCTACTCACTTCTCCACCCATTGGGTTTCTGCTTTCGATAGTCGTTACACTTTCCTATTTCCATAGGCTTAGCACGGTTTTTGCCCAGTGGGCTCTCAACCGTTAGCACAAATTTTATTTGCACACCCCTTTTTAAATCATAGGGTTCAAGGAGTTTTCTCGTAAAATCACTTCTACGAGGGACTACTTTATTTTACATAATTCTAAGTAAGTAAAATCTATCAATCCGCTAGTGATACACGTTCTGGATTCATAAATCGTTCAAAACTAAGTCCGTGTCGCACAGAATCAATTTCTGTGCTACCTGTCAAGTAGGCAATTAATGATCCCGAAACAGAGCCACGTCCATAACCAACATGTCTCCCATCAGCCTTAGCAGCGTCAATCATAGCTTTATCAGCTAACATATAACTGATAGCACCATTCTTTTTGTATACAGAGTATTCGTAATTGACCCGTTCGACATATTTATTGCGCTCTTTCACAGGCAACTTATTCAAGCCACGTTTAACAAACCCCTGCTTAATATCCTTTTGGAACTCAGCTTCTTCGTCTTCATATAGCTTAGGATATTTATGACTTTTATCCAGTTTAAACTCTTCAATTTGATTTACGATTTCTATCGTTGCGTCAAGAGCACTGATAGCTTCTTCAGAACTTAACACACCCTGTTTGTCAAATCCTTCTAACATTTCGTCATACGTTTTGCACCATAATTCAAAATCGTCATCAGTTTCATAACTACCGCCCTTTCCCTTCTTGATAAGCTTTCTCAACTCATCGTGCCTAGGGTTTAGAGCATGAATATCATTCGCTGCTATAATTTTCAAACCATATTCTTTTGCCAAGGTTAACAACAGCTTATTGTATGAGGCTTGTGGCTTATAAATATGTGGCTGAACCTCGAGGTAGACTCGATCACGATTATTTACGGCGAACTCCACCCATTTTTTAAACCATAATGAATACGGAAACTCTTCATCTCCATTAATTAGAGCGTCATCAGAGTAGCTTAGAATTTTAGATACATCATCTTCATTTAAAGTTGATTTATCATAAGCCTGACTCAATCCACCAGCTAAGCAGGCTGTAGTCACGAAAATATTGCCTTTTTCAACATTCTCTACCAAGTCATCAAATAAAATGCGTGGCTTGTAATAGTAGTGTCCATCATTTCTATCAAACGATTTAGACGACATTCTATTAATTTGCTTAACGCCCTCATAATTCTTGGCTAACAGAATTGTATGATAACCACGTTCTTTAACATCTAAATCCATGGTCACATAAGCTTCAATGCCATGGATATACTTCAAACCCGCTTCTTCTACACCCAACTTATGCTTGATCCAACGTGCCACATTACCATGATTGGTAATCGCAACCGCAGGTAATTTATTTTCCTTTGCATAGTTAATGTAGTCAGTATATTTTGTTACAATTTCAAAATATCCACCAGCGTTACTTTCGTCCGTATGCTGGTGTAAGCTGACCCACTTCTTCAAACGATCCCACCTTGCTAAACAAAAATATTTTCTAAATCATCATCTTGACTCGAGAAGAACTCACTTAATTCAGAGTCCACTTCATTGTCTCCACCTAACACCGAGTTATCCATATCAATCTCTTGATCTTTAAACTCCTGGCTAGTATGGTAGGCGCATAAGTTCTTTTCGTAATAGTCATTTGGATTATATGGATGGTTTAACTCTAGATAGTTCTCCATATCAATCTCATCTAAAGCCTCAAACTCTAAGATTTTGTCGCATAGATCCATTACCTTTTCAGATAGCTTATCGCAGGCTTCTTCACTAATATCTAGGTCGATTAGATAGTTAGTAATATAGAACTGCTCCGCAATGTCTTTTGGCATTCCCTCAAAATCTAGAGAGTTTAACTCCACAGCTTTATTGAATAATGCGTCTTGTTGCCCTTCTGTAAACCCAGCTTTCTTAAGCTTAGTTTTAAGCTTCTTTTCCATTTTCAAGACCCATTGTGATCGCTCCTGGTTACTTGTATTCCACTTACCGTTCTCTTGCTTAAAATGAACAGTGCAATACTTCATCATGTCAAATTTACAACTAATTTCTTCATAAGGCACATTGGTTATTTGGTGTTCCCCAATAGCATAAAGCTGTAATTGCATTGATTTTTCAGCTAATTTAGCTCCAGAAAAACTACTCTTACTAGACGTCTTGTAGTCTAATAGATTAAGTCCATTTTTGTCTTTAAAAATGGTATCAATATACCCCACAAAGATATACTTCCTACCGTTTCTTTCTAAATTGACCAACACTGGCATTTCATTGGCAATTTTATGGTTACCCACTAAATCGTCCGTGTGACTGAAGTAATGCTTCAGATTCTCTAAATAACCAGCACGAACCTTAGCTGTAGTAAACTGGTGCGCAAACGGATCATTTTCCCATTCTTCAACATGATCTGCCCATAATTTTGGTAAATCTTTTTTACTTACTTTTTTCTCATAAAAATCTTGAACAGTATCATGACAAAACGTCCCAAAGTCGGTGTATACATTAGAGTTGTCGACACGTTTTTTGTCTACATACTTCATCTTGTACTCCCACGGGCAGTTTTCAAAAGTTGATAGCTGCGAGAAAGACCAGATACGGTCTACACCATAATCCTTTTTAATCTTTTCTTTTTGTGAGTTGTTTAATCTCAAATATAAATCCCCTTATCATAATTCTTTTCTAAAATCCAATAACACGTTCCATAGCTTTACCCCTTTATCAATAGGCGAGTCTTTTTCACCTAATACGTTATACTTGTCACAAATATAACTTACTTTTCGGAAGGGTTTAAACTTATCCGCTATTTCCTTGAATCCCTCTTCCCCAAAATCAGGATCGGTTATAACGTCTTTGTCAAAAGCAAGAACCACTTCACAGTCTCCAGGAGTATTCTTTAGAATGAACTCAACCTGCTCTTCACTAATGCTGTGCCCACCTAACGCAACGGAATACCCTTTCCCCTTGGTTATAGTGAACTGTTTTAAAACTGATTTCTCAGCCTCAAACAATATAATCATCTTGCTTTTTTCTAAATTGTCCCGAGATAAATTGAACCCATAAAGATTATGAGTTTTCTTGTACCCCTTAATGTAATTCCAGTATTTAGGAATATTCAGCTCTTCTATGATTTCTTTATCAAAAGTGGTGCGTCCTTTAATACCCACTATCTTATCGCCATTTTCCCAATCAAAATGCGGAAAGATGATTCGACTTTTTTCTGGATCAAAGCACACGTTAAATAGCCTACACGCATCTGGTGAAATCCCTTCATAGAAAAGGGAGTCGTGCGGTAGGGGTATAAAATTGTTTAAAATTTCTTTATCGAATTGTTTATTATTTGAATTGTCACTATTCCTATTACTACTTGTAAATGCTAAAAGATCATTTAACGGGTTCTCACTTGCTACATATTTTCCATTAGACAGACCAAAAAGGGAACTGACATAAATCAATGTCTCCTTGAAACTCATATCTAATGTTTCACCTAAAGCCCCAAATAAATCTCCGTAATAATTCTTTGAATATATTGCAGTACTTAAATTGTGGTTCAGTTTGACAGATACTGATGACCGATTGTTCCTTTCTGGTAAAGCGCATCGTACCTCATCACTTAGATGCTGTATATCATGAAATCCAGCGTTTTCTAACACGACATCAATTCTGTTTACATCTTCGAGCAAGTATTCTTTTAACTCTTTTGAGTCCAGAATATCCACCCCCGATTTATGACACTATTTATTATACTATCATTTCTTTATAACGTCATTTTGGCACACCATTCTAAAAAAAGACGGCTAACCACCGTCCCACTCTAATTAGTATTCAATCTTAGCCCCGCAATTAGGACAGAATTTACTACCAGTAACGCCAAAGTCGCAATTTTGACAATGATAAATATTCCCAACAACAATCTTCTTCACAGTTCCACCAGAATTTCTGGCAACCTTATCAGATTTTTGATAATACTTATCGTAATAGTACGACAACATCAGCATAGTATTGAATCTGACATTTCTTAATTCTGTAACTTGGATTTTTCCTTTATCAGGGTTCATCTTTCTCATGCCACGAGCTAACTTACTCAAACTCGTTGGTGTAATCCCTGTCTTCTCACTAATATCCATGCGCTGAATGGAATTAAGCATCTCAGCAATTCCTTTAACATCAATCGCAGAAGATTCATACACTTGCTTATTTTTTAGATAACCTTCAATGTACTCTCTGCTAGCATCATCACGTAAACCGTGAACAATAATATCTCTTCCTTTTTGAGAAAGGTCTGAGAAAATATCTAGGTCTAATTTGTTATATAGGTCTGCATAGCTAGAGATCTCCCATCGAATATCATTCTCTTCATCTTCAATAATATATATTCCGTTTAATTTCATTTGGGCGAACATCCTTTTTAACTTTTTGACAATACTTCTTGACAATGGATAAATAACCCTGTATCATATAGGTAAAATAGGCTTATTATATAAAAACCAAGAAATGGACAGTCAGCTTTAGTATATCATTACTGAAAAGCTATTTCTTGATAAATTATTACAAATACAATAAATAAGACCACCCAATTACTGAGTGGTCTTATTTTGCATAATCGCTATAAAGTAGCTGTATTAGCTACAAATCTTCGATAATATTTAGTATGTTTACCTTTATAAAATTTGAATTTTATAAATTATACTAATGGTCCTCCAACTGCCCTTAGGTCGTCATGTGCTTCTCCCAAAATAAAAGTTTTCAGATTTTCCCAGCACATCCTCTCTTCTTTAGAGAGAATAATAGTTTTAAAACCAATCAAATGGAAGAGTCGACTATATAATCTTAATAATGCGTAATCTCCATCTTTGTAACTTTTTCTGTCATCTTTCAAAATCATGAGCGTGTCATAGAACATATTGTTAATTTCAGTATACACACTTGTCTTCCTAGGTGTTTCATTTAAACAATCATTGAATAATTTTACCAGCCAATATGCTTTATTGCGCATGTTTTTATCCATGTTAAACACCTCATTATGGTAAATGTCCCTATAAACCTCCTGAAATACCTGAATTTACAACGTTATTTGTAACATTATTTGCAACAGTATTCCAGTTTACACGACATTTACCATTTCTCATATTTTTTTGCGATGGAGCGTACCCAATTTTACACTCAATATTTTCACTAATGCTACCATATGGTGCATAGTATCCTGGAGTTACTTTCATTTGATCGGCGCTAGCACTTTGATTAAATACAACTAGACCGAAAATAATTGTAAATGCCACCAATACAATGTTTTTAATATTAAAATTCCAACGATAAGCAGCTTGTTTTTCCATGATGAGACACTCCTTTTTTATTTTTAAGCTGTTGTTGCGTCAGACTACTACGTTCACCAATACATATTATTTTTTCCGTAATTATCCCTTTCTTATGTATAGGTAACCGTTTACATTTAAATTATAACTTATGGTTTAATAACATGTAATACTTTTTTAGGTATCCAAAAAATTCTATCAAAAAAGCCTATCCAATTCAGATAGACTTTTTGAGAGCAATAAAATGTTAGTACATCGACCTAACTGCTTTATTTTACACTATTCTTGACACCAAACACAAATCCATAGTCAATCAACTTAGGGATAACCAGCTCATTATTTGCATCTAATTCAATTTTCTTTGGTACTAGATTATCGAGATCGGCGTAATACCAAGTATGATTTGTAGCACCTAGTTCAATTTTAACTTTAACATTCTCTTGTGGAATAGGCTGCGACTGGTCAGCATTAGTATCTTTCCATTTATCATGGTTTAACCCCACCATATTGATTAGACTGATACCTAAATTATCACTATCATTCTTTTTAGTAATACCGTTAACCTTTCCAATCTCAACATTGTCAACCGAGCCACCTTCAATAGTCGCTAGTCCTTTACACTCATAGCCACCTACCAAGATTTTTTTATACGCAATTAGGAAATCACTCATCTTAACGAGATAATTCTTGAGGTTATCAGACATGTTTAAATTAGTGTTAGGGAAATATTCACTAGATAGCATATGTTCGCCCATTTCTAAATGAACCGCCCCCAATGACATAATTAACAAATCCGTTATGATAACACCCCAATCGTTAAAGTAACCACCTGAATGCCCTTTGGAATATTCATAATCCATATATCCAGCAATGATAACTCCCTTTTTTCTTCCCTCAGAGTCTCTTGCTGTCGTAAGGCTTATTATTAAATCACGCAGATCATTATAGGTTGGTCTGTCCCAAACCTCTGTGTATAAATAGTTTAAATGCTCGGACTCTTTCATTTGAGTAATACCATATTCAGCAACAGAATTAATACCTAAAGGCACACTTAATTCACTTTGTCTATTAATGAAATACGTAATTCCCTGTTCTAAGAAAGAAGCGGGTAATAAGTTACCATTCACGTCATATTTATCCCCTGGGCTACCCAACATATCAATATGCCATCCTTCAAACGGTAAATTACAAAGTGTTATAAGCATTTGGTCATACATATAATTTTGCCAATCTTCATTCATCCAATTAGCATTATATAAGCTATATTTGCCCCAACCATTATTTGCGTCCAATGTCTTATATACGTTGTTCAAATCATGTTTATCATCGTTATATAACCACATGTTAGGTTTCAAGCCATGAACTTCCTCGGTAGTATCAGAGCCATTTATAGCCATATACGCCATATTTCTCATTCCAAACTTCTTAGCCTGGTCGATATATTCCTCAATAACTCTTTTCCTAACCAATCTATTTCCAATGTCTGACCAGGTGTTAGGGATAAATGTTGCGTCTACAGATGAACTCGAATTAATAGTTGGTAGCGGCGTTGAATGTCTATCCATCCAGTCATAATATTGCAAATAATTTACATGCAATCGTTTTAAATACTCCAAAACTTCCTTGCGCTTATTTGGGTCATCATCAGAAAAAGTTGAAATAAATCCCATTATAGGAAGATTATCTACATTGGTATCAACATTAATAGAATAATAGTATGTTTTCTGATTGTCTTTTACGTAATTTGTTATTTGCGCAATGTATGACTCATTATCATCGCCAGGTAGCTGCCAATCCCAAGAAACAATATGCTGTGCATAAGAAATGTGTTGCGTTGTAATCAACTCATTGCGTTTCCAATATTTAACTTCTAAAACACCAGAATCTGACTGAGTAACAGCACTAAATACACAGTTTTCAAATGGTGAATATAATGTTTTGTTTACAGAGATAGATTTTAGTTCTGGACTATAATGATTCTCTAACTTAGATACTTCAACCCATTCCCACGGACTCCATTCACCACCAGAATAACGTCTTAACCACTTATTAAATTCGGTATCATTAATGAGTGTTTGTACAATTACACGATTATTATAATTTTCCACCTGCAGCGTAGCCCAATGCCCATTAATATTTAGTGGTGAATTTTCTAGAATCCCTTGTATGTCATAGTCCCCAGATTCCTTAATGTCATTTAAATCACCCGATGAGACTATTCTTTTAATATCTGTGATGCCAGCATATACTCCAGTGCTATTTTCGCCTATACACCATACACCTTTATTGTTGATATATGGAGTTTTACCATTATCACCGTCAACGCCGTCCTTGCCATCTTTACCTTTTAGAGAATTAAACCATTCTGCCTGCGTTCCTATAAAACCATTATCTACGGCTAATTCGTATGCTGATTTACCATCAATTCCTGGTCGTCCAGTACTCCCAGTTTCTCCTCGATCACCTTTAGATCCGTCTTTACCTTTTAGCGACTCTAGCCATTCAATTTCGCTACCAACAAAACCATCATCTAATGCTAACTCATAGGCAGACTTACCATTTTGCCCTGGCTCTCCTTTAGCTCCATCGTGACCATCTTTACCTGGAGAACCATCGTTTCCGTCACGACCTGGTTCGCCCTTCTCGCCACGAATAACTGTGCCAGTATCTTTTCCATCCACTACAAGAGTTCCTTTGTCAGAAACACTAATTTGTGGAATTTTACTTGTACCACCAACAATCTCGCCAATCTTTTCATCAATCTTTCCTCTCGCTGACTTTAGAGCATCTTCAATCTCTTTTTCAAGATCTGCTAAGGTCAATGATGAAAATAGGTCACCAGTCATTTGAGTTGCATTTCCGTTAATGCTTAATTTTAAGAAACCTTCATCTGGGTATATAACTCTCCCCTTTGAGGTCTCCGCCCACAATTCTAAGTCATATTGTCCTACTGGTAAGTCTATCAAGGAACTTGTAGGCAACAACACCTCTCTACCACTGCTAGTGGCGTCTACAGTTTTTACATAAACCTTTTCATTCTTAACTTTGATTTTTAAATCATGCTCTTCATCAAACGATTTGACCTCATGATTATCAATAGCTTTTAATTTTAAAATTGACCCAGTATTGCCAAACTTAAAATTAACTTCATCACCCATATAGGTCGTTAAATATCTCAAAAAAAATTCCCCTTTATATCAAAAACGAGGCGAGACTTTGCCCCCACCCCGCTCGTTAATTCTTAAACTGTTAATCTTTGACCTGCAAAAATCATATTGGCATTAGAAATTCCATTTACTGCTTGTAAATGACTAACGCTAGTTCCAAATCTTGCAGCAATGCTAGATAAGGTGTCTCCACTTCTTACAACATAAGAACCTGTAGCTGAAGCAGCACCACTAACCTTCAATACTTGACCTGGGTAAATCATGTTGTTAATGCTTTTACCATTTAAGGAAGCTAACGTATACATGTTCATACCATGTTGTTGTGCGATAGACCACCAACTGTCACCGCTTCTCACGACATAAGTCCCATTACCTGTTGGCGCAGATTGGGTATTATTTGATTGAGAACTTGTTTGAAGGATTTCTACATCTTTTCTATTAATCCAAGACATAACATCTTTCAACAATACTTTGTCTCCAGCGGTTTCAAGAACGGTGTAACTTCTACCCTTTACCCAGTCTGGAATTGTTACTCCGTTAGCCCATGTACGAGCACCAAAGTTCACCTTAACTGTGTATCCAGGGTTGATATTCTTTTTAGGTGTATTATCAGCCTTAATACCTTCTTTTACAGCTTCTGGCTTAGTCACTGCAACATTGCCCTTCTTGTATCCGTTATGAGTAATACCAAGTAAGTCAACGTTGTAATCCAATCCATTCGCACGAGCCATTGAAGTGAATTGCCAAATTGCCACACCGTCCATCGAAGGGAAGTATTCCCACGCTGGATCTAAGGTAACTGCCATTGTTGGATATGAAGCTACCCAAATAGAATTTGGAAATTCTGCAAGGATTCTGTTTAGTTGAAGATGATCTGCGATAAAATACTTGCCAGAGTACAACATTGGAGTATACCCTGCGTCTCTCAATCTGCGCATACCATACAATACAGCATCTGTATTACCTTGAACATCATCACTAGCTCCTTGTTCGTAGTCTAAAGCCACAATAGAGCCTTTAGGTGTCTGAATCTTTGGAATATGGTAGTTTAACATAGCTGCCGTCTGTGGAATGCTGTTACCTGTCTCCATCCAGATATATGTGTGCATTCTCAATCCCATAGCGATACCTGTGCTCACCTGCGACTTATAAGTCCATTGGTCATATAGCACACCATGAATCGAGCCACCAATTTGAGCAATACTAAAAGTATCGCTCGCTTGTGCTTTTTGTGCGTAAGCATCTTGATATTTTGAAGTATCAGTCCCCTTTTCACGTACAACGTTAGCTGAAACGGGGACTGTTGCTCCTAGGAACATAGTCATAGCTGCAATAACTACAACAATTTTCTTTAAAAGTTTTGACAAATTCAAAACTCCCTTCTGAATTATGTTCCTCCTTATTGTTGCTTATGATAATTATTTAGCGTAAACTCGCTCAATATCTTGCTTGAGCAAAGAGTAAGCTTTTTCAACTTCGGCACTAAGAATAGCATCGTCTACTGGCTTAAAACCAGCTTTGACCAACATGTTTTGCAAGCCCACTACCGCAAAATTCTTCTTAGTTTCACCAGTTAATCGATCTTCAACACCAAGTTTTTCAGCAAGAACTACGGCTGATTTGGCAAATTCTTCTATTGCCTTCAGTGTACTGAGATCTCTAACATGACGCCTAATTATAACTGCAATTCTGGCGGTTATAATTGGTACTAATACGCCAGATACAGCAAGTATAACTTGAGTTACCGTTGAAATATCGTTCATTAATTCACCTACTTTCTATAAGTTATTCTTAATTTAGGTTTTTTCCAGCCGTCATTAGTCCCATGGAAGTATCCATAGTACCAAGCATCAGCTGAATTTACATGAGTTGTAAATCCTGCCAACTTATTATCACGGAAATTGTCTCCTACCCAGTTGGGAACAGTGATCCAGTGCCCCTCGTCACGATTATAGTATCGCTGTTGAGCTATATTATAGTTAATTTCTTGAAACCATCCTTGCCAACCACGTGCATTATGGAAGCCAATTACAGCAGTTCCGCCTGCGTAATACCACCAGTGTTGCGAGTGTAGGTAGATTTCAACCTTTTCAATAGACGCACCACTCAAGGTATTACGAATGTCGTTGTCATCGAAACCAACCATACCAGCTTGGATTCCGCCTTCCCACTCCATCGACCAAGGAGCACCATAGCGTCCTTGCATCAGTCGGTTAGCGACAGACAATCTATAGTTTTGCTTAGCTGATCCGTTGCCCCAATAACCTTGAGTCCAAGTTGCTTCCCATGTTTTTTGCTGTCTAGTTTCCGAAACGGTTCTAAAACCTTCACCTTGAGCCGTCCAAAGCTTAACCTTAGCTTTTTGCCAAGAATGCCCATTCCAAATTCTAGCAGCATCATTCTTTTGAACCCAACGCTGACCGTCCCAAAGTTTAATTCCTTGACCCATAGCTACCTCCTAAAATCCAATCCAGACTGACCCATAAGGAATATTCCCGCCAGGCTGTTCATTTTGAAGATATAATTTGCGACCTTGGAATTGTGGTGCTTCTGGTGTTTCAAAAGATGGATTACCTCCACGAATGAAAGTGGCAGCCCATTTGCCTCGACCCCAGTCGTAAATACCTAGTTCTTGTCTACCAGTATTACTGTAATAGAATCCAGCGCTACCACCGTTATAAGCAAATTTCAATCTGTTTTCGCTGTTATTTGGGGCATTAAGAGTGATCTCGTTATTTGACCAAATACTCCAATCGTAAAACCCTAAAATCTCACGATCACCAATTCCGAAAATCATACCGCCATCATAATTTCTGATATAGGTAAGTCTCTTTCCATCTGAGCCACGTCTGAAATTAATTACAGCATCATCAGAACCATTTTCAGCTTTATCTCTAGTGTACAAACTAATTTGACGACCATCCTTCATATTCAAATCGCCGTGCATTTCATTAATTTGATCTCTTCTAGCAAATTGGCTGCTGTCCACACCATCGAGCTTATCAGCATTTATACCAGAGCCCTCACCAGAATTTTCCGTGGTAAACACTTTATGACCATTGACCATCAAACCATCTTTTGATTGGATAGAAATTTGATACGATTGGTCACCCACAACCATGTGATCCTTACCATCTAATCGTGCGAAGTTATATTGCTTACCTTCATTGTTCATGACTTTATAGCTACTACCACTCTTAATCGTCACATTTCCTTCTAATGTATCTCCACTTTTTAAAACGTAACGATCGTCATGATTGTGACTGTTGAATCGGTCGTTCAACTTCCATAATTCGCTATTATTCTCATTTGTTTTCTCATAAACTTCGTTGATTGCTCGAGAAATATCCCTAGAATTTGTTTTTAATTCATTAATTTGACCAATCGAGTTATTAATATTAGAAATTGTGTTTTGAAGTGAAATCCCGCCAGTTCCCCAGCCAGATTCATTATTTCCCGAAACTGTATTTTCAGTGATTGCCCCATTAGCCCCTATAATACGATAGAAAATGACATCTGGGTTTTCACTATTTCCCACCGAAGTGATTGATAAAATCGCTCTTTTATCAGCTGGGATATTTGACGGTACACCTTTGAGATTTTTTACATTGTAAACACCAGTGTGCTTAATGCTTCTATAATCAACATTTTCAATAAGCTTGCCATGAAACGCAAGTTCATTCAATGTACCTATCAAGTTTTTATTCTCGTCTAAAATCTGAACAGAAGTATCATCTGTTTCAAAGTGAAGCACCTTGCTATCATTGTGCCACTTTATTCTTTGTACGTTTTCTGACATTTAAAATCCCCATCATTTAAATTTTCCTCCTTAATAAATGACAGATTATTTGACAATTAGTTCATGATCGAACATATTGCCATCTTCGTCTTCAAACTTAGTTACACCACTAACCAATCTCCCTTTATCCCTATCCTCATCAGATATTACCAAAGTTTGATCTCTAGTAGTCCCACTTGAGCCAGTAACAACTAACTCTGCGCCGTTACCATATAAGTCTTGCACGATTACTATATCGTCTTTTGACACCCAATCATGCAAATGCTCTGGTAACGTGCACTCTCGTTCTATTCCTGCAATCTTTACGATACACTTATATCCCGCAGGCTCTTCAGCAACTATACCTGTCATCGATTGCGCCGCTGAGACGTTATCCAATTCACTATTAACAATAGATTTAATTGCATCAATCAAATTGTTTTGTATACCAGATACAGACACTTAGATCACCTACCCTACAATTTCTAAAAAGTGCGTTGCTGGGTGTAGATTAACTGGCTTTTTATCACCTACTAAAATTTGGCTATATGGAAACCAATCGTCTGTTGCTATATCTGGCTTTTTCCCTCTATTATCAGTCTTAGCGATATAGACAATGTCTAGTGGATTCCAGGGTTCGCCTAATTTAATAGATACTGCGTCACCAATCTTGTAATCTCTTTTACCGTCCCATACGCCACGGTAAAATGCGTTTAAACCTATATCACCTTTGTCACCCTTAAAAGCAACTTGCCAGTAAATATCCTTGGAATTATCTGGAGTGTGATTTTTATCAGCAACTACGTCTCTTAAAACAAGATATAAGTTACCATTATGACTTACTAGGTTTTGTCGCTTATACTTACCACTAGAGTCCCATACACCAACAAAATTAAAGTCTTTAACATAAATGTCCCACTCACGTTGTTTCTCTTCGATATAACCGTCTACTTCGTGCAAGAAGAAGGTTTCTAGCTCAACAAGTGCATCGGTTAATTTGTTCATTGTTTCTGGCGTAATTAGATAATCTTGCAATTCAGCACTCAAAGCGCTAATTCTATTTTGTTCGTTATTATCTAATACCGCCTTCTGTTTTAATTTGTTTAATTCTATCGCAGCGTTTACTTTATCTGCGGGCAAATCAAACAACTCAGTGAACGTGTCTATCTTTTTAGGAAATTCTGATCTTGACACATTCTCGCCTACCTTTCTACTTAAATAGCTACTTACTATTTTATCATTTAATACGTTTTCAATGTTGTTTTTGGAATATTGACAAACAAGCTTTAGTCATCAAACTGTAACTTAAATCCCAAAGAAGGAACTTCGGCTAACTTGTTATTAAATACATCTGATGAATCAAGTGGCTTGTTGTATAAATTAATCATATGACTCCCACCAATAGAGCCTGTATCTGGATCGCTTAAGTCATTCAAACTATCCCATAAGTCCATGTTTTCAAGTTTATTTAGAACTATATTTTTGGCTTCGTCATTATTCTTGCCGATTTGAGGTAACATCTTATGCAAGAAGTTGAGATTGATATTTTCTGACCCCTTAAGACGCTGGAAGGCGCTTTGCAACTCTTCCTTAGACCCTAATACGTAATAAATCGCTGCTGAGATTAAATAAGATGCTACATAATCTTCAGACGTGCTATTCCATGAACCATTTAAAATTTGCTTAGACAGATTGACTAAATGTCGTTTCTTCTCATCATTATCAATAAAGCCAGTCAATGAAATATACCTTTGCTTTCCGCCATGTAAGAGTTCTGCAAACCCTTCCTTAAACCAGACTGGCATATCGATAGTCTTACTTGTTCCAAAATAATCGTTACATACAGCATGAAACATTTCGTGCCCCATGACACGATCGGCGTAGTCCCCTTGAGAACGACCCACGTCACCGTCTTCACTAGAGAAATTAAGCTTTTCAAAATCTCGTAAATCAATTTCCAACGTCTGTTTTTTAGTGGTCAAATAACCAGTAACAGCAGCCTGCTCCCCACCAACATTTTCCACTATAAATCTAACCACCATAGTATTGTCTCCACTAGCGCTAATACCATAACAATCCTTGATTCTTTGTTCTCCAAGAGACAACCAACCTAAGTTATTAATACCGTTCTTAATTGCGTCCACAAGTGGCGTTTCAGCCTTACCATATGCTAATTCAACAAAGTATAGCTTGTGAGCTGTGATCGACATCGTACCACTAACTGATAAATCTGCTGAGATTGTATCAATTCTATATCTTCCAACCTCACCTGTTGCAGGATTAGTGATAGTGATTATGTCGTCAGCATTTAAGAACCATACGGGTACTGTGGTTATAGTCGCTGATTCTTGGAAGTGAGCTGTTTTCCAAATCTCATATTTTGCCTGGGAGACACATTGCATATCATCAGTTAAATTGTTATTTTGAACAATTTTCGTTCTAGTCCCGATCGCATCAACGTTAAACTTATTGCTGGCATCCGTTATTCTAACTTCGCCGTGTGGCGTGTACCCCGTCTTGCTCGAAGTAGTACCATAAACGACCACCCTATTCTTTATATTCTTTAAAGAATAAGCTTCAGTAAAACTAATCATTAAATCAGATCTAGCGTTATCTGTAGTGTCAAAGCGCCATACAGGCTGTTTTACGTCATCACTCTTCTGCACTTCAACCTTCTTATACTCGAATTGACCAAGCAAATTGTAACCACAGATATAATCCATGTACATGTCACGCAATTCCTTAACAATATCAATAATGTTAGTTCCTATAGGCTTGGTATAATCATAGGGGACTATTTCTTTTTCAGAACTTTCAGCAATACGTCCAAAATCGGTCTCACCAACTAATTCCATCACACTTCTTATTGCTTGGCTAACTGGAGTGCCACGTGGGATCTTTAATTCGTGTTCCAAAGTATCAGTATCATACTTGGTCATTTTGTCACTCAATCGTATCTCGATATTATCACTACCATTTCCACGTCTAAGTGTTCCCTCGTCCACCACAAAAGTTCCAAGTAAAAAGTTCACGTATTCATGTGGTCGCATAGACATATCAACAATACCCTGGTAAATCCTAAATCTCTTCCCGTACCAAATTATTGTGTTTTTATCTGGCATGTAATCTGGATCAACAATTAAGCTGATAGTGCCAGTTCTTCTAGTTAATGAGTCGGCTGCAACACTTAAAGAGCCAGACGTAGCTTTGCCTGCAATGGTATCAATGATAGAATCGTCATCATCTAGTATTTGAATAACCGTTTGAATATTCCTAATTGGTTGTCTATGAACTTGTATAGCACGATCACTTGGCGCTGCTGTTCCGTCATAAATATTAGGAAGAGTTCTCAATCTCTTTGCTTCATTCGAGAACATCTTTAAGCACTACCTTTCTTTTTAAAATCTGCAAACGAGTTACGATATTCACGTCTAGCTTCTTCATTCACACGTTCGTTATCCCAAACAACTTCTCCAAATTCATCAAACGTATAGATGGACTTACCAGCACCAGCAATTAATCCAGATTTTTCCATCGTATCGTAGTCTAAATTACCTACTTCAGTGAAGTTGAATGTCACGTTAGAGATTGCGTCCACTGCATCTGATTTAGGCGTTTCCTTAATATCATTCGTAGCGACAACAAGTACGTCACCATCATCACGTCTAATAACCTTCACACTACCATTGTTTAGGAAGTCGATAATACGCTTACGATTCTCTAGCTCTGCTTTCGGAGAGATTTTTGTACGCATACCAAGTTCCTGCTCTTTAGTTAATGGTAGGAACGTAATGTTCCCTGTGCGATAATTCTGATTACCAAATGTTACAATAGGGAACTCTGAATTAAGTGGCACTGCAACAGAAGAGGTCTTATTGTGAGTCATATCCCCAAATTTAAAATCTAAATTCATTTCATAGTTTGAATCTAGATCAGAGATATATGTCCCAGTAAATTCAGCGTATATAGGCTCACTAATTGTCACATCGCCCATAACGTCTTTCGCAAGTGGCACTATAGCATATTCGTAAGTTTTCCCGTTTTCGATAAAGCGATCAATTATCGTATACATATTATATTTTTGTTCATACGGGAATTGAGCGATTAGTTTCCAATTCGTATCTACGTTTTGATACTCACGTCTAAATACTTGAATATTATTTACAATATGCTCAGAACCAGTAATAGTTCCAGCCTCAAGAGAATTATTGAATTTAGCGTCCATAATGGTCTTTATATGCCACTTCTCGGGTCTCTTAGGCGTTTCGTCAATAGTTGTATCGAGAGAAACGAATAATTCGTCATATAACCCCTCATACATTGTAACCTCATCAATTCCTGCTGTTGGAATAGGAGTGTCGTAAAACGTCCCATTCCAGTCATATCCAAAATAATCTACACCAATAATCATATATTTCAGTCCTCCTGGTCGTCCGAATGCAAGCCTTCGACAATTCTCATTTCAATTCTATATTCATGTACGTAAATGTACAGATAAAATGGTTTTAAACCCAGTCCTTTCACTATGTTTGAGCGAGTGCGTGACTTTATTTTCCCAAATTGTTTTTCGCAAGTAATGTAATCATCATGCTTAATAAACTTTATATGAGTCCCTTTTCCTAATTCAGGAGACCAGTCAAGCATTACACCATTTGAGACGTCCATGCACCAAAGCTTAACCACAAAATCTGATGCCTTCGCCATTCCAAGTTTTGTGAACATCAAAGGGTTATCTTTCGGAATCACCACGTAGTCATTTTGCCAGTAAGTATAGTGATCGTCACTATCAGTTGGTCTATTAGGGATAAATGGTTTAACAGGAGTTCCCAGCATTTGCTTTAAAAAAGCCTCAATGGTAATTTGAGCATCTTTTTCATTTAGCTTTGGCTGTAATATCCCAGAAATCGAAGGAACGATATATTGCGGAGTAAATTGTTGCTCATGAACATGTACCAATCCATGTTTCGTAACAACTTTCACAGCAACATAATACAGTTTTCCTTTAATTAAATCACTTATTCGTTCAGTGAATATATTGGGTGATAAGGGGTTGGGAGTTCTCGTAGGATAACCTTTTACGACAACGTGTTGTTGGTCATAAAGGGTATATTGATAGCTAACAACAGATTCTGATTGCGCCTGTCTATAAACAGCATTGAACTGAACGTCATTTGTATAAATAAAGTTCTTCTTATCAATCATGTCGAACTCTATCACTGGTGTGTCTAAACACATAAACTTGATTTCAGGAGACCATTCAGACCATTCTTCGCCAATCTTAACTCTCACCTTGGCAAGATATGAATAGCCGTTCTTTAAAGTCTTTCCATCCAATATATGTTCTTTATCGTAGTTAATGACTGTCTTTTCATATATTGGTTTTGAATTAGGCTTATCCTCTCTGATTGACACCATGTGCGTTGAAGTTCTTTCTGCACCAAGATAGACAAATGACAACGTATGCTCATTATTTGCGTCAAAATTTGCTATATAATTTAATATAGGTTGTGTCATTATATTATTCCCTTCATTTTGATTATATGTATGACCAGGGAGACTCCTGGTCGTATTTTATTTTCCTTGTGCGTGCTGCTTAGCAACATCTGGCAGTGTTTTAAGTGCACGTTGGAAATCATCTATGTCTTGAATATTAGGTAATTCAAGTGTCATGTTTTCGATGGTTAAAGAATCGCCTCTAACATCATCTCTTAATGCGTTATTGCTTTGTTGGTATAGAACATCACGCAACTCTTTTCCGAAAATATCCCCAAGCTCTTTACTTACCAACTTAAATTCATCATTAAAGTCCTTCACAATGTCTTTGTAACCTGTCATAGGAGCTATTTCACTATCTTGACCATAATCCTTGATTACGGCTTTATTTTTGGTTACATAGTCGTCATATGCCTCAATGATTTTTTCAATATTATCTACATTGAAGTTAGGAATATCTTCAAGGATAAATTTGTATGAATCATTAAGTTGTTGAAGTCTACTTTTTACATCTTCTGGTTTTAATGACCCGTCCTTAGCGCCACTAATTACCTGTTCAACTTTCGTAATATAATCATTACGATCTTGTTTTCTAGCAGTTTCGAGTTCACCCCTAGCCTTATTCACAGCTTCCTTAGCAGCGTCAACGTCTTCTTTCTTAGCCACGTAGTCCCAGTTAAACTTACCGTCAGAGCCTTTTTCAAGAACCTGGACATTCTTTTGACCCATCACGTTGTTTAACTTCTGTTCGGCTACAGCTAAGTCAATTTGTTTACTTACATAGTCAGCTTCAGCTTTAGACATTTCTTTTTGCGCATCTAATGCTTCTAGACGGCGTTTAATTACATCATTTTCAAGATCGATAGTCTTTTGGCGCATTGTCTCTAATTGCAATTCCTTTTGAACACCTGTATACCAAGTATCATCTTGGAATTTAGCTTCAGAACTTGTCATGCCGCCATTGACTGATTTCTCAATCTCTTCTTGAACACCTGCTAATTTATTCTCAAATTGCGCCTTAGTAATATCTAGCAATGAGTTTACCGATGAGCTGATACTCTTTTCAAATGTGTCAATTTGCTTATCTAACAAGTTCCATTCATATGAGCCCTTGTCATATTGGCTTTGCTGGTTTCTTAGCGTGGATACAACACCTAAATAATTGTTATATTCTCGATATGAGCTAGCGTATTGTTGATCCAATAATCTGCCTTTAACATCACTATTTAAGTTCAATGCTTTACTGATGCTTACAAGATTTGTTAATGTATCAGTCAGTGACTTATACTTATCCATTTGCTCAGTAATCATCTTGTTTTCATAATCAAATCTCGCCTTAACAGCCTCTTTAATGCTGTTTTGAGCACTCATGATATTTGATTTATAGTTAGCAATGCTTTCATTTATCTTAGCGAGTTGGTCACTAGATAAATTCTCGTTGCGATATTTGTTAGTAAGAGTCTCAATGCTTTCTTTATCGGCAGCAATCATAGACTCATAGATTTTACGTTGCAAATCCATTTGCTCAACAATATATTTACTATTGATGCGTTCCTTGTCTTGAGAATTTACAACTTTATCTAGAGCTTGTTGATACCGTTCTTTTAACTCTGCCATTTCTCTACTATATTCAACAGAAGCCTTCATATATTCTTCGCCTTTAGAACCAGCAATGTTTAAGGCTTGTTGTCTACCAGCTCCGTCCTCATTGCTTGGATAAACAGCAGAAATAGCATTTATCGGTGCAACATATCCATTAGAGTATTCCTTAGTCAACCTTATTAATTCGCTATACTTACTTTGTTCAATTTGTAATTGCTGATTAGCAACCTGAGCAGTTCTATCAACATTACGCTTAGCAAAGGCGTCTAGCGCATCATCTAACTGTCTTTCTAAAGATAATCTATCTTGGATTTGTTGTTCGTAAACAGATTTTCTACTAAAATCGCTTACATCAAATTCACTACTCAACAAGTCTCCGAAACTCGTCCCGCTTAGTAAACCATCTTGAATATTAGTAATATTGTTCTTAAGCCTATCAATATCGGTATTCAGATTGTTGGTAAACGTTTCTAGATCACTGGTGATGGCTGCAATTTCTGCGTCCTTCATTTCAGTACGCAGTTTAATTACAGCATCGGCGTTCTCCAATATTGAAGTTTTAATGCTATTTAGGCTTTCTTGTATCTTTTTAGCTTGCTCTGGAGCACTAAACGTCATAACGCTCAGTTTGTTGAATTGACCCACTAACTGATTAATAGCATCTGAACTAGCATTAACTTGTTCAGCATCAACATTCAATCGCAAATAGTAATCGTTACTACTTAAAGACTCCGATTTTCTATCAAGAATTGATTTATTATTACTAATAGCAGTTGTTAGCAACTCAAGCTGTCTTTGTAATTCTTCAATTTTCTTAGATTCTAACTCAGTTTCTTTGTCTTTAATATTTTGTTGCTGGTTATAAATGTCAGTATTTAAACTGTCAATTTTATCGTTAATACTTGCTAAGTTTTCATAAACACTACGATATGAACTCAATAGCTCATTAACCTTTGAAGCATCATCACCAACAAAGTCTCTTGCGTGACCTAAATTAGTAATCTGATTACCATTTGTCGCAAAACCTTTTTGACGCAACTTGTTAAGCAAGTCATTCATTTGATCCTGATAAGCGCCTTGCATAGTCCTTTGATATGCAATTTGTCTATTATCTAAATCAATGCGTTGTCTCGATAGACTGATTATCTTATGCAAATCTTCGCCAGCTTTAGTGATGGAATTTTCAAGGGAACTCATTTGGCTATCCAATGGATTACCTGTATAGAGTTCATGTCCCATATATCTCCAGTAACTTTCGTCAACACGTGTATCATTTTGAGTAGATTCTGATTTATCTCTAACCGCCAACGATTTCGCTTGTTGTTTGACACGTTTGGATAAATCCTCACTACCCGCAACAATAGACATAGATCTCAGCATATTAGGATTTGTTACTTCTACTGGTTCAATAGCAACAGACTTTCCTTTACCTTTTCGATGAGTTGTAACGTTTTCCGTTTTTTCAACTGTAACCGATATAGTCTTATCCTTTAAGTTGTTTAATTTTACTTGAATACTATCAAGGTTGTCAGAAATCTTATCTTCTGCCTTAAGCGTGATAGTTTTCCCTTTTAAACTACTTACAGATTTTTTTGCACTATTAACTTTCCCATTAACGTTATTTCTAGCTTTTAAAGTAACTGTTTTTCCTTTTAATCTAGATATTGCTCTTCTAGCACTTGACACTGCTCTTGAAACATTATTTTTAGCTGTGATAGTAACCTTTTTATTTCTTAGAGACCTTAGCGAGCTTCTGGCGCTATGAACGGCTTTAGAAACATTATTTTTTGCAGAAATAGTAATCTTCTTATTTGTTTTCAAAGACTTTAGCTGACTTCTAATTTGAGAAATGGTCTTGTTTGCTGAATTTTTAGCAGTAATTGTAATCCTTGAATTTTTACCCTTATTTAAAGATTGAATTGATTTTCTAGCACTATTAACGCCTTTTCTAGTGCTATCTTTTGCGGCTATACTTATCCTAGAGTTCTTGTTCTTATTCAATGCTTGTATTGATTTTCTAGCTTTACTAACACCGTTCTTTGTACTATCCTTAGCAGCTATGCTTATCCTAGAATTTTTATTCTTATTCAATGCTTGAATAGATTGCCTTGCCTTTTCAACGCCATTTTTTGTACTATCTTTAGCCTTAATTTCTATAGTTTCTTTATTGCCCGAGTCGTTTCCTTTACTTGAATTAGATTTTTTACTAGAGGTAGATTTTGTTTCCTTTTTCTTTTTCTCTTCCCATTCTTCATATGGGTCTTCATTCCACCAATCCTTTACCTTTTCCCACCAATCATTTTTATTATCTTTTTTCTTTTTTTTAGGTGGTTTAGGCGGCGGGTCATTTTTATCATCGTCCTTATCTTTATCCTTGTCCTTATCTGATTTAGGTTTTGACTTAGGAGGATTCTTATGTCCGCCATTGTTTCCACCACCATGCTCTTCTATTTCTTTGGTAATACTCTGAATTTGTTCCTTGTAGTTATCAATGCTCTTTTGAATTTCTTCTTGATCTGGAGGTGGGAGCTTGGTTTTATAATGTTCTAGTTGCTTTAAGCGCTCCTGCATATCTTGAACAGTTTGATCGGCACTATCTCTATTTGCCTGTGAATCTAAGAACGTTGTATTTTGTGTCTGTTCTTGAAGCTGTTGCAATGAAGCTTGAACACCTTGTAAATCTTGGTCAAAAGTTTGTCTGTTAATAGGAACGTTAACACCTTTTTCACCAGAAATTTTCAAGTTATTAATCCATTCTGTCATCTCAACAATGCTCATACCAAATCCATTGTTGTCTGCAAGAAATTGAACTACAGCTTGCTTACCATCCATCTCAGCTTTTTCTTTAAGAACACTTTGGACACCTGCATCAAAACCCTCAGTAGAAGCGTAAAAGGCAACCCTAACATCGTCTGGAACTCCTTCGAGGTTATCTTTTAAAGCATTCGTTAAACTCATGACATCAAATACACCATCAGTTTTAAAGTATGCTGTTACATTTTCAGGTAAACTATTCAACGCTTTTTGAACCGCCGTTATATCAGCATTCCCATTCTTGTCATAGAATATACCAATATGCGAACGTTTTTCTTCTGGTATTTCATTGATAGCATCAACGACATCTGTTCTAATTAAACCAGTAGTTTCATCAATAAAGGCGTATTTAGTAATCTTTTCATCTGGAATGTTGTCAATATACTCTTGTGCTTCAGCTAACACACCAAACGTGTCCTTGTATCTAGCCTTAAAATCCGCAGTAATGCCCAAAGCTTTTTCGCCAGCTTCTCCCAAGGAACTCATTGCTTTAATAAATGAACTACCACCAGCTTCATAAGCTTCTATTAATTCATGGAATTTAACTTTACTTACCCCTGCACCCGTGAGCACAGCTTCCATATATTCTTCTTGTTTCTTTTTTCCTTCGATGGTTTCATTCTTTAATTCATCAGCCGCTTGTGTAGCTTGTTGAATCTGATCAGAGCCCCATGTGCTTTGATCCATTTCTTTCAACTGAGAATTTTGTTTACCTAAAACCTCTAATTCTTGATCAGACAACTGTTGACCCATACTTAGTTTTTCTTGAATGCGAGAAAGTATTCTTTCCTGTTCACCGTATTGTTGAAGAGTCATAGCTTGCGAAGCTTGAGCATATTTAACTTTTTCTTCACCATTTTCGCTATGTCTCAACTTGTTAATGTTGGCTGATAATTCCTTGCCTTCACCCAAGCCGCCAGATTCCAGAGTTTCTCGCATACCTTCTATAGCTTCTTTTGCAGCTGATACAGCATCGTCCCAGGCTTTCTTATATTGTTTACCAGCTTTTTCATTTAAAACTTCGGTTAATTTATATCCACTTCTATACGTGTCTTTTAACTCTGATATTTTTTTATCAATATTACCTATCTCTGTACCAGCTTTATTATATTCACCAGCACCATCGCTGAGATTGACATTGCCCAGTTCTTTCTTTTTCTTTTTAAGTTTATCTAACTCTTTAGTATAACTCTTAGTTTGCTCTACAGCGGTATCAAAATTCTTACTATCGCTTAAAGCGACTTTGTCTAAACTACTATCTACTTTATTTAGCTTGGTAGTCAAATCATTCATTTGTTTATATCGAACATCTTGCATTAAAGTCTTGAGACGTTGCATTTGTTCAACAATAGAATCATAATTATTAACAGTTATTTTGATAGGTAATTTATTTTCCTTAGCAAACTGATTAAAATCCTTCTTAAATTTGTCAAACTCATCAGTATTAAAGGCATATTGACCAGTTTCAGCACCACGATTTTGCACACTTTCCAACTGTTCATCTAGGCTATCCATTTTCTTTTTACCCTTAATAAACTTCTTATTCGTTATAGGGTTCGCATCAGTTTCTTTTCTCAGGGCTTTATTTGCTTCAGTTACACCATCTATCGCTTTTTTATAGTCTTCTGCAGCTGCTTTGGCGGGATTAATAGCTCTTGCAATAGCATTCCAAGGGTCTACTCCCACCAATTCCAAACCAGCCATAGCAAGCATAACCACATCAATAACAACACCAAAAATCCCCAATCCAGCTGATAGCATACTAATAGCACCCATAGCAATTGAGCCAGCCTTCTTTATTCCGCTAAGTCCACTTTTGAATCTACTTAGTTTTTTAGTATTATTCTCAATATCTTTACCAGTTTTTTCTGCGCCTTCTGTCTTAAAATGAGTGGTGATTACTTTCTTATAATGTGTCTTCTGCCCACCTTTTTTCTTCCTATTGCTTGGTTTAGGGGCTGTGCGTTCATATGTTACTTCAGGTGTAACTTCTTTTGTTTTATCATTTCTATATTGAGTCAATGATTGTCCATTTTTTATAGCCTCCACAGATTCCTTAAACGCCTTTACATTATCAACAACGTTCTTTTTATATGCTTGACCAAATGACGTTAATTGACCAATAACACCACCCATAGCCTTCTTAAAAAGACCAATACTAATAAGTGCAGCTGTAAATTTCAAAGCACCCATAACATTGTCGTTATTCTTGATACTTACAACTAACTTATCCAGAACGTCAGCGAACTTAGCTACTCCATCAACCATTTTATTGATACCATCTCTGCCACCAGTCAAATCAGCTAGAAGCTTCATCCACGCATTGCTCATTTGTTTTAAATGGAATTCAATAGTATCAGACTGTTTGGCAAATTCTTTGAAAGCAGACCCATTTTCTTTATCAGTTAAATTCACTTGATCTCTGGCTTCTTTTTCAGCTTTCTTAACAGTCTTCCATTGTTGTAACATACCAACAAATTGGGCAGCATGTTCTTTCCCAGCGGCATAGTAGGCAGCTGTATTTTGGTCATTTTCGCTCAGATCATTCCACTTGCTAGCTAATTGATCCATAATGTCATAAGTTGACTTCAGCTTACCATTACTATCTGTTAATTCAACACCAATACTACTGAACCAATCATGTCTAGCAGCGTTTGCTTTAGTTAAATCATTACCCATATTGGCAAAGTTCAAACTAATAGCCTTAATAGAACGCCCGATAACGTCACCGCCCGCACGGGTTGCTTCCTGTGCACCAGTAATCATACCCGTAAGTTCCGAGAATGAAGTCTTGGTACTTGCGATTTGTGTGGAAGCTTTACTATAGGCACTGCCTAAGTCGTTCATTTCGATAGCATTTTCGTTGGATACTTCGTTCATAGAGTTAATAATATCTTTTGAATTAAGACCTTCTTTTTCAAAAGCCTTTAATGGAATTGACATATAGTCAACCATATCATTAACATCAACGTCACCAACAACACTACCAATCAAAGAGTCTTTAGCCAACTTAACAGAATTTTTCAAGTTAAAACCCGCTGTAGCCCATTGTTCAACAGCACTGGCGTACTCTGGCGCAGTCTTACCAACCTTAGAAGCATTATCATAAATACTCTTGGTAAATTCATCCATTTCCTTTTTAGAGCCGTTCGCAACACGAGTTACAGCAGCAATCTTGGAGTCAACTTCGCTTAACGCCGAAACTGCGCCTGCCACAGCCATAGCTCCATCTTGTGCCATGTTATAAACATCCATAGTTTCTGTAAAACTACGTTTAGGCTTAGTTGATTTGCTACTTTCCACATCAGCTTTTCTAGCTGCACTTTGAGCCAAATGAGCACTCTGTTTACTTTCTAGTTGGCTTAACTTATTTTCTTGTTGTTGAGTTAACTGATATTGTTCACGTAAAGCAGAGGTTCTAGCTCTCGTCTTTTCTAACTGAGAATTGAGTACACGAGTTTCAGCTTCACCAGCGGACAGAATGTCTTTTTGCAAACGATATTCTTCACGCATAGAATTAGCAATTTCTTGATAACCCTCTTTTTGAATACGAGCGTTTTGTCTATGGATCGCCTCAAGTTCTCTAGCAGCATTCTTTTCATCTGCTACTTGACGTTTATATTGATTGTCTACCGCAGCTGTTCTACCTTTACGATTCACATTGTCAATCATGTCTCGGCGTAGTTCATTAACATATCCTTCGACATTTGACGTCCAATTTTTTGTATTAACACCTGGAACTTTGATCGATGCTAATTCTGCCTTGGTTTTTGAAATAGACGCATTTAATTCGTCCATTCTTGTTTTTAAGCCTTTGATCTTTCTTTCATCATCAGCTTTCACAAGATTAATGTGAACCTTTTCAAGCTCCTTAAAATCTGCTTTTAGTTTCTTTGTTTGTTCACCAACGCTACCTGTTTTTTTGCTAATATCTTCAAACTCTTTTTTGATCTTAGCCGATGCCTTAGATACCCCGCTCGTAACCTGTGAAGTATCTGCTTGGACATCTATTTTTATTGGTTTATTATTCTTTTGAATACTGTTTAATTCACGCTTAAATTTTCCAACTTCTTTAAGCGCCTTATCCATACCTGAGACATCTATTTCAGGTTTAATTTTCAAGCCTTCTTTACCAAAAGCTTCTTTAAATCTAGTGCGTATATTCTTTATATCGCCACTATCTAAATCAACTTTTACCTTGATAGATAGATCATTCGCCATTACTTACACCGTCCGTTGGTTTATTTGCGTTGTAACCTACCGACAGATTAGCTACATAATCTTGTTAATTTCAGCTAATGTTTCTGACTCACTCTTCTTTTCCATGTAGAATCTAGCAGTTGTGTCCATGGATTCATGGTGAGCCAACTCTTTAGCCAGCTGGATATTATTTTTACCCACTTGGTTCAAGCGAGTTTTGCGAATGCAGTGTGGTCTAAAATCACCAACACCGATAATTTCACCAATTTTTCTAATTCTAATAGTCATTGATTGAGTGCTCATTCTATCCCATTTACCTTGTTTCCAGACATAGAATAATGCGTCAGTATCGATCCCATTTTCTTCACGCCACTTCAGATAACGTTCAATAACTTCTTTAGTGTGTTCTGTAAAAGGAATATCTACAATCTTTCCACGCTTTTCTCTAACATCAGTAAATACACGTTTTTCCCAATCAATATTTGAAACGTTTAAGTTGTGCAATGCACCGATACGACAAGCGCTGTCAAATGCAATGTTCCACATAACCTCGTCTTGCCAATCGTACTTACTTAATGAAGTCTTTTCCTCACCAAGGGTTTCTGTGATCTGCTTTACTTCGTCATCGTTTAGAAAGTAAACTGATATGCGTTTTTCTTCCTGTGCATTCTTAATTCGATCTAACTTTCCGTCAAACGGATGAGCTTTTAACTTACCACGCTTCACAGCCCAGATATAAAAGCTAGATACAGCACTTAACTTAGTGTTAATCACCTTTTTGCCATTCCCGCAATCATTTTGCAGGAACTCAATGTAATCTTCCATGACATCAAGCATGTTATCTTCCAAAAATTCTTCATCAAGCAGATAAAAATTATCTTCCTGTTCCGCAATGAAGCACATGAAAATGTTCATGTAAGATTGATATACCTTATAAGTTGTATCCTTAACGTCTGAGTTTTTAATTTTGCTACTCTTTAAATAGCGATCGTACTCTCTAATGTTTTTAGGATTTACTTTAGCCATGCGTTCCTTCGTTGCATAGCGTCTAACTTTTCGTCCAGTTTTTGTTTGATATTTCAAATCTTCTTTTCTTTTCAAAAAAGCACCTTCTAATTATGCGTTTGTAACCTTAAATCCTCTAGCACGCAGTCCAGAAGCTAGAATCTTAGATAATCTATCGTCCATTATCCCCCTAGCTGTATCCATAAAATGTTTACCAGGATGATTATAGATTGGACTCCCACTTGAACCCTGATCGAGCACAAAAGGCAACCCTTCTCTAAAATCATTTCCGTGAACATCCATATGAACGTTCAACATATCACCCTCAACTTCGTAGGCGGATAACTTATCCGAGTTGAGATAAACTTCAAAACTAACCGAGTCTCCAGATTTAATAACGTTTTTCACGTCAACGCAGTCAGCAATTTCACCTGTTCTGAAATAGTAAACGCTTGAGTACCCTGGCGGATATAGTCTAGTTAGAATATCGGTTAAAATCTCTTGAGCAACCATTCGTACCTCGCTAAGTACGACAGCGGCAACACCATTTTCAACCTTTGATATAATCTCTTTGACATTCTCAAAGGTGAATTTTAAATCAAATTCAACTTCAGCCATATTTTTCACCAAATAAAACAGCACAGAATAGAGCCATTACTATACTCTATCTGCGCTGTACCTGTTTTAATCCTTTAATTTATCGTATTTATCGCCAACGTGTTTCTTCATGATTTGATCTTGAAGATCGCTTGCGTTATCTTGGTTTTTAACCAATTTCATATACGATTGTTCCGCAACTTGTTCTTGAAGTTCTGGGTCGTCAGACTCAATAGCTTCGTTAATTTTTGCGGATTCATTCATAGCGTCCAGAATTTCCTTACCCTTTTCACTTTCTGATAAACGTTCAATTGTTGAGTTCATAACTTTTTCTTGAACCTTCAATGAATTTTCGCTCAAGTCAATGTCTCTTAGACGATTTCCCATTGATAAAATCATCATTTTATAAATATCGCTGATTATTCCAGATATAACCAACTTAACTTGAGTAAGTGCTAAATTAGGGTGTGAAATAATATCCTGCACTTCTTCGTCAGACATATAATCAACTTCAATGTCTGTCAATCTAGGGAACAAGTCCTTGACAACTGTAACCGCTGAAATATCAAGAACTTCTTCTAGATCTTCTTTAATTTCGTCCTTGTCGTTCTCTTCGTTAAATGCTGAAATAATATCTTGCAAATTGATGATTTCTTCGACATCTTCGGACGTTGGTTCAAAGATTTTAATTTGACCATAAGGAGAATCGACAATAGCTCTTATCGTTCTGTTGTTAGGGTCATTTTTTAAACTTTTTAATTTAACCAATTTAAATTTCTCTCTTTCACTCGTGAATTATGTCCTCCTTAATAACTCACGAATACTATTTTAACACCTTTTGTAATCGCTTTCAATTTTTGTGATAATCGACAAACACACGTTACTTTTTGTCTTCAGTCTCGATTTTATCTTTTAGCTGTTCCAGGTATTTGAACAATTTCTTAGGAGCAATCAATCCTAGTTTACCCACATTTTCAAGAATGGATAAGCCTTCATTCCCTATAAAATAGGTTACAACCATGTTTTTAGCCACTGGCTGATGATTGAATACGACAACATCTAAAACGTGACCTATAATGATACAGCACCACATTCCAAACTTTTTGAATAACCCTTCGGTCATACGCTTTGATGCTAAATTTCGCATTTTAAATCCAGTCATGACACCAGTTATAATATCTATCGTATTCAATACCAATAGCAATGTCATAACTTCAGTAAAGCCACCAAACACAAAAACAAAAAACGATATTAGTGTCGATAGTATAACGTCAAACATGTCTACTATCTTCACCAAATGCGATTACCTACTTATCTTCAGTATCGCCTGTTTCAGTTGTTTCTTGGTCAATTAAATCTTGTTGATCGTATACATAGTCTTGAAATTCAGAAATGTCTTTCCGAACTTCTCGCTTATTCTTAGCATATAAAGCTGGGTTTCTTACCGATTGGTTCACGTAGTCTGAGCTATTTGAATCTGTGCTCAAATTTGCAGTCAAAGAAACTACAATATCATTTCCAACTTTTGACACACCTGTAAGTGTCATTGATTTACTCTTTTCTAAAGCCATTTTTACTACCCCTTTTTCACATCATTTAAACTAGCTAATTCTTTTTTTAATGCTAAATTTTCTTCCTTAGCCGCTTTAAGTTGTTGCATCAATTCTTCTAATTTAACTTCTTGAATAGTTGTATTCCATGTCTCTGTTGCAAGTTTATTTAATAATCTAGTTGCAACCTTGCTTGAATCTACAGTCTCTTGATTATCCATTATCTTCTCCGTCTTTCCGCACTAATTATATTGACCAAATCTGGGTCTACCCCATTTTCTACACAAAGCTCTTTTTGTTGTTTAATTGCTTCTGCTTGTAATTCCTTTTGCGCTTCTTTTAGTTTTTCTTCATGAACTTTTGGAATAATAGGAGTACCATCATCGTTAAAACCTACGACATCTTGTCTTCCCATAGTCATCACCACAGGGGTTGACCCATCTCCCTCTAGAATAGTTCTCATTTCCGCAAAAGTATTTCCATTATCGTCTTTGACTTTACCACTTAAAATAATTGATTTATTAAATTCCATTAATTTCCACCATATCCATTATATTTATGATCCGATTGTTCACCCATATTGAATCTCAATCCTTTATCGTTAAACATTATCACCCAACCATTTGAAGGAAACGCTATTCCACCCCAGTTAGTTGTATCATTTACGAGGCAGGGATACTTATCATTTCCCCAATCGCTCCATGACACCCAAGCAGTTCTGATACCGTACCCTGTGCTAGGAACTTTCATATGCACCTCTGAATGGAATGTAGTTGGTTTATACATATGAATATCAACTGGAATATCTCCTGCTCCAGTAGCAGAATAGCTTATAGCTGGCAACATTTTTTTATACATAGGAGATTCACTTTTTGTTGGTATATATTCTCCTAGTGCAATATAATCTCCACCGTAAGGTTCTCCCCATCGTTGTTCTGTTAGTATTCCAATTTCTATACCTGATCCACCGTTTCCCATATTATCAGACATAGTATTATAATCCCATCCAGCACCATTAATTAATCCTTGAATTTCATAGCTAAAATCATCTGGACTACTGCCGCCACGACCATTCTTTTTTACTGGAACGCCAAACTCCACTCCTAATTTGCTCAAACCTATCCCCCAGCGTTGTCTAGGGTCTGTTGTGGAAGATCCCAACCTAAGAGAGTCGCTACCTAGCGTTAGTGCCGAATTAAATCCTGTCATAACCAACGCATCTGGCGTAAAATGAACAGCTCCTCCTCGAGATTGCATAGTGACATTGTTAGTATTAAGAACCCCATTTATTTTAGTATCACCATTAATTTGAATTCTTTTACCTTCAATTTTAACACCTTCGCCAGTAGCATTTATTTCAGTAATTACTTTATTTTTATCCACCTTATTATTAACATTATTCTCTATGTTAATCACTTTAACGCCCCAACTATCAGCCTTTTGGCTAACAGTTGTCACTGCTGTACTTAGCGAATTATATCTTTCTTGTGTTGACCTTATATCTTGTTTATAAGGTTGGATTTTATCGCCAAATACTAACATAGGTTGGTTAAATATTATATTCCCTACGCCAAACGTGTATAATCTGATAGCCACATAATTAGCATTTGCAGGTACTTCAACATTTTCACAGTATAAGAGCTTTTGTTGACCGTTTTGAATATTGTACATAAACTGTGTTTGTTGGTTAGAAGTAGCTATTTCAGAATCCTTTTCATTGGCATAAAATTTAATTTCTAATCCCGCTCTACACTGTCCCTTTGTTATCATGTCAGTCACGTGTAATTGAACACTTGCGGACAATCTTTGTCCTTTGCACACCCTGAATCGCTTGCTTTCACTCACTAGATAGTCTTGCTTATTTGGATTTCTAAATGCGAGACCATTAGAACCGTACCAGTTGTCCCACTCATTATTTGCAAATAAGATCGTTCCTGCTGGATTGTTCCCAATATTACTCCAGCCTTCAGCGTTATTGATAAACTCAGAATTATACACTAAATTTTGCGCTTCGCCGTTCTTCTTAGTCGTATCAGTTACGATTTTACTTACTTTACTTTCAATTCCATCAACAGTTTGAGTTACTTTACTTTCAGCAACCGTTAGTCTATCACCATAGTTGTTTAACTTACCTTGAATATCTTCTGGGGCTGGAGAATAATCGGTCACCTTATTCCCCGTCTCCAACTTAGCTTTTCTAATATATATTCCGCCACTAGGGTTAGAGTCTGCCCAGCGTCTACCTATGACAATCTCTTTTCTTGTATTATCAGGCTTAATTTCATATAGAACCCAATATTTTTTCCACTCTTTAGACAGAGTAACAAACGTCTGCCCATCACTGTGAGCAAATGTTTCTCCACCCGAGGTTGTTGATTTTTGAGTTACGTTAACCCCACCAATACCACCATGCCAAAGGAAGGTTGCCATTCTTTGAGCGTCACTATCGCCACGTGCTTCAAAAGATAGAATATATTGTGATTCAGTTAGCGGTTGCGTTGTTTGAAACACTCTACCGTTAACCCAACCCGTAGTAGGACATTCAACATCTTGTTGTTCAGCTGTTGTATCCTTTAGCAGGTTAGTACCACCGATCCGAATATTGCCAATATCAGTTCTTACACTGGATAACTCACGACTATATCTGTCATCAAACGACTTGATTTCATTACTATTCTTAGTAATTCTGCCATCTAAATCAGATTTAACTTTGTTTACAGTTTCATGGAATCCATTTTCCACTTGCACAAATCTACTATTAGCTGACTCAATAGCTTGAGTATTATTGTCTATCTTGCTCTGAATGTCTTCTGGTGCGACTGTCCAAGGAGTTGCCTTGTCGCCCACCTCAATTTTTACGCACTTGATACATACATCGTATCCATGCTTGAAATAAAATACAAAAGCTTTATTAAGTTTCGTAATCGTTCCAGATACGCTGTATCTTTTCCACTCAGAAGTTAACTCTTTACCTACAAGAGGCATCTTGTTAGATTGACCATCGCTCTCATTCCCCACAGCAAGGAATTTCCCTTCGCCTTTTGCATCAAAAGAGAGAGTATATCTTTCCCCTACTTGTAGCTCGCCATTCGGGAATGCTTTAGCCCATTTTGTATAAATACCACCATCGAGAGACCCCAATATGTGCAACATTTTAATGTCTTCGCTATAATCTTCGATCATAACCATAGGAGAATTAAACTCACCTATACCATCATTCCAAGAAAAATCTGCACTTCCTCTAAGTCTATTAACTCCACCTATTTGCATATTGTCGATGCTAGATTTAACACTTGATACTTCGCTCTCAATGCGATCGCCTAGATTTTTAAATGAAGACTCTGTAGATTTTTGATATGCGCCTAAAGTCGCATTAGCACTATCTGCTACACTTTGTGCACGATTAGCTGTTGTTTGAGCATTATCGGCAAGACCACGTACCGTTTCAACTTTACGGGCTACATTTTCAATACCTTCGTTAGTCACTCTCAATGTTGCTTCTTTTTGAGTAACTATTTCTTGTCGCAATTCGTTATTCATATCAACGAACTTATTATCGATCTCAGTTTTATTTGCTTTTAACTGAATTTCTCTAGCATTTTGGTCAATCTTCGTACTTTGTTTAATAGCTTGTTCAGCTGTGTCTTCTGGGGCTGGAGTATATGCACCATCATCGATGCTCGAGTTTTTTGCCAAGAAATTTGTTACAGAAATACTACCATTTCTAGTTAACGTAACTTTAACAGCAGCTTTCTTTACGTCCGTTCTATCTAAAGCAACTCGAATCAATCCACGTTGCTTACCAGTACTGCTATTTAAGATCCCTAACTCACTCATGGTAAATGTTTTAAAATCTACACGCTGATTATTTTCATCAAAAAACTCTACAGATAAAATCTTATCGTTGTCGAGCCTGGAGTCCACCTTCACATCTAAAGCAACAGTTATCTTTCCCTTCTTCACCAGGAAGTAATTTGTCTTTGCTCCAATCGGATCATCTCTATCCAAGCCGCTCTGAGTCATCTTCAACCAAGATAAACCATTATCATCAGTAATAACATTAGCCTTGTTGCTTACTTCTTGCCACTTACTCAATCTATCTTCTTCATTCGAGAAAGAACTATTCAAGATTAAATTAGCACCACTATCAGTGATTTGCCCGATTGCCTCATTTGTCTTTTCAGCATATTCAGCAGATAGAGCCTTAGCTGTAGAGCTTAATTTCCCTTCAAACTCTTTTGTCAGACCATCTTTTGTCTTATCAATCAGTTTTGAATTAGCCTCAACGCCTTCGGCAACTTGTGTTAACGTGGTCTGCATTTCCGTTTGTCTGTCGCCAAGATCCGTTTGTTTTTTAACTACACCCGAGATTTGATCTTCATACACAGTTAATCTTGCTTCAGTATGTTCCGCTCTGTCATAATCGTCATTCTCGTTCTGTTCCCACGGGAAAGCCACTGTTCCTCTTTCTAGCTTTGCTTTATTTAAGAAGAGTTGAGCACCATTCTCAAGATCAGCACCTCGGAAACCAATATCCATGACATCTGACGTGGCAATAAATACAATATAATATCTGAGCCATCTATTCGTCACACCATACTCTTTTGTGTCTACGGTAACCATTTCACCAAAATCGTTAACTTTAATCTTAGCAGTTCCCGTATTCACTCTAGCATTAACAGAGACCACATAACTTTCGCCTATCGTCAATCTTTCGGCTCTTAGTATAATTTCACCACCACTACTTAAAGCAGCCACACGGGTGTGTTTATACGTCCCAGAACTAACACGTGCCAATGCCTTGTCATTAAAAGTGCAATTTAACCAATCTCTTGTGCCGAGAAATAAATTAGCTTTCTTAACTTCAAAGTCACTAATATTCTTTTCTAAAGTATCCTTTGATACTTTGCTCTCGATTTTATCTGCGGTTAAATTCAATTCGGACTTAACGTCATTTACAGTTCCTGTAAGTAAATCCAGATCTTTCTTATTGACCTTCTGTGAAATCTGTTCTTTGGTTTGTTCAACCTCTGAATTGATAGATTCAACTTTTTCTTTTAATGGATCTAGGTCGGTGCTAGACAATTTTTGGGATACTTCATTTTCTAAATCAACAACTTGTTTCTTAGTATTGCCAAAGTCTAATTTAGCATTTGATAGCTCTTCTGCGGTCTTTTCGGCATCTTTTCGCACAGTGTCTAATTGTTTCCCTAAGCTGCCCGCTTCATCATTTAATTTCTCTATATCAGATTGTTTATCAGCTATATCCTGTGCCAGTTGTTTTTGAGCCAGTGCTATTTCATTATCTAGTTTTTCTCTTGCTTGCTTATAATCATCTACAGCCTTTTGAGCAGCTTTTTGGGCATCAGCTAACGCTTGTTTTTTAGCAATTTCTATTTCTTTGGCTGTTTGTTCAAGTCTTCTTTTAGCTTCGTCTAAATCTTCTACCGCATCAACAATACTTTGACTGTTGCTATTTGTGTTTGAATCGATAACTTCGACTTTCTCGACAAGTTCATCATATCCGTCTGGTTTGCCACTAGCCTGACCACCAGTGATAAATATTTCGTTGATTGCAGAAACCAAGTCGGTCTTAGTTTCTGTCTTTAACAAATCCATATCACCCACATCAGCTACAGTGGCTTCGTGGTATTCCCCGCCTTGTAGGTATTTGATTATTTTTTTCAACGAAATATCCCCTTTCGATCTCATTTCTTAGTTAAAATATGTAAAAGGTCAAGGAATAAATCCTCGACCCTAGCGAAGATTATTAGTCTTCGATAAACGTATATACTGCTAAATTGTCATTTTCATCTGGCAAAACGTCACAGTTGATAGATAATGACGTTGGTTCTTTAGCAGATTGTGAGAAGGTGAAAGTACCTTCTGGCTTAACATTGCCGTAGTGAATACGAGCAAAGTGGTCAATACCAGTAGAGCTTTCACGAATCTTAGAGTTTGCATAGATTTCAAAGCTTTCGGCAAACTTGTTAGCTGCTACAGTCACTGTGCGTGCGTTATTTACACGTGTTACGTAGTAAACTACATACTTAGCACCTACTTGTGCTTCGTCAGATAATTGCAATAAACCGTTATCCAACACTTTGTATGACACACCACTTGCAAAACTTGCTGTTGCTTCAGCTTCTTGAATAGCTTCTTTAGTAGCCTTAACAGTTGCACCTGCTTCACTACCTTCAGCTGGAGTTGTAACAACCACTCTTGCTGACATAGCACCGCTACCATTCAAGTTAATAGCTTGAACAGTGTATGCGTATTCTTTTTCAGCTTTCAAATCTGAATCATTAAATGTTGTTGTAGATACTTGACCCACTCTGCGACCGTCACGGTACACAACGTAGCCAGTTGCACCATTTACAGAACCCCATGTGATTGTTGCGGCGTCATCTTCAGCCGTTACAGCCACGTCACGAACAATCATAGGAACAGCGCCAGCACCTGTTGCTTCAGCAACAATTTCAGCACCATCGTGGTCACCATTTTCTTTCAATTTGTAGATACTTAACGTACCCTCTTCTGCCTTGCTAGACAAACGAATTTGACGATCCTTTGTCAATTTGAATACTTCACGTTCAAATAAACGACCTTCACGATTTGTTTCAAATTCGTCTAAATCTTGACCAGCAACCAATGCAAGTAACTTCAAGCTGAATAATTCTGTATCAATCTTCAACTTACCAGAACGTGCACCGTCAAAAGCTACAGCATTAGCGCCTTTCTTTGTGGCATAAACTGTGCTAGAACTCCATTCTGTTGAAGTTGCATTAGCATAGTCAATATACATAACTGGCTTACCAGTTTTCTTAGAGATGAATACCATATCGGCAGCATCTTTCATAGCGTAAGTGCCCAATAAAATTTCCCCTTTTTATTGTTTTTTATTTATTAACTAAAGAGATATTCTCTCTCCAGTTAGTTATTTCCATTTTTGATGAATCAAATTTATATGCTACGAATTGAGCGAATTGTTTTTCGTCTCCTTCTTTTTCAGCATATCCTTTTAGCAATCCCATAAATTGTAAATAATTCATTTTTTCAATTTCTTTGAGTGGAATATACGAGTTGGCGCTGATTTGTAAAATCAGAATTTTATCCGCCAAAACTGAACCTGGTTTTCTTTTTAGTTGCCTCATTCGCCCTTCGTATAATTTCTTCCAAACGTCCATTTGGTTTGGTTTCATGTTTCTTGGCGGTATGAGATCTTCATTCGGAGCGTACATAGTTATAGTCTTAACCACTTCCGATATAGCTAAAAAGTCATCTTTTTCAACTATCCAGTTAAGTTTTTCGTTTACTACTTTTCCATTCGTTAGGATCTTATAGTCAGCAACATCGGTTCTTGTCCAATATGCTATCCCCTGTACTATAAGAGCTAAAAGTGGTATATCAAGCGAAAACATGAGTTGAACTACTTCCTTCTCAATAGCTTCATTGCCACTGTAGGCTACGTCCCACAGTGTAGGAAATTCGTTTTCTCTCATGTCTACCATTTCTGGTGCTGAAGCATAGATTTCTCGCATACTTACTAAGAAAATCTTTGTAAAGACTGAAAAATTCAAACTATCACGGTCGCTGACAATCTCCCCAACTGTCGGTGCGTAGATATAAATTTGTTTTGTTTCTTTAGATTTAGGTTGATATTTGTAAGCCCCGTCAATCAAAAGTTGTGTGTAATCTAACATTACTATCACCTACATAAGATCGATAACTTTAATCATTAAAGTCCAGCCACCGAACTTATTATTTTGATCCCACAACTCAGTTAGGTTACCTTCTTTTATCTCGCCCATACCAAACTCATTTGAGCCTTGAAATATGTCGTAAATCTTTTGTAAGAGCAGATCTTGTCTCTGCCCTTCCTCTACGTCCATAATTGCCGTATCAACTAAGATATAGAAGTATAGATAACCCATTGAATATCGTTGAGAGAATTGTCTCCACGATTCCTGTGGAATAAAGTTAGAAACACTGACGCCAATAAATGACATTTGATCCATAATGACGTCTTCACGGTATCTAGTGGGGTATATACAACGTTTACTAGAATCAGTATCAACCAATTCATAAATTTGATCCTCAGTCAACTTGGGTCTACTCAAAGCGTCTGGTGAGTTATAATAAAGCAATCTAGTAATATCCTCGTCTTCCAGCATCATAGCTATCATCTTTTGTTTCCACTCAGTGATACGCCGAATAGACGAATTACGTGGTATACTACTGTTTTTAGCGGGCGTTATATTCTCCGCTGGCATACAAATCTCTCCCCTCACTATTACCCAAATTTGTTAACTATTTTGATTGTTATATTTTTAACAGAGTCATTAACTTTAGCCATTAGATTAGCTGTTTGTCCAACCAATCTAAAGTCGTCTTTAACTCTCAATGTTATCTGTTTCTCATTTCGTTCTTGAATGATAAACGGAAGATTTTCAATGTCTTCCACAATCCACTCCTGAACATCGTGTTGGACTTCACTACCATTAGCGTCAGCGCTTACAACTTTGTATGTGTAAACTCTTCCCAGCCTATCCTTCTCAGATCCCTGGATATGCCACTCTAAACTTTCTTGTGGCTTAGTTTCATTTGATAGGTGGTATTCTTCTGCTTTCCAATAATTGGCTATCTGTTCGTCAATATTATCTATTTCTGGATTTTTCGTATCTTCGTCAAGAAGTAGGTTAATCAATCCTATACGAGAAATTGGATCAACGAATTCGACTTTATATACTTGTCCACCTAGAAATAGCCTTGTTCCTACACGCAATTTTCTAGTCTCTTCATTATTTTGAAGATACAGCATCATTTTTGCATTAGCTAAAGCAGTATGCTGACCAGAGAAAGAAACACCCAGTGTATATAAAGTCTGGTTTTGGACATATGCGCCCCAGCCTTCTCCGTTATTGCATATAGCCTTAGTTTTATAATCAGTAACCCATTTAAGACGCATGTTAACGTGTTTTATCTTTAGCTGTTGGTGTGTAGGGATCGTCTTAACTTCTTCAGTAAACACTAACCAGTCATTATCACGCCAGTTAACGTATGATCCCACACCTACCTCAACATTATTTGGAACTACTAAATATTTATCATCAGACAAATCTTTATTATTAGATTGTGAATGGTCTTGAAAGACCGCTTGGTTTTTCTTACCGTTGATAATGCACGTCTGTCTAGTTAGTGTATTATCAAAGAACAATTCAAATTGCCTTGCTTTATTGGCAAAACTACGCTCATATTGGGTAGCACCCATGCCGTCCATTTTTCTTCTGTAATTACTTGCAAAACTCATGCCATATCACCATAAATCTTGCTATTTGCATACTCAATCTTATTAATCATCTTATTGATTTCATTTACTAACTGAGTCTCCATGACTGAATATTGTTTTAAGTAGTTATAACCTTGAACAGCATTGTAGTCTCGGTCACCTAAAGATTTATTCATAACATCTTCTGAATGCTTTTTCATTCGCACCCATTCTAACTTCATGGATTTTGCCAACAAGGCAACCTCTGCATGAGATAGCTTACTGTTAAAGCACTTGTTTTCCATGTCAACATCATAGAAATCTACAATCTTGTAATTCACAAAAGGAACACGTGCTGCGTCCAACCACTCCCATAGAGTTTCTTCCAACTCTTGATCGTCCATTTTAGCTAATTGAAAACTATCAACAGACGATAAAAATGCCTTATAAACATCTTCAAACTTCGTTTTCTCCGTTTGTTCAATAGGCATTAAATCACCCCGAATCTATTTAATATTAATAGTTTCGTCAATGTCATTCCAAAACTCACTTTGTTCTTCATAAGGTCTCGTCTTACGAATGAGTGTCATTTTGGTATAATCTGCTAATCTGTGCTCTTTGTAAAGATTTACCGAAGTCTCAATGACTTGATTTTTCAACTTGCTTTCTAATACCTCGGCAAATTCATCTTGGTCACAGTCAATAATAAATTCTTCAAAGGCTTCTGGCGAAATATAATCAATACTTTCAAATTCTTCTTCGTCCTCGCCTAAGACATATTTAAAATAATCATCGTACACTTTAAGGCGTAATGCTGTAACAACATCGTAAAGCGTAAAATCTTCTGAATTGACTTCAGCAATTACTATATCCATCTTTTCAAGGAACTTACGAAGTTTTCTTAACTCGCCAAAGGTTACAGATTCTTCATCATTTTGCTTTTCTAAGAAAATGTTTGAATCCAGTCCTGGCGCTTCAAACATACCGTGTGAATTATTACGAATAATAATCTCTGTATCTTTATCAATCTTTTTTCTCTTTTGTCTCTCTACTCTCATGTGTTTTTCCTTTCAGTGTTGATTTAAATATGTACGACCAGGAATGATCCCAGTCACTGTTTATACGATTAGCCTAAGTTAGCGTAACCGTACACTTTCATTTGCATTACTTGAACACCGAATTTCTTCAATGTTTCAAATGACATTTGCATATCATTGCGAAGCATGTTATCTGGTTCATCAGTAATAGAATCACCTTCCATTACAACGCCGATGATTTTTTCACCTTTTGGTAAAATGAGTAAATCACTATCAGATAATGCAAATTCATCACTGTTTGCTTTGTATGCTTGTGGAATTTCGATTAATTCTAAACCACGAACCGTACCCAAGTATCCAATCTTGTTAAATTCATCTTTCATAGAACCACTGAACATTTGCACACCAGCCAAATCAGCAACTTTACCTAAAGCTGATTTTGTACCATAAATAGCTACTGGAGCGCCTGCTTTAACTTGGATACGTTGTGCTAATTGAACCAAAGCGTCAATTGTGATTTTACCGCTCAACTTGTCAGAAGCATTCAATTTTGTATATGATGCTGTTAAAGCTTCAGCCATTCGTTGTTGCATGTAATTAGCAAAGCCTTCTGTTACTCGATCTACTAACTTGTTCCAGTCAATATCGCCAGCCATGAATTGTTCAAATTCAGCATAAACAGACGTACCATACCAATCGGTATCAATAGTAAATGTCTTACCAGTGATCGTTTGTCTACGAAGATCTTGATTACCAGCTGCAATACGACCTACACGAATCATACGTGGGTCAGTTACTTTAAATAATGGTTTTTCACCCAAACTAGCATTACGAATATCAGCAATTTGGTCAAATTGATCTGTTAATAATGTTGGTGTAATTGCATCAACAGCAACAGAAATAATTTCAAAAACCTTATTTTTGTTTTCTTTCCAAGAGTAGTAACTTACCTTACCACCCAATGCGTCTTTAATAGCGTTTCGCATAGCATCTTGCCCTGTGACTTTATCTTCTCCGAAAGTCATGTTAGGATGAAAGTATGCTTCACGAGCCACCTTTTTTAAATCAGTCATTGTTACCATAAACCTTTTATTTCCCCTTTTAGTAATGTTTAGCGAATTGCGATTACATAAACCGTGCCATCGAAGCCGTGGTTTTCTTTACCGATAACCATCGCAAAACCTTTATCAGTAGCTTTCTTAAAGCCGAAACCGTCATCGTTCACGTCAACAAATTCCCCAACTTCTGCTCCGTGTACCAAGTCTTCAGTTACTGAAATCACGTCACCTTTAATTAAATGATATGCACGACCAACTTTCCCAGCACGCAATTCATATTCAGCTAAATCAAAATGTGGATCATCGTAGCTGATAGGTGCATCGACCAAAATCACCTCAGCTGTATCATTGTCTGTTGCTTTAGTAGCTTCACGAACTTCGCCACCTTCAGCAGTAGCTGATACACCTAAAGATAAAAATTGACCATTCTTAATATCTTTGTCACAAATCACACTTTCAATGTGTGCTGACTTGCTAATCTTATCTAAAAAAACTTGAGTCATTAATTTTTCCTTCCCCTATTTATGGAATAACTCATCTGCCGTGCCAAAGCCAAAAGTTTCATTCTTAGCTGTCTTTACTGCACGAACTGTATTCCGTTTAGTGTTATTACCTTTATTTGTTTGGTAAATTGCGTAGGCAATTTCTTTTTCAACTTCTTCTTTACTCAATTTAGAGAAAGCAGCTCTAATTTCTACTGTCTTCTCTTCAGAAAGTTGATGCTTAGCTTCCCTCAAAACAGCCTCTTTTTCAGCTTGTTCAATGTCAGCTTGGAATTTCTTTAATTCCTTTAATTCAGCTTCGAGCTCAGATACTCGACTACGTTCGGCTTCTACCTTCTTGACTTCTTCACCTGTAAGGTATTCCAAGAACACTTCTACAGGATCAGCCAGTTTAATAGAACCGTCAGCATTAACGCTGTAGTCGCACATAAATGATTTTTCTTCACTATCTACTGTGTAAATAACTTTGTCATCAAAAATGTTGTTTACCCATACCCAAGCATCTTTACCATGTTTGTTATGCAATTCTTCTACAACGTTGTCTCTACGCTTTGCTAAATCAAATGAGAAGTTTTCTTCGGTTTCAGACGATTCTTCATCTTCTCCTTCAGACTCTTCATGTTCTTCAACATGACTATCTTTGGATTCTTTTTCTTCTTTGCCTTCAACCTTTTCGCCTTTAGACTTTTCTTCTGCCTTAGGATCTTCTTTAATTTCAGATTCCTTTTCCTTTTCAGGTTCTTTCTTCCCAGATTCATCTTTCGTAGGCTCTTCTTTAGCGGGTTGTTCTTCAACCTTGCCTTTTTCGACATCTTCAGACTTAACGTCATCTTTCACGACTTCTTCATCTGCATTTTTCTTTTTATTTGCCAGTGGTTTCGCCCCCTTTTCAAATACCGAAAATTCATTTAGCATTTCTTGAATGCTGTTCTTAACATCTGTCTTGCTGAACTCCATGGAAATGGTTGCGCCAACCATTGCTGGTGGCACGTCATCGCCTAAAATGCAAAGACCATTAAATTTCCCGTCAGTAAAGACAATATGTCCGCTACCATCTACATATCCGTCACCGTCAATCACTTCCATTGATTGACCCTTACGACCATTTGATTCATTGAATAAATCAATAGCCTCACCAAATCTAGTCCAAAGATAACCAGTGCATACCAGCCACTCTTTACCACCAGCTATTTCAAAGTGAGCATTATGATCTTCCCCAACAAATCCGTAAGCCCGAGTAAGATATTCAATTTTCATCTCACCTTCGGAAACGCTTACTTTTTCTCCGTGACCACTAAAATCTTTTTCTTTATCATCATTGTCACTGATATAGCCTAAAATCGGGATATACGATAAAGACGGCAACATTTTTTCCAACACTTCTTTTGAAAAGATTGAGTTATTTAAGTTCACACCTGTATGAGCAACATACACTTTCATCTTCTGAAAACGTGAGTCCTTATTTTCCCCTTCAATCTTTTCAAAGTATGTCGGGAGTTTAACTGTATTTAGTTCAAAACTCATGAAATACCCCTTTATTGGCTATCATTAATCCGTTCAGTATCATCTGAAGGATTACTTTCCGTAGGTCGTCCCGCTTGAGAATCTGACGCTGCCTGCTTGCCAGAAATCGTGTTTGACGTTGGTTTAACAACCATAATGGAGTCAATATTCATTACCTTTTGCTCAAATTCAAGCTTAGGTACAATTTCTTCGGGTAAAAATCCGCATGCAGCCATATAATCTAAACGAGATCCACCAAAGGAAAGTTGTTCTTTTAACCTTTTTGTATCATCATCAAGTGTGAAATTAGATTGACGAATAAACTTAATACTCCACTCGTTATCCGTACTTGTCTTAACCAATGCAATTTTTGAATTATAATAATTCTCTAAAAGAGGTAGGAAGTTAGCATATAAATAATATGCGTCTTTCTTAATTGATTCTTTTACTATGTTTGAACTGGTTGTTGATCCACCGAATAACGATGAGCTAGTGCCCAAATCGTAAAATAATTGTTCAATACTTTTGCCTACAGTGTCGTATGCTCCAGCATTGCCAGAACCAGTGAGTGGAACATTATCCAAAGCTGTTGGCGTAGTAACTGTAACTACCCCTTCGGGCATTCTCGTTCTAATTGCATTATCAAAGATCTTAGCGGTTTCCAAATCAATCTGTGGCACACCGTCCTTATCCAACGGGATCTTTGAATGAATTAATCTCACAGTATCTAAACTATCTTTTACATCAACGTTGTCTTTTGCTTGTTGTAACGATAAGTTATCTATAATCATTCCGACCATCGGCGACACAGCTAAACCATCGTTTACCAAAGTGTTAATATCAAACGTAAACGCCACTCCATTTTCAATGAAGTACCATTTCTTGTCGTACCACTTATCTGTATCATCTGTTCCAGATTTATTTTGATAAGAATCGTAAGCAGTTTGAATTTCTTCTGGTAAATAGTCGACAACATCACTCTTTACTTTAGACATGTCCAACATGTATCTATATACGCCATTTTCTTGACCGCTAATCTTACACCAATCAATCGGCATTTTTAAATACTCAATCGAACCAGTCGAATCTTGCACTTCATACAAGAAAACAACGCCGTCAATCAAAATTTCTTTCAAAATATATGGAGCGTAATATTTGATATTATATTTTCTTAATTCATAGGCAATGTCCGTATATGCGTCCTGCATACCAGACGTATCTAGTTGATATGTTTTATTTCCTAGAACGGGATAAATTGTATAATTGTAAGTTAAAATGGATTGGTAATAATCAATTACCTTAGCAAAAACCCCACTCGTTACCGAGGCTTCACGTACTGTGGCAGCAATTCTAGCTGCATTATCATACGGCTTTTTAATATATGTTTTAAGATTGTTTTTTTCCGTTGTAGCAGCTGTCCCCGCCTTAAAACGTGCTTTAGGGTCTGCTAAAATTTGAGCAAATCTATCAGTTCTTCCATGAATTCTTCTTGAATTACTGTAGTTGCCTCGTCTTTTTCTACCTTTTTTCAACCTATCACCTGCCTATTACATGAAAATATAGTTTTTCAAATCGGATCTAACTCTTTCATTACGCAACTCTTTTTCAAGTTCATTAGCATAGTAGTTACAATAAGCTAACGAACTATATCTATCTTTTGTAGTCGTTCCTACTTCGTGAATGCGAATGTTCCCACCAGATCTCACATCATATTCCAAGTTAACCAACTCGTTTACCAGAGCTGAAGTTTGGAAGTATGGATACATTCTTCTTTGTTGATCCTCAATAGATAATTTTCTATACTTTTTATCTGCTTCAAAATCTTCTTTTTTCTCAATGTCATTGATAGGTAATTGCAACTTACCATTTTCAATAACAGTCTTTAGAGAAATAGCAATCTCACTGTTAAATTGAGCCGAAGCTTTAACAGTGTATACACATGGAATACCTTTAGTCTTAGTTCTATCATTTGTTTCTGGGTCATTGATACATGCCCAGGCAGGATATTCAACGTCACGCTTTTTATCTGTCAATACAGTTGTGCAGGCGTCAAACACACCTAAACCATTACCATTGGCGTCCATGATTACATAATCAGCCTCAAAGTCATAATAAAGCTGTTTTAGTCTAATAGCCAGATCTTCTGTTGAGATCGACTTTTGTATACTTTCAAGATAAACAACTTGTCTCTTATAACTGTCACCTTCACGTAATAATCTCATAAGTGTGAAGGCTGAGGTATCGTTTTTAACGTTCTTATTGCCACCCATAAGAGCAATATCAAGAGAAATCAAACGTATTTCATTTTCCCTATCTATCCGCTTAAAATTCGATAAATTTTTTGGATTAGACTTACGTTTATTCTCTATGAACTCCAAATCGGTAGGTGGTAGAAACGTCTTGTTAACCGTTCTTATTTTGTTTAGCGGGTCTAGTTTATAGTAAGCCCTATCATTTTCACCAACAAAAAGGGCTTCGTATTCCATATCAAACCCCGCTTGGTCTAAACTACCAGACTTTCTTTCGTTATCAATTCTTTTCTGACTCAATAACCCATGAAAAACAGATAACTGATATGGTAATATAGCAACAAAGTGATTCTTGTTAGTACACATCTTTTTGAGATAGTCTTTAAACTCTTCCCAAATCCAGTGACTCTTCCACCATGCTGAAGAAATATAAATTTCTTTGTTTGATTCACGCTTATAGTTCTTATACTCTTTTCTTGTTAAGTATGGTGGCACTCTATCAACGTTAAGCATAGGCTTTAAAACCTTATCAACGATTTTTTTGTCAACCATACGAAACTCATCAACAATTAAAATGTTACAACGTAAACCACGAGAATTATCATTACTTGTCGTTGCTTGAATTTTAGAACCATTAGCAAACGTTACTTTTGCCTCATTGGCACTTGTTTTGATATTCCTTACGTCACCAATTTCGTATCTGATAGCTGGGTAGTTATTATATAGCGAAGTTATCTTTTCACTAATAATCTTAGCAGCTTGACCTCTCGTACCTGAAGCTAGGACGATATTCGTATTTGGATATAAAATACATCTGATAACACAGTAAATCGCAATAATGAAGGACTTCAGTTCTGTTATCGTAAAGGCTTTTTATCCTATACTTCTTATAGTTTCCTATAAGCTCGGCATATCTTTTCGTCTTCAACCTAACTTGCTAAGACGTTGCGGACTCGTGGAGAGATTATTTCACCCTCTATGCTCTGCGTGTGGCTAGCCTTCGACTAACCTTCCACTCTGATTACCATATCTTTCGACTTAGGCTTCCAGTTTTCTTCCGCAATTACAGCATAATATTTCTATTACGCTAGGCGTTTATAAAATTTTGTGTTAATTATCTCTTCAAAATGTTTTCTTTTACGTTCAAGAGAAATTGTAGAATTTTTATAGGCATATTTATAAAATCTATAGATATTTTGATAACCGCCCCAATGTAACTGATAAGCATTACCCTTTTTATCCAATACAACATTGGGCAAATTTGCATATTTATTTAGGATCTCTTTGATTCTCATTAGCATATTCTCTGTGCCAACAATGTTTAGCTGATACATATTTTTATCATTATCACCAAAAATACATCCGTCTCCATCAAAATATCCCCGTATAAACGAGCTATAATACTTTTCTGGTAACTGACATGTGTTCGGAAAAACTAAACTCAAACTTTTATTTTGATACAACCCTTTATCTACTAAATTACCTACAAACTCTTTCCCATAAATAGTTAATCTATTGGATTTAAACCTCTTGCCGTTCAATATAGCCGTCTTATCCTGTAAGGGCTTATTTGTACCTATGCAATATCTAAATTTATGAATATGTTCAACATCTGTAGCTGCTAAGCCTAGTTCGAGACGCATATCAACTCTTCCATTATTTCTTATACGATTATAAATATATCCATCAGCATATATAAAACCTAACCAGTAAGCCTTCTCATCATTGTCAATAACGGAAAAGTATTCATCATTTAGTGTATATTTTCTATAATCACTATTTTTTGGAGCTTTTCTGCAAATAAGTTTATCGTTGTCTAACTTACTTAATTTTAATTCGTTATTATCATATGCAATAACACTTTTCTTACTCCAATTCTTAGAAACACCCAACGTTCTCGCCCTATTAGAAATACTTCTAAGACTTTTATCAGGCAACAATGTAGCCATTTCTTTGCTAGTATGTTCACTATAATATTCTATAATTACTCTGTCTTCTTCTTTTGTAAAATTACTTGGTCTACCCATAGTTTAAAAACACTCCATTTTAAAATTCACCCTGTCCACGTGCTGCGATATACATAAAGAAGTCATACTTGTTCATCATGTATAACAGTATCTTTTGATAGAGGAATAATCCTTTTATCCCCAAATGCTCATCAGCGAAAATATGTGGATTTTTTCTCCAGTAGCCAACCCATTCCATAAGGTTCTCTTCCTTTTTCTGGAAGTAGTTTTGTGTGCTACCGTTACTCTTCTTTATGCTCATATAACTTAGCCACCTCTTTCTCATTGGCTAATCCAAATGTGCGCTTCATTTGAGTAACAAACCACTTTTCAATATACTCTTTAATATTAGAAACATCATCAAGCTCTTTTCTATCTGGAACTGGTCTTGTCGTTTCCCAACGTTGAATACGTTGACCAATACTTTCTTGTTGATCGTCTTTAGCATTAAAGATTGAATCAAAACCAAGCTGTTTTAAATCTTCATCATATGCCTTCCGTAACGAATTAACATTTTTAAAGTCATTGGTGAATAGCACTGTGTCCAACGCCTCTTTCAACTTGACGTTAACTACATATCTCTTAGATTCCAACGCTGTAGTCGGCTCTTTAATACTAACTAAGTCGACGTAAGCTTTCTCAAATCGGTCATAATCTTCTGGTTTATAACCATTCCCCCACTTAGCACTCATCTCCTGCTTGTAATCAGTACTATTTATAGAAGCGCCAGTAGGGGTTCTTTCCGTTTGCAACACAAAACCTGCAAATGTTTTAAATCTACTTTGGAGACGAACTCTTTGTAAATAAACCCCGAAATTAAGTTCATCAGTCTCTCTAAGCGACTTTATAAGAGGTACATCGTAGGGAAGATTGAACAACTGGCACATCTCAACAATGGTCTTCTTGTCATCGAAATCAACCCTACTATTTGCGCACTCTTTACAAATAGAGCAATTATCGTTAAGTAGATTGCTCTCATGTTTAAGGAAGGATCGCTTTCCCTTCTCTTTCCCGCAAATTATACATAACACTTTATTAGCCAATTAACTCACCTCTAAATGCGTAAATCTCTAGCGATTTCCAAAGACGTCACCATTTCCTTTAAGGATTTTGTATATCTGGCTAGATCTGCCATGTCATGTATATCCAATTCTTCGTTCTTTTCTTTGATTTCATCAATTCTATCTAGGATAAAATCAATATTTTCTTTCAGTTTATTCTGAACATTCAACTCTCTCAACCTTTCGTTTGTGTGATTTTCAAAACATAGGACTGGCAAAACTGTTTTTATTTTTATAAGGAGGTGTCTCATGTCGCAGTCCTATGCTCTAAAAACCACACAAGCGTGTGGCGTAGAAATCTTAACCAACCAGATTTCTAATTTTTCACGAAGGTTTTTACAGTGTTCAGAACAGCTGATGGTCGAACGATTACTTGCTTAATGCTTTTGAGAAACGAGCTTTGTAAACACGTTTTTCTGGTACTTCAACAGTTTTACGGCTACCGTCAGCAGCTTGAAAGTCATACATTTCCATTGTGTGTGCTTCTTTAACTTCTGAAGTTAATGTAGCCAAGCCTGGAATGCGTACTGTTTCACCTGCTTCCAAAGCTGTTTTGATAACTTCTACAAAGTTGTCAAAGTCTCTAGCTGATTGTACTTTTGTTGCACCTGCATTTTCTGCCAAACGTGCAACTAATTCTTTCTTACCTAATACTTCTGTCATAATATAAATCTCTCTCTTCTCTATACTTTTTTTATTTTAACGGGCTTGCCAGGATCGAACTGGCTATTTCCCAATATCCCGATAATATCCGGCATTACGCCGGAAGGTTACAACGCATTTATTTTTGAAAGAGGCTCTGGAATACCCCTTCACTATATATGGCATTTTGGTGGTCAAATTATAACCATTTTTCGCAAATTTTTTGAAATTTTTTTCATTCTTTTAGTTATCGCTGGTTGTTTTACTCCTAAAATGGTGGCTACTTCGCTAATTGATCTTTTTCCATCAAAAAGAGCCAACATTTTCAAATCATCTTCGTTGGCTACACTTTCAATTTTATCTCTCAAGTCCATATAAGGCTGTTCTAGCCATCCTAAATCTTCTTGAGTATAATTACCCCAATTCAGCATAAATGCTCTTAAATCGTCTTCTGTTAGATTTTCCACCCCGAATAATCTCTTGCAATAACTTTCTCTATCGTGATAGTTATCTTCACCTATACTTTCAATCCATTCAGTGTCTGGGACAGTATATCTTCCAGCGGCTGTGTGTGATCTATAGTATTTTTCAGATAGATAAAATGTATCTTTTATCTTCCGATTGGATTTTATATCTTTGCTTTCCAAAATATAGTTCGCAACGTTTTCTAAATACCTGCCCGTAGAAGAATCTTCACCTTTAATCTCACCTTTGACATCAGCTGAAATTCTATCTTGCAGCTTTAACACGTCCAATTCCCTTTCGACATGTTTTTTACGTTCATCTATCCCCTTAAAACCTTTATTAAAAACTCGACTATTCAAACAAAATCCCCTTAATCAAATATACTTTTCATTACAAAAACGCTATAAACTCAAGAATGTCGATACTATTATTGTATCATTCATCTTGAATTTATAGCGTTTTCTGGAATATTGACAAACAGCCTAGCCCTTTAATGCTTCCATAACCGAAAATGGTTCTATTCCGCTTTCAACTTCTTTTTTATAAGCATTTTCCCAATTCTTTACAGCATTATTGTAATAAGTATCGTCAACTTCTACGTCACAAAATGTTTGGATTATCTCTTTAAATACTTTATAGAGCATTCTCGAATAAATGATTTTGTGTATAGCATAATCAGATGAAATACCTAATAGTAACTCATAGTCTTTTTGCAGCCTTTTTATGATAGACAGGTTCAAATCTCTTCTATCAATCGAACGTAACATCCACTTATCACTTATCAGATTTAAACGTTCCTGCTTCAAAAAATACGGAATTTTTGTATCTTTACCAAATAAACCATTGTACTTACCAATTTCCCTGCCAACAATATACTCTTTCAGAGATTGTACATGTATTTGATCCATAACCTTTTTCGGAGTCATTGTGTAGTTTTCAAATTTTAAATCAGTATTCACATCACAGGTATACATTGTATAAACTTTAATATACCCCATACCTCGTATGAACTCTTTATATTCTACGGAGCTCCACACCATTTTACTGCTATATCCGTTCGTTTTCATACAGTTCTTAACAAAGTTAACCAGTTCAAGCTTTTCTTCTTCGCATAGTAGATAATCTCTATCTTCACCGTTCTTTTTGCCAACTAAAATCTCAGAAAATTTAATTCCCAAATAATCAGCTTTCGGTATTAATGCTTTAAATTGAATACTATACCACGTATTAAACACTCTATTCACTTCTCTTAATACAGCCCCATCGCTTTTCACCCTCTCGAAGTCTGGTTCTTCGTATAAGGATAGCTTGGGCTTCCATGTTAACCAATAATTGTTTGGATAATTTTCATTATGAAACGTTTCATACAATTCTTTCAAACCGTTATAAAACTTACCAACACCCAATATTTCCAACCACTGAGAAGCTGTTTGAGGCTTTTTAGATAATTTATTACTAGACACCAAACACTTTAAATTGTGCAACAATAAGTTTTGTAGTTCTGTAACATTCTCTCTTCGCTTATCTATTACATATTCACTTCTTAAACCAGACAAGGTAAATTGAATCTTTCTACCTCTACCGCTTGTTTCTACATGTTCAAACATGATATTCAATTTACGAATAACTCTATCTTTATTCTTTAAACCACCTGTTGAAGTCAAGTCACTACTAGTAATAACTTCATCACCATACTTATTAATAAGTTCTGGCAACCCTAATTGCACGGTATTTATCATCCTTTCTTTTAATACAAAGCAGTGGCTTTGTATAGGCTTGTCAGCCCGCACGACAAGCGTGCTCCTCGACTATTAGCCGTTCTAAAGAACGTCTAATATCAATATATTTTATCCCCTTCATTTTTCTCCACAACTATCACCTTGTCTTATTAATATATTATTGGGACACGAGGACAGTTGTGGAGAAATGATATGGTCTATTTAGAGGTACGACCAAAGACACTTGTGAATCAGACTAATTAGCAATATGTTATTGCGTGTATATTGACCAAAGCTAGTTTAATCAAGCTTTGATTTAATTATGTTTTTAAAGAACTATGTTCGATATGTCATAGGTGACCATATCGATCTTTAAGGTATAGTCACCCCCTAAATACCTTAAAGATTAAAGGGTGTTATATTAATAGCTGTATTGCAGCTAAATTTATTAAATCTCCAATTTACCTTAAATCTGGCTCTCTTTATCACAGAGATTCCTTCTTCCACTTTGAAGCATTGGGTAGAGAAGTACACAAAATCAATTCTAATAGCTCTAAAATCGCCTTAGAGACACTTTAGTGTCGCTTTAGCATAATTTAACCAAAGAGGCTAAAGAATGATTTACAGATAATTTTAGAGCACAATAAACACATGTGCCTAAGCAGCCCTAAAATTTAAGGTGTTATGCACATATTGAGCAACGTCATGTAGGCAGTGGTATCCGTTTGTTTGTTCTTCGATATATAATTCAACGTTTTGAGAAATAGAATTACGTAAAAATGTGTACATGAAGCCTTTTAGGTTCTTGATTTCACTACGTTCGCTCTTGTAGTGAATTTCAATAATTCGGATCAATGCAGACTCCAGCCCTTTAGCGAGTAAATGATTCTTTTCAAAGAATACAGAGTCATAGGCTACGTCAGAGATTTCTGGAAGATCCCAGTATTGCTTGCAGATAGAGCGTACACGGTTAGCTACTTGTTTTTTAGCCTTATAAATGTCTACAAGTAGATCGTTTGCTTTCTCGTATGAACCTTGAGCAATCATAGAGATCTTACTCCATGCCCCCATACCAACAGTGCGCACAGCTCTGTCTTTTAACCCTTCAAGAGCTAGATCTTCAAATGTTTGTGAAGGAGCGGCAGGCGAACTTTGTTCGACCTTGCCTGTTTCTCTTGTTACATTTGTTTCACTTGTATTATTTAGTTGGGATTTACTAGACTGGTAATCACTTATTGTATGTTTTTTACCACCATTGCCCTCATTATTTAGCATCACTGATGGAATAGGCGTTTCTTCGATAACATTATCAACATTTTGTCCAATTGTATTTGGTTGATTACTTTGGCTTTTTGCAGCTTTTTCAAATGTTTTTTTGATATATGGTTTAAATTTCCATTGAATATCTTCTGGTGTTTGCTCCACGGATTTAACGTAAATCTTATATCCCAACATACCATTGCGAACAACTTCAATTAATCCAGCATCAGCAAGTTCTTTACGTGCTTTTGTTACAGTACGTTCTGCTACATGGAAGATCCCACGAATTTCTTCGTTTGAATAATAGATAAACACACCTTTACTGTCAATAAATCTACTGTCCCCATTTTGGGCATGGTGTGCAGAGCATTTGGAGCGGTCTGCATATAAGCTATAAACATTTATAGCTAAAAGAGATAGTTTCTCATATTTTGGATTGTTAAGTAGATCTGAGTTGATAGGTAGAAAAGCTTTCTTCGTTGTCATGATAAAATACCTGCTTTCAAATTTTATTAAATGAAAGTCTGTACGCCAAAAAAAGCTTGAACCCCCTACAAAAAAACTATATAATAGACGTATAAATTAATCACTTTAGGTATTTACCTTTTTTGTTGGTAGATAGTTGTTTATGTCTATATACCTGCTTGTCTACTATACAGTTATTTGGGGGTCATGTGATTGCAGTCACATGGCTTTTTTTGTGCCCAAATTTTCATTTTTATTTTTTAAGTCCTGTAAAGAACACAACCTTATTATCGCACATTCAACAGTGTTTTTAAACAATAGTTCAATAGAGCTTGTCTTGAATAATCAATTTTATGAATGTTGAATTCAAGGTTGTTTATTTAGCATAACACGAACTCCTTTATTTATTCAACAATTTTATTTAATACATTAATATATCCAAAGGGGTATTTTTAACCCTAATTTAAAATAAATTAAGTGTATCAACTATATACTCATCTTTCTGTTTAGGGGTTAAATTAACCCTTTAATTACTCCTTTCTCAAATTAAGAATCGCTTTTAATTTTATAATAACCCTTTTTTAGGGTAAAAAACATTTGACTTTTATTACAACCAGTGTATAATAAATATCGTAAAGTGATTAATTAAGCTAAGGAGGTCATTTAAAAATGACGCTATCAAAACCAACAAAAGAAGAAAAATTCCTAATTGCCAATGATCTGGGTTATGGCTGGGTAAAAGCAGAAATCAAATCTAGTATTGATGGTGAAGATGTACAAACTCAAGTTAAGATGCCTTCAATCTTAGCTGTCAAGAAACAACAAAATAATTTCGATCCAGTTTCTTTCGAGAATAAAGGTCAAGAAGAGGTATACATGCGTGACTTTTTATCACACTTAGATATGACCGTAAATTCTCCAGCTGTAAACATGCAAGGTCGATTCTTAGTGGGACAGTCTGCTATTGAAAGTCAATTACAGTCGACTAGGGAGTTTGATGTTAATGACGCTAGTGGTAAATCAGATACTGATTTAGCAATTATTTTAACTCTAGGATTAATTGCAGGTCAGAGAGTTAGAAATGCCTATGAAAATAAAGAAGATTTATCAGAACAGTTAAATGTGGTCGCTACGATGGCTACAGCCCTTCCTGTTCTTGAAGGTAAAACAAATAATAAGATTAATGAATATAAAGAAAGGTTCGTTAACGGTACTCATACCGTTACATTTAATAATTTTTCAGAAGCTATTACCGTAAAAGTAAAGTTTAGCGATGTTTTTGTAACACTTGAAGGATCTGCGGCTCAATTTGCTATTATGCACGCTAATAAACAAATGGAAAGCGATATTGAAAACTACTTTAAGAAAAATTACCCAGAATGGGAAGGTATTACTGGAAAAGAGTTAATTCAAGCTCAAAATGTAATTAATATTGATATTGGTCATGGTACTGTGGATATAGTTTCAATTACCGATGGTCGTGTAAATCCGAATGCCTCATCCAGCCTTCCTTTTGGATATGGTAACTCAATTACTGAAGCTAAAACTAGACTTGAAGGTGAAGGGAATATTATTGGTAGTCAAGCAGCCTTCCAAAAGTTCATTACTAGCAAAGTAAGTCCACTCCAAAAGAAGAAACAGAATTATTATCGAGAAGTTGTATACGATCAATTAGACGTATTAACAGATAAGATTGTCAGTGCTGTTTCTCAGGTGTTGAGAAACGGTGGTACTCAGGCAGAATTAGTATTTGTGCATGGTGGTGGATCAATCCCTATGTCCGAACAAAGCAATTTGCGGAACGAATTAGACAGTAAATTACGTGCGTTTAATGGTGGAGAAACCGTTCCTGTTATTTGGATTAATCCTGAGTACGCACAAGTTATGAATGAGAAGGGTTTATCTCTTTTGGTTAACAGTTTAGGCTAGGAGGTCAGCAATGCCTGAAATTAGAAATAAAAATCTTAAATTCAAAGCTGATAGCGATTATGTTCGTTGGTTAGATGCACAAGATAATGCGAATGCTTCTATTCGTTTTCTGATCCAAAGAGCAATTGCTGTATATGGTATCACAGACGTACTTGAGAAAATTGCATATGACGGGCGATTTTCTGATGATTTTTTGATTGGAAAACAGTCTAATACAAATAATGTGGATCAAGTAACGCAAACTCAATCAACCATTGAGAATGAAGAAGATAAAGTAACTAAGCATAACGTGATTTCTTCAGAAAAAGTAGATAAACAGCAGCGTGTTAAGAGTGAAAAAAGTGATTCATCAGTAGATAAGGAAAATGCTTCTAACTTTTTTGGAACACCTTTTTAAATAATATATAGCAATAGACCAGTGTTTAACGCTGGTCTGTTTTTTTAATGTGTACTTTTTTTGGGAATTAAGTATCATAATATATCCTTTAATTTTAAACCTTTGATAAATTGATATATTGCGAGCCAAAAAATCGTTTATTAGCAGCTGATACAGCGATTAATCGTGTACAAAATATGGGAGTATCGTGTACTTTTTATAGGAGTCGAGTGTACAAAAAATAGGACTATCGTGTACAAAATACAGGAGTATCGTGTACTTTTTATAGGAGTTAATATTATACGTGTTTTTAGCAGGAAATATACACAGAATCCTTTAATATCAGTACTTTATTGGTAATTATTATAGATATGTGTACTTTTTATGGGAGTTACGTGTACAAAATATGGGAGTTCATGTGTACTTTCTTGATAAAAAGTACACGTTAATATATAATGACGATTGGAGGCGAAATAATGGACGAAAAGCGGATTTTAAGTAATGTAGAAGGAAAATTAATTAAAGAAGATAATAAGTTGATACAGGCAACCGCTAGTATGAATCCGAGTTCGCAGAAATTGTTTGAAATTGCTGTGGCTGCTATCGACCCCAAATCCGAAGATGCAAATACAGTACGCATAGATAAAGAGTTGATTTTTAAATCTTTAGAGATAAATGGGAAGAATCGTAACAATAGGTTAACCGATATGCTGAGTAAGTTGGTTGACGATGCTAATTTTACCTACACAGAAGTTGTGGACGGATCTAACGTTGATGTTAAGATAAAACCAGTGTATCAGATAAAAAATAACCACAAGTTAGCATATTCTGAATTAAGTTTTGCTCCAGACATTATGCCGCTACTAGTTGAGTTACATAATAGATTTACAAAATACCCCCTGTCAGACATCGTAAAAATGAAAAGTAAGTATTCTATACCACTTTATAGGTGGTTAATGCTTAGTTTTAACCAATACGAGTATTACTCGACAAGTAATAAAAGAACACAAGAACAGCTAACAGAATATTTAAATCCCAAGATAAGTCTCGCAGAGCTTAGAAGGCTCACAGATACGGAAAATAAGTATAAAGATTGGCGAAACTTCAGAAAAAGAGTATTAAATACTCCTATGGAGGAGATAAATAGCTCCAGCGATCGAATATCTTTTGAGTGGGAAGCTATACGTTCTGGTAAGAATATTACTGATATAAAGTTTACTATCAGTAAAAAGTTCATTGGAGATCAGGGTGAGCCTGAACAAGCCGAGGATAAATATAGTGAATACGTTAATAGTAAATACACCATAAGACTTTTAAATAACGGATTATTATCACCACTAGATATAACTAATAAAAGTTTTATGCTTACTTTGGGCGAGGAACTATATCCACATTACGATGCGTTTGTCGAAGAATACAGTATTAGTAAGCTAGAAAAACATGTTCAGTATCTCGGGAAAAATAAACCAGATAAGGTCTTGAAACTAGACTTATATCTAAAGAAGTCATTAGATAATTATGTTCTAAAGCTAAAAGAAGATGCGAAGCCAAAAGTTGGACAAACTAGAGATGGACGGAAGATTAAAGAAACAGTTCCCGATTGGGAGAACGAAAAAAAAGTTCAGTATTCGGCTGAAGAAAAGGAAAGATTAAACAAAGAAATAGATGCAAAATTGGCAGAGTTATATCCAGAGATCTACGGTCAAGAATAACCAACTCTATTTTAACCATAACAATGACACAATATGAGTAAAGGGATAACATTTTGTTATCCCTTTTTTATTCATTATTTATTCTTTTTAGATACTATGATTTATTGTTTTATTTATTAATCAACTCCATTTTATCCATTAATTACCCTATTTTAACCCCTTCGGGTTAGGAGGGGGCTAATGAGAGTCTGTTTTATAGACCTAAAAGGGGTTTAAATAGGGTAAAAAAGATATGAGGTATACGTTGCGAGCGTGGAAAAATAGAACTAGAAGTAGAAGTCGTATCAGAAAGCAATCTATGAAAACGCCGTGAAAGATATTGAGTGATAAAGCTTATTGTAATGTGTAGTTTTTGAGTGAGTACAGCTTGGGGAAAGTGTTTGCGACTAGAGGTCTGTTATTGAGGGAGAGATTTAATAAAATCAAAAAATGCCAATTTATATTGTGCAAAACACCTTGTGGCTGAATCCCTAAAAAATAGACATGCTATCGTGAACACTTTAAAAAGTTCAAAAATAGTCAAAATATTGTGTCTAAGGCTCTGAAAAATAAGCATGCTTACGTTAACACTTTTTTGGTCGGTTGAGAGTTACTATAATAAAATATTTGTAAAAGAAATATAAAGTACATACAAAATAATTTTAAAAAATTATCGAAGATTTTATAGATGTGATTTTTCTTTCATGCTTACATTCTCTAAAATATAGGGCAACAGAGAAAACTGTGAAAGCGAGTAAAAGTTTACAGAGTGTAAACTTAAAACCTGGGAGTTACAGAAGGAATTAAGGGAAAATATGGTTGCGTTGCGAGCGTGGGAAAATAGAACTAGAAGTGGTAAAAGTTTGTATTTTTTGAACAAAAATAGCTGCGATCATTTTAAAAGAAAAACGGCTTTGAAAATTCCAAAAAATGTAAGCGGATTATTTATCGTGTCGATTAGAGAAAAATATGGGGTGTGCATGGTTAAGGATGTATTAGTTTTTGTTAGAGTTGATATTAGATAAAAATAATCAACTTTTTATGGTAAAAATGGTTATACCTTGGATTTAGTATGAGAGTTGTACTGGATTGAATATGCTATAAATGCTTGCATATTGGGATAATTGTGGAATGGATGGGAGTTGAATTTAGGGTGACGAAAATTAATTTGTGGTGTGTGAAATGAGCTACTAACCCCAAAAAAATTAAAAAAATTGCTGCGATTTGAGTAAAACCACCCCCGACGAAATATGAATAATAACAAGTATTTATATTTCATCCGAAAGAGATCCGACCACCGTAAAAATACCTACCCCCTTGATGAACTTACTAAAAATAAGTGAAAGGGGCGGGATCTCATTTTTTGTCGATTTTATAAATGATAATGATTACTATTTATATAAATCAGCTTTTCACACACTCACACAATAATTTATACACTTTTACACATACCACCAACCACCAAAAAACAGACTTCCACCAATTTAAAAGCATCAACCCAATTTTTACACGCTGAAGCCTTGCACTAACATGCTACCCCAAAAAACTCAATACCAGCATACCTAAAATTTAATCAACTCAATAGCACCCAAAAAATGCACTCAATAAAAAGGGATCCGACCAGATAAACCCAAAAACGTACGCTATGTTAATGACTTCCACCACTTAAAACAGTTAAACAGCTCAATAGATGAAATCAAAAAATCAGATGAAACAATTTAAACTATACTAATACCACTAAAAGGGATCACGTCACCAATCTAACACCTCAAAGGCTTCTTAATCGGTTCTAGCGGTCTTGTTCGCTTGCTGGTATAGTGTAACACTCTTTAACAGTCATTAACGTTATATAGATGATTGTATAACGCTATACGCTTGTTACTCTTACTCTATTCACTTGCTTGCTAGTCGTTCGCTTGTCCTGATCTCTTACACTAAGCACACTAATGTAATAGCATACATGCAAACACGTTACACGCTTAACACTTGCATAACTCTAACATGTTATAGCGTTGCTATATGCTTGACTCCTTCCTAATGTAAACGATTACACAAACTCTTTATTTTTCTTTTTCTTCCTATATATGTAACTAGAATGCACTAACTAAGATCAAACTTTTTTCAAAAACCTATTGACGTGCTTTGATATACATGATATTATAATAAACGTTGAAAGGCGCAAGTCTTTGATACGAAATTAATTACAAAAACCGCTTGACAAGTTAAAGTTAAGTTGATATAATTAATTTTGTTGATTGGTTGAAACCTTTCAACTTAAAAAATTTATATTAATTACCGCTTGACAATCTAAAACGGTATGATATAATAAATAACGTACCCAATGAGGGAAACCTGAAAGGCGATCATAAGAATAGCCTCGGGAAAACGAATTTGAGGGTTCAATATTTATTATTAATTACCGCTTGACAATCTAAAACGGTATGATATAATAAATAACGTGGTTAAGCGATCCACGTTAAAAAATCGTTGGCTGGTGGTAACAGCCTTATCAAATTACTAATGCTCTTTGAAAACTTAATAAAATCCTGATCTCCACCCGTAAGGGTAGAGGTGGGCGTGATGAAATGGAAAGGCAACCGCCTGACTCCATGATCCAACCTACAATTTGTAGGGGTGGTATATCAGCGGGTACGTCCCCGCCAGGATCCCAGTGTGTTTACATTGGGGGTCGTTAGATAAAGCACTTATCAACGGCTAGGGACAAAACCAACTCACGTGAAATAGAGTTGGTGGATTTGACAAGGTATGATCTCAATAGTGAGGGGTTCTCTGCCTTGTACCGAAGTAATTACGGTATCCAATTCATAAACTGTTTTTAGTGTCGGGTAGGGTTTACTCTATTCGGCACGATAAAGCAGTCTATGATGGCTGCTATATTATTAAAGGAGGTCATATTATTATGACAAAGAACAATGTAGTAGTAAAAGGTAACGTGAAGGCTAAGAAGCATGCTGGTCTTGTGAGATTACGCAAGATTATGTTTGTTTTAATGGCGTGTGGTTTAGTGTCGATGGCAAGCGTGTGCTTTAAGCAAGCGCGTGCTATTGAAATATTAAAGGCGCAAGCATCAACAGCTAAGAAGCAAACAAAGAGTGTACCTACCCTTGACAATGGAGTAATCATCATTCCAGATGATGGTAAAACACACAGCATTAAAACTAGCCTTTTTGAAATCAACGTGGCTAATTACGACGGCGCTAACTTTGACGCTGATATTACACCTAAGTACGGTCGTATGTTGGGCGAACAAGGACCAGGCGCTAAAGGTCTAGGGTTATTTAATGTCAGCCTAGACAATAAAGGCGTTACAACTATCGAATAACGTTATCTTTTTTTACTCTTATATTAATGTATTAAAGATGTTAATATAAGAGTGGTGCACCTTGGTGGTTCGTGCAGGTTCGATTCCTGCATGCACTTTAAGGCTTGTAATAAGCCTATTTTTATGATTTGGAGGTTCAATAATTATGAACAATACAGTAATGGACAAGAATACTCTTATGGAAAAGGCTGATGAAATCAAAGAGGTTTTAGGTGCTGACGGTTTGCTTGAGGCGCTATTAAAGGCGATGGACTCAGATGACTTAAGAGATAACTTAGAGTACATAGATCGTATGCACGATACTAACGTATTCTAGGCTTTCTAGCGTAAATGGTTTTTGTTTTTGGCGGGTTCGATTCCCACCATGCGCTTAACCTAACACTTGTTAGGTGTAAAAACAATTTTTGGAGGTAGTAATTATGGACGCAACAGAAAAAGGATTATTTGACTTTTTGGTGGAGTATTACACCGATAAAGTTACAGCCAAAAAAATAATTGATGGTGGCTATCAAGGTTACTGTTATGCTGGCTGGGGCTATGTCGAGGTCGATCCAGATGATGAGAATGACCAAGAATATATTCACGAACAAAAAGAAAATTTAATTTCTGACGTATCATTACCAGGTACTGGCTACTTTTTAGTAGGCGGTATGATCTAGCACCGCTGGCTTAACTAGGGTTCGATTCCCTAGGGTGTTTTAGGACTTCATAAGTCCAAAAAGAATTTTTTGGGAGGTAATTACATTGGATAAATTTTTTGTAGATAATTATGTAAATTTGTTGGAAAACGATTATATCGACAATGAATATTACATAGTTGCGAACAACTTAGTGGTTGGCGACAACGAAAAAGGTTTATTTATAGTTGTTACTGACAATCCTTATATTAAGGAAAATGAATCCTGTGAAGCGACCGTCTATACTGAACTAACTAAAAAGCAATTTGACGGCGTTTTAGACAAGGTTGAAATTGGGTATTATACCAACGATCAACTAGAGGAACAGGAAGATTTTTCCTATGTATATAGCCAATATTAGGCTTAAAAAGAATTTTTCAAGGAGGAAAAAATAAATGTGGATAGGTGACCGTATCAAAGAATTAGCCCTAGTGAAAGGTGTGAAGCATGAATATAGACCATGTGGATCCGTAGGGTGTGAAATAATTTTTGATACCCTGGATGACTGGGTTAATTTTCTAGAGTGGCTCAAAGCTAACTGGGTGTCATTTGGCAACTATGGAGACATTACCAGTTTTAGTTGGAACGGGGAAAATAAGTCTATATTTATAGACTTTAAATAAGCATGACCTGGTGGGTGCTATGGTTCGATTCCATAGCATGCTATAAGCTTAATTATTAGGCTGAAAAGAAATTTTAGGAGGAAATGATTATGTTAGTTAAACAGTACAGTTACTATAATCCAGAATTTTTGAATGTAGAGGAACAAAAAATATCCGATAGTATTCTTGCGGTTGTTAATAAGCACCGTAAGAATGGAATTATTTCAGAAAAAGAAGCTGAGTGGCTATTATTTGAAAAATTAACAGAAAAATTTGATAAAAAAGCAGCCTTCACTATCTATACGAATATGGGTGTAGATTACGTAGAAATTTAAGGCTAAAAAGAATTTTTTGGAGGTAAGAAAATGAAAAAATTTAGAATTGATTATTATTTCAGAAATGAACTTGGTCATCTAACAGAAGAAAAAGAATTTTATACAGTCAAAGACGCAATTAAATATATCGATGACTGCTATAAAATTTCGGACGTGTGGCATAAAGAATGTTTCAACTTGGTCAATATGATTGGTAAAGATTTTACTATCACAATCAATGATGCGAAGCGTCCAGTGTATGTGGGTTAGTAACTAGCAAAAAGAATTTTTATCGGAGGTAAAGAGAAAATGAGTGTAATCAATACATTAGCAGAAAAAAGTTGGGACTTGGGTTTAAACGCTACATACGAAGGGGAGTTTAACAACTTGTCTGAGTTAAAAGAAATTTTAGATGATATTTATCCTTGGGAGGTTGACGACCAAGATGAGTTAGTCGATCAATTGTTGGATGATGGATATTTAGCGATTGAATCGGAGTACGTTTATGAGATTCAAATAGTGAACGATAGCAAGGTATATACAATCTATCGTGATATTGAAATCATGGAAATGTTTGACAAGATTGTCTATGACAAAAAAGAAAAAAATTACTTGTTAGCCTTCTCAAATAGTGGGTGGTTACACGTTGACGCAGCTATTGACCTAGCAAGTGGCACGATCGGCTACTTTAACGCTCAAGATAATATTTTTACACCAGTAAAGAATATTCATGAAGATGACATTGAAATGTTGAGCAATGTTATCGAAGATTATGAGTTTACGGCTGATTGGGAAGCTGAAGTTAAGAGAGTCGGAGATAAGTTAGCGTTGTAAAGAATTTTTCTAAAAAGAATTACTAAGTCAAACTTATAAAATGGATATTTTATTAACAAGAAAAAGAATTAATGGAGGGTATAACAATGGAAAAGAAAATGTTTATCAATGAAGAAAATGGTGCATATTATGGTGTTCAAAACAACGAAGATTTCGGCAGCTTAGCTCTTGACGTTTTGGCTGAAGATGGAGTGGTTATTACTAGCCGTGTTGATAAGGTGGCTGACTACATTAAAGAAATTTTCGAGGAGTTGAGTCCCGTCAACAAGCTGAAGTTATTCTTGTTTGTTGAAAAACAAAATATTAAACAGTCACCATATTTTGTCCCAGAAACAATGATTTCACTCATGGAAAAATATGCTGACGAGTGGTGTGCTGATGATGAAATAACCCCGCTAGAGTTCGTTAATGAAGACCAGGAAGAATTTTTAGCCTGGGCTGAAGATTATGTTGAGGACTGGTTCCCAGATAGCTTTAATCCCGACTATTGGGAACTCAATGAAACGCTTGAATACCTTGTATCCATTGAAAAGAATTTTATGTATACAACAATTACGGGCTATTCTCAAGGTGAGTTTTACTACTGTTTCAAGTTGCTTACTACTGTCGAAGAGAAAAAATATTTCACTGAGTTATTTGCTGGCGATTACCTACATGACGCTTTGTGCGAAACGTGGGTTACGATTTACGCTAGCGATAACGAAGGTGAGTTTATCGAACCGATTCTAGACACTGTAGGGTTTATCGATGGTGTTTCGGATTATATTGAATACGGAAAAATTAATGATTACATGGAAAAGAATTTCAATGCTAGACCAGCGTTGATTGAATATGTATAGATAAAAAGAATTTTTCGGAGGTGAGGAAATTGACTAAAAAAAATCGTGGTCGCCCTGGGAAAACTACCGAAGAATTAAAGGAAGATCTAAAAAAAGAAATTATCCGCTTGGGTTTGGATAGCTTTCCAAGTTTGGTCGAATATAGAAAAAGATATATACGTGGGAAAGCGCCTAGTGCAAGCACTGTTATGATACGGACTGGCAAGAATTGGGAAGCGTTAATGATTGAGTTGGGTTTTGAATACAATCAAGTTAAATCAAAGTATGCAGTAATGTACAGTGAGTCTGGTAGAAAAGAAATATTGAATAAAGTAATTTCTTTAATGAAAAAAGAAAATTGTAAAACGTCTAAAGAAATGCGAAAAATAATTTTACCTCAGTTAGGTGTTAGTTACACGGCACTTATTAAGAATAAATTAGATTGGCGTACCATAACAACGGCTTATGAAAAGAAATATGGTGAGAAGATAGGTCGTAAAAATTATTTAAGCAAAAGTAAGTTAGATAGCCTAACAGCTGTTGAAATTTTGACGGAACTCTTTGAGATTCTTGACAAGAATGAATTGACCAATCTAGAGGATGCTTGGTATATGAAAAAATCGTACGCTGAAAAAAGGTTTGGTACGGCTGACGTTGAGGATTTAAGAAAAATTTATGAGATCATTAAAAAATAATTTTTGGAGGAACAGAAAAATGACCAAAGTAGATATTGGCTATGCGATCACAGAACTAAAGGAAATAGATAAGGAACTTCTGGAACTAGAATATCTAACTACAGAAGAAAGAAATGACATTCGGGGTGGGTTATTGGTGTTCTATACAACAATCAATAAAGGGTTAAACGCCCTAGGTAATAGCCGTAAAGATAAATTTGTGGCTAGTTTACTTAGGCAGCTAGCTTATGATATGGGCGAGTCAATGATCTCCTTAAACCAGCTTGAATGGTGCTATGAAGGAAATTATAGCGGGTACGCTAAGGTGTTGATGAGCTACAATGAAAAAGAATTAATTGACCTAGCACGTAAAACTTATGACGAGTTAGGTAGTGAGTTGGATTTTTGTGAAGATGACAATTTTTATGAGCACAGTCAAGAGTGGGTAGATGCTTTATATTAAGCGCCTAAAAGAATTTTTGCAGAAAGAATTACTATTCGTTATAAAGAATTTTTATTGGAGGTATAAATTATGATTAGTGCAGCATATACAATGAATTTATTTAACACGTCAGATACTCAAGGGGCTTGGGCGTGTGAGAATTATCAAATGAAAGATCGTATGATGGATTTGTTAGATGAATTATCTGAGCATGTTGATACAACTATGGTGGATAAGGTTGCAGATTTTATTGAGGAGGCGGTTGACTATTACAAAGCGAGTGCTGAAGAGTATGAGCGTGAAGTTGAAGAGTGTGGGTGCGAGATCGAACGCCTAGAAGATGAAATAATTGAGCTTGAAGAGGAGTTGAGAAAAGAAAAAGAGAAATCTGAAGATGATAGTGGGGTTGATAGAGAGATTGAATTAGAATCTGGTAGCTTTGATAATCTTAGCGGACATAATAAGGCTAGAAAAGAAATTTTAGCAAAAGTAAAAGAAATTCGTGGTATGTCGCAAAAAGAAAGAATTTATATTCCCAAGGGCGTTATTGAAATGCAGGTGCTAGTATATGGAGAAGTTGTAAAAAGCTTACGTTTGTCGTCAAAAGAATTTATGAATTACATTCGTGAGCATAAAACTGGTAGACGTAAGTATAGGCTAAGAATGTGTGGTACTATGGTTCAGAAAAATGAAATAGATTGGAAGAACAACCAGTCTGTAGTAAAATAACAGAGAAAAGAAAGTTTGAGGTCATATAATTATGTACGAAGAAGACATTGAAGAATTGCAAGAAATTTTGGTGGAAACAAGAAAAGAAAATAATATCCTTACTAAGCAACTTGATTCGGTAAGAAATCGTGTTAATCAAGAATTATTAAACCACTTAACTGATGGCTTGGATAATGTTGACGGCGGTAAGCTGTTAACTGATTTGGTAGAATTGTTGAAGTAAAAATAAATTTTTGGAGGGATAAAAATGGAAATCGAACGAATCGAAGGAAGAAAAATTAAACTGGGTGACAAAGTTCGTGTCACTGATCCATGTTACGACATGGACGTATGGTGCACGGGTACATTAACAGATGTGTTACCTGGGAATTACAAGACGAGTATTATCGTAGACGTAGATAATCAAGATGTGTGCGGACTAGAAGTATGGCACGAGAATATGAAGGGCAGCGACAAGGTTTTATTTGAAGAGACCTACGATGATATAGGCGTTGACGCTGGTATGGCTGGCGTAATTGACTATAAGGGGTATGAAAAGATTTGGTCTGAAGGGAAGCATGAGGAATTTTACAAAAATGTTTCTCGTCAAATCCTAAATGGTGTCGAGAACAAGTGCCAAGTAATCGCAACCGTTGAAAACGGAGCGTTTTCGTCATCTGGTTATGGTGACGGATCGTATCGTTGCTTTGTTGCTAAAAATACTGAAGGTAAGATTGTTTACATTCGTATTAAATTCTTACCTTACTAAAGTAGAAAAAATTATTGCACTGAAAAAAGAATTTTTGGTGCAATATACATGGGGCTGACGTGCCGTATAGTACGCCTCCAGCGAAAGCGACTTATGGACTGCCAAAAGTTTTGCTTGGAGGTGGTTACTATGGAGAAAGGTATAGAAACTTGAGTTGGATCGGTTTTCTAGTCTTTATCTGGACTGTTGCGATAGGGTTTGTTACAGCGTATAATGCGTTACACAAATTTCTTGAGAATAGAAAAGATAAGCTAGTTGAAACGACAGTTCGGAATATTCTTTTGGATATTTTTGAGCAAATAAAAAATCTCTTGAAGTAATTCAAGAGACCAACCAAAAAACTATGCTGCATGAGTAGGTACTAGCATACCTCTCAGCCTCATGTATATTGTACCAAGAAAAATTTTTTCATGCAATAAAGAATTTTTTCTTATGCTTGTTACATTGAATGTAGTTAAGTGAAATGGTATAATTACACTTAGTTAATGTTGTTAGTCAAGAGGAATTACCTCTGGGGTTAGTTACCTCAAAATAGTGGGCTAGTTACCCACAAGATTGAAAAGATCTTTCTGTGGGTACAGAAGGATCTTTTTATTATAGGAAAAAGAAATTTTAGGAGGAATAAAAATGGCTGTAATATCTTTGAACTTAAACCATGAAGAAGAAGAGTTATTTAATAATTATTCCGAATATACAGGTGAAGAATTATCAGTTTTATTGAAAAATGCTTTAATTGATGAAATTGAAGATCGCTTTGATTATCAAGCTGGTGTTAAAGGGTATGAGGAATATAAAAAAGATCCTAAAACATATTCGATTGATGAAGTAATAGGAGAGTTGTTCTAATGAGTTACAGGTTAAGGCTAAGTAATTATACTAAGAAACAACTTAAGAAAATGGATAGACACATAGCTCAAATGTTGGTTTTAGATATGAAAAATAAATTGGATAACGTTGAGAACCCTAGATATATTGGGAAGGCTTTAAGCGGAAATAAAAAAGGTTTTTGGCGTTATCGTTTTGGTAATTACAGAGTGATTTGTAGGATCTTAGATGACGAGCTTGTTATATTAGCAGTTGAAGTTGGTCATAGGAAAGAAATATATAAATAAAAGTAATATTTTGGAGGAATTTGTTGTGGCTAGGAAGAAAGTAACGCCAGAAGAAATTAAGTTGGCGCTAAAAAAAGAAATTATCCGTTTAGGAATCGAGGATAACCCTAGTCGGACGGTATATCAGAAACAGTACGAACGTGGTACAGCCCCAAGTCCAAACAATGCAATGAAGATTACTGGTATGAAGTGGCAGGATCTGATGCAGGATATTGGATTTGATTATGATGGGAAAAAGAATAATGGGCTTTCTGCTAAGAAAAATGTTAATCCAGATCGAGCCCCAAGATATAATTATGATGATCCAGAAGTAAGAAAAGAAATTATGGATAGAGTAGTTGTAGCTATTAGAAATAATGGCTACACTAAGCCTACAGACCTGGAGAAAAATTTAAGAAGTAAGATTGGTATTAGCTATGATACTCTAAAGAGACATGGTTTTACTTGGGGTAGCATAATTTCCGAGTATAAAGAAAAGTATGATGAACCTATTATTAATGTGGGGGAAAATAAACGAACTTCCTGGGATCAATTTAGTAATAAAGAGCTATTGGATATGGTAACTAATGTTGTAGTGAAATATAATTTGTCATCTGTGAACGAATACAGAACTAAATTTTTAGGTGTCGCAGGTTTGCCCAATGTATCAACGTTGAATAAAAGATTTGGGACAACTGATAAAGAACTTTGGCGTATGATCCAGATTAATGGTGATTTACCAATCAAGTAGTTTAAGAAAGGTGGAATGATTTAATGAAAGCGAGAAGAAACAAATCTAAGAGAAGAGTAACAGCTATTAGAAGTACCTGTTTACCTAAGATAACGAGAAAAAATGTTTTTGCTACAGATGAATGGAAGAATTATGACTATCAAAAAGCTATGAAAGAAGATATTGAGCTATCTGATGGGAGATTACTAGTTAGGAAATAGTGTGTATGAATTATCCAGAAAGAGGAGATATAATAATTATTGATGCAGAACCACATTCAGGGACTGAATACGGTGGTCATGATAGTAGTGCAGGAAATATACGTAGACGTATGGTGGTTGTGAGTTCGACTGAATATAATAAGGCAACTCATATGATTGTAGGAATGCCTATAACAACTTCTAATAGATATTATAATGATCCACAATACAAAATGATATTGGTTAATGGAGAAGACTATACTGGAGTTAAGGGATACGTAGCTTTGTGGCAGCTACAAAATTATGATTTTGACAGTCGTAATGGTAGAGTTATAAATAAAGTCAGTAAGAAATTTCTATCTGAATTAGAGCCCTATATCAAAGATATATTAGGCATTAGCTAGTAAAAAAAGGCAACAGAAAATTCTATTGCCTTCCCTAATTAACCTATCTGTGCTACAATTAACGTGTAGTGAAGGTTAATCGTAGCGTGGTCTTTTAGGTGTTTAGACCGAGCATGTTGGCGCACGTTTATAGCGATACCATAAAACAAAAATTAGGATAATAATACCACCTTTTTTTGTGGATAGATTGTCTGAGTGAACAATAGTGGCAAAATTATAATCATTTTTGAGACAGAATCTTTTAGGTTCTGTCTTTTTTTGCGTATTTAAGGAGGAATTTAGTATGTTATCAATTAGAAAAATTATTAAGATATTGAAGAAGGAGGGGTTTAAAGAAAAGAAACAAGGCAGCACCAGCCACAAAAAGTTTGTCAAGGGTGATAGAACAGTGACTATCGCCTATCATACTGGTGGCAATACAGTCCCTAAAAAAACTTTCAAGCGGATCATGACTCAAGCTGGATTAGCTTAAAAATAATGGAGGAATTTAAAATGAACAAAACAGAAAAAGAAGTATTTGTAGTTGAAGGAAGTTATATCAGTAGCACTATTAGACGTGAATTACCAATCCAAGTGTTCTCTGACTTTGAAAGTGCTAAAGAATACAGTAGAAGAAAAGCTGAAGAGAAGAGTGATATTCTTGACGGAATGTTAACTACTAATCATGGATATATGACCACAGTTGTGGTAGTTGATCCAGAAGAAGGATTCTATATCTGGACAGTAACTCCACGTGTGCTTAATAAAGAATATGTATGATAAAAGAATTTAGATAAGTAAAAGTCAGTTGGTTATTTCAACTGACTTTCCAAAAAGATCTACGTGTGCTATCATACTAGGTGTAGGATAATTGATAGCTGGGTCATGCTATCAAGCAAATCCTTACGGTATTTCGATCCCAACGCATGCCAGTGCGCTTATAGCAAATATCGTAATATAAAAATTGTGATAAAATAATCACCTGACTATGTATAGGATTTGCGTGGCTCTAACACGCATGACGTAATTATAGCAAAAATAGTAGATTCGAGGCAAAAATTTGTTTTAAATCTACTATTTTTTTATTTTAAGTATTGTCAAAAAGTTTAATCGAGAAATTGTGGAGGTTAAAGATGAGCGATTTATCTATTCCAGAAAGCTATTTAGAACAAATTACTGAGAATTATATTAGTGAATCTAAAGTCAATGATATTTTACAACATTACGATGATGAATATGATGAAGGTGTTGTGTTCCCAGCTAAGAATGACGTGTTCAAAGCGCTTGAATTAACAAAATTTGAAGCTGTACGTGTTGTAATATTGGGTCAGGATCCATATCCTAATGCTGAAAATGCTATGGGGCTAGCTTTTAGCAGCAGAAGTAAAGTTAGACCGCCAAGTCTCAAAAATATTATTAAGGAGCTTAAGTGTGAATATAATTCTTTTCAAGACAATGGTGGAAATGATTTATCCTATTGGGCTAACCAGGGAGTATTGTTATTAAACACGATTTTAACTTTTAAGCCAAGTGAGAGTGATCCTAAAAAGAATCTCCATAAATCTGACAAAAAGAAGTGGGAAGATATAACAGACGCTATAATTCGTGCACTGGATGATTACAGTAAGAAGGAAAGAAAACCGATAGTATTTATGCTATGGGGTGAGGATGCTTGTATTACTGGTTGCAGAACTCTATTACCCAAGTCTAATGAGTATAGATTGGTTTTAACAGCTACGCATCCATCTGAACAAGGAAAGCGTGAAGACAGTAGGTGTGCTAAAAAGTTTGAAGATTGCGGTCATTTTAAAAAAGCCAATGATTTTCTGGTGAAATATGGAGTTCCACCGATAGATTGGAGTGTGATAAATCTTGAGGAATGCAAGAGGCTGCTCCAAGATAAGTTGTTAATTTTAGAGCATTGCTGGGGTAGCCAAGAAAATGTAGTTAAATTGATTGAAGAATGCAAAAATTTATTGGATAGCAATAAGCCAGATAATATTAAAATTTGCATTGATATTTTGTATAGAGAATTTGAGAACCATTTTAAAGATGGTGAATTACTTAGCAAAATGAGTGATCTCATTAAAGACTATAAGATTGCTAGGCTTACGCCAAAAGATTTTACAAGTAAATAAAATAGAAATTTTATAAAGGTGAAAACATGGAAAATTTAGAAAAATTAAAGTCGTGGGTAGATAGGAAAATCCCGCAAAGACAAGAAAAATTGACTGATTACGTGAATTTTGTTCAGGAAAAGGTCGGAGCGTTCATTGTGAACTTTTCAGATATGAATAGTTATGAAGTAACAAATTCTTATATCAATTTTGTAAATGACCTTAGTAATATAAACAAAGAGCAAGATAAGCTTTTTGCACTTGTAAAACTTAGAGATGTGATTGATGATATGGAAAGTTCAGAAGAGTTACGGAAAGAGCTGGTCAGACAAAGAAAGCTCCATTTTGAGGCAGCGAAAGGTTCGCTTGCTCTATCTGATTTTGGCAAGAATGATGTCGATATATACAAGACAGATTTTGAAGTAGGGTTAAGGCAAATGAACTATTGCGTTGTTCACGTTAAAACACTAACAAGTGCTATTCAAATTTTAGAAGGTGAAATTGATATATGACAGAGGAACAAAAATTAAATACATTGGTTGGGCAATTATCTAACCTAATGAACGAGAAGAACGAAGAGGCTGTAGATGAAGCCCGTAAAGACTTCTCTGAGAAGTTGAAAGAGATAACAGTAAAACTATCAGAAGATTATAGTGAACTGGCTAAGAAAGAGAATGATAGCTATTTACTGGGCTATAGACGTGCAATGAGTATAATCTACCAAGAAGTTGATGAATTAATGGTGGATCTTCCTAGAGAAGACTATAATAAGAAATATGGTGCAGAAGAAAAAGACTGCAAACCGAGATTGCTAACTAATGAAATTATATCAACTCTACAATATGTGGGCGAGTATGAATGTACAATCATCAATAAAGGCAGACCGTTTATCACTTCTGCTGACGTTTGGGAATCATTTGAATATGGCATCAAAGTGGCTGAGCCTTTCAAATATTTTGGTGACCACCAACACTACTTTAATAGAATTGCAAATGATTTTGATATAATTGACTAAACTTGAAACTCAGTAGAATTTGTAATATACTTGGATATGGAAAAGGAGTTATCGACTGCAACTCGATAACTCCCATCGTGGATAAGACTATTTTTTTGGGTGCTAATCTCGATTGCTAAAATCGTGATTAGCTTTTTTTATTATCCAATATGCTTTGGCAATGCTTAGAGCAAATTTACCTAAGGCTAGGATAATTATGGCAACAGCCAATCCCAAAAACTCCAGTCTTTCCTAATTTTCATACCATTCCCTCCCTTTCGTGGATAATGTTGGAGGGAGTACAATAGTCTTGTAAATTAGATCCACTAAGCCACCAATCAAGGGAGCGACCCTTTTCTCAGTAACCTAAGTATATTATCCTACTTAGTTTGAAAAATTGCAATGAAAGAAGGTATTGGCGTAATGAGGACACTATCATCTGTAGCAAAAGATATTTACGTAACAACAAACGTGCTCGAAAGAAGGATTAGAAATGGGTATTATGATTTAAGTGCGGAAGATATTATTGTTGAGACTAAGAATGGTCGAAACTACAAGTATCTAAATGAAACCGCAGCAGGAATTGTCATACAAAAAGCTGTTAACGAGGCATTGGATCTCAAGATTGAGTTTGAATCGCAGGGGTGGCGCTTTGAGTATGATGAAATCGACCAAATCGAGAATGGTTATTGGCTAGATAAAAACACTCCGAAACCAGGGTTAAATGGGGACGGCTCTATTCCACTGATAACGTATACGCCTTACATTTACCCTAGGAACTCTGAGAGTCCTGTCGAAGTTATTGAGGAAAGCCTTGATAGCGTTGGTGAGTTGTGGTTGTATGTTGCTCACACTATCAAAGAAAATGGCATCAAGGTTGATACACAATTTGACGAATATGGAAGGATCGTGAAATAATGTATGAAATTGAAGAAATGATTAGACAATTTGCAAAACCAATGCCAGCTGAAAAGTTTATTCTATTAGCCCGTGATAGAGGCTGGAAGCAATATTGCGAATGTGTGATAGATAAAAATGGTCTAGTGTATGATTTGCATGGTGGACATATCCAAATGTTATCTGGTTTAGCTGCAAGGGAAATGGGTGTTACGGTAAAGGAATACTATGACACCACGCCTAAAGCGTATTGGTTTGACACAAATATCTATGCAATGAAACAAAGCGGAGCGTTGCCAGTTAGATTTGAGTTCATCTTAAGCCTGGGCGATCCTAATGATAAACAAAAAGAGACAATTAGTAAGCTGGTTGATGCTGGACTAGTTTTAGACAAAGTTGTTATTGAAAATGATATTTTAGAAGGGAACGATAAGTAATGGCAGTTACAGGATTTTTGTACAAAAAAGGAAACTATAAAGGTAGAGAATATTGGGTTGTACAAGATAATTTCAGCATTAATGGTCATGTGGCTGTGGTTAATAACGATAAACCAGCAAAAGATGTTTGGGTTCACGGCGATGTAACTTTTGAAGGCTACCTAACGGAAAATGATGACAATAGCGTATTATTAAGCCGAGACGCACCATTAAACGAGACCAGTATATTTGTCTATGGTTTTGATACTGCTCACCCAGGTGACAATCCAAATTATTCTGATGCTTATAAGAAGACTATGGAAGATTTGCCAAGTTTTAAGTCGGCATATGAGAGTATTCTGAACGGGATTGAATGGACGCCAGAATTGGTTGAGGATGAATGTAAGGCAATGATTGACGACTTACTTGATGAGAATTAGATCGACACTAAAAACAGTTATGATGAGAGACCAACATAGAGTGTTGGTCTATTTTTATACAAATCTAAGTAGGGTAAAAATGGAATAAAAAATAAATATATTTAATTCTAAATCATTGACTTATTAATGTATTACATATTATAATAAGTTTGAAATGATTTAAGAGCGAGGTAAATATATGAATAAAGTAGAAGAAGTATACAACACTTGGTTGGGGGCTAAGAAGTCTGAGAATACACGAAAAAAATACAGTAATGCTGTAAATTTGTTCTGTACCATGATGTTTAACAAAGCTGCTAAGGATATTAATGAGGACGATTTGAAAAAATTGAAATACTCTGGAGAGACTGGAGTGTATGGCAATTTCATCAAGCCTTTACGTGCTAAGGGTAACAAGGACGCTACAATCAAATCTCATTACACAGCTGTTATGTCATACTTTACAGCCTTGAATCGTGATGAGGTATTTGATAACGTAAACCTTGATAAAATCAAGAAAAATGCGTTGTCTACAGTTGACCTTAATTCCAAAGACGGTGGTCATTACGAAAGTATGACTAAGGAAGAGGTTGAGTCCTTGAAGGAATGGTTAAAGACTCGTCAATACAGAATTGATCCAGATGGCTTATTGGGCGAAAGATATGCTATGCTAGTGGACTTTATGTTTAAAACAGCAGTACGTGCAACAGCTACATTTGAGATCACTTGGAGCAATTTCAAGATTCAACCGTCCCCTTATGGTGGTAAGTGGGCTAAACTTGAGGCTTTGGATAAAGGTCGTAAGCTTAATGTGAAATGGATTCCACACGAATATTATGAAAAGCTGCGCAAGCTGTTTTATAACGGTGAAAATGAAGAGTGTGTTTTTGGAACTTTAAACAAGAATACCTATAGCCAACTTATTCGTACGTTTGGTACAGAAGTATTAGGGAGATCAGTTGCTCCCCACTCGTTAAAAATTGGTGCTGTATCAGAGCTATACGCAAAAACTAAAGATATGATGCTGTGCAAGGATTTTGCAGACCATGAAGATATTAGTGTCACACAGCGGTATATTAGATTGAATCCCAACCCAAATAAGTCGGGGACGGCAATTATGATGCAAGAGCGTGATTATACTGAATTAGATAACCTTTCTAAAAAAGAGTTATTAGCGTTAATTCATAAGAGTGCAGATTCTGAAAACTTAGTATTTACTGCCGCTAGAGAAGCGGGTTTATTATAATGAAATGGCGGGTGTTATTTAATAATATCCGTCATTTTTGTTAATTAATCCATGTAATACATTCATAATGATAGTGTTTTTAGTAGCTATATGCTAAAATATGTACATAATTTGGTAAATCAAAAGGGTGTAAACTATGTATAAATTAGTGATTAAAGATTCTAATGGAGAGGTGCTTGAGGAAATATCCGAAGATACGCTTACCAATGATGAATTAATAGCATATATCAACGCTCCATTTATGGTGGATAGTGAACGTGAAAATGAAGAACCTACAATTTTCTTTAAACAGAGAATAAATAGTAGGGCTGAGGAACTTCCTTATAAAAGATTGAAATATAACCACAATTTAAAAATGTCATTTGCAATTAGTCAAATATTAGATCATGGAGTTGGTACAGCTAAAAGAACGTTGATAACTCTTAATGGTTTAGATAAATTTGAAAGAGCGTATGATAAAGGGATTTTACAATTTACGCAAAGTGATATGGAAAGACTACGAGAAGATTGGATAGCTACAGGTACTTCTAACGCTTTTAATGTAAGTAGAGGGATAAAAATGCTATACGATCTCATACAGTTTTGTAATTATAAAAACAGGCAGTTTGGGAAGAAATATAATATAACAAATATTAAAGAGACTAAAAAACATAATCTTAATATTCCAGTGAGAAGTAAGGTGGTTTTAAGCGAAGATGAAATGCTTGACACACTTGATAATGATAATTACTCTATGGATTCTAGAATGTTACTATATCTGATCTATAAGGGCGCAGTCGCTGGCAACTATAAAGATGAAATATCATCTATACGTTTAGAGGATATAGATTTAAAAAATAGAGAAATTTATATAGCCGAAGGACTTAAAGGCGAAAAATGGTTGCCTATATATGATAAAGAAATTCAATTCTTGGAGAAATTCGTAAATCTAAAAAGGGTTGAATTACTTAAAAATGCTTCGCAACTTTCGGAAAGATGTCCGATAGAAAAAATGTTTATATTTGCAAAACAAAGAGGCGAAGTAGAAATGAAACCACTGCAACCTCAATCAATAAAACATAGATATAGATCTGGGTTAGGTAATAAGGTTGCCCCAGATAGGAAAAAGGTTTTTACATTTAAAAATGTTTGTTATAGTGGAATGGCTAACGACTATAAGCATAATTTGGAGAAGGGGCTCGATGATACTGAAAGTGTTATTAAAACTATGAGACATTTTTCTGAAATCTCCAAAGAAGCCGAGGAGGATTATACTAATATTAATCCAGATGCTTATAGAAAAGTAAAGTATCTAATAAAGACATACGTATAAAGACAAGAAGGACTGGTTCTCCAGTCCTTTTTTGTTTGTCGATTATCAATTTATTTGCGGTATTTTTTATAATCAAGTAAAATTGTTTTTGTTGTTATTAATGTATTAAAGAAATTTATAAGGAGGGGTGCTATATCAAAGGCATTATTTTAATGGCTAGCTCTGGCGGTTCGGGAAAAGACACTGTGGCTGACGAGTTAAAAGAACGCATAAATGGATCGTGCAAAATTTCTTTAGGTGCTCCTATTCATGAATTTTGTCAGAAACATTATCGTGGGGAAATAGTTCCTAGAAATGTACTGCAAGATTTTGGTGAGTCCGTACGTGAGATCTTTGGTGAAGATACTTGGATTCGTTGGTGCGATGAAACTATCGAAGAATCAGCGGGCTATTCGTATGATGTAGCAATTATTCCAGACGTCAGAAAGCTCACGGAATTTGCTCACTACGTAGTTGAATTGGGTTATCTACCTATCTACGTTAAGGTGTCTCCAGAAATTGCGAGACAACGTTTGGCTTACCGTGACGGAGACTATAATGAGTCTGATTTAAGAAAAACTATTGAGACTCAGTTGAATTTTATTGAAAATTTACCAACTATATCAGTAACAAATTTAGAGGGGCAAACTTACAGAAGTAAGCTGTCCAAGGTAGATATGCCTAGTGGCGGAGCTATGAACGATATATTTGTTATTGACAACAATGGAACGCTAGAAGAATTAGAAGATCAAATTAACGAATGGGTGATATTAAACAGTGACAAATTACTCGCATAAATTAATCCTAGAGGTAGGTTTAGATTTAACCGATTATCTATCTCCGCAAAATATTAGTGGAGTTAAAGCTTATTTGGGTGTTGAAAATGACTCAGATGTGGTTGCTGCGATCGGCGAAGATAAATTTAGACGAATTGAAAGTTTATTGATTCCAAAAGGAGTTAATATTATCGGTGCTACTATGAACAAAATTCATAACGAAGAAGCAGTAGAGCCTGTGGTTGAAACGTCAGCACCTATTGAACCCGCTCCCTTTGATGAACCGATAGAAACAGAAGAAGGCAATGGCGAAGAGATTAAGGATGGAACTACTCAAGGGGAAAAAGTAGTTTTAGATCTTATCAAAAATGCTAAAGACCAAATTGGTGACAAAGGTGTAATCACAAAAATTGTTCTCAACAAAAAGTATGAGGACGAAATTAACAGTGTGGAAATGCTGAAAAATGTGTCGGAGCTGTTCTCTGATACTAAAGTAGAGTTCGAGAGTATGGATCATGAATTGATTACAGAATACATGAACTCTATGGGGAAAACAAAAACTATTACATTTGATTAGGAAAAGAATTGGGGAAATAAGTTTGGAAGAATTGAAAACTGAATTAGCTCACGGTAAGAGCCAACTATATCTAGCTGGTGTAGTTAAAATTACTGAAGACACATTTGAAGAAGAACAAACGTCTAAAAATGGCTATACGTACTTAAGAACAGGTTTTTCGGTCAAGGTCGGGGAAGAACGTTCGGTTTGGGTAAGTATGATGGGTGGTTACAGTAAAGGTAACCCAATTATTTATACTTTTAGCAAAAAGAACGAGTCATTGCAAGTTAACTGGAAAACTCGTGAAAATAGCCAGGTCTTAGAACAAGTTGCCGATTACGCATTATACAAAATCGCTCTTGAAAAAGACAAAGAGGGCAAACTCATTACTAAAAAATTTGTATCACAATATGATGCAATCAACTATTTAAAAGAACATTTGGAAGATGGTATGAATGTCGTTATCGGTGCTGAGGCTAAATATTCTCTTTACAATGATGACGTTCAAAGACAATTCGAGATCAAAACTCTTGCTTTGGATGAAGGTTATACCGATAAGAAGAAGGTAAAGCACGAACATAGAGATCCAGCAGCTAGATTATCACAAACATATCTTATTGAAGAAGATAGTGTTAGCGATAACTATGAAGAAGAATTGGAAGAAAGCGGAGTTACAACGATTAATGCTTATGTCCCACAATATTTGGGGAAAGTTGATGGGAAAGAGCTTAAGAAAGTTGTAGCGTTACCACAACAATTTACGGTTCGTGTTAAGGACGATAATGTCGATGGGGCTAAAGCTCTTGTAGGGAGCGTAATGAAGCCAGAAAGTTCAGATGTTGTACGTGAAATTAGTATGCGCATGAATATCTTAGACGGATATAGCACTTCTCAAGTTCAATTAGAAGAAGATGATATTCCCGATGAAGTTAAACAACTTATCGAAATTGGGGTCATGAGTTTAGATGATGTTAAACGTGAAATTTACGTATCGGGCGACAGGGTGTCCGAAACGACATTTTCTTCAATCATGCTAGATAAGGAAAGTCGAAAGATCTTAAAAGAAGATAAATATGACGTATCAGTTCTAACAATGCCTATTGTCGATGGGGAAGAAACAGTGGCAGATGATGATACTTCGTGGTTATCAGATGATGAAGACAATGACGATCAAGTAGATTTTAATTTCGACTAAATAAAAGGAACGGGGAAATAAGGTTATGGCATTACCAAAGGGATTAAGAAAACCACAAACACGTAAAAAAGGATTAAAAGTGTTGGTATACGGGGATACTGGCACAGGGAAGACATTGTTTGCATTGTCATTTCCACGGTCTGTTGTATTAGATAGTGAAGACGGATATTCATGGTACGAAGGCACGGACAAAGCTAAAAACTTGTTAGCTATTGAAAACAGCCAATCATTTACAGTATTGGAAAAATTGTTGAAGGATCTTGATAAAGTTACTTTAGACGATATGGACACATTTGTTATTGACTCAGAAACAAAAGTCTATGAAAACATTCAAGAATCACTTCAAACGATTGAAGAAAAACGTGCTCGTCAAAAGGGTCGTGATGTTCTTGACGCTAACTTGAGCATGCGTTCTTGGGGCAAAATCAAACAATTAGCTAAAAAATTGCAAAACCGCAAGATTATGTTGGCAACTAAAGGTTTTAACGTTGTTTCTGTGGCACAAAGCAAGGACGTTACTGAAGACCTTGGCAATGGTACACGTATTAAAACAGGTAGCGAAGCCGACATGGACAAGAAAGCTAAGTATGATTATGACTTGGTTTTACGCCTATATACTGATGAAGAAGGTAATTATATGGGTAAAATTTTGAAAGATCGTACAAATGTTACCAAGAAAGGTGACGAAATTAAGAACCCAAGCTACAAGATTTGGGCTGACGTTTTAGAAGGCAAATCTAATCAAGGTGCTGTTGTTGAAAAAGATTTCAACGAAGATTTGGAAAAATCTAAAGAAGCATATGAAAAAGATGTTGAAGAAGAAGCGCCAATGAAAGATCGTGTCATTGCTTTTATGAAGACACTTCCAAAAGATAAGCAAAAAGAGTTTGGCACGAAGGTCGTCGAATTAGGTAACGGCAAAAAGAACCCAAACGACTATACCAAAGATGAAAAATCAAAAGTGGTAGAGCTCATGGGTGAATACGCAGCTTAATTATTAGGCTGATTTGGCTCGGTGTGGTGTCAAAGTCCACCGAGTCTTTGGTTTAAACAACGCATAATTAATAGGGTGATAATATTACTAAGAAAAGATTTTACACCAATAAAAAAGGTGAACGTGTCTATGTTACTCAAAGTCATTTAGACACTGCTGTAAAGATCAAAGAAGAGTTACAAAAAATGTCTCCAACGAGAAGAACACCTTGGCGGAAACATAAACAATTAATGCAACGTGAAGGCTATTTAAATAGTGATACCAATGAAGGGTATCGTTGCTTAATTAAAGCCTATCAAAAGGATATCGGTAGACTACCTAGCATGACAAAACATGCTGATTTGATAGCTGAAAGCAAGCTGAAGAGTATTCGTGAAGAAATTGGCGAACTAAATTCAACGAAATTAGCTCTCCAGGAGCAGGGTAGACAGGTAAGAAAATTGACCCGACAAGCCAATAAAGACTTGGTGTTCTTGGAAGAAGTTAAAGCAGGATTGGCTCATATCAATTTCAATAAAGTATATAAGCCTAAAGCCAAAAAGAATACTAGTGGTAATAAAGAATTGGTTATTTGCTTGTCCGACATTCATTACGGGGCTTTAGTTGATATGCCAGAAAACCAGTATAACACCAAAATGGTCGCTGATTTATTAGCCAACTATGCTGACAAGGTTATTGATATTATCCGTAAAGAACATGTTAGCAAGGCTCACGTGGTTAACTTGGGAGATTTGGTGGAACATGCTTATATGCGTGCTCAAAACTTGTATTCAGCTGAAGAAACGTTGTCTGAACAAATCATCAATGTTACTGAAATTATCATAAACAAGTTTTTAGTACCTATCGCTGAAAATGTTAAGTCATTAGACTATTCGGCTATCGCTGGTAATCATGATCGCATGCAAGGCGATAAGAATTCAAGTCTCAGCACAGACCACGTGGTTAGAATTAGCAACAAAATCATTCAAGTATACACTGAAGGAACTAAAACAAACATTAAGTATGTAGAGTCCCCAGATTATTTTAAGAAGTTGAATGTTAAAGGTTTTAAGTTTGCGTTTGTACATGGTGATCGAGATAACTTAAAACGTAAAAGTTCTCTAGCAGAAATCAGCGCTTTACATGATACGCAATTTGATGCTGTGATTGGTGGTCATATCCACCATTTTGTAATGAGTGAAGTAGGCGAGAACAAGTACCAAGTAAATTTTGGCTCTGTAAAAGGCATTGACGACTATTCGATGGCGATTGGATCTAAAGCTGGTAGGTCACAAGGGGTTATTTTAGTCGATAAAGACGATTTTGAAATTCGTAAAATCAATTTGTAGGAAGTGAGATTTTTGACAATTCGTTGTTACCATTGTAACGGTCTATTAGATGAGAACGATATGGTGATTAAACCTATCCCGTTGATTTGCAAAAATGGTAAGGTTAGAAATTACAAGCGTAAATTTCATATGAAATGTTTGCAAGAGTATATGAAAAATAGCTCTAATCGTGAAGTTAGAAAGAGTGAGAATGATGATTGGAGTAAGGTGTACGAGTATTACAAAAGTGAGATTATGCGCTACCCAGAGACAAGTAATCTAAGTACCTACGAAGTTAGACGTCTCAATGGCTTGCGTGTGGGAAGTTACATGCCCAACGGAAATACTAGAATTGTCAAAAAAGGTTACTCTTACAAGACGATACTGTTAACCATGCAATTTTCTAAAGCTGCAATAGTTAAGTATATTGATACTCATAAATTCCATGACGGCGAGCATAAGATCAACTACGTAATGTCAGTTTTAGGTAAGAACCTAGACTTTATCGCTGAGAAAATGCGACTAGCTCAAGAAATTGGTGAGATGACCCAAAGCAATAGAAAGCTTGCTGAATATTACAAGAATAACTTTGACGAATATATCAAAGACAGTAGCGTAGCTGGGGCTTTCAGAATGCTGATTAAGGAACATGGTGAAGATAAGCTGCTAGAAGCTTTCGGTCTTGTTGTTCGTGATGGTAGGGCTATGGATTATATTAAATCAATAGAAGGAACGCATCGACTCAATTATATTAGAAAGCTTCTAGCCGAAGATAAGTTACCAGAACTTAAGCGTAAGGCTGATAGTCACAAGAAACAGCTTAGGGCTGTTAACGATATGGAAAACGAAATTACCGTATCTACTACAAAATATAAACGTAAGGGTGGTAAACGCCACTTGAATTGGTTAGATTAGAGGTGAATTATGGATTTAGGGGAAAGACTCAAATTAGAAATTGACGACAATAAAGACGTGTTATTGGCAACGTTTGGTTACGATGGCTTGTTAAAGTCTGAATTGAAAACAGGACTAATCAAGACGATTATCAAAGAAGTACATGAAGACTACGTTGAAAAATCATATAACGAATTGATCTTAGAGTTCTTTAAAGTGTTGAGACGTGTCTATATGTCTGATGCTCAATTTAAAGCTTACGGTATCGAATATATTTCCGAACTGATACTGGAAGAGCAATTATTTATGACTGAGGAATTTGAAGGGGTAGAGTAATTTTGGTTAAAAAGCAGAACGTCAAAAAGAAGAAAAAACAGGTTGTAAAATCAGAGTTTTATAAACAACTCGAATCACAAAAGAAGATAGCTGAGCAACAGCTAATTATAAGCCTCTACAGTCATATTGACAGCTTTTATGACTATAAAGTGAAGGTTGAAAATATTACAGACACAGCCTGGAAATTCTATTATATTCTGCTCAGAGACCTAATTAAGATCAATAAGATTAGCAAGATTGATGAATTGACTGTCAACGCTTTTGTGAGCACACGCAAAGAGGCTTACCAAAAACTGTATGAACGATACGGTGGTTACAAAACCATTGAGCGTGCTATAGCTACCGTTGAAAGTGAAAATATTGACGGTCAATACCTTCAAATGCAAAAATACGCAACGCTATTAAGGTTTTGCGAAATGGGTTTTCCAGTTGAACGGAATTGGGATAAGATTCAGAAAATGGATCTCGAAGAAATTAACGCTTATTTTGAAGGTCTTGTAGCGAATGCCTTCATTCAAACAGATTTCATGCAAGATAAAGTTGAAGATCTTTTTGAAGATGTAAATCGGCTAATTGAAGACGCTAATGAAGGTATCGATGTAGGGTTACCACTAGATAGTCCGTTGCTAAACGATGTTCAAAATGGATTACCTTTGGGGCATATTACTTTGTTGGGCGCTCACTCTGGTGTAGGTAAGACATTTTTAACGATCATGATGCACATTACGTCATGTATTAAACATAATGAACCACTGCTTATCATAGCTAATGAAGAAGAGCGCCCGAGATACGTATTTAACTTATTAACTGCCTATATAAACTTAAAGCACCCTAACGCTAACTTTAATAAGAGAGTGTTCCATAGAGGTGGATTCACTGACGAAGAGAAGGAATTGCTTGCTGAGGCTGCTGAATACTATAAGACTAACGTTCAAGATAACATTGTCAAGTTCGTTAACATGCAAGAGTTTAACATGGGTAAGACAATCAAGATTATTAAGAAGTATGCGAACCTGTACGACATTAAGTATTTCATTTTAGACACCTTGAAGTTAGATAATGATACTCAAAGTCGTGCCAATGACCAGTCTTGGCTTCAGTTGCAACAGAACATGGTTAAGCTATATAACGTAATTAAGCCAAGCAATTTAAACGTCCACGTGTGGGTAACTACGCAATTAAGAAAAGACAATCGCAATTCTAAGTACCTAGATCAATCAAGCCTGGGTATTGCTAAAAATATTGCTGACGTGGTTTCTTCGTTAATACTGGTAAGAATGGTCTCAGAAGGTGAAAAGGGCGGTAAAGGGCTTGTTGTTAAACGTGGAAAACAACAAGTAATTCTTAAAGAAGACAATGATTACATGCTATTTTTCTGGGATAAGAACAGACAGGGAAGTACGAATAAACAGGCTATTTTGCGTGTTGATAAGGGAAGAAACATGGTCAAAGATATTGGATATACTAAGATCGACCAGCAATTAATGTAAGATTATTGAGAGCCTAATTTGGGCTCTTTTTTATTGCGAAACTCATTTTGGCACACCATTCTAAAGGCATATGATATAATTATTTCTGTTGTTAATGTATTAAAGATGTTAATAAAAGGGGATTAAATGAAGTGGTTTAATAAAGAGTTTTATGAACACCTTTGGAACATATCGGATAAATATGGCAGTAATTGGTTTGAATTAGTGCCCGATGATGATCCCGACCTCCAATATTGCAGACGAATTGTTAAAGAAAAAGACACTCAGTCCGAAGCAGAAAAGAAAAACGATTTTCTTTTTGAAATACAGGAAGTCTTTGATAATACACGAATCAAAAAGATATACGATCTAGCTAGAGCGCTCGAGTTGAATTATAAAGAGTTTCTGTATCGTATTAGAAAGTTTGATATAGAACTAGACGTCAAGCATGTCTTAGTATTGCGGAATGGGTATGTACTTGTTCGTGATGGGTCGGTTGAATTAATTTCGGCTAATAAGAGTAATCTATATCGCTTTGTTAACGCACAAGTGAGAAAAGTGAATCAAGCGATTGATTCTGGTGAATTAATCGATGGCTGCAAAGTTTATAGCTACGAAAAATGGTTTGAACAAAGCGGGTATGAGAAGGATATAAAACTTACGAAAAATCAAAGAAAGGAATTAGTTAATGCAAGAGTTACTAAAATTTCCGCACGAAGAGTTTACAGTAAAGCGTGATTTCAATATGACTGGTTTTCTTCTAAATCTAAAACCAGATGAGTCTTTTGAAGTGTCTGAAAATAATGACTTTAAAAGAACTAACAGTTCATCAAATATTAGATTGAGTAGTAATACCAGTTTGAGTGAAGAAAATGTCATTAAACTAATTTCAGCTAATCGCAAAACGATTGTTTATTACCCTCAATCAAAGAAAATGCTTTGTTTTAATTTTGGGGAGACGTTTGAAAAAAAGTTTGCATTGGCTAAAAAAGTGGGGAGTTATTAATGAGCGAAGTTGTTTTTGTTGGCTGCCTTGATCGGGTGCGTTGGGCTGCATCAGATAGCGATTTTAAAATTGCTGAAGTAAGCGTGTCTAATGTGATTGAAGGAGAAGATATGCCTCCTACTGATTTCCTAGACTACGTCATAGTAAAAGGAGATTTTACTATGCGTGAGGGTGTTAGCTATAAGATTACCGCAGAAGTGGAGCACAACGCTAAATGGGGCGATCAGTATAAGTTACTGTTCCTTCAACGTGAAAATCCAGTTGAAGACATGAATAAAGATCAATTCAAAGAGTTTTTAGGTCAACTAACAAAACATGCTGAAAAAATTTGCGATAAGTACGATGACCCAAGAGAGATCTTTGAAAATCACGACTATGATGCTTTATGTGAAGTTGATGGTGTGGGAACGGCTACGGCAGAAAAGCTTTTTGTCATTTATGACAATGAGCGAGATTATAGTCAGGCATATTCTGAATTTGGTAAATATGGTTTCTCTCCAGAATTTACTAGAAAAATTGTCAGATTTGAAAAGTCAGTCGAAAATGCGGTCAAGCATTTAGAAGAGAATCCGTATTACTTTATGCGTTACGGAGGTATCGGGTTCAAGATGATTGACAACAAAGCGTTGGCTCAAGGTATGAGAGTTAATGACCCGAGACGTGTCCATGCTTTTATTTATGACTTTTTTGACGATCTAGAATCTGAAGGAACTTCGTGGGTGTACGCAGAAGACTTACGCAATCACTTACGTAAAGAAGTTTACAAAGTCGATATAAAAGACGCTATGGACTTTATTGCAAAAAGTGACGATTTTGTAGTGTTTAAACGGTCTAAAGGTAGTTATGTTGCTACTAAGCGTTTATTTAGCCTAGAAAAGCAAGTGGGCGAAGAGTTGGTTCGGCTGCTCAATAGTAAATGTAACTTTGAGTTGAAAAATTCTGAAAAGATTATAGCTGATATTGAAAAAGAGCAGGGCTGGCAATACTCAGAGGCGCAGAGACAAGCTATTGATTTAATGTTGAATAAAAACGTGTTCCTGTTACAAGGGTTAAGCGGTGCGGGTAAATCATCAACATTAAATGCGGTTGTTAAGGTTTTCCAAGAGAACGGAATATCAGTAAACACTTGTGCTCTAAGTGGTAAAGCTGCTGATAATTTAACTCAAATAACTGGAAGAAAAGGAAGTACAATTCACAGCTTGCTAGGGGCGACTGTTGATAGTAGTGGTAATATCTTCAATTTCCACAAATATAATAAGTTACCAAGTCAAGTAATCATTCTAGACGAAGTTTCCATGGTGAATGTTAGCTTGTTTTATGCTTTAACAAGTGCAATAAATAGTGGAGCTAAACTTATCATGGTTGGTGATAATGCTCAGCTTGATTCGATTGGCGTGGGTGTTATGAAAGGGATCATGGATTCTAAAGTTGTTCCAACAACCATTCTAAAGGAAATTCATAGACAGGCTAAAGAATCAGCTGTAGTCACTCATTCGTTAGATTACCGTAAAGGCGAAATTCCAAACGAGCTTGAGATTAAACCAGGTTTCAAACGTTACGGTAAAAAGCAAGATTTGGGATATATGTTTGTAGACGATAATGAGACAAAAAGTATCAACAAACGTACTTATAGCATTTTTGCTCAAGCCTTCAAGAAGTATGACGTTAAAGATATACAGGTCATTACACCTATAACTGCTTCTGGTGCGGTTAATTGTTTTTTGATTAATCGCATGTGTCAAGCTTTTGCCAATCCTGCCAAAGAAGGCGATCCAAAGGTAGAAGTTAAAATCGGCAAGGATAAGGTATATAACCTGCGTGTCGGCGACAAGGTGATTAATACAAAGAACGTTAAAGATACCACAGATCCGACTAGCCAAAGTGTTATTCCAATCTATAACGGAAATACTGGAATCATTAAGAGTATTGAAGTTGATGAGAAAGATGGTAAAACCAAAAATGTGAGAATGGTCATTGATTTTGACGGTATTGGAGAGGTATTAGTTGAAAATTCAGCTGTTAGAAACATTCAGTTGGGCTATTGCATCACCGTTCATAAATCGCAGGGGTCTACTATACCATGTGTGATCGTGGCTATGCCTTATCACTACAAATTAGACAGCCGTGAATTGCTTTACACGGCGCTAACTAGAGCTAGCAGCGAAGCAATTTTGGTGACAACAGCAAAGGCTTTAAGATTTGCTACTAGATCAACAAGCAAGAAGGTAAGACGTGACAATGTGTCAGCAATGATTAAGTATGCTATGAAGGGGAGTTCATGATATGTACAATTTCAAGTATTATAACGGGGTTTTGGTTGAGATAGTGAGAACATGGGTAGTTGGAGACACCTGGTATCACGACATTGTTGAAGTTGCCTCAAGAAAGAAGCACAGAGTTGAATTGCATGAGCTACAAGATGCTCGTGACGCTGAAGTGGCACATAACATGAATGAAGATGAAAACGTTGAAGAGATCATTCAATTTACAAGAGTAAAAGACGATAAGGTTTTTACCTTTGCGGAAGATAGCTCTGACTATCAAGATTTCGTAAAGAAGAATAAGCTTTCCGAAATCGCAATAGATAATTGCTTGAAGGGCATACAAAAGACCCATAAAGGTTTTATTATTCAAAGGAGTGAAGGTAATGCGTAAATTATTCTTAATGTTGGGCTCTCCAGCTTCTGGAAAATCCACCTTTATAAAGGAAAACGACTTACAAGATTATACGATTGAAGCTGACGCTGTAAGACGTATAGTATCAAACCCAGCAACTTATGTTGGTGAAGATGATAGTTGTTACGCAATTGATTTTAATGGCGTTGATTTTCGTGATGAAAAATACGTATGGAAAGTCATTTATTCAGCTTTGGAGCGCAGAATGAGCCAGGGCGAAACGACTATCGTAGACGCAACTCACTTATTTAAAGGTGCTTTTAAAAAGTATGATGAGCTACGTATTAAGTATAACTATCAAGTGTATGTCGTTGATATGATGTCTCATTTAGTGGACAGGTTAGAAGAAGATGAGTTAATCAACTTTTTGGAAGCCAATGATGCTAGACGTATCAAACGTGTTTGGCGTGACAATGTTGAAAAATACGTAAAAAGATACAAACAAAGAATTGAGAATGGCTTTCCACATTGGTTAAAGGTTATCAATAAAGATGAGTTCCTGGACGAACTGCAAGAGAAAATCGAAAACTTTGATCGCTTTTCAAAAATTCAAATTATTGGTGACGTTCACGGGGATATAGGTGCTTTAGAAAAGGTGTTTGAAAATCATCAAAGGGGCACAGCATACGTGTTTGTGGGTGATTATCTAGACCGTGGCACAAAAAATCAAGAAGTTCTTGACTTTATCGAAAACCTAAAAGGTAACAATATCTTCTTGTTACGTGGTAATCATGAACGAACAATGGAACGTTGGATCAATGAAGATTTACGTTTAGGTAATTTCGGGACACGCACTCTTCCTATCTTACTTGAGAATCATAAGAGCGAAGAAGAGTTAAAGAAGAAGTTGAAGAAGTTGCAGAAACGTTTAATTAACTATTTAAGCTTTGGTTTTGACGGAGTTCGATTTGTGGTTACTCATGCTGGGATAGAGCCAGAGCTATTGAAGCGTTATAAAAATAGAGAAATGCTCATTAATGAAGAAAATGTTGTTATGGGGGTTTCAACCAAGAATGGTAGCCCGTATGAACAAGATATAGATAAAGAGATTATGCGTAGTAGATTAGTTGATTGTCAACCTATTCAAATCCATGGACACAGAAATGAGTTTAATCACTTTAATGATACTGTTGGGTCATATAATTTAACCAAAGATGGAAAGTTCCGTTGGTTAACAATTACAAAAAACAATGTTGAGGCACATGAGATTAACTCTATTGACGGGGAAACATTTGTATCGAAGGTGTTCTCTGATGAAAATATTAAGCACGTTGAATTAGAAGATGGTATCGTTGCTCACAACTTTAAGCGAGAAGTGTTTGATAAAGGATTGTGGACTGACACAACAACTCACGCACGTGGATTGTTTACTAAGGACGATAAGATTGTCGGACGTGGATTTAAGAAGTTCTTTTATGATGGGCAAACAGAAGAGTCGACATTGGACAATTTGGAATTTCCAGTCAAAGCTTTCAAGAAACATAATGGTTTCTTGGCTATTGCTTTTATTGATGAGGAGACGGGAAAGGTTTATATAAAATCAAAAGGTGGCGGAGAGCTACATTCAAATCTAGCTGAAGAAAAAGTAAAGGAATGCGGAATGTATAAGGGGTTGTATAAATATCTTAATGATTACCCTGATACTTCAGTATTGTTTGAGATTGTTGACCCAGAACATGATCCGCATATTGTTCACTATATAAACAGCTATGTAGCACCATTAACCGTGATTATAAATGATCGAGACGGGAGATATGACATGGATCTCTTAGAAAGATTTACTGTTGATTATATAAATCATAAAGTTTCATCTGATCCTGAGTTTGTTGCTTATGATAAAGACGATTTAATAAAAAAGAAGACTATATGGATGAGCTGCAATCCTACAGAAGAAGGATTGGTCTTATATGATAGTTGCGGTTTAATGATTAAAGAAAAAACTGATTTTTACAATAAGGCTAAAGAATTAAGACGTGCTATGGAAAAACAAGGCAAAATCAATTATAAATACGGTGCTAAAGAATGGTATCAAGTGGCTAAACAAAATGGGTTTAAGAAATTTACTCCAGAATTAGCACTGGATTTATGGGAAGAAGATAGTTTGGGTTTCAAAGTGGATATTGACGCCACCCCACTAATGGAGACCCTCAATGAAACTGTTGCCAAAACTAATGACCTATATTTAAAAAATCTACATGATAAAAAAAGGACATTAGTTTTAAAAGATGATATTGAGTTTATTAAGTTTGATGGAAGTAGGGAAATGGCTAAAAAATACTCACTGAAACCATGGGGACTTGATCCTGAGGAATTTACTTTACTTGATGGCTTACCTGTGGTAACAGGTAACTGTGTCATTGTTAAAAACGGTAAGGCGATTTACGTAACTACACTGCCGCTTTTTGATATATTTGAACAGCCAAAACAGAGATTATAAAATCTCTGTTTTAACAACTTGGATGTCATGTTCTGTATATAGCCCCTTTGTAGTATATAGTGATTCGTAACTGATTCTAGCGTATTTATCCCACTCAACGTAGCCGACACATTCATGTCCAGCCTGTTCTAACCCCGAGTGGAATCCGCCGATACCAGCAAAAAAGTCTAAGAATTTCAATAGTTTTCCCCTTTTTCCTGTTAATAAAACAGAGAAATTACCACAAGCAGACGTCTGGTGCTTTGGTTCTCCATGCACCAATATCAGCATTGCAGGAAACAAAAAAGGTCTTAAAGGAGAACAATCTGGACTGTTTTTTGAAGTTATGCGAATCCTCAACGAAACGCCAGAAGAACGTAAACCTGCCTATTTATTTATGGAGAACGTTAAAAACCTACTATCGGTTAATGGAGGAAGAGACTTTGCCAAAGTTCTCATTGAAATGGACGAAGCAGGGTACGATGTCGAATGGCAAGTTATCAACTCATCTTGGGTTATCCCACAAAATCGAGAACGGATTTTTGTTGTCGGACACAAACGTGGAAGACGAACAAGACGAGTATTTCCACTAACGAGTGAAGAGATTGGCGAAGAGCGTCAATATGGTATCTTGAAAGACGTTCTAGAACCGTCAGTTGATGAAAAGTATAACTTATCTCAAGAAAAGTTAAATCAGCTTAGATATTATGAAGATTTATTTGAGACCAATCCAGGTAAGGTAAATGCAATAGCGAATGTTAGTCCCACAGGTTATGCCAGACAAGATATTATTTCCGAAGAAGGTTTAACACCAACTCTGACGGCTGGATTAACCAAGCAATGTGTGAGAATTGCCACTACGGTTGATAGAGCGTTTGATGCACGTAAACATGGATTGTTTGGACGCAACAATGAAGTTATCGGCACGGGGGGGGGTATCACCGACATTGACAACACCAACAGGCGGGGGTAATATTCCCAACATTTTAATTAAGAATGCAACAAAGGAAGGATATGCTGTTGCTCATGATGGTGACGGAATCGACTTCACATATCCTAACAGTAATACTAGACGTGGCAGAGTACAGAAAGGCAAAAGCCACACTCTGACTACTGGGGGGGTATAGGATTGGCTGTCAAAGATAAGTTTGACAAGCTTCTTATCAGACGATTAACCCCTAAAGAATGTTGGAGACTTCAAGGATTTACTGATGAGCAATTTGATAAGGCTCAAGCAGCTGGGGTAAGCGATACTCAATTATATAAACAGGCTGGAAATGCTGTAACTGTTCCAGTAATTAAAAAGATTGCTGAGAAATTTGAGATAAAAGATTAGGAGGTAAGAGTTTGGCGATCATAGATTACAACAAATATCAAGTAACTAAACATGCCAAAGATAGAATTAAGAAACGTTTTGGCTTGTTGGATAGTGAGATTCCATCATGGGTAACACGTTTCTTGAGTAATTGTAAATTTGTTAGCAAGCAAGAACAAAACAGAGAGAAACATAGGTATGGTGAGATAGTTGCAATTCTTGATGTTGTAAATAAGAACGTCATAACTTTTTATCATGAATCTAGTGAAGGAGTCGGACTACAAAAGGCTCAACGTAATCCAGAAGTACAAGTAGCTCTTAATACGGCTATGAACGACTTCATAAAAACTAAACGTAAGAAGCTAGCTAAGAAAATGGTTGAGGTTGACGCACCTTTACGTGAAGCTATGCGTAACTTTAAAAAGAGTCCTACGGAAGACAATTATACTGAATTATGTTTGGCTATCAGTAATATGAATGAAGAAATCGAGAAGTTTAACATGCTCGTTGGAGAAGCTAGAATGGCTATGGGGGTTAAATAATGGCAATGAATTTAAGGAAGTTTTTCAACCTTGATAAGGTAGAGTTTACCAAAGATGAGTTAGAAGCTCCTTATAAAGATAGAGAATATTATGTTCTTTTAATGAATGATGTTCCCTATGGTTGGTATTCAAACAAATATCAAGCACTATATAACCATCGTTTATTATTATCGTTAAACACACCTTATGATACGGGTGAGGATAAATTAGAAGTCGTAAAGGTGAAGGTGTCCGAGGTATTGAAGTCAACAAACTTTGTTATAGGCAGATAGATGAGTTTAATATCTGAATTTTTAGGTACTGAAGATTGGTCATTTAGCGACTCGCCAATGTATAGAGAATTGAAGGAGGAGCTAACCACTATGAACCGAATAGAAAAACAGAGAGTTTTCCCACGCAAAAAAGATAATGATGATTTAAATTACATGAACGGGCGCGGCTTGAACGTTCCACCCATGATAATTAAAGACGAGCTAATAGATATTATGTTGGAATCTTATAAGCAATGGAAAGATACTTATAAAGATGAATTACAGCATTTACAAGACAAGTTTAGAGAAGCTGCTAGAGAAGGGCGTTCTAAATATAGGGTGTCGCCGCTATCAGTTGAGAATGTTTGGTTTAAACCAGAGTTCGTCAAAACTTACTTTGAACCACAGGGGTTGTCCGTAGATATTTCTAATGGCGATTGTATTATTTTTAGTTGGTTAAATTAAGGGGGTAAGCATGACTTTGCCAGACAAACCACACGCAACTGTTAGACCAGAAAGTGGTTCTAATCTCAATGAGCGTTTAAGACAAAAGGTTGTTCAAGGGAGATTAGATAGAATCAAAGAATATCAAAATGTTATAGATCGTATTGTTAGCATTCTAGAATCAGAGGCTGAAGATTGCAGTTATGAATGTCGTATTAATAAGAGCTATCTTGAAGGTTATGATGAAGATTCAGAGATGCGCAAAGCGGTTGAAGATTATTTTGAGAATGAAATGGTATTCATGGAAGAATATGACAGCTATTTATATTTCAGCTGGAAACGACAAAAAAGGTATATGAAGTAAGGGGATTTTTATGTGGGAGAGTATAAAACTTGCTGACAATCAGCAAGTGGTAGACAAGATTGAACTTAATCAAGAAGAATTTGAGTTCATGGAAGAAAATAAAGAGAGAAGTCTTTGGAATGGTGACATTAGTGAAGATTTCGATACAGTACTATGTGATTATGTAACTAGTTGCTATGAAACCGACAATGATAAAGCTGAAGCTTATGCTAAACTTTTTAAAGCGTATTTTAATGGGTACGTTAGGAGCAAGGAAAAATATTATATCGAGTTCCCTGTATGGGTGACGCACTCGCTTGAAATTAAATATTTATCCTATGATATACATGGTACATTACACCTTGTATCAAAAAAGGTAAATGAGAATTGGAAAAATCAATTCACTCAAGATCAGATTGAAGAGTTGCAAAAACATAGTTTATTAACATGGGTTAACCTTAATAAGCTTAAGGTTAAAGTCCCAGATGAAGAGTTGGTGGATTGGTAATGGGATTTACAATCTTGCCACAGGAAAAGGTATGCGAATATTGCGGAGAGATTTTTAAGTATGGGGATTCTTATCTAGAGTATCATAACCAGGCATACTGTGATGAAGAGTGTCTGTATTGCGCCGTAATAGAAGAAGCATTTTGGAGAGACGTTTAAATAACAGAGATTGAGAGGAATATAAACATGAAAAAATCATTATTATTAACAACATTGTTTGTTTCTAGTGGATTAATTCTAGGTAGTCAAACCACTGCAAAAGCTTCAGTGGCGCACGCAACGCCCCATGTAGCACCACATGTTTCGCCGCATGTGTCACGTCCACCAGTACGAGTAGCTCCACGTCCAAGTGCGACACCGCACGTTAATAAGCCAGCGAAAAGTGTACCACATAACTCAACAAAGCCAAAAGTTTCAACACCCAAAGCAACGGGTAAGAATGCGAAACAGGGTACTGGGTCACCTAAAGAACCGAAGAGTGTACAAAAAGTAGAATCAGATATTAAAAAGGGAATGAACTCAAGTAAACAGAGCTATAACCAATCAGAAGTTGATTCTATCTTTAAGTCAAATAATGTATCAAGCGTCTATTCAGACCAATATAGACACCAGTCAATTATTTCTAATCCTTGGTTCTGGATGTATATGTTAAATCATAATCGCATTTCAAAAGATAGAAATAGCGAACAATATTTGGCAGGTTACAAAGCTGGTGCAAAGTACGCCAACTTAGACAAGAAGAGCAAGAGTACCAAGAATCAAGATCCTAAGAAAAATAAAAAGGTGACAAAAACTCAATTAAATAATAAAGATTGGAAGAAAGGGTATAGTGAAGGATATAGCGACACTATGCTATCTAATTAGGTAGGTGTACTTAATGAGAAAATCACCACGTCAAAAGGAAATGAAGCGCCGTATAATTAGGCAGCTAAATCAAAGTTGTGTAAATGAACAGCTATTAAAGGATATGTTTAAACGCAAGTTGAACATTGATGAATTGGTTCGTCTTGAACGTTTTTGGCTAGAGCGTGGCTATGAAGCTGGGTTTGAAGATGGATTAGCTGGTCAAACTATGTATGGTTACAGATAGGAGTTTAGTCCTAGATTTAGGGTCTGTAGAGCCAATCTGGTCATTATGATTTAGATTCATAAAATGAGAATTTTATAAAGGGGAAAATAGGTTGTGAAAGGCAAAAATTATGCTAATTTTGAGTACGCTTGGGGTGTAAATAACCCTTCTGCTTCTTTGGGTCAGGAAGTGTCAAATGCAGTAAGAAAAATCCTAAGCGAAGAGATGATTCCCGAATACATGAAAGATAGTGTTGCATCACGTATTAGTGGATTGTTTGATGAATACAATGATTTCTTATTCCGCAAAATGTCAGAAGAGTTAGAGAGACCATTATTAGAGTTTTTCGAGCACGCTAAAGATAAAACACATAAAGGAGTTTAGATATGTCAAAATACAAAATCGCTAAAGGCGACTGCCTGCAAAAATTGGGGGGGGGGGTAACCGACAATAGCGTAGACTTAATCGTTACTGATCCACCCTATAATATTTCAAAAGATAACAGATTGAAAAGTATGGGTAGAAGCGGAATTGATTTGGAGAATGGGATCACGATGCCGACCTAACTTCATGGATTAAAGAAGGTGCTAGGGTGCTTAAGCCAGGAGGCGGAATGGTGATTTTTAATTCTTGGTTAAACCTTCGTAGTATAGCTAACGCTTGCGAAGATAATGGATTAACCGTTAAGGACGTTTTACGGTGAGAGAAGAACAATCCAATGCCAAGAAACAGAGATAGACGATATATTGTTGACTATGAATTTGCGCTATGGGTAGTCAAGAAAGGCAAATGGACGTTTAATCGACAAGATGAAAAGTATCAAAGACCTAAGTTCGTATATCCTGTCCCCAACGGCAAGAAAAGAGTTCACCCAACGCAAAAACCAGTTGAATTGATGGAAGAATTGATTAAGATTCACTCCAATGAGAATGATATTGTTCTCGATCCGTTTATGGGGTCTGGCTCTACTGGTGTAGCAGCTCTTAATCTGGGACGGAAATTTATAGGGATTGAATTGGACGATAAGTATTTTGACATAGCTAAAAATAGGCTAGAAGAGACAAAGAGGAGGTTAGTTGCATAGTTTATGAAATATAAATTGATTGATTTTAGACCTGGTGAAGTAGAAGAAGTTGAAACGGGAACTTGTGAACTTTGTTTTGGGACTATGTTTATCTGCAATGAAGTTTTTGTATTTGAAGATGAAAACGGAAAAGAGTACGAAGTTGAAAGTTGTGAATGGGACTGGGGTTATCCAGAAGAGATCGATATTCCCAATGTTGTTGATTTCGCAGCATGGTTAGATAATCAAGAAGTGGAAGATGAAATGTGTTTTAGCACTCTATACAATCTTGCTAGAGACTATCGGTATAGTTTAGAAGATGAAGAATAATATTTAATTTAAAGGAGAGAATAATATGTTTGGTTTAAAGGCAAAAGCTAAAGGCTTTTTGAGAAAAAATGGTGTGAAGAGTATTGAACTAGAAAATGGTTCACGTGTTAAGTTGCAAAATGCTAAAACAGCAGATTTGGTAAATGCAGCTATTAAGCGAGGGTTCTAATATGCGTAAAGATTTTAAGGAGATCCTTTCTAGACACCGAAAGGAACTTGAAGAGGAGTTGGGTGTCGACAACATGCTTATTTCTTTTGTAGATGAGAATGCGGACGCTCATGGGACTGTGCATGGTAATCCGATTTCAGCATTATACTGTACTTCAAATATGTTGTATAAGTTGAATGAAAAGTTACATGGTGAAATTCCAGAAATCATTTCGGAAGATGAAGTGAAGTCTACGGAAAATCTAAAAGATTTGTATGGGACTATCTGTCTTGGAGCAATGGAGTTGATGAAAAAATGAGCTTTGACGCAGAATTAGCTTTGGAAATTACTAAAGCTTATGAAAAGGTTTGTACTTATGACAATGGTGGAGATATTAAATTAGCCAACGTTATCAAGGTTATTAGTGATCGTGGGAATATTTCCAAAGATGAAGTGGCGTTGATTTTACGTTCTAAGGGTATGGCTAATGTTGCTGATGAATATCTAAAGCAACAATCCAAGTAAAGAGTTACTTTAACTAATTATATAAAACAAGGTATATAGCTAAACAGCTTAAGTAAAGGGGTTTATTTATGCAAGAGAAAAAGGGTTATTTTAGTTGGCTCAAAGGTCAACTTAGTGGTTGGGCTACACAAAATTATATGTTATGGTTTTTTGCACTAGGATTCCAATTAAATATTTTGGTGTCCAGTGATTTTAGTTCAGTACCAGTAATTACGTTTATTGGTGCTGTCTTAGGGACTTTGTGTGTATTAAGTATCAATGCTGCTAAGTCTATTAATGGGGTATTGGGTATTATTTCTGCGTTATGTTTTATTTACGTAGCCTTTAACGCTAAGAATTATTTAGCTATCTTTGAACAAGTGGCATATATTATTACGTTGGATCTACCTATTCTATTATCTAAAAAGACTTGGAACGAAGATACCAAGAATAATTTGCGTAAATTCGGTAAGAAGCAGTGGGTTATTGCTATTGTTGGGACGTTAGCGGTATATGCAATTTCTGGCTGGGGTATTGGAACATTTACAAACGATCCGAGACCGTGGATTGATGCAATCGCATTTGCTGTGAGTTTAACAGCAGGCATTATGTGTTATATGCGTTATAGCAATCAATACTACTGGTGGACAGCGTCTGGCTTATTCCAATTCGGTTTATGGGCAGTAACCTTCGCTCAAGGTGACGCATCTATTGCGATGGCTGTAAACAGTGCAATCTATATTATGAATGATATTTTAGCTTTTACAGTAAGTCCCTGGTTTAATCGAGGACGGAAAAAGCTTGGTTTGAAAGAAATTAAGTAATTTTTTTAGAATGGTGTGCCAATTTGCGTCATCAATAAAAACATGGTAATATAATATACGTTGATGAGTTATTAACGTATTAAAGATGTTAATAACTTCGGATGCTATGTTTAAAATTTATTTTATTTTTCATTACTACAAAGCTAAAGCTCAATTATGGGTGAGCAAGGTTAAAGGCAGCGTAGCTGGTTAGATGGGTTCGACTCCCGTCACCTTGCATAGATAATTACCAACACGATTAAGTGGCTTTCTAATATACCTCGAAAATTTATTTACAGTTATGTTTGTTGGTGTTATCAAAATCAATTTCATACTTAGCCTTTCGTTTAAAGCTAAGTAATAGGGATATAGTTTAATGGTAAAACAGTGGTCTCCAAAACCATTGACGTGGGTTCGATTCCTACTATCCCTGTTACCCGAAAGGGTGACACTAATTAACATAAAAGATTGGGCTATCCGTTCCCACATATATTTTTTATTCCACACTTTATTTATTTACGTTTTTTTGATAGGATAGCCCAATATACTGGCATAGCTTAACGGTAAAGCACCTGGTTTATACCCAGCATAGTCACTAGATGAGTGAGTAATCTCGGTTCGATTCCGAGTACCAGTATTCTGAGGTTAACGCCTTAGATAAGTTTTGGTTTTTAAATTTATATGTCCGATCATCTTGTTTAACCGCATGCCAAGTGCGGTTAATGGAAGGTTACTCAAGTGGCTGAAGAGGGCGCTTTGCTAAAGCGTTAGAGTGGATCTTTCTCCGCTGCGTGGGTTCAAATCCCACACCTTCCGTAGGTAGAAATGACATTGTTTCTATCGTACCCAAAAGGACAAGACTGTGGTAAGGTCTCAAAGATGGGAATACCGAGGGTAGGGGTTCAATCATCGTAAAATAAATTATGTTTATTTTCTTACCACGGTTTTATGACTGAGTAGCTCAGTCGGTAGAGCAAAGGATTGAAGCTCCTTGTGTCGGCGGTTCGATTCCGTC